>WNFK01160512.1_pt2 | contig 10509 bp, 7 predicted proteins | sample 5400281 | NCBI WGS metagenome assembly WNFK01 (sample SAMN13153350, study PRJNA577476) | soil metagenome | isolation source: 20 cm soil on Douglas fir-dominated hillslope | place: USA:California | collected 2013-09-17
CCGGCCACCGCCATGACGACTGCCGTGGCCCAGCTCCGGAGTGCAACCATCCGCCTCGCGCTCATGCGACGTCGATCCACTGGAAAGGACATCCACGAACGTTGTCCATGGGTCCGCCGCTGTCCAGAGGACATCACCGGATTTGTCACGGCCGCAGGGCACCCTGTACTCCCCGGCGGGTCTGCCTCGGGCTGACGCGAAACCCCGCGCTCCGTCGGCGCCGGGGCCCGCGGAAGGTTGATCAAAACATCGCGGTGCGGCTTCGCTCACACCATCGGCGTCTGGAGCAGGTGCTCGATCCTCACCGGCAGCTCACGCACACGTATTCCCGTCGCGTGATACACGGCCGAGGTGATCGCGGCCGCAATGCCCGCGAGCCCGATCTCGCCCACGCCGCGAGCGCCCAGCGCGTTGACGACCGTGTCGGGATGGTCGAGGAACGTCACGTCGATCGCCGGTGCGTCGGCGTTGGTGGCCACCATGTAGTCCGCCAGGTTCGCATTGATCGGCGCGCCGTACCGCTGGTCGTACGTCGTCTCCTCGAGCAGCGCCATCCCGACGCCCATCACCACCGCTCCTTCGATCTGGTTCCGCGCCGGCTTCAGGTTGATGATGCGCCCCCCGTCGATCACCGTCACCACCCTGTTCACACGCAACCGCGCAATCTCGGGCTGCCAGGTGACTTCGGCGAAGTGCGCGCCGAACGAGTGCAGCGAGTACTCGCCCGCTTCCGGCCCGAACATCGCCGGGGAGCTGGCCGTGTGTCGCGCGTCGTTCAGGTTCGCGCGGGCAAGCACGTCGCGCACGGACGCGCCGCTGACGGGCGCGCCCTTGCGCTGGACGCGACCCGTCACGAGCTCCAGCTCATCGGGCGACACGCCCCTGAACGGCGCGTTCGCGCCCTTCGTCGCCGCCGAGAGCAGCACGTGCATTGCGCCCTTGGCCGCCTCGGTGACGGCAGGAATCACGGATCCCGTCACGAGTGATCCGCCCGAGATGGGACCGGGAGGAAGGATGGTGTCGCCGAGTCGGACGTCGATGCGGTCGATCGGAATGCCGGTCGCCTCGGACGCCACGAGCGCGAGCACGGTATACGTGCCGGTGCCGATGTCCTGCGTCCCCGTTTCCACCACCGCGGTGCCGTCGCGCTGGAGAATGACGGTCGCTTCGGCGGGAAAGCGCCCGGCAATCCACGCGCACGTCGCCATGCCCCAGCCGAGCGTGAGCCCGTCGCGCTTCATCGATCCGATCTGAGGCGTACGCGACGACCAGCCGAACTTCCCGGCACCCGTGGTGATGCACTCCTGGAGGTGCCGCGACGAGAACGGCTTGCCGTTCGATTCATCCTTCTCGGGCTCGTTCCGCCGGCGTAGCTCCACAGGGTCCATCTTCAACGCAACGGCCAGCTCGTCCATCGCCGATTCGAGCGCAAAGAGACCCGGCACCGCACCCGGTCCGCGCATCGCCGTCGGGGTTCCCACGTTCTTGCGCGAGAGGCCTCCCGCCACCTTGAGATTCGCGACGCTGTACAGAAATGGCGTCGCCTCGCTGCAGTCCTCCTCGTAGTCGTCGAGGATGGACGTGTGATTCAGGTAGTCCTGCTGAAGCGATACCAGCTTGCCGGTGGCGTCCGCGCCGAGGCGGATGCGCTGCGACGTGATCGGCCGGTGTCCGACGCTCTGGAACATCGACTTGCGGCTGACGACGAGCTTTACCGGCTTAGCCGGAGCCGAGGAAGTGCGAGACCACGCGCACCTTGCCCTTGGGGACACCGAGCATCTGGTACAGCACCTCGCGGTGGTTCACGACCGCCTGCGACGTCTCGTACAGCGTCACCGTATCGCCGTCCCACTCGGCCACGGTGGCGTGCAGCTCGATGGGATTGTGCGTCTCGGTCGGCGTGGTGTACGTCTGGTCCACCGTCACCGCCGCGGACGCGAATGCCTGACCCGCGTCGCCGCGCTTCGACTTCTCCTTCATGGCGCCGCTCAGCGAGAGCGCCGGTGTGACGTCGTGCTTGTCCGTCGTGTATGTGACGCGCACGGCATTCGCCGCCGCCTGCGCCTGCTCGAACGTGCGCGCGACCGCGACGGCGACGTACTGGCCCCAGTAGCGAATCACGTCGTCTTCGAACGGCGGACGGCGCTCGTCGATGATTCCGGAGAAGCCCTTGGGCGGCGCGGCGCGGAAGAACGGCGTGATGTTGCCGCGATGATACACGGCGCGCACGCCCGGCATGCGTCGCGCAGCCGTCGCGTCGATGGATGTCACCTTGCCGCTCGCGATGGTGGCACACACGGGCACCGCGTACAGCATGCCCGGCAACGAGATGTCCGAGGTATAGACCGCGGTGCCGCTGACCTTGAGCGGGCCATCGATGCGGGGCAGCGAGCCGCCCAGCACGTGCGGTGCGGCCGGCCTGAGTGTTGAGCGCGTCATGAGCGGACCATCCCGGTGGCGGTGCGAAGTGCCTGCGCGAGACAGCGTTTGGCCAGCTCCACCTTGAAGCCGTTTCTGCTCTGCGGCCTGGCGTCGCGGAGCGCGACGACTGCCGCGTTGCGGATCGCATCCTCGCTGACCGTTACGCCGGCGAGCGCCCGTTCGGCCTCGAGCATCCGCCACGGCTTCGTGCCGACACCGCCCATCGCGATGCGGACGTGGTTGAAGCGGCCACCCGACGACTCCACGATCACGGCTGCGGACGCGAGGGCGAACTCGTACGACGCGCGGTCGCGCAGCTTGAGGTAGGTCGACCTGGCGCCCGCCTTCGGAGGTGGCAGCGTGATGTACGTGATGAGATCGCCCGGCTCGAGAACTGTCTCGTGCTGCGGGGTGTCACCCGGCAGAAGGTGGAAGTCCTGCATCGACACGGTGCGGTCGCCGTTCGTGCCCTGGATGTGAACGACCGCTTCGAGCGCGGCGAGGGCAACGTTCATGTCGGAGGGGTTCGTGGCGATGCACTGCGCACTGGTGCCAAGGATGGCCAGACCCCTGTTCGCGCCGTCAATAGCCGAGCAGCCGGAGCCGGGATTCCGTTTGTTGCAAGCCATCGCGGTGTCGCGGAAGTACATGCAGCGCGTGCGCTGCAGCAGGTTGCCGCCCGTGGTCGCCATGTTGCGGAGCTGGCCGGATGCGCCGGACAGGAGTGCTTCCGACAGCACGCGGTAGTCACGCATGACCGAAGCGTCGTGCGCGAGAGCCGAGTTGCGCGCCAGCGCTCCGATGCGGAGGCCGCCGTCGGAGGTCGTCTCGATCTTGTCGAGCCCGAGGTGGTTGATGTCGACGAGGCGCGTGGGGCGCTCGACGTCGAGCTTCATGAGGTCGAGCAGCGTGGTGCCGCCGGCGATGAAACGCACGTCGGCGCCCTGCTGTGCGGTCTTCGAGCGGCGGGCGATCTCCTGTGCCTGCGGGATCGACGTCGCCTTCGTGTACTGGAAGAGTTCCATGTCGATGTCCTCAGGCGTTGCGGCGGGTCGGCGTCGGACGAGCCGCAGGGCTCCTTGAGAAGAGCGACGGCGGACATGATCTGGCCTGACGTGCAGTACCCGCACTGGTAGCCGTCATGCGCCACGAATGACTTCTGCATCGGATGCAGGGAGCCAGGTGCGCCGAGGCCTTCGATCGTGGTGATGGCGTCGCCCTCGTGCATGATGGCGAGGGTGAGGCAGGAGTTCACGCGTCGTCCGTTGACGTGCACCGTGCACGCACCGCATTGGCCGTGGTCGCAGCCCTTCTTCGTGCCCGTGAGGTGCGCACTTTCACGCAGCGCATCGAGCAGCGTGGCGCGCGGGTCGATCTCGAGACGCCGGCTGGTGCCGTTGATTCGCAGCGTCACCATCACCGAGCCCGGGATGGGCGGTTCGCCGTCGCCTGCTTCGGCGACGCGTGTACCGGGCGCGGCGAACGGCACGGCGGCTGCGGCGCCGGCGACGCTGAGCTGCTGGAGGAAGTTGCGTCGGGAGAGGGGCGCCGGCTGATCGGCGGGGTGATCGCGGTCGTCCACGGCGAGCTCCGGATTGGGGCCTCAGCACTCCTTCGCTGGCAAGAGCGTGACCATTCAATCTTGCCTGCGATGGGCTGTTCCGGAATGCCTTCGCCGCGCATTCGGTGGGGGGACGTCAACGCTGAGCCTGGCGCCGCGCCATCACCCGTCGCCAGACAGCCAACCAACGGCCTCGAGCATCTCGACCGGGCTCAATGCCTTTCCCCACAACGCCCCGCCAGGATCGAGTACGTCGGCGCTGCCCAGCGCACCGAGGTCGAAGGGCTCGACTCCGATCTCGCGCATGAATGTCCCGACCAGCGCCTTCGCCTGACGATCATCACCGGCGAGCGGGACTGCCAGGCGCGCGGGCTGCCCCGATGTCGGGCGGTCGAGGACTGCGGCCAGCGCTTCCGCGGGCACGCTGGCAAAGGCGCGGACGATGCGCGAGAGGGGCAGCGCTGTCTTGATCCAGTCTGCGTCCGATCCTGTTGCCTCTGCTCCGTCTCCGTGGCCGTCGGTCTCTGTTGGAGTGGTCGCGTCGACCACGACAATGTCCTGCGAGATCGAGAGAGGGGTCCTCGCGAGCATCGATTCGACTGCTGCGCGCGAGCCGGCGAGGATCGCCAGGTCGGCCGCATCGTCTGCGCGGGATGGCGCCGCGTCCGCTGCCGCCCAGCGCACAGTGTGGCCAGCGCGTTCGGCCAGACGCGCGAGTGGCGCAGCGAGGGGCCCGCGACCGAGAATGCTGATACGCATGTGCGATTACCTCATCAGCGAATTGTCACGCTGCTTGCGATGACGATGGCGTTCGGTGAGAGAAACGGCGCGTGGAGCGGAACATCGCTCCACGCGCCGTTTCGATACTACCGCGCTGTGGGCATCACCTGCCGCACGTTGCCATACGCTGCGCAGTAGCCAGCCCGAGGACGCCGATCATCCCGGTGCCGAACACCACCAGCATCGCAGGTCAGTGTTTGGCGATGAATCCGCGGATCTCGCCACCGGGGAACGCCTTCGTGTGAATGTTGAGGTACGCGTTGCCGCCGTTCAAACCCTTGATGAACGCCGCCTTCGCGCCAGCCACTCCGCCGTTCGCTTTGACGAATGCCGGATTATAGGATGAGGCGAGGCTGAGATCGAAAGTGTGGCTGTACGATCCGCTGGTCACACCCGCTGGAAAGCCGGGGAAAGAGGGCACTGGAGTCGCGGGAGCCGCATCCCCCGAGAGAGGGGTCGTGGTGCAACAGTGGACATGCGCTGCGGTCGTGCCCGCTGTCAGTCCGGAGAAGGGTACGGACACGGTAAGCTTGTTCCCGGCCAGGCTGAACGTCGCGTCGCCAGTTCCGGGCGAGGTGTTGGCTGGGGCACCGGTCAGGTGCGCGGTGTAGCTCTGCGCACGCGCTCCGGGACCCACGAACGCGAGCAGTGCGAGTGCGGACGCGATGCGAACGCGCGATGCATCAGCTTTCATCGGACTACCTCACGCGAGAAAGGAATGATTGGATACGCTGCTTTGGCCGAACGAGACGTCCGCGCATTGGCCGTGCCGCATCGCGACGTGCGCATTTCCACATCAGGCGGGGTCAGCAACCGTCGTCCAAGGGCGCAGGCAGTGGTGCCCTCCGAGGCTCTTCGCTCGTCCGATGGTTTAGACGGGCCGCTGTGACGCGGTAACGACTCGCTGCGTGGGCTCGCCGCGTGCGGTCGGCCGGACTGACCCTCGCTCTCCCGCGGGACGCACATGCTCCGTAAGCCACCGTCGGCGCATCAGTGGCGGGAAGGCTCCAGGCTCGGCGGGGCCGCCGTTGCCTCGATCGGCGTGGCAGGACTGACCGGATGGCTCACCGGCACTCGCGCTCTCGCCGCCGTCGGCACCAGCTACGTCCCGATGAAGCCGAACACGGCCGTCATGTTCGTGCTGCTGGGTGTGAGCCTGATCGCGCTGAGTGCGCGGTCCCGCGCTGCGCGGTTGTTCGCTCGATGTGCCGTTGCCGCGTCGTTTGCCCTGGCGGTCGCGCACGTCGTGGAGCATGCCTCGGGCGCAGACTTTGGCGTCGATGGGTGGCTGTTCGCGTGGCCTTCCGACCGAATGAGCCCCGCGCCACCAGACAGGATGGCATTCTTCACGGCGCTGTCGTTCGTGCTCGCCTGTCCCGCGATCTTCGTGAAGAGCTTCGCGAAGCGACCACGATTCGCCGGCGACCTGGCGAGCCTGTTCGCGCTGGTGGTCACGCTCGTTGGCCTCGCGTTCACACTCGGGTATGTCTATCACGCGCCACTCCTCTACGGCGGCGCGGGGATCCCCATGGCGTTGCCGTCATCCGTCGCCTTAGTGTTGCTCGGCGTCTCGATCACCGTCCCGGCGGCTCGGCGCGAACGGGCGGAGCGGCGCGAATGGGAGCGGGCCCGGGACCAGATCGACGGGGCCTTCGAGCACGCGGCCCTCGGCATCGCACTCATCGCCCCAGACGGCCGGTGGCTGCGCGTCAACCGCGCGATGTGCCAGATCGTGGGATACAGCGAGGACGAGCTCCTGGCGACCACCTTCCAGGCGATCACGCATCCGGACGACGTGGACGCCGACGTCGCGTCCGTGCACCGTATGCTGGCGGGTGAGATCCAGAGCTACCAGATGGAGAAGCGCTATACGCACCGGCAGGGACACGTGATCTGGGCGCTCCTGTCGGTCTCGCTGGCCCGCGACGCCGACGGCACGCCCAGGTACTTCATCTCACAGGTCCAGGACATCACCGAGCGGAAGCGCGCAGAGGTCCAGCTCACTCGACAGGCGCTCGTCTTCGAGACGATCGGCGACGGCGTGGTCGTGATGGACGTGGGTGGCGCGATCGCCGACTGCAACCCGGCCGCGTGCCGTCTGTTCGGGTACTCGAAGGCGGAACTGATCGGTCGCCCGGTGGTGACGGTGCACGATCCCGACCTGGAGGGTCGGCTCGAGGCGCAGATCCAGGCATCGCTCAACGCGCAGCACCGCTGGTCGGGTGAGCTGCCCTTCCGCCGGAAGGATGGGAGCCGAGGTGTCGCCGACGTCGCCGTGGTCGCGCAGCTCGATGGGCAGGGCCAACCGGTCGCGTGGATCGGCGTCAACCGCGACGTCACGGAGCGGCGGCGCGCGGAAGCGGAGCTGCGGGTGGCCCACGCGACCGTCGCCGCGCTGCTCGAGGCATCGCCGCTCGCGATCCTCGCGCTGGATACGGAACGCCGAGTCACGAGGTGGAATCCCGCCGCAGAGCGGCTATTCGGCTGGACGGCCGACGAGGTGCTCGGACGACCACTGCCCGTCGTCAGCGACGCGTACATCACGGAAAACACCCAACTGAGCGCCGAGGTGTTCCGTGGACGGAGCGTGAGTGGATTCGAGACGCGTCGGCGCCGCAAAGATGGCACGCTCGTCGATGTCCTCCTGTCCACCGCCCCACTTCGGGATGGAGCGGGGGACGTGAGCGGCCTCGTGGCCCTGCTGGTGGACGTGACGGAGCGTAAGGAGCTCGAGGAGCAGGTGCGGCAGTCGCAGCGACTGGAGGCTGTTGGCCAGCTTGCCGGCGGCATCGCGCACGATTTCAACAATCTGCTCACGGTGATCACCAGCTACGCGGCGCTCCTCCTCGAGGACTTCGGCGCCACGCACCCCAAGCGGAACGACATCGAGGAGATCGCCGCAGCGGCTGACCGCGCTGCAACCCTCACGCAACAGTTGCTCGCGTTCGGCCGCCGGCAGCTGCTGCAGCCTCGTGTACTCGATGTGAACGAGACGGTGGCGGCGCTGGAGCGCATGCTCCAACGGCTGCTGGCGGGGGACGTCAAACTGGTCACCGTGCTCGATCCGTCTCTGCGATCCGTGCGCGCCGATCCCGGCCAGCTCGAGCAGGTCCTCATGAACCTCGTCGTCAACGCCCGCGATGCGATGCCCGCGGGCGGGACCGTGACCATTGAAACGGCGAACGTGGAGATCGACGCCGCGTACGTCGCAACCCACGCCAGCGAGGTGCGGCCGGGCTCGTACGTCCGGCTGGCCGTGAGTGACAATGGGCACGGGATGGATGCGGCAACCCAGGCACGCATCTTCGAGCCGTTCTTCACGACCAAAGAAGTCGGCAAGGGGACGGGACTCGGGCTCTCGACGGTCTACGGTATCGTCACGCAGTCGGGCGGCTATGTGCGGTGCTACAGTGAGCCGGGACAGGGTACCACGTTCAGGATCGACCTCCCGTGCGTAGAGGCATTCGCCGAGCGGGCGAGCAACGCAACCGGTTCTGTGGCCATCCGCGGCGGACACGAGCGCGTTCTGATCGTGGAGGATGACGACGCGGTGCGAACCGCAGCGCGGCGTATCCTCGCGAACCACGGCTACGCGGTGATCGAGGCGGCGGACGGGGCGGCGGCGCTCCGGCTCTGTGAGGAGAGCACGCTGCCCGTCGATCTCATCCTCACCGACGTGATCATGCCCCAGCTGAACGGCTCCGAGATGGCGAAGCAGCTGCGCGAACGGCATCCGGCGGTCCGGGTCCTCTTCATGTCCGGCTACACGGGTGAGGCCGCACGCCGAAGCAACGTCCTCGAGCCGGGAGCGGCGTTCATCGAGAAGCCGTTCACACCCGAGACGCTCGCCGTCAAGGTGCGCGAGATGCTCGACGAGTCGGCGGCGGACACCTCTCTTCTCGAGTCCAGGTGAAGCCATCCCATTCCTCAGGGGCACAGCGCGGAACGGAGCGAATCCTCGTGGTCGATGACGAGGCGCCGGTACGCACGGTCGTCCGCCACATGCTCGAACGGCTCGGTTACAAGGTGCTCGAAGCGACGAACGGCGCGGAGGCGCTCGGCGTGATCGAGACGTCGATGGTTCGGATCGACCTGATACTGACGGATCTCGTGATGCCCGAGCTGCACGGCGGCGAGCTCGGTGATTTCCTGCGCGACAGCGAGCCGTCGCGGCGCGTACTCTACATGACCGGCTACACGGGCGACGAGATCACGCGACGGGGTTTGGCGCGGGCGGATACCGCCCTGCTGAAGAAGCCGTTCACGCCGGACGCGCTCGCGCGGGCTGTGCGGGACGCGCTGGAGCGCGGCATCCCGAGCTAGAAGTGGTGGGTCTTCCGGCTTTCGAGTGGGCAAGGGTGGTGCTTGTCGGCGGCGCCTCACCGCCAGGGAACCAGTGCCTCACCGCAGCCAACTGCAACAGCCTCGACGCAGAGGACGCAGAGGGAACGGAGAGGAGCGCAGAGGACGGCCACCGCCCTGCCACAGCCTGCCACAGCCCTGCTCCTCATGGGTGAAGAGCAACTGAATGATGCTGGGGTCGGACTGATCACTTCGCACGACCATTTCTCCCGGCGCGCCATCAAGAAGACGGTATCGGTCGGATGGTCCGCGGAGTCGTGAGTTGCCTGTACTCACTCGGTGGTCGTTCTGCAGTCCTCTACGCCCCTCTCAGTCCCCTCTGCGTCCTCTGCGTTAAGGCTGTGCCGTTGGCTGTGCCGTTGGCTGTTGCAGTTGGCTGTTGCCGCTGGCTGTGCAGTCACCACGACACGGCCGTCGAACAGCTCGACGATGCGACTCGCATTGCGTGCATACCGGGCATCGTGTGTCACCATGCAGATAGTCGCGCCGCTGCGATGCAGCTCGCCCAGGAGATCCATCACCGCTTCACTGTTCTTCGAGTCGAGGTTCCCCGTCGGCTCGTCCGCGAGAAGGATCGCAGGATCCCCGGCCACGGCCCGGGCGACAGCAACTCGCTGCTGCTGGCCGCCGGACAGCTGCGCGGGATAGTGCTTCGCGCGATGTGACATGCCAACGCGCTCGAGCGCATCGTGCACGCGGACCATTCGCTCTTCCGTGCTCATGCCGCGATACGTGAGTGGCAGCTCGACGTTCTCGTACACAGTGAGATCGCCAATCAGGTTGAACGCCTGGAAGATGAACCCGATCTGCCGGTTGCGCACGTGCGCGCGCTCAGCGGCAGACAGGTTCGCCACGGGCTCGCCGGCGAGCAGATACTCGCCGGCCGTCGGGGTGTCCAACAGACCGAGGATGGAAAGCAGCGTCGACTTGCCGCAGCCGGACGGACCGGCAATGGCGACGTACTCGCCTTCGGCAATCTCGAGGGGGACGTCCGCGAGCGCGTGCGTCTCCACGTCATCGGTGTAGAACACCCTTTCCAGTCCCTGCAGGCGAATCAGGACGTCTCCGGTCGGCACGATAGGTCTCCCCGAGTGAGGCTACTTGATTCGAACTCGATCGGCGTTCTCGTACGACGACATGTCCGACAGGATGACTCGGTCGCCCACTTGAAGGCCGCGGATGATCTCCACCGAGCTCACGGACGTACGTCCAAGGCGAACCTGCACGCGCGTCGCCGCCTTGCCGTCGGCATCGAGACGGAACAGGCCGATGGGCGCATTGTCCTGCCCCGTGACGGTCCGACCAGTAGAGAGGATGTCCTTCAAGCGCTCCAGCTGGATCGTGCCATCGATGTTCAGGTCCGGGCGTGCTCCGACGGGGAGGGG
>WNFK01023330.1_pt1 | contig 10504 bp, 8 predicted proteins | sample 5400281 | NCBI WGS metagenome assembly WNFK01 (sample SAMN13153350, study PRJNA577476) | soil metagenome | isolation source: 20 cm soil on Douglas fir-dominated hillslope | place: USA:California | collected 2013-09-17
AAAAAAGTGCATATACCGTACATTAGCCCGTTTTTTCCGGTGGATGTATAGAAGACTGCGTTTTGAATTTGCAGATATTTTGATCATGTACAGTAGGTCAGCGTTTCTCAAACTGTGGTCCGCGGACCCCTCGGGGTGCCCGAAAACTATTTTTTAAATTAACATTATTCACGTTGCAAAATCATGCATGGGTAAAAGATCCCTTCAAAGTGCAAGATCAACTAATGGATTTTAATGTAACAGATTACGAAAAGTTCATTGACATGGTTTCAGATTCCACATTGCAACTAAGCTTTAAGAAACTACCACTTGTCGAGTTTTGGTGCAATATCAAAGAAGAACATCCAAACTCATTTGAAAAGGCTATTGAAATTCTCCTGCCTTTTCTAACTGTGACATATCTGTGTGAGGACGGATTTTCTTGATACACTTCAACCAAAACAAAATATCGCATCTGATTGAATGCAGAAGCAGATATGAGAATCCATCTGTCTTCTAGTCAGACATTAAAGAGATTTACAAAAATGTAAAACAATACCACTCTTATCACAAATTTTGAATAGGAAAACAGTTACTTTTTCATGAATAATATATTATTTATGTCAACATGTAATCATTGTAATGGTTTATTATTGTTATTTTTAAATTAATTAAGAAATACATATTTTTCAAAATTCTAAGTTTTTATTTCTAATACGGAAAATATCGATAGGTATTACCCACAAAACCGCACGTAAACTATATAGCTCTTTGGGGTCCTCAAGATTTTTTAAGAGTATAAAGGGGTCCTCGGACAAAAAAGTTTGAGAACCACTGATGTAGGTCAATTAACATCTTGAATTGCAGATATTTTTTCCGACATTCCTGTGATAACATTGATATGACACCCACAGTCTCTGGTTTGAAAATCTCTCATACAGTATGGCACACTGATATTCGTACTTACTCTTTTTGGAAAACTCCTGCGGGGGTAGATTGGTTGTAGGTAGGAATCGACACACTGAGTTGATTCCAGGCGCGAGATTCTCCCAGAATCTTCTTCTCCAGAATCAGCGCCTTTACTTCGCAAAATTGGTCCCTTCATACTGGAAAAAGATTCAATGTAATTTAATTTCGACGCAATTATTTTTTCACACTTAATTTATAGTGTTCCAAACATATAATTAGTGCTGTGGTCTCTTTTAGACCCACGCCTGTTGTTTACGTGAATCATTTGATCAAATTGGAATACTTTTGTTTGCCCTGTGTGATTTTGTCATTCACACCTTCAACCATGGAAAAAACGTATTCCGTTATTTAACCTGGATTGCAGAAGTGTAATAAAATATAAACGTTTGGTGTAGGTTGGAATCTCACAGAAAGAAAGGTCTCGCGGAACAGAAAAATATCGTGGGCTCATACTGTACTTCAAAATGGAGTACTTGAAAGGCTAACATGGCTAGGAGAATCCTTGTTTTCTTCTTCTTTTCTTATTCTTCGAATCTTGTTTTAGAATTAAAGTCCGATTACGTAAATCAACCCACTGCACTGGCGATTTTTTTTTTTGCCCACATCAAACAATTTTAATTTTAATTTATTTTTATAGTATGATCTGCAAGAAATGGCAGACTTTGTATCGCGTATTGTAATAAAACTATATGATATCAAGGAATTAAATAAATCAAACATGGCTGGGTTCTGAAGTCACTGCACTAACTACGAAAGTTTTCGTCACCGCTCGACTTACCCGGATTCACTGGTATAGCGACAGATAAACAGGAAAACTTCTTAATTTTTTCCGAATTGCTAATCCAGTTGGCTTTGTCTTCTTCTTGTCTTTCTCGGCTCCTTTTCTCAAAAGCAGTTTGACAGCACCTCTTTTTCCATATTCAGCCGCAACGAACAAAGGAGTTTCATTATCATTTGCGCACATGTTAATTTCTACTCCTTTGTTAAAAAGTAAACTGCATATTTCCACGCTCTCACTTGTCGTGCAAGTCACTCCGGGTAATTCTCTCCTCTTCTTTCTGCGCTATTTCGTCACCTTCTTGATTGCAGGTACAGTATCACTCTCCACAAGATACTTGGCGACGGGGAATTATTTCTGCAGTAATGAAGCAAGAAAAGGTGCAGTCGCGTGAGGGAAATGATCCCGATATCTGTCAGCGTGCACAGCAAATGCGACACTGTGGATTGATCAAATTCGCTCCGCGCCCTCCTCTTATCCGAACTTTATCGTAACTTTTATCTACGTACAGTTACGGACGAAGTGTTGCCTCCCCAGTACTTTTAAGGGAGAAATTGAGCATAACTGCGGCAACACGTTCGTTTACTAAACAATGTGATCGTGGTCATGCGAATTGAGGTTCCCCACAACATGTTTCCAGTTATATTTCACTTTACTTAAAATATGTGCACACTACCTTTTGTCCCTAACAGTACCTGAACATACAGTGAGCTCAGGAGACGGGGTAAAGTGCGCTGTACTCTGGCCTCCATAGATACCGCATTTATCAAAGCACTTCAGATTTCTATTGTACATATTGCGCAGTTATTCTTATCAGGTTGCAGTGCTTAAGTGAAACATTTGGCCACTTCGCTTCCAGGAACGCCCCGAAACTGCGCAATAATAATTATCATGCAGTAGGCCTCCAGTATCACAATGGGAATGGGCTCAAACCTGGCTCAAACACGTAGGCAATTCCCAAAACGAGCAACTTTTTGAGGTGTTTTCTCATTTGTAAACAATCTGGCGCCCAGTAGACAAACATTGTTGCTACATGCTTCGTTACTCCTGTTGCAATGCGCGTATCCACTGTCTAAAGCTCATTTATGCAGAAGTAAAGAAAATTTTGAAGGACTGAACAAGCACGGTTGTTTATGCTGCAATATCCATTACCTTTTTGAGAGGATACGATACAACGTATTCTGCGGAACTGGTGTGAGACGAAACAATACCAAAATCACTACCTATTTTATCTTAGACTTAACCTATACTTGTTGCCTATCATGTACGTATATCGCTACTATATTATTTTGTTGCATGTAATTGTAGCCACTCTGACCTCCCTCCCACGCGTTCAAGTCCTCTCACTCGCACTTACCCTCGCTTGAATCCACCGCTCCCCTGTGCCGCCGCCTAGCGTACACTATTGGAAGCGAGCAGAAGTGGACAGCAACGTGCGAGATAGACAAGGGCCCGGTCGGTTGCTTCGCTGAGCCGAGCTGAGCCGGACGCCCCGACTTCCAGCTCGTCCCATACTACCAGGCCCACAGCCCCATATCATTCTAGTGTTTCTTGTTAATTTATGCAGTTTGTGGATCTGTAGTTTTGTGAACTTTGCCGTGCACAGAATCATTATTAAAATAGCTTGTTTGAAGTAGCATACTGAATTCGCCCCCCACCTCCTACGGCACACCGTAGAGCCCGCTGAAGTCTCCGCACGGTGTGCAGCACGCGTTCTACAACCACCAACCACGCACTCGGTTGGTTACATAATGCTATACAGAGTATACCTAGCCCGATTCCACCTACCCTATTTTTCCAGCCAATTGGAAGGCTCAATTATTATCCGCTGTTAACCCTGGGTCGGTGACGTGGATGTTTTGGACATCCATTGAAAAGTAAACATAAACAACTTTTTTATTTGTTAATATTTTTAGCTCAGATGATAGGACTTTTCCACTTGGAGCCTCTGCAACAGAACCACTATATTTTTAAAAATGTAGGATAAGAGAAACACAGGTAAAATAAATCTCGATCATGTGCACCAGCGACCTGATCCTGAAGACATCTAGGTCAGAAGAAGTTGGTGCAGTAGCTGGGGCGGATACAATCTTTGACCTTTCCATTGACCTCTCCCTGAGTAAACAGAGATAAGCGACCATTGAAAAGGAAAGACGGGATTAGCGGATGCATGGTGTCTCGGGTTTAATAGCTTGATGGCCACCTGTTTAGAATAAAAAATTTGGGAAGGAAACTAATCGACCAAAAAAGTGTATGTATTTTTTTTGCGTACAGAAGAGTATTTCGCATTTTATAGAACATTAAATAGAGTGTATAGCATTATCATTGATTTAATTATATTCAATAACTATATGCATGCCCAAAACATCCGCGTCACCGACGAAGTTATTATCTCTCAGGTCACCGACCCAGGGTTAAGAAATTCGCAGAGCACAGACATGCTCTATTTTTAGGTTCCAAGAAAAATGCAATTATACAGGGTGTATCTGAAAGGTCTAGCCAAACTGTGAGGGTGTGATCTGAGCAAAAATAAGATAGGAACGTCCATTAAACACGGGTCCGGAAATGCACCAATTTTGAGTTACAGCCCCCTAAAATTTCAGGCTAAACAGACAACCATGCACACAGGCAATGCCAACGGGTAGTCTGACTCATAGGATCACAACGGCATACAACAGTACAGCACTGTACTGTTGTATGCCGCGCAGAACGTTTGCCCCAGTTGTGATCCTGTGAGTCAGACTACCCGTTGGCATTGCCTGTGTGCATGGTTGTCTGTTTAGCCTGAAATTTTGGGGGGCTGTAACTCAAAATTGGTGCATTTCCGGACCCATGTTGAATGCACGTTCCTATCTTACTTTTGCTCATAGATCGCACCCTCACAGTTTGGCTAGACCTTTCAGATACACCCTGTATAGAGAACCTAGCATTCACTTGGCAAATCACATTACTGCTACAGGAATATAACTTTTTTTTTTGGAATTCAATAATATTTGTTATTATTATTGCATCTGCTACAACAATTCTGTTGTCGCAATAGAAGACTTACATTGTTGTGTCAAGAAAATATCGTGAACAAAATATGTTGCAGCAGCAGCAAAATATTTTCATAGGGCAGTTTGCAATTCAACGCAATATATATTATTAAAGCTGATAAGCCACGTGCTGAAAAAGTGTACATTGGCGTATTATACGCGATAATCTTGGATTGCAGGAGAAGTGATTCAAAATAATTATTACCGGTACCTGATTAAGTGACTGTAAACCGCTGTGAACACATAGTCGTTAATTTAGGAAATGTTTGTAAGGTACTGTGAAATAACGTGTTGATAGCAACACTATCTTACAACTTACGCAATAGAAAGATCTGCTCTCTGCAAGAATAAGGCGGGAGCAAAGTGGCGGGCGATAATACACAAGTTTAGACAATTTATAATAAGTGAAAAAACTCCAACGTGCCAGATAAATTATTGCAACAGCAGACAGCAACATGTTCCTAGTTTAATTTTTATAACATGAATTTTCGGTCATCGTGATGCCCCTCCTCCTCTGACGCAATCATTGAGTCGTACTAATAGAAACTAAATTGTTAGTGACGTCACGCAATGTGCAGTTTGAGTTTTCCAGTTGGCAGCACTTGATGAATTTTCGTGGCAGACAATACGAAAATGGCGGTAATTCCTCCAGGCCAATGCCTATACACAGGGTATTTCAGAAAAGTAGGTCATAAATTTAGCAAATTAACTTCAAGTCGAACCCCTATCATTCCTTTTCATACGCAGTATTGTTTTATTTTAATATATTAATTAAAATAAAAGCGCACAACACAAGCCTGTTGGGGGCTAGCTAAAATAGTCCCACCAGATGAAATTAGGGCTCCTATTCGAAGGGAAAATCACTATGAAAATCCAATACTCACTAGAAGAATTCAGTGAATTTACCATAAATCCAGGACATACAGAGACATTAGAAAGTCTAGAAAAATCACTGTGGAAATGCAGTGTACACGCATTGGAAATAATGCAGGGAAACAGGGAGAAATCCATACCAATTTCCGAAAATCATGGCAATCTGAGAAAATTCATGAATGCACGCGTACACTTTTCCGTCGAGGGATTTTCCCTTCAGTTTAGTGCTCCGTGAGACTAATGGCGAATATTTGGGCTAGTCCCTGATAAATTAGCTATTAATATAAATTAATATGGCGATAAAAAAAAGTTACCGTCGCCTCTTGTTTCAAGTTGGATTCGGAATTTCGTGTTGTTTCTTCTTGTTTTATTTATTCATGAGTTTTTTTTCGTGTGGCCTTTTCCGTAATATTAATACATTTCATACGTGGGTCAGCGGTGTTGTCTACTGGTGAATCCTTACCTTAAAAAATAAAGATCTTGGGTTCGCATCCCGGAACCAGTGGATTATTTTATCTTTATAAAGTCTGGCAAGCTCCTCTGACACCACTCGCAGTAATGCGCAGCTCGAAGACAGCAGATAATTTTTTTTTTTTAACGAAGTTTTTGGAAGTCCCAAGCGGGATGGTATCGCAATTTTTTTTAATTTGAAGGAAGGGAATTTCAAGGCAATGACATCACACCACTGAATGAAAGCATTAAACCGTTAGTTATCATTTACCCATCGTCACAGTCTACATGTGTACAGTCAGTGTTTGAAAGACGCGCCATACATACAGTAGATGCATCAGTCACCAGGAGATGGCGACACTAGTCTGCCTGCAGTTGTCAGGGGAAGTTTTGAACAAGAGATTCGCATCGGTTAGCTGAAATTCCCAGCATAAATCATGGCCGTATATTATAATAAATATACCAAGTGCCAGCAAGACAAGCGAAATAGTCAATATTGTAGAATACAGTACATCAAATTGCAGGCGACATTGGCGGTTTTTCATCCCGTCGCATACGACGCCCGTGAGGATGTGGTCACGCAAAGCTGTGAACTAAAAAGTGAAAAACCTGGCGGTGGAGACATTTAGTTTAAAACAGTGTTGTTACCTGCCTTCGTGCCAAGTGTTGCTGAAAATAGCTCTGATTTGCTTGACTACTAAGAAAGGGTGAGTGGCTGCACTCTAAATCTTGCCCACTTGACCCAGAGTGGCCAGATATATTAACTATGTATCACATTTGTATTATTATTTTTTGTTCCTGGGTAGTAAGTGTTATTTCCTAATTATTGCTTCTGCCTCAAAAGTATAGAAAATGGATATTATTTTCCACTAACTGTGCTTTTAAATTATTATTATTGTTTTTTTTTAATAATTTTAATTTGCGTAAATCTCGAAAAACTACTCACTTCTAAATCTTTTGTGGTCATTTTTGTAACTTTAGTATATGTAATGTATATATATATATACTTTAGTGTAATGTAACTTTAGTACATGTTAATTTTGATTCATATGTTCTTTTTTCTGACTTTATGTGAATGAAAAGTCGCAAATTCGTCCGTTTTCTCATTGGAAATAGGCAAACTTCAAAATATCACATCCCTGGTCAGAAAAGCAAAGTTTGAGGGGAATAATAGCCATTTCCTATACTTTTTAGGCATAAGCAATTACTAAATAACACTTACTACACAGGAACAAAATTTGTGTCACAGTGTTGTCACACCCATAGGAATACTTACTTACTTAGAAACTTGCAGAATACCATGTTAAAACACCGAATTAACTTTACAGTTAGTTTACACTTCCTCTGCAAAGACCACTAAAATTAATTAGTGATGTGAAACATTGCAGACATACAATACACGGTGTCCTCAAATAATCATATTGTAAATGATTTCACTGCATACCCTTGACGTGTCAGTGTCTCGTCCTGTGGACTATTAAGATGTTTAAAATTTGCAATTCCGAGAGTATAGTGATCCTGAGAATGTTGGTTCCGTTTGGCTAGTGGGGCTTTTCTTTTGAGGACGCCCAGTATTAATATTATGTTCGTTCAAAAGAGAGTGATGATCAATGGCAAAGGTTGAAATCATGGTGTTGTGTAAATTGTAATGTGGGTAGATTTACTGTCATTTTTCGTTTCTCTAAGCCTAAACCATGTAACTGTTGCGACTTACATAATACATGTAAGAATGTTACTCTACACATGTATTATGCTAATACAAGTAATATACTACTCTTTAACTGTTCATTACTCTCCAGGAACGTAATTAGTATTTTAAAGGAACAAAGATGTTGTAAACAATATAATAATACTTTTACTTTTCATTGATAAGAAGAGTCCTACCAGTGCATTAAATAAAGCTCAGTTGCATTTAGGCTACACCCATCAATTAAAATTCAGTATATACCTTGAACTACATTTTCAGCTATCAAGTGCCACTCTCAATCAGACTGCACCATGAAATGGATCCCTTCCCCTTTCCATATTACATTATAAGGTTGTTACATTGAGGAAGCCCAGTTAGAACTGTTGACCTAGTTCGCATGCAACCTGGTAGATGGCAGTCAGATGTACAGGGACTCCTACCTGTACGGCCCCACCTGAAAGTCAGACAGAAACCTTTCCTATCGCATGTTCTTTTTACAAAACGAGGTTTATTTTTCGCAATTATTACATATAATAAACTGGGAACTAAAGCCTTGCATTTTTGGAGAAATGCCTATACAAAGCAGGTTATCTGTTTCCGAGGAGGATTTTATGCTATGGTAAAGAGTACCTTTTGTGTCCTCCAGCCTTACGTCATAGAACATGTAACTGTTCCATCGTCAGTTCATCACCACTATAACGGCAAAAAGTAATCAAGATAGAGAAAGACAACAGTAGTCGATTGGATTTAGAAAACTACCACTAAAATGTGGTTAATGTGGAAAATAGAGCAGCCTTTAAAAGTGAATAACTTGACCATTTGCATGCAATCTTCGCTGTGGAAATCCTGCTACTGACGCGGCATAAAAGTGATTTTAGTAAAGTCTCCTGTAATCATTTTCATGTCATGCGTTATTAAAAACCGATAGTTGCTTTCAGACTATCCATGTGCCGCCTTAAAAAAGGCACTTTCGGACGTATTAAATTACTGCACCGTACCAGAAATTTCTGAGATGTTGTCAGAAGCCCAAAAGCACAAGTACTGTACGAGATAACTACCCAAAAGTAAATATCTATAAAAGGTTCTCAATTTTTTTAAATAATTGATTGAGGATACCCATAAGGTTATGGATATCCTCAAAAGTTGAGGATGTCGATATTTATGACTATACAATATTTGAACTGTAATACTCTTGACCTAAAACAAATTATCGACTGCCAGCCTCTGTAAGTGGTCTAACTGGTTCACTTTGACAATGCAAACTATTCAACTGCACAGTTGAAGTTGAACATTGTCAACCGTGTATGAGAACACGAGAGTGCAGCTAATAGTCACTCAATCATCAGCCAGTTCACACAAATTGAAGAAGCTTTTTTCGGAAAGTTATACACGTTTAGTCATCATCAATAGAGTATATTTCAATAGTTTACTCCTCTTAGTGAACCTCGCGAGGTACTGTATCCGGAGCCTATCCTGAACAAACTTTGTTCCTTGATTGGTCTGAACTATGATATGCAATAAACAAAAAAAATATATGCTGCCATGACCTGATTTTGTGGACACAGGTCATTGCCGCCGGTGAGTTTTGCAAAAAAAAAACTAAAATAAAATAAAAATACAAATAAACACACACACATTTTTGATGAGGTCGATATGGATATCAAATTAATGCAATTGAAAAGTAGAGAACAAATAATATAGATTCGATTATACCAGAGGTCATCCGAGGAAATTACAAATATGTTTTTAGATCTATTGCGAAGTAAAAATTTTCACTTCTGAAGATCGTTTTGCCTTTTTTTTGCTGCCATCTGTGAACTTGTGAATGTACATCTTCAAAATTGAAAATTCTACTACTTACGTTTCCTTCCCTGATCTCCAATACCATGGAACCCTATATTATTCTGAACCTACCTTTGAATATATTTAATTGGATACTCAAAATGAGAGTATCAAAACTGTTCCGCAACTTTGACCTGTGCCCACAAGAGCATGAGGTCATGAGAGCACGAAATTTCTTGTTTATTTCATCTCATATAGTAAAGCCCGATCACGTAGCCAAGTTTGGTCAGGATCGGCTCTGGACAGTTGGTGAGCCTCCCTTGTTAGTGAACATTGAAAGCCAATTTTCGACATTTCATTCGCCTTGCGATATTTTGCTAAGATAAATTGTAAGTATGGTAAATGTTCTTAATGCACGATATCCTCAAATTGGTTGAGATACCATATTCCACAGGAATCCATTAAAATAACCCATATGGATATTTGAGACATGCGTGTGGATATCATGACGAATCCATATAAATCCGCAACAATCCTCATAAATCCACATATTGAGGATATTTATACCCTGGGGATATAACAGTCGATATAGAATTTCTCCCACTATAAAAAGAAACAAAACTGCAATAACATTACCATCAGACACACTTAAAGACAAACGAGAAACAACAAAGACACCGCAACGATTGAGCTGTAAAAAAGGACCCTTTTGGAGGCCACATTATTAACATGATACTGATTGTCAGGATACTCGTGCGAGCTTCCACGTCTTATTTCCTGCTTGACGACGTTCATTTCCCCGTGGTTGTGTTTCTTCTCGTCCTCTCCCACCTGCCACATGTCGGTCTTGGAAGCCGCCCTCTTCTGGAGCCTGCCGCTCTTCGTGGTGTTCCGATCCTTATCGATGATGGACCAGATGTCCGTGAGTATCTGGAAGCCCGTTTCGTTCTT
>WNFK01166560.1_pt1 | contig 10504 bp, 3 predicted proteins | sample 5400281 | NCBI WGS metagenome assembly WNFK01 (sample SAMN13153350, study PRJNA577476) | soil metagenome | isolation source: 20 cm soil on Douglas fir-dominated hillslope | place: USA:California | collected 2013-09-17
CTTGGCAAAACCTTTCAATTCCTTCACGGGGCGCGGCACGCTTGCGTGGGAATCGCCGACGTAGATTTCAGCGATCTCTGCGCCCTCGCGCGGACCATTATTCTTGATATTGAAGGAAACGTTGACCGGCGCGCTAAGATCGGCAGAGGACGGTGATATGGACAGACCGCTATATTGAAAAGTGGTGTAGGAAAGCCCGTAGCCAAAGGCAAATAGCGGCTGGACTTTGGAGCGATCGAAGTGGCGGTAGCCCAGGAATACTCCTTCTTGGTATTCAATGTGCTTGTCGGCTTTTTTCGGATAATAACTGTCGAAGGCCGCGTTGTCTTCCCAGCGGCGCTCGAAAGATGCTGGCAACTTTCCTGATGGGTTGATCTCGCCGAAGAGGATTTGCGCCAGTGCGGTGCCGCCCTCCTGGCCGGGGTACCACGCATGGATAAGAACCGGCACGGTGTCGATCCAGCGCGTCATGTCGACGTTGCCGCCCGCAGTCAGGACAACAATTACGTTTTTGTTGATGGCTGCGATCTGCTGAATAAAAGCATCCTGGCCTGCAGGAAGACGAAATGTTCGGTCGAAGCCTTCGCCTTCCGAAGATGGATCGAAGCCCATGCATAGAATGACGGCGTCGGCCTTCTTGGCGGCTGCTCTAGTGCTTGCTCCCAGAGAGCGGGCTGCCGGCGCGATCCCAAAACGGGCCGTCGCGGTGCCGACGTTCTCAAAATATTCAAGACCAATCTTGTACGGTTTGCCTCGCTCAAGATGCGCGGAGTAGGTGTCCAGAGTTTCGCCGTGACGCTGCCAGTCGTCAATCACACGCTGGTCATTGACGTATAGCCGGACTCCGTCGTCGGCAGAAACGAAAAATTTGTAGTCGTCCTCAGCCCCGGGAATAAAGTAGCCGCTCCATCGAACCGAGAAGTGGTCAAGGGGGCCGCCATTAACGTAACTTCCTTCCGCCCAACGGAAGCCGATTTTTTCGTCCGTGCGTACCAGTGCCGGCGCGCCTTCGAGCAATTCATTGTTGAAGTATTCGCCTTTCAGACCTTGGGGTCCGCCGGGCGAAGTAACAAACTGCGTGTTCTTGACAATCTCATCCAGCGGCAGATCCTCAATAACGTAGTCGACGCGCACACTTTTGCCGAGATAGTTGCTGATACCCTCCAGAAAGCTGATGGCATCGAATGGCTTGGTGAGCGAGCTTCCGCCTCCGCCGATTACCGCGGGATAAGCGTTGGGTCCCAGCACCGCGAGGGTTTTGATTTTGTTTTTTTCTAGCGGAAGGAGGCCATTTTCATTCTTTAGCAGAACGATTCCGCTGCTGGCTTCTTCGAGAGCAAGCTGTCTTCCCTCCTGGCTGTACAAAGGGATGGTTGCGTCGCTTTGCTCGCGATCGTAGAACCCGAACTGAATGGCTTTGCGCAAAATGCGGCGGACCTTGTCGTCGATTGTGACGGTTGGGATTTCACCGCTCTGGATAAACGGCAGCAGAGTCTGCTTGTTCATGAAGAGCGCCGAAGGCATTTCAAGGTCCAGGCCGCCATTCGCGGCAGCTTTGCCGTCGTGGGTGGCGCCCCAATCCGACATGATGATGCCGTCGAAACCCCATTCTTTTCTCGCAATGACGTTGTTCAGGAAATTGTTCTCGGTCATGTAGGCGCCGTTAACCAGGTTGTATGCGTCCATAAGGGCACCCACCTTGGCTTCCTTTACGGCGGCTTCGAAGGCGGGAAGATAGATCTCCCGCAAGGTGCGCTCGTCCACGTCGGAACTGTGGTCCATGCGTCCGTATTCCTGATTGTTAACTGCGAAGTGCTTCGCGGTGGCGATGACGCCCCGCGATTGTATGCCTTCAATCAGCGAAACTGCCATGCGCGAGGCGAGGTAAGGGTCTTCGCCCAGGTATTCGAAATTGCGCCCGTTCATGGGCGCGCGGTAGATGTTCATCCCCGGAGCCAGGACGAAATGGACGCCGCGCGCTCGAGCGTCCTTGCCCATCATTTCGCCGACGCGGCGGGCAAGGTCGACGTCCCAAGAAGCTGCCAATGCGATTCCTGCCGGATACGCCGTTGTCGGTCCGTAATCGTGCACTCCCAGCGGACCGTCGGACATGCGAAGCGCGGGTAAACCGAGCCGCGGAAGCGCCTGGATGTAGAAGTCATTGGTGCCGCCGATAAGCGTAAGTTTTTCGTCGAGAGTCATTTTCGCAAGAAGCGCATCGACGCGCTTCTCGATTTCTGCCTTCGGGAGTTGCGTGGATTGCGCGAACACCGGTTGCAAGGTGCTAGCGAGCAGAAGTGCATCAAGAATGATGCAAAGCTGCAGTAGTTGCCGCGCCGCTCGAGAGGTTCTCGCGCTCATCGCTTACTTCTCCTCGATCAGAACAATATTCTGGACTTTTTCATTAAGCTGCAATGCTTGCTCTTCACGAGCTCAGCGATTTGCAAATCAAGAGTGAACCACAATCTTGCATCTCAGGCCAGTTTCTTACCGTTGGAATCGCGGCGCAGTGCTTTGGGATGAACGCGTCTTTCGATGCTGCATACAAACAGCCGCAAGTACCAGGTATTGAGGTGATGCCACAGCCCCACGCTTCGTTCCCATGACCCTCTGCTTTCCGAAGCAGCAACTCAACGGTGAAGAGTGATTCTTCCTACTCGGGGAACCCTGGGCTTCTTGGCCTATAAGCCAAACTAGCAGCATTTAAGTCCGAAGCATCTTGGGAGGTCCTTCGCGCAACAGCGGCGCTCAGGATGACACATTCAACGGCCGGTCGTGGACCAAATCGGGAATGCCTACGGAATCGCCCTCACCAGGCCACCCTCCGCCCGTAAGGCCGCGCCATTGATGGCCGACGATCGCGGGCTGCACACGAAAGCGACCACCGATGCGATCTCCTCGGTGGTTTCGAAGCGCTGCAGCAGTGAAGTCGGGCGCACAGAACGGAAGAACTCGCGTTCGAGCGTGGAGCGGTCGGTCTTTCTTTCGGCCGCCATTTGCGATAGGAACGTGTCGACTCCTTCCGAAGCGGTTGGACCAGGGAGTACACAGTTGACGGTCACATTCGTGCCCATAGTGGTCTCCGCCAAACCTCGGGAGATCGCCAGTTGGGCGGTCTTGGTCATGCCGTAGTGGATCATTTCCGCCGGAATCTGCAGCGCTGATTCGCTCGAAATGAACACGATGCGTCCCCAATTGCGCTGCTTCATGCTCGGCAAATAGTGCCGGCTAAGACGCACACCGCTGACGACATTCGTCTCAAAGAAACGAAACCAGTCTTCGTCGGGAATTTGCTCGAACGCTTTGGGTTCGAAAATGCCAAGATTGTTGACCAGAATTTCCACCTCGGGGTAGCGTCCGATGATTGCCTCGCTTTAGACGGTTTACAGCCTCATCCACCCTTTGTTTTGTGCGTCCATTAACGATCACGGTGGCACCTTCTTTAGCTAGAGTCTCGGCGATGGAGAATCCGATGCCTGCGGTAGATCCGGTAATTAGTGCGCGTTTGCCTTCAAGTTGTAAATCCATGCTCATCTGATGCGGGCGTGCTTGGCGCAGATTCGGCCGGTTCCACATTTGCCACAGATATCTGTCGAGGCGGGCTCTCAGGCCCGCGGTGAAGGGAACTGATAGCCAGCCCTACGTGGGCAATCCTCGCACCGGTTCGATTCACAATTACGGTCTGACCGTCGATCTTTCGCTGGAGGACGGAAAAGGGTATGAGCTCGATATGGGCACGCCGTTCGATTATTTCGCTCCTCTGGCGCAACATCTCAACGGTTCACGATCTACTTTGCCCAAGTTCCCATCAGGCATGTGCCCGGTCTAAACTGTCAGGGATCCCCCGGCCTCACACCGTCTGTTCTGGCGCGCCGGGCGGGAAATGGAGTATGTTGCGAATACGCCCTCAAACTGGTGTTCTGACTTGCCGTAGTTGACCACGGCGCCGCCGCGCTCTCACTGGTTCGGAACCTCGTAACAATTCGGGGCATCGCACATGGTGATGATCGGCGTTGACGCCACTTGAAGTGGCTGCTGAATCGAAGGATCCCCGGATGGATCTCTCGGACTACACTCTCGACACGCTTCACAGGCACGGGGAGTTCGTGCTTTGCAGGGGCCGCCCCCGAACGGGCACGCGCCCGCATCCCCCCTCTGTTCTCGTGCTGATGTTGAGATCGGAGCATCCCCGACCAGAGAGTGTCCGGATGCTGGAACACGAGCACTCCTTGCGGGCCGCGCTGGATCCGGCATGGGCAGTTCCGCGAGTTGAGCTCACGCAACACGCGGGGCGAACCGTGCTTGTCCTCGAGGATCCCGGGGGCGAGCCGCTCGATCAACTGGTCGGAACGCCAATGGAGATGGGACAGTTCCTGCGCATTGCCATCGGTCTTTCTGCCGCAGTCAGGCAGCTGCACGGTCGGGGCTTCATCCACAAGGACCTCAAACCGGCCCATGTCATGATCGAGCCCAGCACCGCCCATGTCTGGCTGATGGGCTTTGGGATCGCCTCTCGATTGCCGCGCGAGCGCCAGTCGGCGGAACCTCCCGAATTCATCGCGGGAACGCTCGCCTACATGGCCCCCGAGCAAACTGGAAGGATGAATCGTTCGATCGATTCACGCAGTGATCTCTATGCCCTAGGGGTCACGCTTTACGAAATGCTGACCGGCACTCTGCCCTTCACGGCGTCCGATCCGATGGAGTGGGTACATTGCCACATCGCCAAACAGCCGCTGCCGCCCGCCGAGCGGCGAAAAGATGTTCCGCGCTCCGTATCGGGAATCATTACGAAGTTGCTCGCCAAGACTGCTGAGGAACGCTATCAGACCGCGGCCGGCTTGGAGAGCGATCTTCGCCGCTGCCTTGCTGAATGGGACTGCGACCACCGCATCGGCGAATTCCTGTTGGGCGAACATGACACGCCAGACCGGCTCCTGATTCCTGAGAAACTGTACGGACGACAGCGCGAGGTCGAGACCCTACTCGCCTCGTTCGACCGCGTCGTCAAGAGCGGCACTCCGGAGTTGCTGCTGGTCTCCGGATATTCAGGTATTGGCAAGTCCTCCGTCGTCAATGAACTGCACAAGGCGCTCGTTTGGCCGCGCGGCCTGTTCGCATCCGGCAAGTTCGATCAGTACAAGCGGGACATCCCCTATTCCACGCTCGCGCAAGCCTTTCAGAGCCTCATCCGGGCCCTTCTCGCCAAGAGCGAGGCCGACCTCGCTCCCTGGCGTGACGCCCTTCGGGACGCGCTGGATCCGAACGGTAAGCTCATCGTCGATCTTGTTCCCGAACTGAAGCTCATCATTGGAGAACAGCCGCCGGTCCCGGAGCTTCCACCGCAGCAGGCGCAAGGCCGCTTCCAACTGGTATTCCGACGATTTATCGGCGTATTTGCACGGCCGGAACATCCGCTGGCGCTGTTCCTCGACGACCTGCAATGGCTCGACGCGGCAACGCTCGACTTGCTGGAGGATCTCTTGACCCGATCGGATCTACAGCACCTGATGCTGATCGGCGCTTATCGGGACAACGAGGTCGATGCCACCCATCCGCTGGCGGGCAAGCTTGAGGTCGTCAAGAACGCCGGTGCGCAGATAGAGGAGATCACTCTTGCGCCGCTGGCCAGCGAACACCTCGCGCAGCTGATTGCGGATGCGCTTCGCTGCGAACCGGAGCGCGCTGCGCCGCTCGCGCAACTGGTGCATGAGAAGACGGGTGGCAACCCCTTTTTCGCCCTTCAGTTCATTTCTGCGCTCGCCGAAGAGGGCTTGCTCACCTTCGATCATGATGTTGCGCGATGGTCCTGGGATCTCAATCGCATTCACGCCAAGGGTTACACCGATAATGTGGTGGACCTCATGGTCGGGAAGTTGACCCGCTTACCTGTCGAAACCCAGCAGGTCTTGCAGCTGCTGGCCTGCCTCGGCAACGTCGCCGAGGTCGTGATGCTTTGCATCGTTCGCGGGACGGGGGCGGAAGCGGTCCACGCGGATCTGTGGGAGGCTGTCCGTCAGGAGCTGATCGTCCGCCTGGCGGACTCCTACACGTTTGTCCATGACCGTGTCCAGGAAGCCGCCTATTCCCTGATCCCGGAGGAACTACGCGCCGCAGTCCATCTCCGGATCGGAAGGCTGCTCGCGGAGCACACGCCCCCGGAGAAGCGGGAGGAGACGATCTTCGAGATCGTCAATCAACTCAACCGCGGCGCCATGTTGATGACGTCCCCACGAGAAAAGACCCAACTTGCCGAGCTGAACTTGATTGCAGGTCGGAGAGCGAAAACCTCGACGGCCTACAGATCCGCGCTGAATTATTTCTCCACCGGGATAGGACTTCTCGGCGACGACCTGTGGGCGAGTCAGCATGAGCTGGCCTATCGGCTGAGTTTCGAGCAGGCGGAGTGCGAGTTTCTGAGCCGCAACTTCGATGAGGCTCTGCGTCTGTTCAATGCGCTGATGACACACGCGAGAACGACGCTCGAAAAAGTTGGCATCCATCGCGTGGTGATCGATATCCACACGGCCAGCGTCGAGATCGACGAGGCTATCGCCCGTGGACTCGGCGCTCTTCGCTTGTTAGGCATCGATATCCCTCGCCACCCGAGCCGTGAGGAAGTGGCTCGCGAGTACGACGCGATCTGGAAGAACCTCAATGGGCGGCTGATAGAGGATTTGATCGATCTGCCGCTAATGACGGACCCAGAGGTCGCAGCCGCCCTAGGCATCCTGGTCATCCTCTTTGCCCCCGCCATCGGCGCCGATCGCAACCTGTTCCTCCTCTGCTCCTGCCACATGGTCAACATGACGATTCGCTATGGTAACTGCGACGCCTCCGTCATGGCGTATGGCTGTCTCGGCATGGACCTGGGCCCATTCTTTGGAGATTACCGGCGAGGCTTTCAGTTCGGACGGCTGGGCTATGATCTGGTGGCGAAGCGGCAGCTCGTGGCCTACAAGGCCAAGATCGAGCTCATTATCGGGGCATACATCAGCTTCTGGAACGAGCCGCGAACTCGTGCAATCGCGCACCTCTATTCCGCCTTCAAGGCCGCGGTCACTGCCGGCGACCTGAATTTCGCCAGCTACGCCTGTGATCATCTGGTATCACACAAGCTGGCGGCCGGAGAGCCGCTCGACAAGGTCTATGTCGAATCGGAGGCGCTTCTGGACTTTACCCGCAAGGCCAAATTCGATCCCTCCATTCAGATCCTCATTCGGACGCGGCGCTTCATCCAAGCAATGCGGGGCTTCACGGCCGACCTCTCGACCTGGACTAGCTCCGACTTCGACGAGCATGAATATGAACGGATTATTGAGCGCTTTGGCTGGACAAGTATTGTGTGCGGCTATCACATCATGAAGCTCCAGGCTCGGGTGTACTCCGGCAATTACCACGCCGCCATCACGGCCAGAGCGAGGGCAACCCCTCTTCTCTGGTCGAATGTCGGCATGGTCCAGGAGGCCGAATACCATTTTTACGGTGCGCTGGCGTTGGCGGCATACTACGACGAGGCATCGGCCGATGAGCGATCACACCTTCTGACCGCACTGCAAGCCCACCACCAGCAGCTCGAGCTCTGGGCCCAGACCTGTCCCGAGAACTTTCAGAACCGTTCTACCTTGGTTTCGGCGGAGCGCGCCCGCATCGAAGGCCGCGATGTTGACGCTATGCGCCTCTACGAACAGGCCATTCGCTCGGCCCGCGCAAACGGCTTTATCCACCACGAGGCGCTCACCAATGAGCTTGCCGCGCGCTTCTACGCCGCGCATGGGCTTGAGCAGATCGCGCATCTCTATCTGCGAAACGCCCGGCGCTGCTATCACCGCTGGGGCGCCGACGGCAAGGTGCGGCAACTTGACGAGTCATACCCGCACCTCCGGGAAGAGCAGCCCGTGGCTGGTCCGAGGAGCACCATCGGCACGCCGATCGAACACTTGGAGCTTGCAACGGTCCTCAAGATCTCGCAGGCGGTTTCCGGCGAAATTGTGCTGGAAAACCTCATCGACGCGCTGCTCCGCACGGCCATCGAGCACGCCGGCGCCGAACGTGGACTGCTCATTCTGCCGCGAGGTGCCGAGCTGCAGGTCCAAGCGGAAGCGACCACCGGCGGCAGCTCGGTCAGAATCGAGCTCTGCGACGTGCCCATCTCCAGCGCTGAACTGCCGGAGCCCGTCATTCAATATGCCGCGCGTACACAGGAGAGCGTCATCCTCAATGATGCCTCGGCTCGGGGCTCGTTCTCTGATGACGAGTACATTCGTCGCGAGCACGCGCGGTCCATCCTGTGCCTCCCGCTCGTAAAACAAGGCCGGCTGATTGCCGTGCTCTACCTCGAAAACAACTTGGCGGCCAATGTGTTTACTCCGGCGAGAATTGCGGTGTTAAACGTGCTCGCCTCGGCGGCGGCGATTTCGCTCGAAAACAGCCGTTTGTATCGTGAGCTCCAGGAACGCGAAGCGAAGATCAAGCGGCTGGTGGACGCCAATATTGTGGGGGTGTTGATCTCGAATGTTGAAGGGCAGATCATCGAGGCGAACGACGCCTTTCTCGAGATGGTGGGATATAACCGCGACAATCTCACCTCGGGACGACTCCGGTGGACAGAGCTGACGCCTCCCGAATGGCAAGCCGCCAGCCAACGGGCCGCGGCCCAGATACGCGCCACAGGCATCGCCGACCTCTTCGAAAAGGAGTACGTCCGGAAGGACGGCAGCCACGTGCCGGTGCTGGTCGCGGCCGCGGCAGTCGGGGACACAGGGGAAATCGTGGCGTTCGTGCTCGACCTCACCGAACGCAAGCGCGCCGAGAAAGAGCACGAGAGACTGCGTCAGGCCCAGAACGACTTGGCCTATATGAGCCGGGTAATCACGGTCGGAGAGCTGGCGGCATCGCTCGCTCACGAGATCAAGCAGCCGATTGCCGCCTCCGTATTGAATGCCAAGACGTGTGTGCGATGGCTAGAGCGTGATCCGCCCGATGTCACAGAGGCGTGCGAGGCTGCTTCGAGAACGGTCAGGGACGCAACGCGCGCCGCCGACATCATCGACCGAGTTCGCTCCCTCTACAGGCGAGGTCCCCCCCAACGGGAGCTGGTTGACCTGAACGAGATCATTCAAGAGATGATCGTTCTACTGCACGATACGTCGAATCGGCACTCTATCGCGATCCGTACCGAGCTCGCCACCAGTCTGCCCAAAGTCATGGCCGATCGCGTGCAAGTACAGCAGGTATTGATGAACCTCATGGTCAACGGCATCGAAGCGATGAAAGATACGGGCGGTGAACTGACGGTAACGTCGAAGAGGATCGAGGATGGTCAATTACTGATTTCGGTGAGTGATGCGGGCATAGGGTTTCCCGTCGAGGAAAGCGAGCGCATTTTCGAGGCGTTCTTCACTACCAAACCGCAGGGCACCGGCATGGGACTCTCTATCAGTCGGACGATCGTCGAGTCGCATGGCGGCCGCTTGTGGGCGACCGCCAATCCGGGACGAGGCGCGACCTTTCAGTTCACCCTGCGCAACGAGGTGACAGCGTCCTCACCTTCGGCCGTCTGACGCGCCGGCACAACCGCTCCTGCCCACGCCGATTGCCTGTCGATTTCCGAACGCGTCCGAAAATTCCTGACACTATTCCTGGCGGCGAAGCGCGGCGAGGCTTTACAACTTACAAGAACGCGCGGAAGTGGTGCTTGCATGTTTCATCCCATTTGATTCGTTCCTGCATTAATTTCAATTTGACTGTCCGATACCCGGGAGTAGAATATCGCCACATCTGCCCGATTTCGCGAAGTTCGCGCGTCGAGGTCCGAAACCGTACAGACACAATCTAATTTCAGCTCGCGGAGGTCTCTATGGTCTCCTCACGTGTCTCCTCGGTTCGACGATTTCGTGTCTATCTGTTGAGTTTGGTCCTCGGTCTTGGCCTCCTTCCTTCATCCTGGTCTCAGATATCCACAACCGGGAAGATCACCGGTGTCGTCACCGACCGCTCCGGAGCCGATATTCCGAACGCAACGGTCAAGGTGAAAAGCCCGGCGTTGCTGGCACGTATGAAGTCACCATCACGGCAAAGGGATTTCGGGAGTTGCATGAAACCGGAGTTGTCATCACCGCCGGCTTTACTGCCACCGTGAACGCCGAGCTGCAGCTTGGTGAAATAACGCAAGCCGTATTCGTACAGGGGCAGCCAGTCGTGGACCTGCAGAACGTGCAAACGTCAACGACGTTTGACCAAACGTTGCTTCAAGACATACCTAGCGGCCGCGATCCCTGGTCTACCGTTGAGCAGGTGCCGGGTGCCACGTCCAGTACCTTTGATGTCGCCGGCAACAACAGCTACCAGCAGTCCATCATGCAGGTGCATGGCAGCACGCCGGCAGAACAGATCTACAGTTTCAATGGTTTGGATTTGAATTGGCCGGGCCTCAATGGCGGTTACACCCAGTTCTACACGAATCATGATTCCTTCGATGAATTTCAGGTGGTGGCGGACAATG
>WNFK01246904.1_pt2 | contig 10504 bp, 9 predicted proteins | sample 5400281 | NCBI WGS metagenome assembly WNFK01 (sample SAMN13153350, study PRJNA577476) | soil metagenome | isolation source: 20 cm soil on Douglas fir-dominated hillslope | place: USA:California | collected 2013-09-17
CGTGATCAGGCCGCCACCGCCGATCGCAGCGATGATGGCGACCGTGTCCGGCGCATCCTCGAGAATCTCGAGGCCCATCGACCCATGCCCGGCGATGAAGTTGTCGTCGTCGAATGGGTGGATAAATGTCCCTGTGACTCCGGGATAGGAGCGGTCCTCCAGCGCCTGCCAGGCGACCGCGTACGGCACGAGCACGAGCTTCGCGCCCAGCGCGCGCATGCGGTCGAGCTTCGCGGCGGGCGCCGTCTCGATCGCCACGACGGTACACGGCACGCCCGCGGCCCGCGCGGCATACGCGACACCCTGACCCGCGTTCCCGGCGCTGATCGTCCAGACGCCGCGCTGGCGCTCGGCATCGGACAACAGAGCGACCGCGTTGGCGGCGCCGCGCAGCTTGTAGGCGTTGATCGGTTGCAGGTTCTCGAGTTTGAGTCGGATGTCCGGAAACTTGGGCCCCAGCTCCAGCCGCACTAACGGTGTTCGAACGATGGTCCCAGCGATGCGCTTCCGGGCTTCCCGGATCTCGCTCAGTGTGATGGGACGAACCGGTTCAAGCACGCAGCACCAACGCCGCGGCTGCAACGTCTTCAACCGCGACGCCCACGGACTTGAAGAGCGTGGTCTCCGAGGGCGTGCGCCGGCCGGGATCCGCACCAGACACAACGGCGCCGATTTCCGTCACTTCGCTCCGCGCCGCGATGACGTCGCCCGATTCGCGCAGCGCCGCTTCGCGCGAGTCGACGAAAACCCGGGCCTTGGTCACGAGATCATCGTCCAGCTCGCGCCACTCGGGGCGGGTGGCGCCGATCGCGTTGACGTGGGTGCCGGGGGAGAGCCAGCCCCCGTGGAGAATGGGCGTCGTCGCACTCGCGGCGACCACCACCACGTCGGCGCCGCGCACGGCATCCTCCGCCGTCGCCGTGGCCTTCACGCCGTGCCGCTGGGCGAACGCCGCTGCGTTTCGGGGACTCCAAACGCGTACCTCCTTGAATGAGCGGACGTGACGCAGCGCGGCGAGGTGACTCCTTGCCTGGACGCCGGATCCAATTATCGCTAGGACCGAAGCATCCTTCCGGGCCAGGAGTTGGGTCGCCACGGCCGATGCCGCGGCGGTCCGCATCTCGGTGATGAGCCGGCCGTCCATGACAGCGAGCGGCTCCCCCGTCTCGGCCTTGAACATCACGATCAGCGCGTGGTGCGTGTGGATCCCGGCGTTCTGCGGATAGAAGGTGACGAGCTTGGCGCCGAGGGCGCCGGCGTACGCCGGCATGACGCCGAAGAAGCCGTGATGCGGGGCCACGGGCAGGACCGATCGCACCGGTTGCACGACGCGGCCCGCCGACAACTCCGCGAGCGCCTGCGCGATGGCGGGAATGAGATCTTCGTAGCGCAGCCTGGCTTGCACGGCCGGCTCGTCGAGAACCACAATGTCGGTCACGGCTTACCGCAGTCCGTCCACGACGACTCGATTCGAGAACGTCGGCAGGTACACGTGTCCGTTGGCGATCGTGGGCGCCGAGAATTTCGCGTAATTGCCCGCTCCGTCACGCGAGGCGTTCTGCTGGTTGTTCCACAGCTCCCTCGTGATGTCGTTCGCGTCAAAGGCCCGCAGGATCCCGGGAACGGTGAAACTCTCCGCATCACCGCTCGATGCATAGGACGCCCATAAGATGCCTGTCCCGTCCTTGGAGCTGTCGGACGACACCGACAGCACCGCGCCGCTTTGCCCTCCGGGCCCGGCCGGGCCGAGCGCCTGCCCCGCAGTGTTCAACAAATTGCTGCCGCGGTCAAACGGGAGGGCGCGCAACGCATCGTTCTCCGACCACACGTAAACGAATTCCTGCGCGCTGCCTTTGTAGTACGCCGGCTGGCAATGCATGTTGGAGTTGGAGCCCAGCGAGACGACTTGCTGCACCTGGTTGGAAGCCGGCTGGAACCCGCCCATCGCATCCTTGTTCAGCAGATACAGGTTACCGTCCTTCCCCGCGGTGAGGTAATAGACGGAGTTGGGAATCAGGAACGTGCCGCCGGTGCCATAATCCAGGTCGTAGTCGTTGAGAAGCTGGTAATTCTGCGGCGTGAAGTAGCTCGCGACGGTGAGCGTCGATCCGGACCGTGTGAGTTTCAGCGCGCTCGTGCCGCGATTCCTCAGGTTCGTGGCATCACCGGAATCGCCCACCGTGCCGTTGCTAGTCACCACATACAAGTTGCCGTTCGCATCGGCGGCCATGCCGCCACCGCTTTGCCAGATGCCTCCGGCGTACCCGTTGGGCGTGTCATTGTAGACGACTTGTTGCTGCAGCGTGGCGGCGTCGTATCCCAGGATCCAGCCGTGATACGGCCCCCAATCACAGTGGGATGAAAAACCCACATACACGATGCCGTTGAGGAGCGTCAAACCGGGGCGCTGATTTTCTTTCTGGGGATCGAATGTGACCGTGCCGTTGACGCTGCCGTCGCCATTGCCGCTGACGGAGGCGGTGATGGCTTTCGGGCTGCCGCTGACTTCATTCCCGTTGAGGATGTTCACGGCGTGCAGATACTGAACGTACGTGCTCCCGGTGGTACTGCGGGCGACGAAATACATCGTCCCGCTCGTGCTGTCGATCACCGGTGTGCCGACGATCCCAATACCGCTGCTGAAATTGTTGTAGTTGCCACCACATGCCCCGGTCATATCGGTGGCTCGCGGCGGCCGCATACCTGACGCGGTGAAGTTCTTCTGCCAGTACTGCCTGCCGTTGTCGCCGTCAAAGGCGTATACCGTGTTGTTGACCGTCGCGACGTAGACGACGTTACGGTCGCCGCCTCCGATCCGATGGTCACATGGCCGACGACCAGGGGCTGGGCATACACCTGGCCGTCCACGGCGAGCGTGAACAGTTTGCCGAACTGCAGCACGTTGACATTGCTGGTGGTCAGCGCGGTTTCGTTGTCGTTCCAGCCGGCCCGGGTGTTGTCGTTGTGCTGCGTCAGCACAGACACCGATTGGGGATTCGGCGGGCCCACGTCCGTCGGGTTGTCCGTGCAGGTTGCGAGCAACACCAGGACGAGCGGCACAGGCAGTTTGCGTTTGACCATGGGCAACTCGCAGCGGGTTTTATCGACGGATGCAGAAGGAATGACGGGCCTCCGGTACCAGAATTGACACTAGATCAAAACAGCGAGCAAGGCTGCGCGCGAGAAACCGCGGGTGGCGGAGGGTTAGGGGCGCGCTATCGTTTGAGGCATGATCCCTGGTCAAACGGCCGTCGCCCTTGTGTTGTTCATCGCGCAGAGCCCCACTCCCCGTTCCACCCCTCCTCCGACTGCGATCGCCCACGCCGCGGCGACGCGGCCCGTCATCGACGGCCGCCTCACAGATCCCGCGTGGCGCGACGCCACGCCGGTCACCGGGTTCGTGCAACGCGAGCTGCACGAAGGCGCGCCGGTCACGGAACGCACGGAAGTGCGCATCATCACCGACGGCGAGGCCCTGTACGTCGGCGCCTGGCTGTACGACAGTGACCGCGCCGGCATCGTCGCCGGCGCGCAAGTACGCGATGGCGACATTTCCAAGAGCGATTATTTCGGCATCCTCCTCGATACCTATCACGATCGGCAGAACGGCTTCGTCTTCACGACCACGCCGGCCGGCATCGAGTACGACGCGCAGGTCGTCAACGAGGGCGAGGGCGGCGGGGTGCAGCTGCCGGGGCAGACCTCGGCGATGGCCGGGGCATTGGGTGGCTTCAATCTGAACTGGGACGGGACCTGGACGGTCGCGACCTCCGTAGACGCGGCGGGCTGGTACGCCGAGTTCCGCATCCCGTTCACCACTTTGCGCTTTGGCGCGGGCGAGGTGCAGACGTGGGGACTGAATCTCGTGCGCAACATTCGCCGCAAGAGCGAAGAAGCGTTCTGGTCTTTCGTTCCGCGCCAATTCAGCCTGATGAAGATCTCGCGTGCCGGGACGCTCGAGGGCATCCAGGTGCCGTCGCGCCGGGTGTGGACCGTGACGCCCTACGCCCTCGCCGGCCTCGAGCGCAACTACGCGACTGATCCCAAAGCCCAGACGCGCGATGAGATCGGTGGTGAGATCAAGTACGGCGTGACGCCCAGCCTCACCCTCGATCTCACCTACAACACCGATTTCGCGCAGGTCGAGGTCGATGAGGTGCGCACCAATCTCACCCGTTTCCCCCTCTTCTTTCCCGAGAAGCGGCCCTTCTTTCTCGAGAACGCAGGCATCTTCTCTGCCGGGACGCCCCAGGCCGTCGATCTGTTTTTCACGCGCCGCATCGGCATCGATACGCTGGGCCAGCCGGTGCCGATCGTCGGGGGTGGCCGGCTCACGGGACGTGTGGGCAGCCTCACGGTGGGCACACTCCAGATCTTCACCGAGCATCAGGGCTATTCCGTGGTTCGGGTCGGGCGCGAGCTGGCGACGCGATCGCGCGTGGGCGTCCTCGCCGTGCAGCGCATGGCGACGGGCCAGACGAGCGATTGGAATCGCGTCTTCGGCGTGGACGGCCGCGTCGGCATACGCGACGCGTGGACGATCGACTGGTGGGGCGCGGCATCGGCGGAGCCCGGACCGGACGGCGACGCGGCCGCCTACAGCGCGCGCGTTGGGTACGAGACCCAGCACTGGACCAACGTCGCGCGGGTGATCCAGGTCGGCCGCGACTTCGATCCGCAGGTCGGATTCCTCAATCGGGCGGGTGGCTATCGCTACTATGAAGCCGGCGTGATGTGGAAGAAACGCGTGCCCAGTGTTCCGTGGATCAAGGAGTGGATCCCACACGTCAACTATCGCGGCTACTACCGCCTCGACGGCTTGTGGCAGGAGGGGCGCCTCCACATCGATTTGGGGCAGGTGGACCTCGCGAACGGCGGCACGGTCGGCCCCGAGGTCAACATCGAACATCAGGGCCTCGAGCAGCCCTTCGCGATCGCGAGTAGCGTCACGCTGCCGGTGGGTTCGTACGACTACGCGTCATTCGGATTCGACTTGACCACCGACCCGAGCGCGTCGCTCACACTCATGATGCGCGCGGATGTCGGCGGCTTCTACAACGGCACGCGCCGCGGCGGCAGCGTGACGCTCGGCGCGCGCCGCGGCAGCTCGCTCACTACGTCCCTGCTGGTCGAGTACAACGACGTGCGGCTCAATCAGGGCGACTTCATCCGCTCGCTCGTGGCCGCCCGAGTCGCGTACTTCTTCACGCCGCGCGTGAAGGTGCAAACGCTCATGCAGTACAGCAACCAGGCCCGGGTGTGGGCCGCGAACGCCCGGTTCAGCTGGCTCAGCACGGCCGGCAACGGTTTGTTCGTGGTCTTCAACGACGGACGCGACGCCGACGGCTTCTTCCAGTGGAAGCAGCCTCAGGCCCGGTCTCTGATTGTGAAATACACGCGGCAGTTTGGACGGAGCGGCTGACGACGCAGCGAGCCTCAGGGCAGGCCCACCCTGCTCGTGAGCGCGGCGAACCGCGCGTCCGAGCGTAGATCATCGAATAGCGGCCAGGCCTTGAGGTAGACGAGCCAATGGGAGCGCTCTTCGTAGGCGCGGTCGAGCCAGGCGATTGTTTCATCCTCATTGCCGAGCCCGGCGTGGACGAGCGCCACACAAAACGGCGGTACGTACGCCGCGCTCGATCGCTGCTGCAGGTCCTGTAGGATCTTCCGCGCTTCGCGCCGCTTCCCCGCCTTCGCGTACGCGTAGCCGAGCGCCGCGCTCGTAAACGCCAACCCCCCGGAGAAGCTGACGGCGCTCTGCAGCGCGCCAATGGCCTCGTCGAATCTGGACGCCGCCACATAGGCTTGCCCGAGCACAGTGTACGTCATCAGGTAGTTGGTATCGAGGTCCAGCGCCTTGCGGCATTGCGTGATGGCCTCGTCATGCCGCCGCGCGAAATAGAGCGCCCAGCCCAGGTTCGCGTTGCCCACGAGCGATAGCGGCGCCAGGGCCTGGGCGCGCGCCGCCTGCGCCACGCCGTCGGCGCTGCGCCCCAGCGCCCAGAGGTAGCACGCATACCAGAAATGCGCGGTCGGATACAGCTCCTTGAGCTCGATCGCCCGCTGGAATCCTCGCTCGGCGGCCGGCCAGTCCCAGTCATAGAACAGGCTCACGCACGCGCGCGCCGTGTGCGCTTCGGCCAGGCCGTCGTCGGACGTGACCGCTGCATCGGCAGCGACCCGCGCCCGAGCGAATGCTTGCTTGGGAGGCACGTAGCTGTGGTACGCGAGCATGATGTACGAGTCGGCCAGTCCGGCATGGGCCAGCGAGTAGCCTGGGTCGAGCGCAACGGCTTGCTCGAAGTACTCGAGGCAATTCTTCAAGGCACTGGCTGATTTCTTCTTCCAGAAGTACCGCGCCTTCAAGTAGAGCGCGTAGGCCTCGACGTTGTCGGTGTGGGGCTCGACCAGGGCCACGCTGGACTCGCCCTCCAGCTTTCCCTTCAATGCATGCACGATGGCCCGGGCGATCTCGTCCTGGACCGCGAACACGTCTTTCATCTCCCGCTCGTAGGTGTGGGACCAGAGATGAAAGCCGTCCGCGACGTTGATCAGCTGGGCCGTGACCCGCAGTTTGATGTCGGCCCGGCGCACGCTGCCCTCCAGGACCGTTCGCACCCGCAACTGCTCGCCGATGGTCCGGACGTCATCGGTCACGTCCTTGAACGCGAACGAGGACGTGCGGGCCGCCACGCGCAGCGAGGGGACGGCGCTCAGGGCGTTCAGAATCTCTTCCGTCATGCCGTCGCAGAAGTACCCGTTCGCGGGATCGGCGCTGAGATTCACGAAGGGCAACACAGCGATCGAGTGCTCGAGGGCCGGCGCTGCCTCGGCGACCGTGCTGGTGTTGCGCTTGGTCAGTCCGGCGACGAATTCCGCGGCCGTGGCGAACCGATCCGCGGGCGTCTTGGCGAGCGCCCGCGCCACCGCGTGCTCGAGCCAATCGGGTACCGTGTCCCGCACCGTGCGGAGACGCGGCAGGGGCTCGAGCACCTGCCGCGCCAGAATCGCCTGCACCGACCATCCCGTGAAGGGCGGGTCTCCGGCCAGCATCTCGTAGAGCACGCACCCGAGACTGTAGAGATCGCTCCGGCCGTCCAGTTGGTCGATCCCCTGGGCTTGTTCCGGGCTCATGTACCCGGGGGTCCCCAACGCGATGCCCGTCCCGGTGACCCGGCCCTCGGCCGCCACCGTGATCGCACGGGCGATGCCGAAGTCGCTCACCACCGCATGGCCGGATTGAAAGAGAATGTTCTCCGGCTTGATGTCGCGATGGACGACGTCCCGTTCGTGCGCATAGCCGAGCGCGTCGGCCACCTGGCTGGCGATGCGCAGTGCGTCCTCGAACGGGAGTTGCCGCTCACGGACCAAGCGACCACGCAGGGATTCTCCCTCCAGGTAGGGCATCACATAGTACAGGAGACCGTCTGCTTCCCCGGAGTCGTGCAGCGGCAGGATGTGCGGATGCGTGAGTCTGGCGGCGGTGTCGATCTCGCGCAGGAAGCGGTCCGTCCCCAGGGCCGCGGCCAGTTCCGGGCTGAGGACCTTGAGGGCGACCGACCGGCGTTGCTTCACGTCCTGCGCCAAATACACGGTCGCCATGCCGCCGCGGCCGAGCTCTCGTTCGATCGTATAGCGCTCGGGAAGTACGGCTTGGAGACGCTCCAGCAGACCGCCCATGGAACGCAAGATACGGGGGCGGCCCTGGGGCGGCGACCTTACAGAGTCTTCAGAAACGCCACCAACGCCGCCCGCTCCTCCGCGGTCAACGTGCGGAACCGATCCCGCGCACGCGCCGCCTCACCGTTGTGTAGCTCGATCGCCTCTTCCAGCGTCGTCGCCCGGCCGTCGTGGAGGAACCGGGTCATGAGGCGCACTCCCATGAGCGGCTCCGTCCGGAACTCGGACGGCGTCGCGTTCGCGAAGCACATGTCCGCGAGCTCGGGGCCCATGTCGTGCAACAGGAGATCGGTGTACGCCGCGACCTCGCGGTGCTGTAGGGCGTGGATCGGACTGTCGCCGGTGTGCAGCACCGGTACGTGACACGTGGCGCAGCCGATACTGGCAAACGCCTCGCGCCCCTGGCGCGCTTCGCGGTTCAGGCGCAGCGGCGCGGGCGGCGCGAGCAGCCGGACGAAAAAGTCCACGAGATCGATCGCCTCGCGGGAGAGCTCCGGCTCGGGCGTGGGGTCGGTCCCCGGCGGGAACGGACGCCCGCCGAACGTTCCCTCGTCCAGGGCGACCGGATTCGTGACGCCCTGCTCGATGACCGTGGCGCCGTCGCTGAACTCGCGCAGCGTCGGGACCACGGCCTTGCGGCCGAAGCGCCCCAGGCGGCCGTCGAAAAACCGGTTGGGGCGGCCGGAAATGCCGTCCCGGTCCCGGTCGTCGGGATCGGCCCGGGCGAGGATGTCCGAGTCCGGCACGGCGTCGAGCAAACCGAACCCGAAGATGTCGGGCGAGCTGCGACCCGCGATCGCGGTGGCCTCAGGCGGCACCGGTTCACTGTCGATCCCCACCGCCGCGCGCAGGGCGGGCGTGACGTGCTGCTGGAACACGGGACCGCCGAGTGCGACCAGCTCGTCGCAGGGACGCATGCCGGCCGGCGGAGTCGGGTGGAACGCCGCGGCGTGTCGCTCGATCTCGTCCCCCGCGCCCCCCGTGACCGGTTCCTCGTGACACTCGGCGCATCCATCGGCATTGAACAGCGGTCCGAGCCCCGTCTCTGGGGTGAAGACGTTTTCGAACGCGACACGCCCGCTGTCGAACCGCGCGCGTTCCGCTTTCGAGAGTCCTGGGAGGGGATCGCCCGGCCGCGGCGGCCGGCGGCAGGCCGCGAACGCCGCGGCGAGGGCGAGCGTGACGCACCACACCCCAACACGCGCGTGTCGTCCGTGTCGTCTACTCATGGCCTCGCCTCCAGGCCCGTGGCCATACGGCCGACGCGTTCGATCGTGTACGCGCGGTAACCGCCAGGCGTGCCGCCGTAGGAGACACGCACGATGTCTCCCGGGGCGAGCTTGCCGAGCGACAAGGCGGCGCCTGCCGCGGTGACGCGCACCTCGGCGGGGACTTGGAGGCGCACGACACGCAGCGCCATGCCGACGCCCGTCGTGACCTCGAGCGCGCGGCCACGCACGTCCACCACGCGCACGGCGCCCTGCACGTTGTGGGTGGGCGCGGCGGGCTGTTGCGCGGTTGCGGCAGGTGGGAAAGCAGCGATAATGCAGACGGAAGCGAGCACGAAACGAATCACAGGTGCCTCCCGGCGGCGGCTGGGGTGCTTACGTGTTGGACTTAGGCCGGATCCTCCTGAGGAGGCTTAATGCTTGCCGTAATGCTCGCCGCCGCCGCCCTGCTGCAGAACTGGGAGCCGCTCGGCTCGCGCCGTGTCAGCTTCGCCGTCGATCGGGACGCGATCGACGTGGGCGCGCGCGAGGGGGTCTTCGACGCCATCAGGATAGAAGTCGTGGGCGGGACCCTCGAGATGTACAACATCCGGCTCACGTTCGGGAACGGCGACGCCTGGTCGCCCGACACGCGCGTGCTGTTCCGCCAGGGCTCGTGGAGTCGCTTGATCGATCTCCCTGGCCCCGCGCGGGTCATTCGCAAAATCGAATTCTGGTATCGCAGCAGGTTGCGACGCGGCCAGGCGACGGTGCAGGTCTTCGGCCGGTCGGCTCTCAGTATCAGCCCAACCCCAAGCCCCGTTACCCTGCCTGCCACCACCGCCGCCGAGTGGGATCACATCGGCATGCGCCCGGTGGACTTCCGGGTGGACCACGATGCGATCGTGGCGGCCGGTAACGGCGCGTTTCGCGCTATCCGGATCGATGTCGAAGGGGGCGATCTCGAGATGTTCGACGTGAAGGTCACCTTCGGGAACGGCGAGACGTTTTCGCCGGCGACGCGCGTCTACTTCCGGGAGGGGAGCCGCAGCCGGGTGATCGACCTCCCCGGCGACGCGCGTATCATCGGGCGGATTGATTTCTTCTATCGGAGCGCGCCGTTCGGCGCACCAGGGCGGGCCGTCGTGCACGTGTACGGCCGCCGCTGATGCTGGCGATCGCGTACTGCGTCGCCAGTCGCCTGGCGTACATCCTGTTCACCGGCATCGCCTTGCGGCGGCAGGAGCGAGACGAAGCCTACACCCGCACGTGGGGCGTCGAAGGCGGATTCCAGCGGTTTCGGCGCGTCGTCTCGGTGTTGATGGTGAACGACGTATTCGCGTTCGGGCTGCTCTGCCTGGTCACCCGCGACACCCTAGAAGTCGCCGTGCCACGCGCTGCCGTGATCGTGGGGGGGCTCGCTCTAATCGCGGTGGGGATCGCCGTGAAAGTGTGGGCCGCGAATACGCTCGGCGGGGACGCCTACTACTGGTACAATTTCTTCTCGCCGCCCCGCTCGCCCCACATCGTCCTCGCCGGTCCGTATCGGTTTCTCGCGAACCCGATGTACACCGTCGGCTACCTGCAAGCGTACGGATTCGCGTTCGTCATGGGAT
>WNFK01163212.1_pt1 | contig 10503 bp, 10 predicted proteins | sample 5400281 | NCBI WGS metagenome assembly WNFK01 (sample SAMN13153350, study PRJNA577476) | soil metagenome | isolation source: 20 cm soil on Douglas fir-dominated hillslope | place: USA:California | collected 2013-09-17
CGCGGCCGATGTCGGCTACGAGTCGGAAGCCGCCTTCAACCGCGCGTTCAAGCGCGTGACCGGCGTGACGCCGGGGCGATGGCGGGATGAGAAACCCATCCCTACGTACACCCGTTCACCGCATCATTCCGGCTGATCACTCCTCCGCTGTCAGCAGGCTCGCATTGCCGCCGGCCGCCGCGGTGTTGATGGTGACGACCTGCTCGGTGACGAAGCGGTGCAGATAGTTGGGACCGCCCGCTTTCGGACCGGTGCCGGAAAGCCCAGTGCCGCCGAACGGCTGGGTGCCGACCACCGCGCCGATCATGTTGCGGTTCACGTAGACATTCCCGTGCGGGAGCCGCGCCACCACCTCCTCGACAGTCGTGTCGATGCGCGAGTGGACGCCGAGCGTGAGCGCATAGCCGGTCGCCGCGATGTTATCGACGAGCGTATCAAGGGCATCGGCGCGCCAGCGCACCACATGCAGGATCGGGCCGAACACCTCTTCCTTGAGGTCGTGGGCGCGGTCGAGCGCGATGATCGTGGGTGGCACATAAGTGCCCGCCGCCGGCGGCACTTGGCTCTCGTCCCAGCGAAAGCGCACGCGACCCTGCTTTTGCATCGCGGCGATCCAGCGATCGAGGCGGTCCTTTGCCTCGGCATCGATCACCGGCCCGACTCATCTCGATGATACGATCCGCGACATCTTCCTGGACGCACAGAAGCCGCAACGCCGAGCAGCGCTGACCCGCCGAGCGGAAGGCAGAGGCGACAACGTCATCGGCAACCTGCTCAGGGAGCGCAGTGGCGTCGACGATCATGGCGTTGATGCCGCCGGTCTCGGCGATCAGCGGCACGATCGGCATATCCTTGGCGGCGAGCGCGCGGTTGATCGTGCGTGCCACTTCGGTGGATCCAGTGAAGGCCACACCGGCGACGCGCTCATCGGCCACAAGCGCGGCACCGACCTTGCCGTCACCCGGCATCAGCGCCAGCGCGCCCTTCGGAATGCCCGCCGCATGCAGGATGCGCACAGTTTCCGCGGCGACCAGCGGCGTCTGCTCGGCCGGCTTCGCCACCACGGCGTTGCCGGCGACCAGCGCCGCAGACACCTGGCCGAGGAAGATCGAGAGCGGAAAATTCCACGGGCTTATGCAGACGAAAACGCCACGGCCGCGGCAGCGCAGCTCATTGCTCTCGCCGGTCGGACCGGGCATCGCCTCGGGCGCCAGCGTGCGGCGCGCCTGCGCCGCATAGTAGCGGCAGAAGTCGACCGCCTCGCGATGCTCGGCAAGCGCGTCATCGAGCGTCTTGCCGCCCTCGCCCTGCATCAGCGAGATGAGGCGGCCACGCCGCTGTTCCAGGAGATCGGCCGCGCGCTCGAGCGCGGCAGCGCGTTCCTCGACCGGTGTTGCCTGCCATGACGGGAAGGCCGCCTGGGCGGCTGCCATCGCGGCGCGCACAAGCGCGTCATCGCATTCGCGCACGCGGCCCACCACGCGGCCGTCGATCGGCGACAGGACCGGCCGCTCAGTGCCTGCTCGCGCGGAACCGTCGACGAGAGGAGCAGCCTCGGCCGGCGCATCAGCGCCACGGACCTCGGCCACAAAGGCCGCGAAGCTGGCGCGGTCGCCGAACTCGACGCCGGCTGAATTGCGCCGCTCGGCGCCGTAGAGATCGCGCGGCAACGGGATCTTGGGATGGCGCGCATGCGAGGCGTCGCCGATCCAGCTTTGCGGACGCTGCAAAATGGTCTCGATCGGCACCGAAGGATCGGCCGCGACTGCCACGAACGAGGAATTCGCGCCGTTCTCAAGCAGCCGGCGCACCAGATAGGCGAGCAGATCGCGATGGCCGCCAACCGGCGCATAGACCCGCACGGCCGCTTCGGGCAGATCATCCATCAGCGTCTCGTAGAGCACCTCGCCCATGCCATGCAGGCGCTGGAATTCGTAGCCTGCAACGCCGCCGGCGTCCTCGATCACGCTCGCAACGCTCAGGGCGTTATGGGTGGCAAATTGTGGGTAGAGCTGCCCGCGCGCGGACAACAGTTTGCGGGCGCATTGGAGATAGCTCAGGTCCGTCATCGCCTTGCGGGTGAAAACCGGATAGTGGGCGAGCCCGCGTTCCTGCGCGCGCTTGATCTCAGTGTCCCAGTAGGCGCCCTTGACCAGACGCACCATCAAGCGGCGGTGGAGCACGCGCGCCTCTTCGGCCAGCCAGTCGATCACGGCAGACGCCCGCTTCTGATAGGCCTGCACGGCGAGCCCGAAACCTTCCCACCGCCGCGATCACGTCGAGGGTCAGCTCCAGCCGATCGGCCTCCTCGGCATCGACCGTGAAGTTGAGGTCATGGTCGCGGGCCCTGCGAGCGAGCTCCAAGAGCTTGGGTGCAAGCTCCTTGAGCACGCGTGCACGGGAGATGGCCTCGAAGCGTGGATGCAGCGCGGACAGCTTGACCGAGATGCCCGGCCGGTTGGGCAGCGCACTCTCGCCCGCCGATGCCCCGATGGCCGCAATGGCGGCCGCGTAGGCGTCGAAATAGCGATCCGCGTCAGCGGCGGTGCGAGCGCCCTCGCCCAGCATGTCGAACGAGTAGCGACTGTCCTGATGCTGGGCGGCCCGATCGAGCGCCTCCTCGATGGTCTGGCCCAGCACGAAGTGGGAGCCGAGAAGCCGCATCGCCTGCCGGGTCGCGGTGCGCACAGCCGGCAGGCCGAGACGCTTGATCAGCATTTCAAGAATCGTATCAGGGGTTTCGCCCGGCTGGATGATGCGGGCGGTGATGCCGAGCGTCCAGGCCGAGGCTGATACCAGGAAGGCGTTCGACTTCACGTCCTGCCCCGACCAGTCGCCGGTCGCGAGCTTGTCTTCGATCAGACGGTCGGCGGTGGTTGCATCGGGAACACGCAACAGCGCCTCCGCCAGCACCATCAGGGCAAGCCCCTCCTTGGTGGACAAAGAATAGGCATGCAGAAAGTCTTCGATCCCACCGAGGCCGCCGGCCTTTGCCCTGATGCCCTGGATCAGCCGCTTGGCACGGTGGTCAATGCTCTGCTCCGCCCGTGGAGCGCGCAGCGCGCCGGCAAGCAGCACTGCCGCAACAGTCTCGTCTGGCGGCGCATAGGGCGCGCTGAACGGATGTTCAGGTCGGTTAGCCATAACGAGCGCTCCGGCGCTTGGAGGGCTGGCATTCTACCAGTCCGCATGCCGAGGGCCTTGGGAAAATCTTAACGCTGCCATGAACGAAGGCGACCAATCGTGTCCGCGTTGCAATGATCGCAACGAATATGCAGTCGAGTTGCGATCTGGGCTTGCGCTTTGCGTGATGATGTTCTTTTGTTGATCTGTCATGCGGACCGGGGCAACAACCACAGTGTAAGAGGACGGGCAGAGGAACGCATGTCGACCTTGAGCCAATTTCTCCGGCACGGTCGACCCGCCGCGGCGCTCGCGGCGGCCCTGCTTGTCAGCGTCGCACTTGTCAGCGTCCCACCTGTCACCGTCCCACCTGTCACCGTCGCATCCGCGCAAGCTCAGCCTGCACCATTGCGACTATCACTCGACTGGCGGCTGGAAGGCCCCTTGGCGATGTTCCTGGTCGCGCAGGAGCGCGGCTATTTCCGTGAAGAAGGGCTCGATGTCGCAATCGACGAAGGCGCCGTTCCGCTCGACCCCGTCAGCCGCGTCGCATCGGGCAGCCACGACATCGGCTTTGCCGACATCAACGCCCTGATCAGGTACCGCGACCAGCATCCGAACGCGGCGGTCAAGGCGGTGTTCATGGTTTACAACCGGCCGCCATATTCGATCGTCTCGCGCAAGAGCCGCGGCGTGACGGAGCCAAAACACCTGGAGGGCAAGAAAGTCGGCATACCAGCGAACGGCGCAACGCTGGGCGAATGGCCATTATTTGCCAAGCTCAACGATATCGACACCAGCAAGGTGGCGGTGGAACAGATTGGCATTCCAGTGCGCGTCCCGATGCTTGCGGCAGGACAGATCGACGCGGCGTTGGGCAATTCGTTTCGGGTCTATGTTGACCTGAAAGACCGAGGCGTGCCGGTTGACGACCCGCCGACAAGCCGGAGGCTGTCAGCGCGTTCCTGCGGGCAAGTCTGCGTGGAATGCGCGATACGATCAGGAACCCGGGCGGCGCCATCGACGCCTTGCTCAAACGTGACGAGAGCGCCAGGAAAGAGGTCGAGCTTGAGCGCCTGCGCATGGCGATCCGCGACAACCTGATCACGCCCGAGGTTCGGACCAATGGCTTTGGCGCGGTCGACAATGCGCGGCTTGAGGAATCGATCAACCAACTTGCCCTGACCTACACGTTCAAGGCCAAGCCAAAGGCTGAAACCGTTTTCGATTCATCGTTCCTGGCTCCGCTCGCCGACCGTCGCGCGAACTAGCAGCACCGCAAGGCTGGGTCGCGGCAGACGCATGGCTGCTCGGCGAGCAGCTGATCTGTGCCCGCAGCGGCGATGAGCCAAGCCGTGCCGGCATAAGCCCCGCCCGTCGGATGATCAGAAGCGTGACCCCCAGTGTAGCCGCCAATCCGGTCGGGGCTTTCACCAAAGGAAAGATGACGACCAGGAAGCCGGCGATCGCAAGCGCGCGCATCTCACCCGGTGTTGGGCCCGCCGCACCGCGGGCGCACAGCAGAAAGGCCATCGCCACCGCCAGAATGACGAGATCGTAGAGGAAGATATGCGGCTGATGCCGCCCACATAGACCGGATCCTTCTCGATGACGAGAACCGGCGCCCCTACTTGCTCAGGCAATAGGCAGCCGTGAGACCAGCCGGGCCCGCGCCGATGACGAAGACCTGGACATGCTTCGTCATGACCGCACAAAGCCCGAAGACCTGGCGTCGTTGGACGCATCGGTGCGGCTGGGCGCAAAGGCGAACAGGCGATGGCCGTTGTAGGAAATCAGCGCGCCGACGGCCGCGCCGGCGATAATCGCGACCTGCGGCAGCCACGCCAGCACGGTCAGCACGAGCACAGCGAAAACTGTATAGCTCGTCCCTTGTGCAACGGTTGTCACCAGGGCGTAGCGCATGGCTTCTTCGCGCTGGGAGCGCCCCGTGCGATCAAAGGTGAAGGCTCGATTGAGCCGCCAGGTCAGGACCGTCGCTGCAACGAGCGCCAGCAGACCGGCCGTCAGCGACGGCAGGCCAAACATCCATGCGATGCTGAACAAGACAATGTTGGCTGCGAGACCGAGACCACCGACCGCCAGGAATCGGAAAGGGCGCGGCAGCAGCGCGGCGAGCGACCGAGCGCGCGCATGAAGAGTTGGCATGCGCAGCGCTTCGTTCAGGCGGCTAGCGCCCCGTTTCCGAAGTTCGTCATACATCTCAACACACTCTCACACGAACTTCGGAAGCAAAGGGGCAGTAGCGACTCTATGATTCTAGTGCCGCTTTTCGATTTGAAGTTCCTAACCGAGTTTGTTGCAGGTGGTGTAGGAACTTCAAATCGGCGGCACTAGCGAAAGTCATCTGTGCATGCACCAACGGTCCGACTGGCGATCCCGCCCCCTGAATGGACGCTCTTTCCCCATCGCAGGAATTCATTAAAAGCGCGGCTTTGGGCGCGGCGCTGACGTGGCGGAATCCGAATAAGGTTAAACCTTTCGGAAGGCTCGGCATTTCCCAAGTCCTTGTGGCGGGCTCTAGCGCTCCTGAGCAAACTACCCAATGACTGGCGGCAACACCGGCGTTCGCAAGCGCAGGTTCCGTTGGCGATCGGTTAACCCAAGACCTTAAGCGGAAATTCGGCAGACCGCTGGCATACTTGGCGCAGCAACCGCAAGTCGCAGCCGCCTGGTCGTGGCCTGATGTCCGAGTCCGTTCCGCCTGCTGGACGTGGAGACGCTGCACCTGCGATGGAGCAGGCGGCGGCGCGCACCACGCGGCTATCGATTCCGCTGCGGGATCTGTGGTGGGCCGCCTTTGTCCTGCTCGGCGTCTCGGCCGGCGCGGTCGGCTGGACGATCTGGGAGCTCCGGTCCGATGCATTCCGGGCTGCAATCGCGGAGTCCGGCAATATCGCCGCGGTGCTCGCAAGCCAACTGTCGCGATCGATCTACGGCATCGATTCTGTTCTGATCGAGACCAAGCGCGCGACCAAGGATCTGGATATCGATACGCCGGCCAGCTTCCGCTACGCATTCAATCGCCGCAGCATGCGCGACGCGTTGATCGACAAGCTCGGTCGCCTGCCGCAGGCTTTCAATATCGCTATTGCCGACCGCAATGGCCAGCTGACAGTATCAACCGCCGCCTGGCCAACCCCCACCATCAACATTGCCGACCGCGATTACTTCAAGGATGCGCGTGACCGCAGCGACGCACAAATCAGCACGTCGCTCCCAATCTACAACCGGATCGACGGAAAGCAGACGATTGTCTTCGCCCGGCGCCTGGAAACCGTGAATGGCGAGTTCGCCGGGATCATCTATTGCAGCGTCAACACGGAATATTTTGAGAACATCTACGGCTCTATCCAATCGGTTCATAGCCACCAGTTCAGGCTGCGCAAATGGGATGGAACGATTCTCGCCAGCCATCCGGATGCGCTAGGCCTCGCGAGCAAGACTGACAGCGCCGGATTTGAATGGCATGCGGCGGTTGCCAATAGCGGCGGCGGCTACAGCACCGCCAGCCAACCCGACGGCGGCACCAACTTCGTATCGGTCCGCGCGCCGCCACCATCGGCATTGGCAGTGCGGCACTGCTGTTGTGCTCGATCTACCTGCTCTTCTCGGTGACACGGCAGGTTCGTCGCCTCAGCAGCTCTGAATCATCGCTGACGCAGAAATCACAGCAGCTCGATGCCGCACTGAACAACATGTCGCAGGGCCTGTCGATGTTCGATGGGGAGAGTCGGCTGATCATCTGCAACAGGCAGTACAACGAGATCTACAAGCTCACGCCGGAACAGACCAAGCCCGGCACCTCGATTCAGGACATCATCACCATGCGCGTCATGGCTGGACAGGTGCCTGAGGATTCTGCGGACTTTATCGCCAAAACCGCAGGGCAGATCAGCTTGAACCAGCCATCCTGCGTGGTCCACACGCTGCTGGACGGCCGCATCGTTTCGACCACCCACCAGCCGATGCGCGACGGAGGCTGGGTCGCAGTCCACCAGGACATCACGGCACAGAAACGAGCCGAGGCGGAGCTCGCGCATATGGCGCGTTATGACAGCCTGACCGGGCTCGCCAACCGCACGCTGTTCATGGATCGGGCATGCGCGGCCATCGAAAAGCTGCGGACCCAGGGAAGCCCGTTTGCGATCCTGATGTTGGACCTCGACCGCTTCAAGACGGTGAACGATTCGCTCGGCCATGCCGTCGGCGACTCGCTCCTGAAAGTCGTTGCGCAACGGCTGCGCACGGCGATCCCGCATATTGAGACCATTGCAAGACTGGGTGGCGACGAATTCGCCATCCTGGTGTCGCTGCCTGAAGGTCGCAAGGAGACCGCGACCAGCCTCGCAGACAGGATTCTCGCGGTCGTGACAGAACCCTACGATGTCGAGAACCGGCGATTCACGATCGAGACCAGTGTCGGCATCACATTCGCGCCGCAGGACGGAAACAATGCGGATGAGCTCCTCAAGAATGCCGATCTCGCCCTCTACCGGGCCAAATCTCTCGGAGGCAACCGCTACTGCCTGTTCGAGCCCGCCATGGAGGCGACGGCGCGCGAGCGCCGCGAGCTCGAGGACGACATGCGCAGGGCGATCGCACGCAATGAGTTCGAGCTGCACTACCAGACGATCGTCAATGCGGGCGAGCTCGACGCTTGCGGCGTCGAAGCACTGGTTCGCTGGCGTCATCCCGAGCGCGGGCTCATACCCCCTGACCAGTTCATCTCGCTGGCGGAGGAAAGCGGGCTGATCGTTCCGCTTGGCGAGTGGATCCTGCGCAAAGCTTGCGCCGACGCGGCACAGTGGCCGGCACATCTCAAGCTCGCGGTCAACATCTCACCGGCGCAATTCAAGCAGCACGATCTTCCGGGCGTCCTCAAGTCGATCCTTGAGCAGTGCCGACTGCCAGCCACCCGGCTGGAGCTCGAAATCACCGAGACCGTGCTCCTCGACAACAACGAAGAACACCTGGCAGTGCTGCATGAGATCAAGAATCTCGGGGTCTCGATCGTGCTTGACGATTTCGGGATCGGCTATTCTTCGATGCGGTATCTGCAGATGTTCCCGTTCGATAAGATCAAGATTGACAAGACTTTCATTCAAAGCATGACGAGCCACCCGGACAGCGCCGCGATCGTGTGCGCGATCGCGGGCCTCGGGCGCTCGCTTGACATCGAAACCGCCGCAGAAGGCGTCGAGACAACCGAGCAGCTCGCGCTTCTCCGCAGCGCGGGATGCCAATTGGCGCAGGGCTTCCTGTTCAGCCGACCCGTTCCGGTCAGCGAGCTGACGTTCAAGCGATCAGGCTCGTCGCGCGGTGCCCAAGCGGCTTGACCTCTTGTTTGGGCATGATCTTTCCGAAAACCGGTTCCCACTTTTCGAGATCATGCTCTAAAACTGCGTGAAGCCCTTCGACTTCATGATCGCCGAAGCGGCCGGCGTGGACAGAAAGGCGGTCAGTGCCTTGTCGACATCCCGGTGCGCACTTGCGGCCATCACACCGGCTGCATATTCCGTATAGAATTGGATATCCGCCGGCAGCGGACCCACAAGTTCAAGACGAAATCAGCGCCGCCGCTGGCAACGAAGTCGGCGAGCGGCTTCGACGGCGGCGTGAGCTTGGTTTTCGGCGCGATCGATCCCGTAATGTCGAGCGAGTCCATCAGGCGCCCGACATAGTTGGCGGCGGTGCCGCCTAGCTTGGGATCAGAGTACGAGATGACCTTGGCGTTCATGACCGAACGTACGAACGCCTCACGCGTGCTGATGTCCGGCCTCGGGTCCCCGCGCCGCACGAATACGCCAACACCGACCCGTGCGATCACAACCTTGCTTCCAGTGGTAAACTTGCCGAGCTTCATCAACTCGTCGGCAGCCGAGCTGCCCACAATGGCGACGTCGCCAGTTTCACCGCCCTTGAGCTTGTCCACCAGCGCCAGCGCCGGCGAATATTGGACTGTAACCTTGTGGCCAGAGGCCCGCTCGAATTGGGGAATGAGCTCGCGCAGCGAGCTGGCGACCGCACCCGGGGACCAGAGGGTAATCTCCGCTGCGTTCGCATTCGGATGGCTCACGCACAGCAGCAAAGCTGCCGCCAACAATGCCCGAAACATCATGTTTCCCCTGCTACGACCTGCGCCTTGAAGCCCGGCAACATCCAGCAGCAACGTCCCGTAGTACCGGCCAAGTCCGATTGCTGCACCCTAGCGGTACAACCATCGGGTTGGAAGAGTTAACGCTAATGTTTGGTTAACACCGCGACGGGTTGGCCTTACCGCGCACCCGCGAGCACCTCGAACCCGCCGGCAGCCCAGGCGTCGCGCGCGCCCGCTAGCAATCGCAAGTACGCCGCCGCCTGGTCCGGAGCCGGACTGTCAGCCGACACGGCGCCCGCGAAGGTAATGTAGTTCTGCAACTCCGCCGGAAACACGCCCGCCAGAGCAGCGCCCGAGACCGGCAGGATTTCGCTGACATTGAAGAGACCGATCTCGATGTCGCCTTTCGCTACCGCCGCCGTGCCACCACTGATCGCGAACATCAGCGTAACCTTGGGCCTCACCGCGTCGGCGATCCCCAGGCGCTCGAACACGCTGTCGATATGTGCACCGGTGAAGCCGCCGCCCTTCGGATCAGGGTGCACGATCGAGCGCGCCGCAAGCAGCGTCTTGCGAAGCGCCTCCACAGTCGAGACGTCAGGCACCGCCGCGCCCTGCCGTACCGCGACACCAATTCCTACTCGCGCGAGCCCGATCCGGCTGCCCGCGCGCAGCTTCCCAGCCTTGTCCAATCTGTCGACCGTGGGCACCGGCAACACCACCGCATCGGTGGCTTCGGAGGCCAGCAGCCGGTCCTGGATCGCGCCCAGCGTTCCGGAGGTGATAACGAGCCGATGGCCGGTCGCCTCGTTGAACCTCTGCGCAAGCCCTTTTTGAATGTCAGCGGGCGCGCCGGAGGTGTGGACGCGGACATCTGAAGCCAGCGCGGGAGATGCGGCGAGACCGAGCAGCGCAATCGAAGCAAGGCCAGCAACAACTCGGCCACAGATCCCAGATCGGCTGGTCATGCTGTTTCCTGATGGCGAACCCGCCGTCATGAGCGACTGATCACCCATACCACGGTAACGCGCATCGGCAAAAACGGAAATGGCCGACAGCGTCGGTTCCTGCGCGGCGCAGGCCGCATTGCCCGGGTGGCAAAGGTTCAGCCGACCTTGGAAGGCCGGATCACGGCAATCGTGCCGCCCGTGGCCTGCTCCTCGCCCGGTTCCATCGGCTCGTTGCGCAAGTCTTCGAGATAATCGGCGAGATCGTTGATCTCAGCCGAAGTCCCGCCCTCGCGCACATAGATGCCGCAATAG
>WNFK01169078.1_pt1 | contig 10502 bp, 11 predicted proteins | sample 5400281 | NCBI WGS metagenome assembly WNFK01 (sample SAMN13153350, study PRJNA577476) | soil metagenome | isolation source: 20 cm soil on Douglas fir-dominated hillslope | place: USA:California | collected 2013-09-17
TCCCGGCGAGCCCGGCGCGTGCCGCATGTGCTCACGCATGCGGATGGAGGCGGGCACGGCGTCGCGCTGGGTATGCCAGGCGGGCGTCTCCGACACCTTCGGATGCTCGAACTCGTAGAAGGTGAGGTAGGTCGGCGAGCCGGCCGTGGCCCGGTAGCGCCGCCCGCGAATCACCCCGGGAACCTTCTCGTAGTTCGGAACATAGATCGTGTTGTACCACTCGTTGAACTCCGCATCGACCTCCGGCGGCACGTCCATCCGTCCGAGCTGTAGGGCAGGCGCGAGGTCACTGGCCGCCGCCGTTGCGTCGAGGGCGCGCGGATGGATCATGGAATACACATTGCGGATGAAGGTGGTACCGATGACGTCGGGCGAGCAGCGCTTGGTCCACGGGGTGGGATTGGCCTGGACCTTCTTGGAGGCGGCGCTGTCCAGCACGGCGGGGGTCTCCAGCTCGTACACAGCGAGATGCTTGGGGCCGCCCTTCACAGCCTCGTAGCGCGCGGCGTTCAGGAAGCCGGGCACGGCCATGCGCTCCGCCACGTGCTCCTCGTTGTACCAGCGATTGAAGTCGGCTTCCTTGTCGGCCGGCACATCGGCCCATACCATGAGCAGCCCGGTGCCCTTCTTGCGCGCGGCCATGGTCTACCGGATCTCCTTGTGCACGAACTCGATGATGCGCGCGAGCGCCTTCTGGGCCTCGGGCGAGTTCGGATTCCGGTTGATGAAGCCTTCCGTGGCGCCCTCGTAGAGCTCGAGCTCCACCTGGCCGCCCGCCTTCCGATAGGCGGCCACGAAGCGGTCGAGGTCCGGGCGCGGATGCGCCACGTCCTTCGTCCCCTGGACATAGAGGGCGGGCGGCATGAGGACCTTCTCGCCCCGCTCGAGGGCCATCACGGGATTGCCCTCGGCCATGGCGGCCTCGGTGCCCCAGTAGGAATCGTGATGAGGCAGGACGCGGTCGACGACATCGGGATACGGCGGACCGGCTGCCTTGAGCTTCTTGGCGTAGTGAAAGCGCCCCAGCGGGTCGATGACATTGGATGGCCGCGTACCGCGCATCCGCGGGCCGCATGGCACCGAGCATGGCCTGATGCGCGCCGCTCGAGACACCGAGGACGCCCACGAGATCCGGCCGGCTGCCCAGAGAGGTCGCGCGCGTCTTGAGCCAGCGGATCGCGTAGTTGATGTCGGCCATCGAGCCCGGATAGCTCGCGTCGGGAGGCATGCGGAAGTCGAGGGCGGCCACCACCACCCCGCTCTTCGCGAGTGCCTCGTTGATGGTCTGGTCACTCTCACGGTTGCTCACGCACCACGCGCCGCCGTGAAGGTCGACGATGAGAGGGAAGGGGCCGTTGCCCCGAGGCCGGAAGATCCGGGCGAGGAGGGGCTTGTCGCCGTGGCGGAGATACTCGACATCCTCGACATTGATGGTGAACTGTCCATTGGTCGTCATGGCTGGCTCCTCACGCGCTCGCGAGCACATCGGTGGAAGAAGGAGAGGTTGGCCGTGCCCGACAGCCGCACGGCGTTGGCGAAGGTGAAGTCGCGGAAATCCAAGAACTCGTAGCCTTCGAGCAGCACGTCAATCATGTTGGGCCCGCACGGGTGGCAGCTCATGGCTCATCGGGCACCTCCTGCGGCGACGCCGCCGCTCTCCCCTGAAGCGCGGCTACCGGCCCTTGAACTGCGGCCGCCGCTTCTCCGCGAAAGCCCGCACGCCCTCCTGATAGTCCTCGCTGTTGAAGCAGTCGGCGATCAGCTTCTCGAGGTGGGCCAGATCGCGGTCGGCCGCCGGCCGCACCAGCTCCTTCACGCTGGCCTTGGCGGAGCGAAGGGTGAGGGGGGCGTTCTTGGCCATGGCGAGCGCGTAGTCGCGCGTGAAGCTCTCCAGATCCGCCTTGGGCACGACCTGGTTCACCAGCCCCATGCGGAGCGCGTCCTGGGCACTCCAGTCGGTGCGCGCGGTGAAGAAGATCTCCTTCGTCACCGACGGCCCGACCAGCGCCATCAGCTGCTCCAGGCCGCTGTAGTGATAGCCGAGCCCGAGGCGGGCCGCGGGAATGCCAAAGCGGGCGTCGTCGGCGGCGATGCGGATGTCGCAGGAGATGGCGATGGCCACGCCCCCGCCCACGCAATAGCCGTGGATCATGGCGAGGAGCGGCTTGGGGAGGGGGGAGATGGCCTCGCGCCCCCGCGCTCCGATCTTGCGGTACTCCTCTTCGTCGGCCATGTTGCGCCGGCGATCCTTGAACTGGGAGATGTCGGCGCCCGCCACGAAGGCCTTGTCGCCCGCCCCGCGCATGATGATCACGCGTATGGCGTCGTCGGTGGCGAGGTCGTGGATGTACTTGGGCATGAGCTCCCACGTCTCGATGCCCACGGCATTCCGCTTCTCGGGCCGGTTGAAGATGATCCAGCCGATGGGTCCTTCCTTCTCCAGCAAGAGGGCCGGCGCTTCGCTCATGGGTGTTCTCCTGGCGGTGCGAGATGGCAACCGGGCAACACTCTACGTCAGCGGACCGCCCTATGCTACCGTGACCGGGCGATGAGCGACACCGGCCTGCCGGAGCATGTCCAGAAGAACCGGGTAGTCTGGGACAAGCTCAGCGCCGAATACGCTGAGGGGGGCGCGCGAGGCTGGGCGCAGACGGAGCCGACCTGGGGCATCTGGCACCTGCCCGAGCGCGACCTCCGCGTGCTGCCCGATGTGAACGGTAAGGACGTCATCGAGCTGGGCTGCGGCACCGCCTACTGGTCGGCGTGGCTGGCCCGGCGCGGAGCGCGCGTGGTGGGCATCGACAACTCCGAGAAGCAGCTGGAGACGGCGCGGGCCCTCCAGCGGGAGCATCAGCTCGATTTTCCGCTGATTCATGGCAGCGCGGAAAGCGTTCCCCTTCCCGACGCCAGCTTCGATGTCGCGTTCTCCGAGTACGGAGCGAGCCTGTGGTGCGATCCGTACCGCTGGGTTCCGGAAGCGGCCAGGCTCCTGCGGCCGGGGGGCGATCTCCTCTTCCTCAAGAACGGGACGATCCTGACCCTGTGCCTTCGCGAGGACGACCGTCCCGCCACCGGCCATCTCCTGCGCGATTCCTTTGGCCTGCATCGGCTGGAGTGGGCCGACACGGGCACGGTGGAGTTCGCGCTTCCCGTAGGAGAGTGGATCCGGCTCTTCCGCGCCAACTGCTTCGAGCTGCTCGATCTTCGAGAGCTTCGAGCGCCGGCGGGAGCCTCGACGCGGCATACGTTCGTGAATGCGGAGTGGGCGCATCGCTGGCCCTCCGAGGAAATCTGGCACCTCAAGAAGAAGACATCCTGACCACGCAGACCATGAGACAGGAGGAGGACACGCCATGGACAAGATGACGATCGGGCTGCTGCACCCGGGCGAGATGGGCAGCATGGTGGGAGCGGCGGCTCGCGCCAATGGCCTGCGCGTGCTGTGGGCATCGGGCGGGCGCGGCGGACAGACGGTGGCGCGGGCGACCGCGGCCGGCCTCGAAGACGTGAAGACGCTCGCGCCCCTCGTCGCGGCGAGCCAGGTCATTGTCTCCGTCTGCCCGCCCCACGCCGCGGTGGATCTCGCGCGTCTGGTCATGGCGCGCTCGTTCTCGGGGATCTACGTGGACGCGAACGCGGTGGCCCCCTCCACTGGGCGTGAGATTGGAAAGATCGTGACGGGCGGCGGCGCCACCTTCGTGGATGGCGGCATCGTGGGTCCGCCCCCGCGAAGTCGCGGCACCACGCGTCTCTATCTCTCGGGCGCGGAAGCGGCACGCATAGCCCGTCTCTTCGAGGAGGGGGCGCTGGAAGCGATCGCCATCGAGGGCGGCCCGGGCGCGGCGTCGGCCCTCAAGATGGCCTACGCGGCCTATACCAAGGGCACCTCGGCGCTCCTCATGGGCGTTCGCGCGCTCGCCGCCCAGGCCGGCGTGGACAAGCCGCTCCAGGACGAATGGGCGCGCAGCCAGCCCGGCCTCGGAACCAAGTCGGAGAGCGCGGCCCGCGACAACGCGCGCAAGGCGTGGCGCTTCACGGGCGAGATGGCGGAGATCGCGGCCACGTTTGAAGACGCGGGGCTTCCCGGCGGGTTCTTCGTGGCCGCGGGAGAGATTTACGACCGCCTGGCCGCCTACAAGGACGCGGCCGAGCCTCCGTCGCTCGAGGAAGTGCTCAAGGCGCTCCGGGGCATCCCGCGCGCCTAGCTTTTCAGTTGCCGACGGGGAACAGACCCTGGAAGGCGAACTTCTGGACGCGCTTGGCGTTGTCGACCTCGGCGGTATAAATGTTCCCCTTCGAGTCGACGGCCATGTTGTGGACCCAGTGAAGCTGACCCGCGTAGCGGCCGCTGCGCGCGAAGTTCGAGAGGACTTTTCCGCTGTCGCGCAGGAGGAGCCACACGTGGTTGTTCTCGCCGTCCGCGGTGTAGAGGTAGGTCTGTCCCTGGTCCGGTGAGAAGTCCAGATCCCACACGGAGCCGCCTCCCCGCGTATCCGGGGCGAGCACGAACTCTTTCACGAACGTACCGTCCTTCCTGAAGACCTGGATGCGGTTGTTGCGCCGATCGCAGACGTAGACGAGGCCGTCCCTCGCGATGCGGACGCAGTGCACGGGATTCTGGAACTGCTTGACGCCGGCCTCACCGGGAGGACGCCCGTTGGCGCCCCAGTGACGCTTGTAGGCGCCGGTGGCCGCGTCGAAGACGATGACGCGGTGATTGCCGTAGCCGTCGGCCACGAAGAGCTCGTTGGTCGCGGGATCGATCCGCACGTCGGCGGGCCGGTTCAGGTTCCGGGTGTCCGCGTCGCCCTTGGACATGCCGGGCTTGCCGATCTGCATCTGGAAGCGGCCGTCGCGGGTGAACTTGAGGATCTGGGCGTCCTTCTCCGCGTTCCCCGCGAGCCAGACATTGCTTTGCGCGTCCACGAAGATCCCGTGCTCGTTCTCCGGCCAGTCGTAGCCCGCGCCCGGTCCACCCCACGCCTGGACGAGGTTGCCCTCGCCGTCGAATTCCATCACGGGCGGGGCGGGCACGCAGCATTCGTTCCGCGGCGGCGACAGCGTGGCGCCCTTTTCGTCCTCGCTCAGGCTCTTCGGGCGCTGGACGATCCACACGTGATCCTGCGCGTCGACGGCCACCCCCGCCACCTGGCCGAGGATCCAGCGATTGGGGAGCGGCTTGGGCCAGAAGGGGTCGACCATGAACTTGGGAGCAAGGCCATTGGAAGACTGCTGCGCCGTGACATGGGTCGAGAACGGATTCGCGAGGCCGAGCACAGTGAGCATCACGGCGAGAGAGCCGGCCAAGAGAGCGAGCTTGCGGGCCACGGCGGTCCTCCGCGTTGAGGTTGAAGCGGGACACTACTTGAAGGCGGGCATCACCTCGTCAGACAGGATGCGCAGGGTCCGATTCGCCAGCTCGGGAGGAATGAGGCCGGCGGGGTTCGGCTCGATCACGATGCCGTCGAGGCCCAGCTGCTCGCGAATCTCGGTGAGGCGATCCACGAGTTGGACGGCCGTGCCGAAGGCGACCCGGGTGCGAAGGAGCTCATCGTACGAGAGCCGTTCGAGGGCATCGGCCTTGGCCGCGCGCCGGTCGGCCGGGCCCGCTCCCGCCCGCCCCACGGTGGCCCGCATGAGCTCGACGTGACGGCGGAAAAACTGCGTGATGCTCGCGCGCGGCTCTTCGAGGGCGCCTGCCTCGGTCACCCCCGCGTACACAGGGATGCGGAGGTAGACGCTGGGCTTGGCCTGGTGCCCCGCTTCTGCCCACGCCTGACGGTACGAGCGGAGCGACTCCTGCAGCTCGGGAATGTCCACGTCGCGCAGGCCCACGAAGATCGGCAGCCCGAGCTGGGCCACGAGGCGAAACGTGTCGGGAGTATTGGCGGCCATCCGGATGGGCGGATGAGGCTTCTGATAGGGCCGCGGGACGACGGTGGCGTTCTGAAAGCGGTAGAACTGCCCCTCGTAGCTGAAGGGCTGTCCCTTCCACGCTTCCTTGATGATCTCCAGCGCTTCGCGGAAGCGCGCCTGGCTCTCGCCATACGGAATGCCGAGGACGTCGTAGGTGCGCGCGGCTCCGCTACGCCCGATCCCCAGCTCGAAGCGGCCCTCGCTCAGGTGATCGACGGTGGCGGCCTCTTCGGCGATGCGCAGCGGGTGGTTGAGGGGGAGCACATTCACGGCCGTGCCGACATGAATCCGCTTGGTGCGGGCGGCGATGGCGGTGGCCACCGCGATGGGGGCGGAGATGACGGAGCGGGCGGGATTGAAATGAATCTCCCCGAGCCAGACGCAGTCGAGCCCCAAGGTCTCCGCCGCGTCCACGGTCTCGAAGCTCTCGCGGAACGCGTCGCCCTGGCTCAGCCCCGGCCGGGCTTCCTCGATGAAGACACCGAAGTGCATGGCGGAGGGAAGAGTAGCGCGGCCACGGCGACTCTTCAAGGCGGGTTTCGAGGCCTCCCCGCATGCTACTATCCCGACGCTTTCCACTCCGACCCGAGGAGGACCACCACCATGCCATTGTTCCGGCTCTACACCGGCGCCGACGGAAAGTCCCATGTCGAGCCCATCCCCCTGGCCAAGACCCCGGACTGGAGCAAGGGGTTGGCCACCACTCAGATATCCTTCCGGGAGAGCCCGGCTGGGAATTTCCAGGACTGGCATCCCGCGCCGCGCCGTCAGTTCGTGATCATTCTCTCGGGCCAGCTGGAGATCGGGCTGGGCGACGGCTCCAAGCACATCTTCGGCCCCGGCGACGCCCGGCTCGTCGAGGACACCACGGGGCAGGGGCACACCACGAAAGTCCACGGGAACCTGCCGTGCATGACGGCGACGATCCCCCTTCAGCAACAGTGAGAGAGGAGACCTCCATGGCGACCAAGATCCTGTTCGCTCCCAAGCAGCCCGAAGCGGTCATGGAGATCGCCCGGAACCTCACCCCCCCGGACTTCGAGCTCGTGGTGGCCGACATCGGCTCGCCGGAATTCTACGAGGCGGCTCCCCACGTGGAGTTCTATCTCGGCCTCGCCCGCCAGATGGGCGGCGAGTTCTTCCGCTCCGCGTCGAAGCTCCGCCTCGTCCAGCTCCTGAGCGCGGGCTACGATCACGTCGACGTGGAGGCGGCGCGGAAGGCCGGAGTGCCCGTCTCCAACAACGGCGGCGCCAATGCCATCGCGGTGGCCGAGCACACCATCATGCTCATGCTCGCGGTGGAGAAGCGGCTCGTCCGCTTTCACAACGACGTGGCGGCGGGCAAGTGGCGGGCGGGCAAGCCGGACGAGACGCGGGTGTACGAGCTCGCGGGGCGGACGCTCGGCATCGTGGGCCTGGGCAATATCGGCAAGAAGGTCGCGCGGCGGGCCGTCGCCTTCGACATGAAGATCCAGTATTACGACATCGTGCGGCTGAACGAAGACCAGGAGGACGCGATGGGCGCGCGCTTTGTGCTCCTCGAGGAGCTGCTGCGCACCTCGGACGTGGTCAGCCTGCACGTGCCCCTCACCGACGGCACGCGCAACATGATGGGCGCGCGCGAGTTCGGCCTCATGAAGCCGGGGGCCATCCTCGTCAACACCTGCCGCGGGCCGGTGGTGGACGAAGACGCCCTCCACCGCGCCCTGACCCAGAAGCAGATCGCGGGCGCCGGCCTCGACGTCTTCGTGGAGGAGCCTCCGAAGCCGAACCATCCCCTCTTCGCCCTGCCCAATGTCACGCTGTCCCCGCACTCTGCGGGGCCGACGTGGGAGAACTGGACGGCCCGTTTCCGCAACGGCTTCGACAATATCCAGCGCGTGGCCTCGGGCAAGCGGGCGAGCTGGATCATCCCGGAGCTGGCGTAGCTCGCCTCGATCGGGCGCATGTCTGCACGTGGAGGCCTCCACGCGTGGCCACGCGTGGAGAGGCCTTGCTGCATCCGGACAAGAATTTAGGCAACGCGCAGGGTGGTGGTACGCTTTGTTTGGCCCTTGTCTTTTCCTTGGTCGGTTAGGGTAAAGGCCAGCCCCCGGCGCGCAACCGGCGCGCCGGGGGTGCTGTGTTTTCGAGCAAGACCCAGGCCCTCCTCGTCGATAACCTCTGCCGCCTCCTGGCCATCGGCCCAGGGAAGCGGATCGCTTAACCCTTGCGGTGATCCGGCAGATCCCGGACACTGTGCCGGTGATTCATGACGACCGGCCGGGCGGTCGATGCCGGCTCGTTCGAGGGGGTCTTCGGGGAACCGGGAAGCCACTATGACGACGACAAAGCCGCTAAAGCGCCTGGGCTTTTTCACCCGCGTGCTCGATCAGGCGGACCCCGCGGAGCGCTACCGACTGGCCACCGAGAAGATCCTCCATGCCGAACGCTGTGGCTTCGATTCGGCCTGGGTCGCCCAGCACCATTTCCATGAAGATGAAGGCGGTCTTCCCGGGCCGCTCGTCTTCCTGGCGCAGGTCGCTCCGCAGACATCGCGGATCCGCCTGGGGACGGCGATCGTGACCCTGCCCCTGGAGCTGCCCATCCGGGTGGCCGAGGACGCCGCCGTGCTCGACCTGATATGCGGCGGCCGCCTGGAAGTGGGCGTCGGGCCCGGGGGCAACCTCTCCGCCTTCGAAGCGTTCGGCCTGGACAGCGCGGAGCGCGGGACGCTGCTCGCCGGCCACCTCCAGGTACTGCGCGATGCCTGGGCAGGGCGGCCGCTCGCCGGCGGGGATCGGCTCTATCCGTCAACTCCGCACCTCGTCGACCGCATCTGGCAGGCGACGTTCACCATGGACGGGGCCCGGCGGGCCGGCGCGGCCGGGGACGGCCTGATGCTGTCGCGCGCTCAGCCACGTCCGGCCGACGCTCCCGACCTGTCGCTCGCCGAGATCCAGAACCCGATGATCGATGCTTATCTGGCCGCGCTGCCCGAGGGCCGGGAGCCGCGGATTCTTGCCTCGCGCACGGTGTTCGTGGCCGACGATAAGAACGACGCCCAGCGCTTCGCCGAAGCCGGGCTCGAGCGCCATCGCGTGCGCCTGGCGAAGATGGGACGCATGACGGGGAGCGCAACGGTCGGCGATTTGATCGGCGCCTACAATGTTCATCTCGGCACCCCGGACGATGTGATCGCGTCGCTCCAGGCGGATAGCGCGCTCGCCCGCTCCACCGACTTCACGGTGCAGGTGCATTCGATCGACCCTCCGCATCCCTTCATCATCCGGTCGATCGAGCTGGTGGCCGAGGTGGTGGCCCCCGCCCTCGGCTGGGAGCCCGATGCCGCGGCGGGAATCCGGCGCGTCGCGTGAACACAAGGAGACGATAAGCATGCCGGAAACCGACGCTGACGTGATCGACACGCTGGTGGGGATTGCCTCGGGATCGCCCCTGGATGCGATTCGCGCCCGCCGGCCCGAGGCGCGCACCCACGCCCAGGCGAGCTACCGCGCGCTGTTCGTGCCGGAGGTCCTGGGCGACGTCACGGCGCAGGAGCGCTTCGCGATAGGCAGCTTCGTCACCGGCCTGCATGGCGAGGCGGCCATCGCGGCCTTCTACGCCGCGGGCCTGTCCGCCCGCTGGGCGACCGCGGCGCTGCGCGAAGCGGTCGACGCGGCCATTGCAGAGGCCCGGTCGCGTGGTCCCTATGGCAGCTACCCGGCGGGTCCGCTGAGCCGCGAGGATACGGGGGGGCCGGTCTATCGAGTGGGCGAGAACATCCGCCGGGTGCTGGGTCCGCGCCTCGCCGCGGCCTTCGAGCACATGCACCTCCTGGTCTTGCACCCGCGCGACGCCGACTCGGCCGCGCTCCAGGCGCTGCTGGACGCCGGCTGGTCCGCGACCGATATCGTCACGCTCTCCCAGATCGCCGCCTTCCTGTCCTTCCAGATTCGAGTGGTCGTCGGATTGCGCACCCTGGCCGGCCTCTCCTGATCCGCGAGGCCCGACATGGCTGATACGGTTCTCGTTCCCCCTGACCACATCGTTCCCGTCGCTTTCACGAGGGCCCAGCTCGACTGGCTCCCCTGGCTCGAGCCGCTGCTGGTGGAAGCGCTGACCGAGCGCCACCTGGCGAGCTTCGTGGACGCCGCGCGCGTGAAGTCGCCGTATTTCCGCCTGCTCGCGCGCGACCCCGATGCGCTCGAGGCGAGGACGCGAACCGACAAGGACATCTTCTACAACCCCGATGCGGGCCTGCCCCGGGCGGAGCGCGAGCTCGCGGCCGCTGCGACCTCCCGCTTCAACGGCTGCATCTACTGCGCCTCGGTGCACGCGCGACACGCCGCCACCTATTCGAAGCGCGAGGCCGACGTGGAGCGCCTGCTCGGCGACGGCGTGACCGCCGATCTCGGCGAGCGCTGGAACGCCATCGTCGCGGCCTCGGTGGCCCTGACCGCCACGCCGATCACCTTCGGGCCGGAGCACGTGGAACGCCTGCGCCGTTCCGGGCTCGACGATCTGGCCATCTCCGACGTCATCCACGCCGCGGCGTTCTTCAACTGGGCGAATCGGCTGATGCTCTCGCTCGGCGAGCCGGCGGC
>WNFK01187494.1_pt1 | contig 10502 bp, 9 predicted proteins | sample 5400281 | NCBI WGS metagenome assembly WNFK01 (sample SAMN13153350, study PRJNA577476) | soil metagenome | isolation source: 20 cm soil on Douglas fir-dominated hillslope | place: USA:California | collected 2013-09-17
ATGACAAAGAAATATGGCGATTGGGTAAAACCTGCATTGCCATGGGCGTTGTTTTCAGCATGTGTCCTGGGCGTTGGTGTGATGATGGGTGGGGCCTGGGCTTATGAGTCGTTGAGTTTTGGCGGCTACTGGGCATGGGATCCGGTTGAAAATGCATCATTGGTTCCATGGCTTGTTCTTGTTGCAGGTATTCATACATTGCTTATTTATAAAAGCACCGGCCGGTCATTACAATCGTCATTCTTTCTTATAGCACTTACATTTATTCTTATTGTTTATTCCACATTTTTAACAAGAAGTGGAATTTTAGGAGAAACTTCTGTTCACTCATTTGCTGATCTTGGAATGAATGCCCAACTGTATTTATTCCTGTATGCTTTTTTTTGGTTGCCCGCAATTCTATCATTGGATGGATTGAATAAAAAACTAATTGTAGCAGGTACTGCAATTGCATTTCTTCTTTTAGCTGGATTTGTTCATCCTTTATTCGCACTTATTTCACCAATTGCAGCGTTGGTTTTGTTTTTGATAAATATGAACAAACTTATTCCTGCAGTTAAAAAAGAAGAAGCAGCTTCATCAAGGTAATTTTGGATGTTCATTGGCTCACTGGTAATTTTATTTTCCGCGCTTATTATCATAGCACAAACATCCTTACCTGTTTATAATAAGATTTTTGATAAAAAAGCAGCCCCGCCCCAAGACATAGAATTCTCATATAACCGTATCCAGATCTTTATTGCGATCATTATTGGCTTGTTAACTGCCATTGGTCAATATTTGAAATATAAAGAAACAGGCTCGCAATATTTTTTAAAAAAAATTGGTTTGCCTTTTATTATTAGCGCAGTTATCAGCGGACTGATCTTATCTTTTGGTAATATCAATTATGATAAATATGGGATAGGCTACCTGGTTTTTGTATGGACAGCGATCGCATGCAGTGTATTTGCGATCATTGCTAACCTTGCATATATCTGGCTTGGAATAAAAGGAAATCTAAGACTAAGCGGACCCTCCATTGCACATTTTGGTTTTGGAATGATGTTGCTGGGAATTCTGATATCATCATCTAAAAAAGAGATTCTTTCTTATAACACCAGCGGCATAGCAATCAATTTCGGCGAACAAAGCAAGGAGAGGACCGGTGAAAATATGACGCTTATCAAAGGAATGAAAATGGATATGGGCAAATATTGGGTTACCTATGAAGGCGATTCTTCCCATCCAAAAAAATCACAAAAGTATTTCAGGATAAATTTTAATGATAAAGAAAGGAAGGAGGAATTTACTTTAAAACCAAATGCTTTTATTGATTACAAAGGAAACGAAGGTTTAAGCGCCAATCCTGACGCAAAACATTACTGGAACTATGATGTATTTGCATACATTACTGCATTGGCCGACCCGGAAAAAAATAAGGACACTTCAAGCTTCATTTCAAGATCCATAAAAATTGGAGACACCGTATCCCTTTCAAATGGGTATTTAGCTCTCAAGGATCTTAAATCAATGGATAGTTTACCCGAAGATATTTTTGGAACAAATGGAAAACTTTTCAAAGCAACAGTAAATATTGTTGATATCGACAAGAGTGGTGTAATGCATATGCATATCATAGAACCTAAGATGGCCATTGCAAAAGGAGAAATGATTAGTATTCCAGATACAGCAAGGGGGGTCAACGACGTTATTGTCCAGTTACAGGTACCCAAAGAAAATGGAGCTGTAATAGGAATTAAAGAACCCAGGACGGTGCAAGATTTTTTAACCCTTAAGGTTTACAAATTCCCCTTCATTAATCTTCTTTGGCTTGGCACTTTGATTATGGCGACAGGCTTTGGCGTAAGCATGGTCAGAAGGATACAATTGAATAAAACTTAGTCCTGAATCTCAGTCTTTTAACTTTCTTATACAGCGTTTGGCTTAAAAACATTGTCATATTTTTGTACATTTAGTTTTATGAAAGTGCATTGCAAATTCATTTTGGTTTTAATAACGGCAACTTTTTTTGTCGCCGGTAATGCTTTTTCACAAACTGATACGTTGGTTGGCCCGCCTCCACCAGCTCCACCGATCAATGTAAAAAAATGGGGCCCCAATGATACCCTCATCACAGGAGCCATTTATTATCAAAATGAATGGATGCCTTATAAAGAGTTAGAGATGGCCTGGGTTTCCAACATGAGTGAAAAGAAGTTGGCTAAATATATGGAGGAGTGGACCAGGCTTCGAAATGCTGTATATGTTACTTATCCTTATGCACGAACCGCGGGGCATTTGATGAATGATATTAATACCAGCATCTCTAAAATGAAAACCAAGAAGGAAAAGAAGGCATATATAAAATCAAGAGAAAAAGAACTGAAAGATCAGTTTGCCGATCCGCTTTCCAATCTTTCCGTTTACCAGGGAAAAGTTTTAATGAAACTTATCAATCGACAAACCGGGAATAACTGTTATGAAATAGTAAAAGAATATCGTGGCGGAATGACAGCCCGTTTGTACCAAACTGTTGCTTTCTTTTTTGGCAGCAGTTTAAAACAAGATTGGGATATCAATGATAAAGTTGACCGCCAGATCGAAAACATCGTTAAGGAAATTGATGGCTCCTGGTATAATAATCCTTTCAAACCGGGAATAAGATAAGTGGTTACTGGTTACCGGTTACAAGTAATTCTTTCCATGAAATATCTTCACTATTTTTAATTTTCTAATACAGGTTAACCAGCAACAAATAACCAGCAACAAGAAACATGAAACTCGATATACTTGCAATTGGCGTTCATCCGGATGATGTAGAACTTGGTTGTTCCGGAACTATTATCAATGAAATTAAGAATGGGAAAATTGTCGGCGTGCTGGATCTTACACAGGGAGAACTCGGTTCCCGTGGCAGTATTGAGACCAGGTATGAAGAAGCAGCAAAAGCGGCGTTGATAATGGGAATACATGTGAGAGAAAATCTAAAAATGCGTGATGGGTTTTTTAAAAATGATGAAGAGCATCAGCGAAAACTAATTAGTGCAATAAGAAATTATCAACCAGAGATCGTTATTACAAATGCGCTAAGCGATCGCCACCCGGATCATGGTCGTGCAGCAAAATTAACAACAGACAGTTGCTTTCTTTCTGGCTTAAGAAAAGTTGAAACAAAAGACGAACAAGGCAATCAACAGGAACCATGGAAACCAAAATATGTTTTTCATTATATACAGGATCGTTATCACGAGCCTGATTTTATCATTGACATAACGGATGTTTTTGAGCAACGGATGGAAGCAGTGAAAGCATATACAACTCAATTTTATAATCCAGATAATGAAGATGATGGGCCGCAAACTTATATTTCCACTGCAGCATTTCTCGATAGTATTGTTGCACGAGCAAGAGTAATTGGGAAAAAAATAGGTGTGCAATTTGGTGAAGGATTCAACACTGAAAAAAGGATCGGGATAAAAAATTTCGATTCGTTGGTAACTATTGAGACCTGATAATTTTAAAACGGGTCAAATAAGTCAAAAAGATTTGATAAAAGCATAAATATCTGGATAACTAACAGATTATGACACTTATTTCTCAGCTATAAAGAGTACCTTTGCTTTCAATTTAAATTCAGAAAATGTCAAGTCCAAAATTTCCCAAGCTTCCAATATCATTTCATAGCGAGTTGAAAAAAAAAATTGGGGAGTATTTTAATCAAAAAGGCAAATCCACTACTGGTAACTTCAAACTTTATAGCAAAGCTATTCTCTTAGTTGCAGGATTGATTGGTTTGTATATTCATCTTGTTTTCTTTACACCTCCGGCGATCTTCGCAATTGCGGAGTGTGTTATCTTGGGATGTGTTACTGCCGCAGTTGGTTTCAATGTAATGCATGATGGAGCACATGGCAGTTTCAGCCGTTATAAGTGGATCAATGACATGGCTTCAAATTTTGCAAATTTTTTGGGCGCAAGCCAGCATATGTGGAAAACGAAACATAATGTTATTCATCATACCTATACAAATATTCATGGGGTTGATGATGACATAGAAGCCCGTCCGCTACTGCGTCTTTGTGATGAGCAGCCACGTTATAAAATACACCGGTACCAGCATTTTTATTTTTGGGCAGCTTATTCCTTATTATATATCTACTGGGTTTTTGTATCGGATTACACAAAATATTTTTCTGGTAAAATAGGTTCGATATCATTAAGAAAGATGACGCCGAAAGAGAATTTTTATTTTTGGTTTTACAAGGTTGCGCATGCTTTAATTTTTGTGGTCATACCTATTTATATGGTTGGTTTTACACCCTGGATCATTGGGTTTCTGAGTATGGGCATGGTTGCTGGATTTGTTTTGAGCATAGTATTTCAGTTGGCCCATACAGTTGAGCATACACATTTCCCTTTGCCTGATACAGCCACCGGAAAAATGGTCAGTTGGTTGGTTGGTGGTTTGAATTTCCAGATAGAACACCACCTGTTTCCAAAAATTTCTCATATTCATTATCCCGCTATTAGCCGTATTATCAAACAGGTTTGCGAGGAGTATGGGATTTCTTATATCGAATATCCAAGAGTAAGATATGCTGTCGCTTCTCATGTTAAATTCCTGAAGCAAATAGGAAGAGCTTGATTTATTAAGCTGCCGTCACCTGGTATTTTTTTTTACATCAACTTTAGAAGGCTTCAGTTTTCCTGATACGTGTTCAGGTAAGACTGTTCATTTTGTGTTGAAGCTTTTCATAAGTAAAAAAATTAAAAATATCCGGGAATTTAAATTCCATTTGCTAACAGTTGTTCATACGGAATTACTTCTCCCTATCTTTGCGACCAAATTTTATTTTACATGCATTTCCAGTTAACAGAAGAACAACTGATGATTCAAAGGGCCGCCAGGGATTTTGCAGTAAATGAATGTAAGCCCGGTGTTATTGAGAGAGATGATAAACAAATTTTTCCCAGGGAACAAGTAATGAAATTAGCTGATCTCGGCTTTTTAGGTATGATGGTGCCTACTGAATACGGTGGAGCCGGCATGGATACGGTGAGTTATGTGCTGGCCATGGAAGAAATAAGTAAGTGGGATGCCAGCACAAGCGTTGTGATGAGTGTAAATAATAGCCTGGTCTGCTTCGGGCTTGAGGCGTATGGCACTAAAGAACAAAAGCAAAAGTATCTTACACCGCTTGCACAGGGTAAAAAAAATGGTGAGCTATATATCGGCGCATTTATGCTTAGCGAACCAGAAGCCGGAAGCGTTGCGACTTCACAAAGAACAACTGCAGAAGATAAAGGCGATCATTATTTATTGAATGGAACAAAGAACTGGATCACCAATGGCGGAACCGCTTCGGTTTATTTAGTGATGGCACAAACCGATCCGTCAAAAGCTTCACGTGGTATTAATACATTGATCGTGGAAAAAAATTGGCCGGGAGTGGTGGTAGCCGCTAAAGAAAATAAATTGGGTATACGTGGAAGCGATACGCATACAGTTATGTTCAATGATGTAAAAGTTCCAAAAGGAAACAGGATCGGTGATGAGGGATTTGGTTTCAAATTCGCAATGAAAACGCTTGCGGGTGGAAGGATCGGTATTGCATCGCAAGCGTTGGGCATTGCAAGCGGCGCTTATGAATTGTCAAGGGTATATTCAAAAACAAGAAAAGCTTTTGGTACAGAGATCATGAATCACCAGGCAATTGCTTTTAAACTTGCTGATATGGCTACCCGGATTGATGCTGCCCGTTTGCTATGCATGAAAGCAGCATGGGAAAAAGACAGCGGGATGGATTATGGCGTCAGCAGCAGCATGGCAAAAGTTTATGCTTCGGAAACAGCTATGTGGACGACTGTTGAAGCAGTGCAGATACACGGGGGCTATGGTTTTGTAAAAGAATACCATGTGGAAAGAATGATGCGGGATGCTAAGATCACACAGATCTATGAAGGCACCAGTGAAGTGCAAAGAATTGTGATCAGCAGAAGTATTTTAAGATAAAAGTTACGAGCTTTGAGCTACGAGCCACGAGCAAATGCTGGTGGCTTTTCTTTGCGATCTTTGTGGAAACTTTGCGTCTTTGCGTGAAATAAAATGTCAGTTAATAAAGAAAAATACCAACAAATAAACGAAGAGCTAAGACTGTCGAATATTAGTCTTGTTGCTGTTTCCAAAACAAAGCTAGTTGAAGATATCCTTGAACTTTACAATTTAGGCCATAGGGATTTTGGAGAAAACTATGTGCAGGAATTAGTTGAAAAAGCCGAACAATTACCAAAAGATATTCGCTGGCATTTTATCGGGCATCTGCAAACTAATAAAGTAAAATTAATTGTTCCATTTATTTATCTCATTCACGGGGTGGATAGTTTAAAACTGTTGAAAGAAATAGATAAGCAGGCTGAAAAAAATACCCGTGTTATTGATTGTTTGTTGCAGGTGCATATAGCACAAGAAGAAACCAAGTTTGGTTTTGATGAGACTGAACTATTAAATTTAGAATTAAAACAATTTTCTAATGTGCGAATAAAAGGATTGATGGGAATAGCCAGTTTAACCGATGAAGTGAATAAAATAAGGGTTGAATTTAAATTCCTAAAAAACCTTTTCAAAAAACTGAGAACTCAACATCCGGAACTCGCAATTCTTTCCATGGGTATGAGTGCTGATTATAAGATCGCTATTGAAGAAGGAAGTAATATGGTTCGCATTGGTAGCTTATTGTTTGGAGAACGTAATTACCAGAAATAATATTCCGTTGCTTGGTTTCTGAATCAACTGTTTTATCTTTCAGCTACCACATGTTTACAAAATAGAAATTGGTCTTGTCAGAAACTAAAACTACTCTTAAAAAAGCATTAAGCGCCACACATCTTTGGGCAATCGCTGTAGGGCTGGTTATCTCAGGTGAGTATTTTGGTTGGAGTTACGGTTGGGGGGTTGGTGGAACAATGGGTTTACTTATTGCTACAATTATTGTAACCGTACTTTATCTCACATTTGTTTTCAGTTTTACAGAATTAACTACAAGTATTCCAAATGCAGGCGGGCCTTTTGCTTATGCATTTAAAGCAATGGGCTCCACCGGTGGTTATATTGCAGGGTTTGCAACATTGGTCGAATTTTTATTAGCGGCCCCGGCGATTGCATTTGCTTTAGGAGCTTATCTGCATTTTCTGTATCCGGTATTTGATGTTACATACACAGCCATCGGCTGTTATGTACTATTCACCGGGATAAATTTATTTGGCATAAAAGAATCAGCAGTTTTTACATTGATAGTAACATTACTGGCAATAGGAGAGCTTTTAATTTATATGGGTATTGTTGTGCCCCATTTTAGTATGAATAATTTTATGCACAACAATTTACCTTTTGGATGGAAAGGAGTGTTCGCTGCCTTGCCCTTTGCTATTTGGTTTTATCTTGCTATTGAAGGTGTGGCAATGGTTGCAGAAGAAGCAAAAGACCCGAAGCGAACAATTCCTAAAGGATATATTTATGGCATCATCACTTTAATGTTTCTTGCACTGGGCGTAATGATCTTAACTGGTGGGATAACTGACTGGCAAAAACTATCTGCAATTGATTTTCCATTGCCGGAATCAATCAGGATCGTGCTTGGGTCACAAAACAGTTTCACAAAACTTTTTGCAGGTATTGGTTTATTTGGCTTAGTCGCATCGTTTCATAGCATTATTATTGGTTATTCAAGACAAATATTTGCGCTGGCACGAAGCGGTTATTTGCCGGGCATATTATCAAAGGTTCATTTAAAAACAAAAACACCACATTGGGCCTTGCTTATCGGGGGATTAATAGGAATACTTGCAATTCTTTCAGGCACTACAGATAAATTAATTATACTTTCTGCACTTGGGGCGGTAGTCATGTATATTGTCAGCATGATCTGTTTATTTGTTCTGAGAAAAAAAGAACCCGGGATGGAACGACCTTTTAAAGCTCCTTTTTATCCTGTCTTTCCCTTTATTGCTTTATTACTTTCAGTCATTTGCCTGGTTGCAATTGTTTATTATAATCTTTCGCTTAGTATATTATTTTTTGCGGTTATGGTTGCCGGTTTAATTCTCTTTAAGTTTTTATATAAAAAAAACATCGACCAGTTGATTCCCGCTAATCCTTCTTAAATTTAATTATGGCTTATCGTACTACGATACGAAGTACTGCATATGTTTTTAATGATCTGAAAACCTTGCTCGCAAAAGCTTCTCCCTACCGTTCTGGTGATGCATTGGCTGGCCTTACTGCGGATAGTTATGAAGAAAGAGTTGCTGCGCAGATGGTATTAGCTGATGTACCATTAAAAACTTTTTTGAATGAACCGGTCATTCCTTACGAAACAGATGAAGTAACGAGATTGATAATAGATACACACAACGCAGCAGTGTTTTCGTCTATATCTCATTTTACAATTGGTGAATTAAGGGATTGGCTGCTTAGTGACAACGCTGATACAAAAACTTTACAACAATTAGCAAATGGATTTATTCCTGAAATGATCGCAGCCGTTTCAAAATTAATGCGCAACCAGGATCTGATCAATGTGTCGCAACGTTGCGAAGTGATCACAAAATTTAGAAATACGATTGGTTTGAAAGGAAGACTGTCAGCACGACTTCAGCCTAATCATCCTACAGATGATCCAAAAGGTATTGCTGCAAGCATAATCGATGGATTACTTTATGGAAGCGGGGATGCTGTAATTGGTATCAATCCCGCAACAGATAGTCCTGCATCAGTAATTAATTTGTTGACAATGCTTGACGGAGTGATACAGAAATATAAAGTGCCGACTCAGAGTTGTGTTCTTTGTCATGTCACTACCACTTTGCAGATCATTAATAAGAATGCCGCAGTCGATTTGGTATTTCAATCTATCGGTGGAACAGAAATGACAAATAAAAGTTTTGGAATAAATATTTCAATTTTAAAAGAAGCGCAAGATGCCGCATTGTCACTGAATCGTGGAACTATTGGAAATAATGTAATGTATTTCGAAACCGGTCAGGGCAGTTCTTTGTCGGCAAATGCACATGAGGGAATTGATCAGCAAACATGCGAAGCAAGAGCTTATGGACTGGCTCGTCATTTTAAACCACATTTGGTAAATACAGTAGTTGGTTTCATTGGTCCTGAATATTTATATGATGGTAAACAGATCATTCGTGCTGCATTGGAAGATCATTTTTGCGGCAAACTGCTTGGTTTACCAATGGGGGTTGATGCTTGCTATACCAATCACGCAGAGGCTGACCAGGATGATATGGATAATTTACTGACCTTACTTGGTGTTGCCGGGTGTAATTATATAATGGGAGTGCCGGGTGCCGATGATATTATGCTGAATTATCAATCAACCTCTTTTCATGATGCATTATATTTACGAAAAGTATTGAATAAACGACCGGCACCAGAATTTGAAGAATGGTTATTAAAGCAAGGTATTATAGATAAAGAAGGGAATAAACTGCCAATTGGCCAATCACATTTATTACTTCAATAAAAATGGAGCTGCAAAAAATATCAAAACAAGATTGGTTTATTCCTGATGCCTGGGAAGGATTAAAAACATTTACGAATGCCCGTATCGCATTAGGAAGAACAGGTATAGCTACACCTTTAAAGGAGGTGTTGGATTTCAAAATGTGTCATGCACATGCAAGAGATGCTGTCTATTCTGCATTGAAAGTTGATGAGTTAGAGGAATCACTGCAGCAATTTCAAATACCAGTTATAATTGTAAGCAGTAATGCAAAAGACAGAGCAGTTTATTTACAAAGACCTGATCATGGGAGGAAGTTGAATGACGCTTCTGCAAAAAATTTAAAAAACGAAAGTAACTATTCGGCGGATGTTGCAATTATAATAGCCGATGGACTTTCCGCGACAGCCATAAATGAACATGCCGTATTCGTGGTTAAAAAATTAATCCCATTTTTAAAGCAATCTGTTTTAACTATTGCACCAATAGTTATTGCAAAACAAGCCAGGGTCGCTATAGGAGATGAAATTGGTTCAATATTAAATGCAAAGCTCTCAGTGATCTTAATAGGGGAGCGGCCGGGACTTTCTTCTCCTGATAGTATGGGCGCATATATTACTTATCAACCATTACCAGGTAAAACTGATGAATCAAGAAACTGCGTTTCGAATATTCGCCCTGAAGGATTGCCTTATGATCTGGCTGCCGGGAAAATAGCCAGGCTTATAAATGCATCGTTGCGGCTAAAACTTTCAGGAATATTGTTGAAAGATGATCTTCCGCAATTACATCAATAAGCTCATACCCGGCTGGGTTGACTCAGTATTTTATTTTTCCATGCCCGGAATAATCCGAATACAAGTCCGCTTGTTAGAAAACCAACAATAAAAAGAATTGCCTCGCTGCTCCCATAAAGGTCTCCCATATTTTTCCAGATTAGAAAATATGCTGGCAGGTTTGCAAGCAAAGAAAAAATAACAGGGAGATGGGTAAATTGTTTGCTGC
>WNFK01258897.1_pt1 | contig 10501 bp, 9 predicted proteins | sample 5400281 | NCBI WGS metagenome assembly WNFK01 (sample SAMN13153350, study PRJNA577476) | soil metagenome | isolation source: 20 cm soil on Douglas fir-dominated hillslope | place: USA:California | collected 2013-09-17
AGCACCGGTGGACGACTTCCTGACGGCGCCGAGCGACACCATCTGGGAAGCCGCGCTCCAGCAGATCGCCGAGCTGGTCCAGGCCCACCGCACCACGCTGGTCTTCGCGCAGAGCCGGCGCGCGGCCGAGCGGCTCGCGCGCGATCTCAACGATCGGATCCCCGACGGCCGCGTGGCCGCGCACCACGGCTCGCTCTCGCGCCGGGCTCGCCTCGAAGCCGAGAATCGCCTGAAGCAGGGCGAGCTGCGCGCGCTCGTCGCCACCTCGTCGCTCGAGCTGGGCATCGACGTCGGCGCGATCGACCTGGTGGTGCAGCTGCAGTCGCCGCGGAACATCGCCGCCGCCCTTCAGCGCGTGGGCCGCGCCGGTCACCTGCTGAGCCGAACGTCCCGGGGGCGCATCGTCGTGACCAAGGGCGAGGAGCTCGTCGAGGCGGCCGCGGTCGTCCGGTGCATCAAGGAGCGGCAGCTCGATCGCGTCGTGATGCCGGACGCGCCGCTCGACGTGCTCGCCCAGCAGATCGTGGCGGCCGTTGCGGCCGAGTCCCTGACGGTCGACGCGCTGCACGCGCGCCTGCGCAACGCGGCGTCCTATCGAAGTCTCGAGCGCGACACGCTCCTGGCGGTCGTCCGCTCGCTCGCCGAGCCGCTACCGGCCGAGGTCAAGGGCGCCGCGCCGCGGATTCTGTGGGATCGCGTGAACGACCGGCTGCACGCGCGCCGGGGCAGCCGGTTCCTGGCGCTCACCTCCGGGGGCACCATTCCCGACAACGGCCTCTACGACGTCTTCGTCGCCGAGACCGACCTGAAGGTCGGCACGCTCGACGAGGAGTTCGTGACGGAGAGCCTCCCCGGCGACGTCTTCCTGCTCGGCTCGCACGCGTGGAAGATCGTCAAGGTTCGCGCCGATCGCGTCCTGGTCGAGGACGCCCAGGGTATGTCGCCGACGATTCCGTTCTGGAAGGGCGAGCACCCGTCCCGCTCGTGGGAGCTGGGCCTCGCGGTCGGGCGGCTGCGCCGCGATGCCGCCGAGCGAGTCGACACGCCGGAGTTCGAGCAGTGGGCCGCGGAGGTCTGCGGCCTCGACGCGCGGGCGGCCTCGGCAATGCGAGCCTGGCTCGTCAAGGCGGGTGAGGTTCTGGACGGCGTCCCCGACGATCAGGGGATCGTCGTCGAGTCGTTCTCGGACGAGATGGGCGGCCGTCACGCGATGATCCACTCGGTCTTCGGCATGCGCGTCAACGGCGCCTGGGGCATGGTCCTGAAGGAGAAGCTCCGGCGCGTCGGCCTCGTCGCCGAGGCGAGCCACGTGGACGACGGCATTCTCCTGTCGTTCGCGCCGGGCCAGGTCCCGCCGAACCCCGAGAGGCTGGTCACCTTCGTCACGCCCGAGGAGGTCGACACGCTCCTGGGCAAGGCGCTGATCGGCACGCCGCTCTTCGGCACGCGCTTCCGTCAGTGCGCGATCCGTGCGCTCTTCATCCCCCGCATGTATCGCGGCCAGCGGACGCCCGCCTATCTGCAGCGGCTCAAAGCGGACGCGCTCCTCGAGTCGGTCGGCGGCCAGGCCGAGTTCCCGATCGTGGCCGAGACGCTCCGGGAGTGCTTCAACGACGCGCTCGACGTGACGCGCCTGCGCCGCCTGCTCGAGCGTCTGCACGACGGCGAGATGTGGCGGCGGCACGTCGACACGCCGCTGCCGTCGCCCTTCGTCTATCCGCTCCTGCTCGCTTGGGACTGGGCCTATCTGGGGGCGGGCCACGCGGAGGAGCGGCGGAGCGACGCGGTCACCATGCGGAAGGCCTGGTCGGTGACGCCCGGGCCGCTCCGGCCGGAGCTCGTCGCCGCGGTCGAGGCGGAGCTGCAGAAGACGGCGCCCGATCGCCGCGCGCGAGACGCGAACGAGCTGGCGGGGATCCTCGACGATCTGGGCGACCTGACCGACGACGAGATCGCGGCGCGCGTGGTGGGCGACGGTCCGGCGCTGATCGGCGCGCTCGCCGGGGAACGACGGGTCGTGGCCCTCACCTTCGCGAGCGGGCGGCGAGCGTGGGTTCCCGCGACCGACACGGCGCTCTACGGCGCCCTCGAAACCGCCGACGGGCTCGAGCGCGTCGCGCTGCGGCTCCTGAGAACGCGCGGCCCGGTGACCGCCGCCTGGCTCGCCGAGCGCTACGGTCTCGCCCTCGAGGGCGCGATGGGCGCGCTCGAGCGGCTGACGGCCCGCGGGCTCGTGCGGCAGGGCGCCTTCCTCGCCGAGGTGGCCGCGCCGCAGCTCGTCCACATCGCGGTGCTCGACGAGATCCAGCGTCGCCAGGTCCACGCGCGCCGGGTCCCTCGATCCGTGGCGTCGGCCGAGCAGTTCTCGGCGTTTCTCCTCCGTCGCCATCACCTCCATCCCGATTACCGCCTCATCGGGCCGCCCGGCGTGCTCGCGGCCCTCGAGCTCTTGCAGGGCGAAGACCTCCCGGTACGCGTCTGGGAGCAGGATCTCCTGCCCGCGCGCGTCGAGAACTACGAGCGGGAATGGCTCGATCGTCTGGGGCTCGCGGGCGAGATGATCTGGACGGTGTTCGACCGGGCTCCGGGCGAGCGCGGTCGCTCGACTCGCGTGGGCGCCGCGCTTCGCGAGAACGTCGGCTGGCTCCGCGAGGGCGCGGCGCCGCCGCCCGAGGTCGACGCGCGTGTCAAGAACGTCCTGCTCCATCTGCAGCTCCGCGGCGCCTCGTTTGCCCAGGACCTGACGCGGGCGACGGGCCTCGCGACGCCCGACGTCCTGGCGGCGCTCTGGGAGCTCTTCTGGGCCGGGCTCGTCACGCCGGACACCTTCAGCGCGATCGTGGCCGGCATGACGCCCGCGCGCCGGCCCTCCGATGCCGGGGACGCTCGCCGCCGCCGCCGCGGCCAGGCCCGCGGCCTGCTGACGCGCCTGCCGGTGGTGGGCCGCTGGAGCGTCCTCGGCGACGAGGAGCGGCTGTCGCCTGAAGAGCGGGACGAAGCGCGCGCCCAGCTCCTCCTGGCGCGCTACGGGATCGTCGCGCGCGAGCTGGCGCGAGGCGACTGGGCGACGCTGCGCCACACACTGCTTCGCATGGAGTACGGCGGCGAGGTGGTCCGGGGCTACTTCGTCCAGGGACTCTCGGGCGAGCAATACGCGCTGGCCGACGCGCTTGGCGACCTCGACGCGCCGGCGCGGCGCGCCGAGCCCCACGTGCTGGTCAACATGATCGATCCGGCGAACCTCTGGGGCCGCGTGTTCGCCCTCTCGCGCCGCGACGGCTCGCGCGTTGCCGCGCCTCGCCTGCCCCAGAACTGGCTCGTCTTCCGCCAGGGTCGCCCGCGCCTTCTCGTGGAAGGCTCCGGACGGGATCTCACGCCGCTGGCCGGCTGGGAAGACGTCGATCTTCCGGGTGTCATCGCCGCGCTCCAGACGATGATGGAACGTCCACTCACCCTGCGGCCGGTCCGCCGGCTCGAGGTCACGACGTGGGACGGACATCCGGTGCGCAGCAGCGCCGCCTTCGAGGCGCTCGTAACGGCCGGCTTCACCGCGGACGGGACGCGTCTGTCCTGGGATGGCTATCCCGGTCCCCGCTCGGTGAGATGAACGGGCGATGAGCGGCAGACTCGGCGGCAAGATCGCGATCGTGACCGGCGCGGGCTCACGCGGCCCCGGCCTGGGGAACGGCAAGGCGGCCGCGATCCTCTTCGCCCGCGAGGGCGCGCGCGTCCTCTGCGTCGACCAGGTGAAGGACCGCGCCGAGGAGACCGCCGGGCTCATCCACGCCGAGGGTGGCGAGGCGCTGGCCCACGCCGCCGACGTCACGCGGGCCGGCGAGTGCGCCGGCATGGTCAGAGCGGCGGTCGAGCGGTGGGGCGGCCTCGACATTCTCCACAACAACGTCGGGATCGAGTCGCGAAAGGACCTGCTCGAGACGACCGAGGAAGACTGGGATCGCGTCATCGGCGTCGATCTCAAATCGATGTTCCTCGCCACCCAGGCGGCGGTACCGGCGATGGTGCGTCGCGGCGGGGGCGCCGTCGTCTGCGTCTCGTCGATCGCCGGGCTGCGAGGCTACGGCCGCACCGCCTACGCGACCGCCAAGGCGGGCGTGATCGGATTCGTCCGCTCGGTCGCCGTTCAGTACGGCCCCAAGGGCATCCGGGTCAACGCGATCGCGCCGGGCCCGGTGTGGACGCCGATGGTCGAGGATCTCGGACCCGCGGCCCGCGAGCGGCGGCGCCGGGCGAGCCCGCTCGGAACCGAGGGCACCGGCTGGGACATCGCCTGGGGCGCCGTCTACCTCGTCAGCGACGAGGCACGCTGGGTCACGGGCCAGACGCTCATCATCGACGCCGGGTTGACGATTACCACTCCGGAGGGATCACTGGGCGCGACGGCTCCCTGAGGGCCTTCTGGTAGCATCAACGTATGCGGCTGGCCACAGGCCCATTCCTTTTCGTCGGGTTCGTGCTCGCTGTCCTCGTCGGGGTCGGGGGCTGCGGGCGACCCGCGCAGATCGAGTGGGAAAGCCCGGTCGAGCGCGAGCACCCGCTGGTCGGGAAGGTCTGGGACGTGTCGGCGAATGCGCCGATCAGCGAGGCGACCTTGACCGCGCGGCTGGCCGGCAGCCGATTCGTGATGCTGGGCGAGCGGCATGACAATCCCGATCACCACGTGCTGCAGGCCAAGCTCGTGCGCGCGCTGGTGGAAGCGGGGCGGCATCCCGCGGTCGGCTTCGAGATGCTCTCGACCGACGACACCGCCGCGGTGGCGCGCTATCTGGCGCGGAGCCCCAAGGACGCCGCCGGGCTCGGCGACGCCGTGAACTGGCGGCGTACGGGCTGGCCCGAATGGCGCTTCTATCAGCCGATCGCGCAGGCGGCCCTCGACGGTAGCCTGCCGATCGTCGCCACCAACCTGTCCAAGCCCGCGACCGAGGCCGTGCGCCGCAACGGCTTGACGGGGCTCGGCCCGACGCTCACCACGCAGCTCCGCCTCACCGAGCCCTCCCCGGAGACTCGGACCGCGATGGCGCTCGAGATTCGGGAAACTCACTGCGGCCAGGTCGCCGAGGACATGATCGCGCGCATGGTCGACATCCAGTGGGCGCGCGACGCCCGCATGGCCGCGAGCCTGGCGCGCGGTGGCCAGCGCGACGGCGCCGTGCTCATCGCGGGCGCCGGCCATGCGCGCCGCGACCGGGGCGTGCCCGTTCACCTGGCGCGCCAGGCCCCCGGCGCCGGGATCGCGAGCGTGGCGTTCGTCGAGGTGGATCCGGCGGCGGTCAAGCCCGGCGACTACGCGGGGCGCTTCGCCAGCACCGCGCTCCCGTTCGACTACGTCTGGTTCACGCCGAAGATCGACGAGGCCGATCCGTGCGAGAAGTTCAAGCAGTCGCTGGAGTCGATCGGGAAGTGATCACGATCAAGCGCGTCTACGAGGCGCCGGCTGCCGCAGACGGCACGCGCGTCCTCATCATGCGCCTCTGGCCGCGGGGCATTCGCAAGAGCCATGTCGACATCTGGCTCAAGGAGCTGGGCCCGGTCCTGCCCTTGATGCGCGCGTTCCGCTCCGGCCAGATCGGCTGGGTCGCGTACCGTCGGCGATACCGACAGGGACTCGCGCGGCCGGAAGCGCAGGCGCACCTGGCGGCGGTCCGCGCCTACGCGAAGTCCGGGCGCGTCACGCTCCTGTGCGGGTGCCCCGACGAGACCCGCTGCCACCGGTCACTGCTCCGCGACTATCTGCTAGACTGAGCCGCGTGGCGCGGGCAGCGGCGCTCGTTCTGCTCGGTGTCCTGACGCTGGCCGGCACGCCGGCCGCGGCGACGCACGAGGTGTACTTCCGTTACGTGGTCCTCGGCTTCGTCAAGGACGCCCGGGGCCGCGCGGTCGCCGGGCGCGAGCTGGTGCTCACCCGCGACAAGACCGGCTACGCGTATCTCGGGGCGACCGACGCGCAGGGCTTCTTCATCATCGTCGCGCAGCTGGGCGACGAGAGCGCCGGCGAGCCCCTGACCCTGGCGTTCGGTCAAGCGGTCGCCCGGCTGCGCGCCACCTTCGATCCCGCGAATCACCGCGACGACCGAGGCACGCGGATCGATCTCGAAGGCGCGACGTTCGTCGAGCGGAGCGCGCTGTTCCGCGCGACGCTGCTCGACGCGGTCGGCGCCGCGCAACACTGAGAAGCTCCGCAGGAGGCGTCACATGACCAAGAGCGGGCCGAAGAAGATGCGCGCGTACGTGCTCATCGAGACTGCCCCCGGCAAGACGAAGTCCGTCAAGAAGGGGCTGGCGGCGGTCGAGGGCACCGACTCGACGGTGGTCAACCTCGACGCGGTCACGGGTCCGTTCGACTTCATCGCCGTGGTCGAAGGCACGACGCTCGACGCGGTCGGCCGCCTGGTCACCGACGAGATCGGCTCGATCGACGGGGTGACGCGCACGACGACGTGTCTCGCGGTGGCGATCGGCTGACCGGCTCGATGGCGCGCCCGAGCGTCCTCGTCTACCACGCCGACCGTCGCTACGCCGAGCTCGTCCGCGTCCCCAAGCGGGGCGTGAGCGTGCGGATCGCCGCCACACCGAGCGAGGCCGCGGGGGCCATCGCGGACACCGAGATCCTCTACGCGTGGAAGTTCCCCGCGCCGCTCTACGCGCGGGCCGGCCGGCTCAAGTGGCTTCAGGTGATGGGCGCGGGCGTCGACTGGGCGCTGGTGCCCGAATTGCCGCCGCACGTGCAGGTGACCCGAGCGCCCGGGGTCTTCGGGCCGTGGATGGCCGAGTACGTCGTCGCGTGGTGCTCGTGGGTGACCCAGCGGATGAAGGTCTATCGGGACGCCCAGCGCCAGCGCCGCTGGGACGATCATGTGCTCCCCGACCGGCTGGGCGGCAAGACGGTGACGATCGTCGGCCTCGGCGACATCGGCCGCGACATCGCGCGGGCGGCGCGCGCGCTCGGGATGCGCGTGCTCGGCGTCTCGCGGCGCGGCCGGCCGGTGCGCGAGGCCACGCGGATGTATCCGGTGGCCGCGATGGCCCGCGCCCTCCGCGAGGCCGATTTCGTCGTGCTGCTCCTGCCCCTCACGCCCGAGACCCGGGGCATCATCGGCGCCGACGCGCTCTCGGTCATGAAATCGACCGCGTGGCTCATCAACATCGCCCGCGGCGCCGTCGTGAACGAGAGCGCCCTGATGGAAGCGCTCGAGCAGCGTCGCATCGCGGGCGCGGTGCTCGACGTCTTCGACCGGGAGCCGCTGCCGCCGAGCCACCCGCTGTGGAAGATGGACAACGTGGTCGTGACGCCGCACATCTCGGGCCCGAGCACGGCCGACGCGATCGCGCCCGTCTTCAACGACAACCTCGCCCGCTACCTCGCCGGGCGTCCGCTGCGCCACGTCGTCGACCGCCGCCAGGGGTATTGACGACCCGGTCGACCGTGAGCGACCCTATCGAGCTCGTGATCTTTGATTGCGACGGCGTGCTGGTGGACAGCGAGAGAATCTCCGTGCGGGTCGACGTCGCGGTGCTCGCGCAGCTCGGCTGGCCGATGACGGAGGCAGAAGTGGTCGAGCGCTTCATGGGCCGGACCGACGCCGATATGGCCGCGGAGATCGAGGCGCACCTGGGCCGGCCGCTGCCGGCGAACTGGGAAGAGCCGTTTCGGCATCTGTACCGGGAAGCGTTCGAGGCCGAGCTCAAGCCGGTCCCCGGAATCCTCGAGGCGCTCGACGCAATCGCCGGCCCCATCTGCGTCGCGTCGAGCGGGACCCACGAGCGGATGCGCTACACGCTGGGGCTCACCGGCCTCTACCCGCGCTTCGCCGGTCGCATCTTCAGCGCCAGCGAGGTCGCGCGCGGCAAGCCGGCCCCCGATCTCTTTCTGCACGCGGCCAGTCGCATGGGCGTTCGTCCCGCGGCGTGCGCGGTCGTCGAAGATAGCCGCTATGGAGTCGAGGCGGCCCGCGGCGCCGGGATGCGCGCGTTCGGCTATGCCGGCGGGCTGTCGCCGCGGGCCTGGCTCGAGGGGCCGGGCACGGTTGTCTTCGACGAGATGCGCGACCTGCCGCGACTGCTCGGAAACGGTCCCGACATCTAGTTCCCGTCGATCGCTTTATCCAGTAAACTATTAACCCCGGTCACATGGACGCACACAATCGTATTCGAGCGCGCGCGAAGCGGGCGACGGCGAGCGAGGCCCGGCACATGTTCGAGCTCCTGAACTCGCTCGGCGGTACGATCTTCCGCCAGCTCCTCTGGCAGAAGGCCTCGGACCTCGATCTCACCTACGCCCAGTCGCAGGTGCTCTTCCGCCTCGCCGAGCACCCGGGCTCGCACATGGGCGACGTCGCCAAGGCCTTCGGCGTCACGCTCCCCGCGGTCACCCACATCGTCGACCGGCTCGAGGAGAAGGGGCTCGTGGTCCGCGGCGATCATCCCGCGGACCGCCGCGTCTACGTGCTGGACCTCACGCGCCCGGGCAAGACGCTCGTGGACGAGCTCGAGGCGATCCGCCTGCGCGGCATGGAGCGCGTCCTCACCCGCATGGCCGCCGCCAAGCGCCGGCAGGTGCTGACGGGGCTGGAAGCGCTGGTCGACGCGGCCGCGAGCGTGCCCGAGGACGAGGCGCACCCCGGCAAGGCCCGGAGGACCAGGAAGTAATGCGTCGACCCCTGACCGGCACCGCCGCCTGGGCGCTGGCCTCGGCGCTGCTCTTCGCGGGCTGCTCGGACAACGCCGCCGGCAAGGCCCGGGTGCAGGCGCCGCCGGTGCCGGTGATGGTCAGTGACGCCCTCGAGAAGACGCTGCCGGTCCAGCTCACGGCGGTCGGCAACGCGCAGGCCTACACGTCGGTCGGCATCAAGTCGCAGGTGAACGGGCAGATCATGGAGGTGCGCTTCAAGGAGGGCCAGGACGTCAAGAAGGATGACCTACTCTTCGTCATCGACCCGCGGCCCTTCGAAGCGGCGCTGCGCCAGGCCGAGGCGGCGCTGGGCCAGCGCCAGGCGGAGGTGCAGCAGGCGCAGGCCAATCTCGAGCGCGACCAGGCCCAGCTCGACAACGCGAAGGTGCAGGAGCGCCGGTACCGCGATCTCGTCGATCGCGAGCTGATCGCGCGCGAGCAGTACGACCAGCTCCGCACCAACTGGGCGGCGCTGGAGGCGACGGTGGCGGCCGACCGCGCCGCCGTCGAGAACGCGAAGGCATCGACGCGGGCGGCGCAGGCCAACGTGGACAGCGCCCGGCTGCAGGTCGCCTACACCGCGATCCGCGCGCCCATCGACGGGCGCACGGGCAACTTGCTCGTCCAGAACGGCAACATCGTGAAGGCCAACGACGACAACCCGATCGTCGTGATCAACCAGGTCCACCCGATATACGTGTCGTTCTCGGTCCCCGAGCAAAACCTCACCGAGATCAAGAAGTACTATCGAACCGCCGGCGTGCTCCACGTCATCGCGCGACTGCCGCGCCAGCAGGAGACCCTGGCGACCGGCGACCTGACCTTCGTGAACAACGCGGTGGACATGACGACGGCCATGATCCAGCTCAAGGCGACGTTCGCGAACACGGACAACGCGCTCTGGCCCGGGCAGTTTCTCGACGTGAGCCTGGTGCTCACGAGCCGAACGGCGATCGTCGTGCCGTCGCAGGCGATCCAGCCCGGCCAGAAAGGCCCCTACGTGTTTGTCGTCAAGCCTGACCTGACCGTCGAGTCGCGCCCGGTCGTCCTGGGCACCCGGCTGGGCGCGGAGACCGTCATCGAGCAGGGCCTGCGCGCGACGGAGTGCGTCGTCACCGACGGCCAGCTGCGGCTGGTGCCGGGGTCGAAGATCGAGATCCGGGCTCCCAAAGCGTCATGAGCACCGACCTCTTCATCCGGCGACCGGTCCTCACCACGCTCCTGATGGCCGCCATCCTGCTCTTCGGCATCATGGGCTTCCGGCTGCTGCCGGTCAGCGATCTGCCGAACGTCGACTTCCCGACGATCCAGGTGGCGGCCGCGCTCCCGGGCGCGAGCCCGGAGACCATGGCGTCGGCGGTGGCGACGCCGCTCGAGAAGCAGTTCACCACGATCGCCGGCATCGATTCGATGACGTCGTCGAGCGCGCTCGGGCTGACGCAGATCACCATCCAGTTCAGCCTCGACCGGAACATCGACGCGGCCGCCCAGGACGTACAGGCGATGATCACCAAGGCGGCACCCCTGCTGCCGCCGAGCATGCCGACGCCTCCGACCTACCAGAAGGTGAACCCGGCGGATCAGCCGGTCATCTACCTGGCGCTCAGCTCCCCGACGCTGCCGCTCTACATGGTCGACGAGTACGCCCAGACGAGCCTCGCCCAGCGCATCTCGACGATCACCGGCGTCGCCCAGGTCCAGGTCTTCGGCTCGCAGAAGTACGCCGTGCGCGTCCAGCTCGACCCCCGGGCCCTGACCACCCGGGGCATCGGCATCGACGAGGTCGAGCAGGCGCTCTCGCGCAGCAACGTCAAC
>WNFK01255732.1_pt1 | contig 10500 bp, 12 predicted proteins | sample 5400281 | NCBI WGS metagenome assembly WNFK01 (sample SAMN13153350, study PRJNA577476) | soil metagenome | isolation source: 20 cm soil on Douglas fir-dominated hillslope | place: USA:California | collected 2013-09-17
CCGCGGACGCAAGCTCCGAGCGGGACATGAGCTGAGGGGCGGGCAGTGCCTGCGCAAAGCTTTGGGCTGGTCCCGTAATCGAGCCTGCCGCAAGAATGATGACCAGTGAATTGCGGATTTTGAGCATATGCCGGCGACCCTATTGAGGACTGGTGTTTCGTGCGACGGTGACCTTCCAGGGGACACGGCAACGCACGCCGCGTGCTAATCACAGCGAGCATGGGTGCAGCGCGTAACCCGTTGCTCCATCAGTCGTTGCGTGGACCTTCTCCCCGGTCTCAACACGCTCCGTGAGGAACTGTGTGGCAACCGCACCACAGTCTCATTCCCGGGATGCAACACCTTGAAAACGCTGCGGGATGGCCGGAGGGGATTACACCAGGCTGGAGGTTCTACGCTCGCAGTACGAGCCCCTTCGGGGTGGCAAGATTGCCGAGCGGCTCGTTCGCGCGCGTTTCGCCGTAGTAGTAATCCGTGGCGTAGTAGCGGTACGCGCCTCCGTCGGGGACGCCGTTCAGCACCGCCCCCAGAATCCTGATCGGCAGGCGATCGAGGATCTCGAGCTTAGCCGCGGCGAGCTTCCGATCGGACACTCCCGGGCGAAGCACTACCAGCATGCTTCCAGCGGCCGCTGCGAGCGCGTATGCGTCTACGCCGGCGATGAACGGGGGCGAATCGATGATGACCACGTCGAACTGCTCCTGCGCAGCGAGCAGCAGCGCATTCATTCGATCCGACACGAGAAGTTCGGGCGCGCGTTTGCGTCTCGTCCCGCAGGGGAGAAGGAACAGATTGGGCGTGGCGGTCGGCTGTGCGACGTTGTCGACGCCAATCGTACCGTTCAGATAGTCGACGAGGCCTGGCGACTGCGGGACGCCGAACGTTGCGTGCTGCGTTCCACAACGGATGTCACCGTCGATTAGAAGCGTTCGGTGACCCGCACTGGCGAACGCAAGGGCGAGGTTGGACGAGACCAGCGACTTGCCGTCTCCGGGCCCGGGACTGGATACGCTCAGCATCACCGGCCCGCCCTCCGAGAAATCGTAGCGGACGGCAAGGTGAAGCGTGCGGAACGATTCGATGGCCTGGGACATCGTTACCAGCTGAAAATCACCGCCACGATTCGGCTTGAATTGCGGAACGGTACCGGCGATGGTGAGCCCCAGCTCGTGGGTTGCGTCCTGTGGGTATCTGAACAGCCGGTCGAAGCGATCGTGGAGAAGCGAAAGCACGCACGCGAAGCCGATGCTCGCCATCACAAACAGGAACAGCAGCCGCTGACCACCGCTCGAAGTCGGGCGCAATGGCGCGACTGCGTAGTCGAGAATGCTGAGATCCGGCGTAGTCTGAGCTTCAGCGAGAGAGATCTCCTCGTAACGTGCCTTCAGAGTGTTGTACATCGTCTCGCTCGCAGAGACGCGGCGCACCAGACGCATCTCCTCGATCGATCGGGACGGAATCTCGCGGAGACCCCGCTCCTGGGCACCGATAGTGGTCGAGATCTCGACCTCCCGCCTTCTGAGAGTCTGCAAGATGCTGTTAGTGATGCGCGGAATCGTCTCGTACTCGAGAGCGTGAATCGCCTCGCTCAGCTGCTTGACGCGCGGATTGGCGTCCGTAAGGAACTGTTGCTCGGTGCGAAGCGATGCCTGCCGGGAGGAGAGCTCGTCAATCGCGGATCTCAGCTGCGGCGTGTTGTTCAGGATCGAAGGGAGAAGCAGAAACTGCTGGGTGTTGATGGGTCCACCCTTGGCTTCGCCGATCATCCGTTCGAGTGCCGCGCGGTCGGCTCGGACATCCTCGAGATTCGTCTTCTGCTGGAAATAACTTGTGAATACCGGATCGCGAATGGGGGTCAACGCCGTTGGCGAGCCCCCTGAAGGCAGCGTAATCGTCTTGGCGCGAAACTGCTCCAGCATGACTTCGGATCCATTGAGCTCGTGCTCAGCCAGTCCAACCTGATCTCCCAGCATCTGCTTGAACTCGAGCAGATGACGCTTTTTGAGCGCCGTCGCAGAGGTAACGAATTCCTCGGCGAGCGCGTTGACCGTGCTGGCGGAGCGTTGAGGGTTGGTCCCAGTGAGAGTGATCTTGAGGAACTGGCCGTCCTCGGGCAGCTGTGCCCGCAACTCTGCGAGTATTCCCAGGGACGCGTTGCGCGGCGTGGTAACGCCGAACTCAAACACCTTGCCGGGAGGAAGCAGCTGCTTGTCCGGAGCCCAGCCAAACCCAAGCTGGCGGCCGATCGAATCGCCCGGGACTCCGCGCTCGAGTACGGCGCCCTTTGCCGTTGCAAGGGAGTAGTGTTGGCCGGTTGCGTCGACAGTCAGAACATAGGCGCCGGGCCGAAGCTTCGAGCCCGAGGTAAAGCTACGGAATGTCAGCGAGTCGCCGGGCAGCCGGTAATAGACATTCAGGTTCAGGCGACTAACTACGGCGTCGACGACAGCAAAACTGCGGAGCAGCTCAACCCACGAAGTCTGCCCGAGCAGTTGCTGCGCTCCGGGTGAAGCCGCCTGGGCGCTGCGCGGGCTGTTGATCCAGACGGTCGCCTGCGTTTCGAAGATCGGCCTGACTTTCCGCGCGGCGCGGTAGCCGAGTGCTGAGCCGGCGGCGACGAACAGGGCGATGAATATGGCGTGTCGCTTCAGGGCATCGAAGTAACGCGCCCAATTGACTCCTTCCGGGGGCAACTGTGCTGGTTGCTCGCCCATCCATGGAGCCCCGTTGGGCGGCCCATAGGGCGATGCAGCCACTGGTTGTGGTGGTTGCGGGGAAGGAGTGAGGCGAACTGACATTTTTGGTGTGCTAGCGGAGGATGAAGCGCGGGATGTGCTCTTCGCGCGACACACCGGAACGCAAGTCTATGCCCATGGTGAAACCCTTACTACGTAAGCATTTCCGGTTGCGGGGCGCTCAAACATGTTGCAGCCGCGCAACGGCTGAGCGGCGCGCTTCACACAGTGAATTTGCGGGGATTTCCCAGCCACTGGGGAAATCCCCGCACACTAATTATCGAGTGAACTCCATTGCCGGCGGCGCGGTAGTGGATACTGACACCTCGGCGTCATCATCGTATTCTGCGCCCGCGACCGGCTCGGTCACCTCTCTACGGAATCCGTGGCGCTCGAGGAGACGGTAGAGAGTCGTCCGATCGACGCTGGCCAACCTCGCCGCGCGGGACATGTTTCCAGATGCTCTGGCGACCAGGCGTGTGACGTAGGTCTTCTCGAAATTGGCAAGTACTTGGTCCTTCGCGACGTGGTACGCTTCGCTGGTTGGCAGAAGCGCGAGCGGGTTACCACCGGCGTTGAGATCGACTTCCTGATCGAGCGGCAGGTGGTGGATCTGAATCTTTGCGCCCGGCACCGCCAGGATGGTGACGTGCTCGACAAAATTCTGGAGCTCGCGGACGTTGCCACGCCACGGACGTGACACCAGGAAATCGAGGGTGTCTTCGCTGAACTCCGGAATGACGTCCTTCGGCGAGCGATGACGTGCCCAGAAGACGCGCAGGAAATGATTCGCCAGCAGTGGAATGTCTTCGGGACGCTCGCGCAGCGGCGGAATCACTATCTGAACCACGTTCAGGCGGTAGTAGAGATCCTCGCGCAGGAGCTTGCTCCTGATCGATTCGCGCGGATCTCTGTTCGTCGCGGACACGAACCTCACATCGACGACGGCATCTTCCTGCTCGCTGCCGACGCGGCGCACGATTCCATCCTGAAGCACGCGCAGCATCTTCGCCTGCAGCGGCATCGACATCTCGCTCAACTCGTCGAGAAAGAGAGTACCCCCGTCCGCAAGCTCGAGCAGACCCATCTTCTCGCGATCAGCTCCGGTGAACGCTCCTTTGCGGTGGCCGAACATCTCGGACTCGAGAAGCTGCTCGGGAATCGCGGCGCAGTTGATCGGAACCAGCCGGCGTCTGGAGCGACGACTGTGCTGGTGAATGTACTGAGCGATGACTTCCTTTCCGGTGCCGGTCTCGCCGACGATCATCACAGCTGCGTTGGTGGGAGCGCACCGCTTGGCGAGATCGGTCGCCCGCTTGAACGCCGGAGAAATGCCGACGAGCATGCCGCCCATCGTCCCATCCTGATCCAGCACGCTCGGTCCTTCTGAGTCGCGGCGTGTGGTGACGGTGTGCGCAGCGCGGCCGAGGAGCAGCTGAAGCTGGGTGCCGGAATAAGGCTTGGACAGGTATTCCCACGCACCGATCTGCATGGCCTCGATGCTCGAGGCGACGCTGGGATTTCCCGTCATCAGAACTACGAGGGTATTGGGCGCGGTGGCCATCACCGCTTTCAGAACGTCGATCCCGGAAACCGGGGTCATGTAGACGTCGACGAACATGATGTCGAATCTTGACCGCCGAACCATCTCGATGGCTTCGTCGCCTCGAGCGCTGACCTCCACCACGAAACCTTCGCTTCGCAACACACTCGCGCACCCTTCGCGCAGTGTCCTGTCATCGTCCACTATGAGAGCGCGCATCTTTTCAGTACCTGGGTTGTACATCGGCGCAGAGTCGGAGGACTGGCGGAAATCCTTCCGTGTCAGGGCGCTGGTCATTGGGTCCCCGTCGAGGGTTGATTGTGGACAAAATTCGGCGGCGCAATTTCGTGATGCGGAGCGACACAACCTAGTTGAACGGGCGCTACGGGCAATAGCCAAGTTCAGGTGTCTCGCCACAGAGTTGTGGCGTAACATTTTGAGTTGTTGACCTGTACGAGGCCCGAACGTTTGGTTAGCGCTTCTGGCCGCGGCTCTCGCCCGAGTTGCGGCAACAAAAGTGTTGCGCGGTCGCAACAATCTCTGGCCCTCGAATCGACCACTCCGGAGTTGGGACACGGCGCGATTTAGGGATTTCTCAAAAAAAGGCTTCGCGTCGAGAAGGGCCTCGCAGATACTTTATGTCGAAGGCCTTTGTCACCAGCGACCACGGTTCACCGGACGACTTGCATGAACGCACCCGACCCGGAACAAACGACGATCCTGCTCGTCGACGACGAGCAATCCGTCCGCTCCATCGTGATGAAGATCCTTCAGCGCGCGAAGTACAAGGTGCTCGAGGCGGAGAACGGCGATGCCGCCATCAGGATCTCCGATACGCATCCCGACAAGATCGATTTGTTGATCAGCGACATGTACATGCCGGGGCTTCGCGGGCCGGAAGTCGCTCAGGCTATCGCGCCCAAGCGTCCGGGGCTTCGCGTGCTGTTCATGTCTGGGTACGCCGATCAGGACTCGCGGTCGGGCGTGCCGCTCGGCGCCAATTTTCTGAACAAGCCCTTCTCGGGTAAGGAGCTGGCGGCCAAGGTCGAAGCGGCACTCAAAGGACCGCCGGCCAGCTGAATGGTCGATCGAATGCGGTCGGTCAGACCGCGACTCCGGCCCTGGCAACGAGCTGCTTGAGCGCTTCGAGCGGCATCGCCCCCGATTGGCGGGCCACCTCTTTCCCTCCGCTGAACACAATCGTCGTCGGTATCCCGCGGATGTTGAAGGAGCTCGCGGTTCTGGTCGAGTGATCGGTATTGAGCTTCGCTATCAGCGCCTTTCCCTGGAGGTGTGCGGCAAGCGCGTCGACGGCTGGAGCCATCATGCGGCACGGTCAACCGCGACCGGCAGGTCGCTCTCATTGATAGTGCGGGTGAACGTCTCGTCCGTGAGGGGTAGCGGCCGCTCGAGCAGAATCGGCTTCGCGCACTTCCCGCATTTGGGGCCGTCGGTCACCTTGCCGGCGTCGATCCGATTCCAGGTATCGCAGAATTGGCAACGCACTGTGAGTTTTTTGATAGTCGCTGCTTCCGTTTCCATCGAATCCCCGTGAATGATTAGCTTTCGGCGATGACTGGTACGCACCTGCAAAATCCGCCGCAGGCGGGCGAGATCGCTCCTGAATTTACCGCTGCATCAACGTCGGGCAGCGATGTTTCTCTATCCTCCTTTCGCGGGAAGCGTAACGTGCTCCTCGCGTTCTTTCCGCTGGCATTCACCGGAACGTGCACGAAGGAGCTGGTGTGCTTCACCGAGGACTTCGATCAGTTCGCGGGGAAGGGAGTTGAGATCCTTCCGATATCCGTGGACTCGACCGCGTCGCTAAAGGAGTTCAAGAACAAGCTGCAAATGAAGACGGACCTGTTGAGCGACTTCAAACGCCACATTTCCCGCGCATATGGGGTGCTGAACGAGGACCGCTTTTACTCCAACCGCGCCTACTTCCTGATCGACAAGGAGGGGCGGGTCCCTCTGAGATCCTGGCCGCGATCAAACTGCTGAGCTAGGTAAAAAGGGGTTAAGCCCTCCTATGGGAGCTTAACCCCTCTCTTGATCTGTTTTCGGGTTGCAGGCCATTACCCGGTTCGTCTATCTCTCACAAGAAGGTATGTCCACCCGGGGCGTACGGGGGCTTAACTCCGAACCGCCTCCGACGGAGACTATCAGAATGGCATCAGGAACCAGCAAAAACGCTAACCACAGCGCTCGCGGGGGATTCTCCGTTTTCGAGCTGCTTATTGTCGTTGTGATCCTCGGCATCCTCGCCACGATGGTCGGGCCAGCGATGTCGCGCATCACCCGGCACAACCGCGTGAATCGCGCGGCGACGGTCATTGCCTCGGATCTTCAGAACGCATTCGCTGTGGCAGCTCGCCAACGTGAGCCGGTTCGAATTGTGGCCGACGCGCCTTCCCGCAGCTACCAGTTCGTCGATCGCAAGACCGGCGCGATCCTCCGGATCAGAACGTTCTACGGCGACACCTCCGAGTATCGCCTTACATCGCTCGTGTTCACGCCGGCGACGCTCGACGTTTTCCCGAACGGCATCTCATCGGCGGCGGTCAGAATCGACCTCGCCAACGGTGATTACGCCAAACAAATCACAGCCAGCACGGCTGGATTCATAAGGGTGAAACCACAATGAGAATCTCACTGCGCAGTTTCGCGCGCGTAACAGCTGCCGCGACGGCCACCGCGAGCAAGCCCAGGAAGGGCTTCGTTCTCGTCGAGGTCATCGTGGCAATGGTGCTTCTCGCGGTCGCCGTTTCGTCGCTCGCGGCTATGATGTACTCCGTGTCGCAGAGCGGCATGAAGGCAACCGGCAACGCTTATAGAAATGGCGTGCTCATGCACGAGGTCAACCGCCTCGAGGGCATCCCGTACGATTCGATCGCGGTGGGATCCAGTTCCATCTCGGTGACGACCGCTCCCTACAAGCACACGCGTGTGATCACGGTGGCCGAGCCAGTCGCCAATGTGGTAAAGACGGTACGCATCGTAATCACGCCCACGGATACGAAGCTCAAGCCGGATACAGTGTCCTTCACGCGAACCAAGTCGCGGACGTCGAAGGTTTTGTGCACCGATTGCCCGCAGGGGTAACCCAATGACACACAACACCACTCTTCGCGCCCGCCGCGGCTTCACGCTCATCGAGCTGATCGTCGGAATCGTTATCTTCGCGATTGTCGGCTCGCTATTCACGAAGCTGCTGACAGTGCAGGGCAAATTCTACGACCGACAGGGAATGGGCAACGCGGCGCGTAACGTGTCTCGTGCATCCCTCAACCGCGTCGTTTCCGACTTCCGAATGATCGAGGCCACCGGTGGCGTCCTCGCTGCCACGTCAACCTCGCTTACGATCCGCACTCCTTTCGCGATTGGTGTGATGTGCGGAAACGCGGCCGGCGGAACGGTTATCAGTCTCCTTCCTGTCGACTCCACCACCTACGCCGAGGCCACATTCTACGGCTATGCGTGGAGAAACTTCACGACGGGCGCGTATGGGTACGTGGAGAGTCCCGCCACGAGGGCAACGGCCGACGCGGCGCAGAGCGCTATTTGCGTCGCCAGGCAGATTACAACCGTGCCGGGTGGACAGATCGTCTATGTCACGCCGGTGCTTCCGGTCGGAGCGGGTCTGGGAACTCCGGTGTTCCTGTACTCCAGGGTGAGGTACGAGTTCAAGGCCTCCGTCGCCGTCCCCGGCAAGCTGGGACTCTGGCGCACCGAGATCGGGCCGGGTGGGGCGCTCGAAGCCGAGGAGCTGGTAGCTCCATTCGCCAACACCGCGAGCTGGAAGTTCTTCACGGTCAACGGTGGATCGGTTGCTCAGGCCGCCGCGCCAGGAAATCTGGCCGACATACGTGGACTCGAGCTCCATCTCGATGGTATCAGTGAGACTATTGCTCCGGGACTGACAACGAACGAACAAGCACCTTTCACAACCGCGGTCTTCTTCAAGAACCGCACTAACTAGCCGAGAGGCTGACTATATATGCTGAACAACGCCGAACGCCGCGGGTTTGCAATTCCGATCGCTCTCCTCGTCATAGCGGTTCTGACGATCATGGTTGCCGGCGGATTCTCGCTGGTCAGTGCAGAGCGCAGATCGGTTGCCGACCAGAAGTCCCAGATCTCCGCATTCAGAATAGCGGAACAGGGGCTCGAGATCTTTCTCGTGCGCCGTGATTCCATCATGCTCGGCATGCCTGGCTACACTAAGGTGCCCGGCGCCAAGGATAGCGTCCGCATTCAAATGACCGGCGGTTACGCCGACGTGTCTCTGACTCGTCTGCGCCCCGTGATCGGGTCGCAGTCGGGACTCTACGTCGTCAGATCAAAAGGCGTAGAAACCGCCGGCGCCTATGCGGGAACGCCCCAGGGTGTTCGTACCGTCGCGCAGTACGTTCTGTGGGAACCGGCTCCGATGCAGGTTCTTGCTGGCTGGACCGCCCTTTCGGGTATCCAGAAAAACGGTGGCGCCGGTACGCTCGGCGGAATCGATCTGTGCGGCGACTCCGCGGCGGTGGCTGGCGTAGCGGTCCCCGTGAATCCTGGTTATTCCGGCAAGACAGTGGCAGTCGGCGACCCACCGGTCGACTCGATTGCCCCGGAGGAGGTTTCGATCGACTGGAATGCAATCGTCAACCTCAATATGATCGAGGCGACGTATATCTTCCCCGGCTCCACATGGCCGACCGCCGCGATGGAAGCTGCATTTGCGGACGACAATTCCATTTACTACCCGATCGTGCGCGTGAATGGTGACTTCTCCCTTCCTTCGTCAGGAAAGGGCATGCTGATCGTGACAGGGCACCTTACTCTCAACGGAAACGTTGGCTGGAAGGGTGTGATCCTGGTCGGCGGCGACATCACGTCGAACGGTAACAACGGGATTCAGGGCGCCACCGTCAGCGGCCTAAACGTCAAGCTCGGGACCTATGTTCCGTCTGCGACCGCGAACGGTACCAAGCAGTACAACTACAACTCCTGCGAAGTTGCGAAGGCGACGACTTCGATGGGTGCGCTCGTGACGCTCCGCAACACCTGGGTCGATAACTGGGTGGAATACTAGGATGAAGGCTGACCGCCGCCCCGGGAATCGGGGCCGTCGGGGTTTCGTGATCGGCGAGCTGCTGATCGCGTTGCTGCTACTCGCAGTCGCAGTTTCATCTTTGGCCGCTTTGATGTACTCAGTCTCCCGCCGTCCAGCTGCGACGAGCGAGGAGACTGAGTGCGTTGGAAAGAACGCCACCGCTTCGCCAAGGTGCATTGCCCAGGCAGCCGGTGGCCCGTCCAGACTTCTTCGCTCCGGCTGTGCCACGCGGATGGGAGCTGCAATCCAGACCTGCAAGGATTCGCTGGTCGTGGCAGACAGCAATGCGGGGACGATTCTCAAGCCCCGTACCGACTCGGCCGCGATGGCTTTGCTCGAGAAAAAGCAGAAGGAGTCCCAGCCGCCGGTCGAAAGACCCGACCGGGGCTTCATTCGCTGATCGTTTTCGCCCGACTCCGAAAGCCGGGCGTGTCATAAGCGCAATCCCCCCAAGCGCTTAGCTATCCTCTCGCAAGAAAGCCTTACCCCAATGTTCCCAAAGCCGGTGACGATTCCGGAGTTGCGAACAGTCTTTCATACAAGCACAGCAGTAGTCCCCCTGAGGTGGCTCATCGGGCGTACCGCATGCGCTTCTATTGCCTCGGGGTCCAGCACCACCGACGGTTCCGTCGGGTCCCGAGAGAATTGGCTCGCACTGGGGAGGCGGCGGTCTATGTTCGAGACTCGGCGGCGCGGCTTCACGATGATCGAGACGATCATGGTGCTTGCTATTGTAGCCGTAGTCGCGGCGACCGGAGGCCCCAAGGTCTCCGAGGCGCTGCAGCGTCGCACGAGCACATCCGCCGCGGACCAGTTCGTCCTTACCCACTCTCTCGCCCGGTCCACAGCGATCCGCTTTGCGCGCAACGCCCAGCTACATATAGATGGCGCGGGCGGGCAATTCTGGGTAGACGTCGACACGAGCGCGAATGGAATAGGTCAGCGCGCGACGATCGCCTATGTACGCGACGTGAGCGGCAACGGGCTCACGATGTCGAGCGATCGCGCCCTCCTTTGCTTCGACGCCAGGGGAATCGCATCGACGAACGGATCGTGCGAGCCGGGTGACGCAAAGGTGATTTTCTCCGACGGCGCTACCGCCGATACTGTCCTCACCACTC
>WNFK01179305.1_pt1 | contig 10498 bp, 13 predicted proteins | sample 5400281 | NCBI WGS metagenome assembly WNFK01 (sample SAMN13153350, study PRJNA577476) | soil metagenome | isolation source: 20 cm soil on Douglas fir-dominated hillslope | place: USA:California | collected 2013-09-17
GAATGCGTACCCGCCGAAGCTGCTCGACAAGTGACGAACCTGATAAAGATTCCCACGATTGGCATCGGCGCTGGTCCCGATGTGAGCGGCCAGGTCCTCGTGTATCAGGACATGATCGGCCTGAATCCGGGATTTAAGCCAAAGTTCCTGAGGACGTACGCAAAAGCGTTCGATATTATTCAGGCTGCGCTAAATGCTTATGATCATGATGTAAAGAGCGGGAGCTTCCCCAACGACAGCGAGAGCTATTCTCAGATTCACCAGTTCAACCGCGGAGTGGCATAACTCGTGGTCCAAGCCGAGTTGAATACGCTGGTCCGAGTCGCTAAAGAGAGCTCCAAGCAGTAGTATTGTAAACTCGTTCACCCAGAGTGGAGGCACGAAAATGGCGAATACGAATTCTCGCGTAACCATCCACATGGTTGCGAGTCTCGACGGCTTCATCGCCCGAAGGGACGGACGGGTGGACTGGCTCGAGACCTCAGACAAATTCGAAGACGGGGACACCATGTCTCCAGAGTTCGTTGAAGAGTTCCTCAAGACGATCGACTGCTACGTGATGGGATCGCGAACCTACGAAACCGCATTGGAGTTTGAGGCCAAGGGGTTCGGCTGGTCCTACGGCAACAAGCCAACCTTCGTCCTCACCAGTCGCGAGCTGCCGAGGACCAGGGATACCGTCGAGTTCTACTCAGGAGACCTTGCGCGCCTGGTGAATGAGCGATTGAAGCCAGCCTTCCCAAGTATTTGGTTCGTTGGAGGTGGTGCAGTTTCAGGAGAATGCCTTCGCCTCGGTCTCGCCGACGAGGTTCGCTATTCGGTCATGCCCATCCTCATCGGTGATGGAATCTCATTCTGCGAGGGGCTCGACAAGGATATTGCCTTGCACCTTGTGGAGGTGAAGGCCTATGAGAGCGGCATGGTGGCGCTTCGCCACGAGGTGCGGAAGTAGGCTGCCGCACCGGTTCAGACTATGCGCGCTCCATTCTGCGCTTATGTTCTCTGTACTCGGCAATCCAGTTTTTAATAACGATTTGGGAATGATCTCCCGGTTCCGCTTTATTACCTTGATCTGTGACTTCAACTGCTTGTCTCTTTTCTTATGGTTTCCTCATTGGAAATGCGAACATAATCAAAGTGACGTCTCCTCGTCTTGCTTGCAGTTGCTCAAGATGACCAGCTTTTGCTTTCATGAAGAGTGATCAGGATTGAGTGCTGTCACTCAGCGTAGGATCATAGGGGTAGATTCGGTCGACGAACTGAACTAGACGTACTTAAGACGATCGGGACTGTGTCGAATTCAATGGGATCAATGACGTCTCGAATGATAGGGAGCAGATTGCCTGTCGACTTCATATTTGAGCACCATCGACAATCCAACATTGTTGTTTTGCCCCAAAGTTTCCTCATGCATTCGATTTCAATTCAGCTTGAGGGTCCGTCAAAGGTGGAAGTTTGGTGCGGCGAAAAGCGTACTCGAGTAACGCTGCGTCGCGGCGACATGACCATAGCGCCGTACCGCTATTCAATCGACGGAGCATACGTCGAGCCCTGCGAATTCCTACAACTACATCTCAACCCTTTAGTGATTGTTCGCGCCGCTAGTGAAGTCGGGAGAACGCCAGCGCTAGTCCCGGTATTGGGCGCGGTTGATTCGCTAGCCGAGCAAACCATTTATCAGTTGGAGGAAGAGCTGACGAGCGGTCGTGGCGCTGGGAAATACGTGAACTTACTAATCGAAACTTTGGCCGCACACCTCGTCAAGTACTACGCGGAAGAAACATGCACAGCCAAAGAGGCTGGAGGATTTCCTAAATATCTCCTGGAGACAACGCTCGACTACATCAACCCGGGCCTCGATCGGAATCTCTCGATAGAGGAGATCGCCCGCGCTGTGAGCATCGAGCCTGCGAGACTTGTGCGAGCCTTCAGGGTATCCACCGGGAAGAGCATTCATCGTTACCTCACCGAACGTAGAGTTGAGGAAGCCAAAATTCTCCTGACGAAGAGCGAGGTTTCAATCGCCGAAGTTGCACGACGAGTAGGGTTTGATAGTGACGAGCGTTTCCGCATCAACTTCCGAAGGTACACAGGCCTAACCCCCGCCGCTTATCGCGGAGGAAATCAAACCAAGTAATAGTCCAGGCATAACCACAAGAGAAAGAACATTCAAGCAGGAATCCGGAAAACAGCTCTCACCTTTCCACTTAAAATCCAACAACTAGGCTGCGCGTGTGTTTGTTAACCACATGCGAAACCCAACATCTCAAGAAGGTCGCCACCAAATGGGACCAAGCTGGGGTGAGTTCGTGTTCCGTTTGTCAAGAGGCCTGGGGAACGAGCTAAGCGCAACCTTGAAGAAGATGGCTGAAGTAGTTGTAGTCAACTCCATCGGACAATATGCGAACAGTTAGCTTCAGGCTGTGCGCAGAAAACGAAGGGAAGGAATAGATGAAAATTAAGAACACAAGAATTCTGGTTGTCGCACTGGCGATCGCACTCACATGTTGTGGCGTTGCGTTGGGCCGGGACAGCTTTACATTGAGTGTGCCCCCGAGTGCACTTGCCTTGGATACAGGCGGGATCAACGGCGATACATTTACCATTCGCGACTCAAACGGTACGGAAACCGTGATCGTCGCAACTGAGAAAACCAAAGTAAAGGAAGTGCGTAAAGGGTTGTTTCGTGGTGACAGAACGTCTAACGCAAATGTGATCCGGCGGGGTCTAAGGCTGGAAGCAGAGGGACGAGGTAACAGTGATGGCCAACTAGTAGCCAAGAGTATTCGCTTCGATGAACAGGATTTGAGGACAGCTCAGGCACTTGAGTCGCGCGTGGACCCGGTTGAGACGCTTGCCAATTCAACCCAGGCGCTGGCCGAAAACAATCAGCAGCGCATTGGTGAGGCTGAACAAAATGCGCAACGACTCTCCGGACAGGTTGAGGAGTTGGGCAGTGTTGCAAATTCTGCTGTAGCCGCTGCGACGAATGCACAATCAACGGCTGATCAGGCCGAGTCCGATGCAACCACAGCGAATGCGCGGATCAATGCACTCGATGATTACCAGGTCTTAGCAACAATTGCGGTGCACTTTAAGAACGGAAGCGCTCGTCTTTCTCCCGCAGCCAAAGCAGAGATCGATGCAGTGACAGACGTTGTGAGTGAGAACTTGAATGGCTGGCTCGTCGCAGTTGAGGGTTATGCCGATTCAACCGGTCGAACAGCAGGAAACCGTTCGCTAAGTGAGCGTAGAGCAAAGGGCGTAATTGATTACCTTGTGACCAAACACGGTGTGCCGCCTTACCGAGTGGTCCAACCTTTTGGTTACGGTTCATCAGATCCAGTCGCGGCGAACAACACCCGAGAGGGTCGCTCCCTGAATCGTCGCGCTGAGATTACGGTCCTGGTCAATAAAGGAATCTCTTCGCAGGGAAAAACGCAGGCAGTTTCTCAGGAGCAATTGCCTCCGCAGCCATAAACTCTTTGGGCCAGCAGTGTAGGACGGAGATTGAAGAAGGAAATAAACATGTCACACCAGAATAATGTACAACCAACCTCAAGGCTCCGTCTCCGCACCGCACAGCGCTGGACGGTGAGGTTCGCTCTATTCATCACCCTTTCGCTAACGGGCACGCAAGCTGTTCTGGCCCAAACAAGCATGCTTCAGGGAACAGTCAGCGTCAGCTCAACTAATGGAGCAGGTGAAAGATTACCGGGTGCAAGTTTGAAATTGACGCCTGCAAGTTCAGGCCAGCCATCACGGTCAGCAGTTACCAACGAACAAGGAGAATATTAATGGTTTCAAGCAGCAAACGAAGTCAGTGACACTGCAAAAAGACACTACCGCAGTGGAGAACATTAACCTTGAGCTTGAGGGACTCACCGCAGATGTCACGGTAGTTGAGGACGGAGACGGCTTGAAGACGACGCCGGCAGGTAAACCGGTATCATTCAAACAAGAGAAGTTACAAACGCTGCCGCTGGTGAACGAGCGCTTTCAGGATGCCATTCCGTTGGTTCCAGGAGTAGTCAGAGGGCCCGATGGTAGGTTGAATCTGAAAGGCGCGCGCTCCAGCCAGAGCGGGATGATCGTTAACAGCGCTAGCGTCACCGACCCGGTTACCGGCGAGTCTTCGATTAACCTGCCGATCGAAGCAGTCCAGTCGGTCGAGGTCTTGACCAATCCCTATGCGGCTGAGTACGGGGAATTGACCAGCGCAGTCATTTCGGTGCAGACGAGATCGGGATCAGACAAGTTCCAGGCAAACGCGACCAGTTTCTTCCCAAGGTTTCGTCGTCGCGGTGGTTCTTTTGCCGGTATCGCAGCATTCACACCACGGGTAACGTTTAGCGGCCCCATAATTAAGGACAAGTTGAAGTTTTTCCAATCATTCGAATACCGTTTTGTTCGCACACCCGTAGAGAATCTGCCACCGCTGAGCCGCGATACAGATCTCGAAACCTTCGACTCCCTGTCGCAACTCGATTGGGAAATCGGCAGGAATGACCACTTGACGGCGACAGTTTCCTTATTTCCGGAAAAGCTGCGACACGTCGGGCTGAATACCTTCAACCATCAGGGAGTGACGCCGAATTTCAAGCAGCGCGGCTTCCTGGTCGCGGTCAACGAGCGGAGGGTTATCAACAACAAATCAGTGCTGGAGTCTTCCTTCAGCATTGAGCAGTTCGATGCTGATGTCTTTCCCAGCTCAGGCATTGCGCCGATGAATTTTGCTCCGGATCAGAATTCAGGGAGTTTCTTCAACCAGCAGGCACGGCGAAGTAAACATTATCAGGCATTGGAGACTTACAGTTTTGAAGGGCCAAATTTTGCCGGCACGCATTTGATGAAGGTTGGCGGCGGAGTCAGTTACGTTACTTTCGACGGGCGCAATACGAGCAATGTCGTGCGCATTCTGAGAGCCAACGGGACCAGGAGCCAACAATTCGACTATGAGGGCGATGGCCGGCTCAGCCGTAATAAGACACAGTTTCTCGCATACTTTGATGACAAGTGGACTCTGAATCGCCACCTGACGGTTGAGTACGGCGTTCGCTATGACCGCGACAACGTTGTCGGCGAAAACAATATTTCGCCGCGCATCGGTTTCGCATTTTTGCCGTTGGCTGATGGACGCACCGTGGTCCGTGGTGGCATTGGGATCTTCTATGACAACATCAATCTCAACGTCGCGACCTTTTCTCAGTTGCAGGATCGAATCCTGACTCACTTTGGACCCGATGGTTTGCAGGTTATCGGGTCACCCGAACGACAGCGCTTTGAGTTTACGGGTGCGAAGCTTCGCATCCCACGCAGCGTCAACTGGAACATCGAGCTTGATCGCGAGTGGTTGAAGAATCTGTTTGTGCGGGTTGGTTACCAACAACGGCAAGCTCGGCGCGAGTTTGTCCTGAACCCGATCGACTCGGGGAGTCACGACATCATGCTCCAATTGGACAATTCAGGTAGCTCGCGCTACCGAGAGCTGGAGGTTACTGCGCGCTACAAATTCCGCGAGAACGACGAGTTTACGGCTTCTTATGTACGCTCTTCATCGCGAGGTGATTTGAACGACTTTAATTCCTACTTTAGTAACTTCCAGAACCCGATCATCCAGGCAAATGAGCGCTCGCGGCTCCCCTGGGACGTACCGAACCGTTTTCTCTTCCGTGGTGAGTTCCACGTTCCATATCGAATTACGCTCGTGCCGGTTCTGGATGTCCGCACGGGCTTCCCTTATTCGATCATCGATGAGGACCGTAATTTTGTCGGACCGCGGAATCTCGCCGGGCGCTTTCCCAACTTTACCTCGCTGGATTTGCAGATTTTGAGGATCGTCAGTCTGCCGGGAAGATTCAACAAATACAGAGTCGAACTCGGTCTGAAGGTCTTCAATCTCACGAATCACTTCAATCCGCGTGACTTTCAGAATAACCTGGCGAGCGGTGACTTCGGCGGCTTTTCCAATGGCGTCGGCCGAACGTTCGCCACGAGGATCACGTTTGTGAAAAAGTAAGTCTCTCACCACGTCACATTTGCACAAGCAAGGAATACATGCACATCAGGATTCTCAGGCATCGGACTTGGAGCCGGAGTCGGTGTCTCGGAGATGGCTGGTGCCTGATCCGCTGGCGTCCGCACTTGCGACGGAGTAGAGGCAGCGATGATCCCCATCAGCGCGATGCATAGCGCGATCTTCAGAGTATCCCATTTGCAGGGACGGTGGCGGGCGGATTGATTCAAGGCCATAAGCTCCTCCATGTTGGCGCAAATCACTTCAAGTTTGGTCAATCGGTAGGTTTCAAATCTTTCACAATCCAACGCGAAACTTCTGTAACCTGCGAGATTCAACGCTTCACTTATTGAGCAAGATAGAGCGGAAACTCATAGGATTTGGAAAGACACCGCGGGCCGATCCTCTTATCCTTTGCTCGCAGGAAGATGATCTCAGAGCGAACAGCGTGAGGCTCAAAGGGGGTAGGTCAAATGAGAAATATGCGGTTAAGGGTCGCACGGGAGAGATTTCAGACGCTGAGTTCTGATACAGCCTCCCGTGGGTCCGACGATGTGAAGACTATAGTTCGTGATGCTTTGTTATTGATGACCGGGGCTGAGCAGGTTGAGTTTATTCAAGCTTTGGAGTCAGAGATGCGCAGGGAAAATCTCAGCATAACCGCCTCCTTATTCCGCTGGGCATTCCTGGAATGAGGCCTGAGGAGCTGACGCCAACAGAAGTAGGACACTTGGTCAGGTTTCTTAAAATGCAGGTTCTTCAAGCGGTGACTGCCGTCGAAAGAGCTATGGCGCGACTGGAAGTGCTTCTAGCGAAGGAAGACCCTGCTCACGCCCTGGCTGCGTAGATAACAGCCTAACCTTAGGCTACCGCGATTGCCTCCGTCTCGGCATTAACGCCAGAGCTATCGGGGTTAGCAGTTCACGCTGCGGAGCCGACTGCGTTGGAGTCGAAGTTTGGTACCGTGAGGAAAATCGGCAAATCCCATCAGCGCCGCGATTTCCGATAGCGGCACTTGCGTATTGCGAAGCATCATCGGCGCCCGTTCCCGGCAAGGCTTCCAATCCATCATAAAAAAAGCGTCAACCTAACCTGCCTTTCGACGGCCCAGATGTTTTTGATCGCTCAAAAATGGAGTTGTACAATGCAGGCATGTTGACCTGCATCGACATTTCCCAAGCTGAGCCATAATCTTGTTGTGAAATAAGCAGAGTGAATCATGAGTGAATCCGTAGATAACACTCAGAGACGTCCACCGCTTCGAGCAGAATTACAGACCGCTCTGAATCTGATTCCTGCGTTCGCGTGGTACTGTACTGCATCCGGCGGGCTCACCTTCCTGAATGAACGAGGTTCGGATTATCTTGGTCTGCCGAAAGACCATCCTATCCGGCACGGCATCGATACTGGTGCAGAGTGGGATTCCCATATCCCTCTCTTACATCCTGACGACCACGAAGAAGCACGCAGAAACTGGTCAACCTGTTTACGCACCGGCTCCGCGGGTGATGTCAGTTTTCGGATTCGTAACGCTGAAGGAGGCTACCGTTGGCATCTCAGTCGGGCCGAACCCGTCCGCGCGAGCCGATGGAACGCTACTCTATTGGATCGGCGTCAATCTCGACATTGAAGACCGGAAGCAAGCAGAGTTCTACCTTGCGGAGGGACAACGCCTTGCGCGTTCCGGTAGCTGGGCCTTCAACGCTGCTGGATTCGACTACTGGTCTCCAGAGTTGTTCCGGATTTATGGCCTTGATCCGAGCGGCAAAGCCCCAACGGTAGAAGAGTATATGGAGCTCGTCCACCCCGACGATCGCAAGTTCGTCGCGGAAACCATTCAGAAGATGTTTGCAGAAGGTCGAGGATTCGACTTCACGAAACGGATCGTGCGGCCGGATGGAGAAATTCGTCGCGTACGTTGCGTTGGCAGCCCGGCGACTCACGTTGGGCCGGTCCAGGAGTTTGTCGGTACGGGGATGGACGTCACCGACCACGAGCTCCTGACTCAGGAACTGGGACGCAGCGAAGCCTATCTGGCCGAAGCTCAAAGACTCAGTCACACAGGCAGCTTCGGGTGGAAACCTGACACCGACGAAATTATCTGGTCAGACGAAGCCTATCGCATCTTCGAGTATGACCAAGCGGTCATGCCAACAATCGACTTACTGGTACAGCGTGTTCATCCAGAGGACCGCGCCGACTTTCAGTCAGTCATTGAACGTGCGTCCCGAGGGGCCCCCGATTTCGAGCATTTCTATCGTTTGCTGCTGCCTGCCGAGTTTTTGGCCCTTCAGGCGCAGCTGCCAAGTTGGGCATTGCACGCTCTACTTTGGAGTCAAAAATTAAAACTCTCAAGATCGACAAGAACCGCTTCAAGGTCTCAAATCCTTCCTAACAGAACATCAATTTTGACGGTTTGTGATCGACCGAAGTTTCGTCAATTGTCCGAGACTTCGGCATTCTCTGCGCTCGCGCTTCTCTATTTTCAATAACTTAAGAATGGCAGCGTAATTGCACTGCATTGGGGCGCTAGGTTTGAACCAGAGGACCCGATGTTAAGAATCCAGCGAGAAGCCAGCGGCCAGGTCGTCCTGAGAATCAACGGTCGATTGGATGTAGAAGGTTTGCTCCTTAGCCAATTGAAGGAGTCGGCAGGTTTAGTTTCTTCAGGAGGGTTTTCGAATGAGTTTTAGTGTTATGAACTATCGCGACTCGCAATACATGAATCCACTGGCGGCGAGCCAGACAAGAAAGAGAACGGTCACGATGAACGCGGCCGAAAATCGGATTCGAATCCTGTTAGTGGACGATCATCCGATGCTGCGCGAAGGCATTGCCGCGGTACTTGGCACCGAACCGGACATGGCCCTCGTTGCGGAAGCAGGCAATGGCCGGGAAGCGATCGAGCAATTCCGTGTTCACCGGCCCGACATAACTTTTATGGATTTACAGATGCCAGTCATGAACGGGACGGATGCAATTCTGGCCATTCGCAAGGAGTTTCCCGATGCGCGCATTGTCGTTTTGACAACCTACAGCGGTGATGCCCAGGCAGACCGTGCATTCCGAGCCGGCGCTTCGGGATATCTACTGAAGAATATGGTGCGAAAAGAACTGATCGAGACCGTTCGCTGCGTGCACAGCGGCAAGAAGAAGATTCCACCTGAGATCGCCGTTGAAATGGCGGAGCACCACATGGACGACGCGTTGACCGACCGCGAGATCGAGGTGTTGCAGCAGGTGGCCGCCGGCAATGCCAATAAGATCGTCGCGAACAACCTCTGCGTTTCCGAAGAGACGGTTAAAACTCACATGAGGAGTATTCTGTCAAAGCTCGGCGCGAACGATCGCACCCATGCGGTAACGATTGCGTTGAAGCGGGGGATAATCGACATCCAAGCCGTTTCTTCTTTGCGCCGGGATGCTCATTGGTCGTAGCTGCGCGCAAAGACAAAACCGGATCGGCAGGCGTCAGGGCTTGTGCAAACGTTGAGTGGGAGGAATAAAAATCTCACGACGCCCGAAAAAGAGCGCGTCAAGTGAATAAGCGCCAGGCCCGAGAAAGGCAATCGCGGTAGCAATGGCGATCACATCTATGACGGCCAGCTTACTGTCTAAGAGATTCGCGCTCGGGGCGGGGAGCCACGAAAACGCGTAGCCGATAGTGCCCAACACAACGAGCAGGCTCGTGAAGGGTGTTAGAATCCCAGCCAGCAGTGAGACCCCACCTACAAACGCGAAGATAACGGCTATTAATGCGTCAAACCTCAGATTACGCCAGTCGTTGAGATAGGCTGCGCCTTGAATCAACAGGGTAAGACCCGCCACGGTTCGCAGAAGTAACAGGCCAACCCCTGGCCACCTGGCCGGAAAAGTTGAAAATAACCTTTGCAGTGCTGCTATCCTTCAGTGTGCCTTTCATCAAAACACAAGCGAGACAAAGGTTAACGAATACGTTCTGCAAACGAATCCACAGATCATGGTAACTTTAAATACTTCTTTCGGGTGATTGTTTTGCGCGGCAGCGCCGCGGCGTCGGTGCGATCACTCGCGTGCAATTTCTCCATGATATGTTTGACGTGAACTTTGACGGTCTCTTCAGAGATAAAGAGTTTTTCAGCGATATCCCGGTTTCGATTTCCATCGGCAACCGCCCGGAGCACGTCTATTTCACGTTGAGTTAGGAGTTCATCACCCATATGTTCCGCGAGCTGGGAGGCTACTTCCGGAGGAATGCGCTTTTTTCCTGCGTGAACCTGGCGGATCACATCCAGCAGCTCCGATGGCGGCATGCTCTTAAGCAAATAGCCACGTGCACCCGCCGCCAGGGCGCGCTGGATTTCGACGTCACCTTCAAAGGTGGTCAGCATGATAATCCGAGCTTCAGGGAATTCCGCGCGAATGGCGATCATGGCGTCAATGCCGCTGATGTCCGGAAGTCTGAGATCCATGAGAGTGACGTCCGGTTTGTGCTCCCGAAAT
>WNFK01112701.1_pt1 | contig 10497 bp, 10 predicted proteins | sample 5400281 | NCBI WGS metagenome assembly WNFK01 (sample SAMN13153350, study PRJNA577476) | soil metagenome | isolation source: 20 cm soil on Douglas fir-dominated hillslope | place: USA:California | collected 2013-09-17
TCGGCCACGTCACGGAAGTGCTTTCCGGCTCCTACTACCAGTCGCTTTCCACCAGCTCGCCGCATCAAATCTGGTCCGCAGCCATGGTGATCAGCCCATTGTTGCGCGGCATGTTTGGATTGCAGGCGGACGCCACATCGGGGACTCTCACGTTTGCACCGCACGTTCCCGCCGATTGGACCTCTTTCCGGATTAGAAGCGTTCGAGTGGGGACGGAGAAGCTGGACTTGCGCTATTCCAAGAATCCTGAAGGGATCACATTGGAAGTAAAGGCAAGCAGCGATGCCCCCAGCCTGATAGATTTTCAACCGGCGTTGAGCCTGCGCGCAAAAGTTCTCGGAGCGGAATTCAACGGGCGGCGCGTGCCGTTTCTTGTCGAGTCCAACAGCATCGACCAGCACGTGATCGTCAGGATTTCGGTTGCCGGAGGATCAAACTCGCTGAAAATCCGAACGCGAGATGATTTTGGGTTGAGCTACTCTTCGGGATTGCCGGCAATCGGAGCGACTTCGCAAGGCCTGCGCATTCTCTCCGAAACGTGGACCCCAGCGCGGGACCGACTGACTTTTAGCGCATCGGGGCATCCCGGGAGCCGATATGAGCTCAGTGTCTGGAACGGGGAGCAGATCGCTTCCGTCGAGGGGGCAAAGCTTTTGAAGGCCGCAGACGGAAGCACGGAATTGATCCTCGACCTCCCGGAAAAGAGCGCCGAGCCAACATCCAAAGCAACGGTTTCCATACTATTCGGTAACCTACACAAAAAGCAGGAGCGCAAGAAGAAGTGAGATTGGCTGGATGCGATTGAAAGAATGGAGCGTATGAAATGGGCTTACCTTGGGTCGTGGTATTGAGACACATCCGTATTCTTACTCTTTCAACGCATGTTGACCGGGGAAGTGGCCGCGGATTCATTTCGAGTTAGTAGACTGCGAACTCTTGTCAGTAATGCTGTAAAGCGTGGGCCGTCCTCCTCAGTCAGCGCGGTCAATTTTAGCCCCAGTCCATCTCCGGGCTTTACGTGCCGGACAACGGCCCTGGCCCTGATTTGTCCTTCTTGAACGAGAAAGTCAAGCCGGATGGTCGCGTCAACGTCCCGCACGTCGTCTGTTTCAACAAACAAGCCGCCCGTACTCAAGTCTCGGACTCGTGAAGTATCCTCACTTCCGTTGCAATTCCAGTAGACCCAGACTCCGTGGGTCTCCTCGACTCGCGGGTAGCGCCTCCTCGAAGGAATATTTCGGCTGGCTAAGAAGTGCTTATCGGCCCACACGTTCGTCCTCCCAAATCAGGTAGGTTCCCTACCCGGCCAAGCACATACCCGGATAGGTGCAGGGCACAGCGAAGGCTCAGCTTCCAAGTCCTCGCAGAAACCTAGACAGCACGCGAGTCCCTGGAGATCTTTCAAACGGGCGGAATGCCTCCGAGTGTCGTCGGACTTTATCTTTAGGATTCGCAACGCGTAAAAACAATCGGGTGTCTACCTTAAAATATGGGAGGCAAACACCTGTGGGCGCGATTCAGACGCCCTACGTTATTTGAATTGCTTCACGCGGTCACTTGGTCCCAGATGGCAAATACGTGGCCAGGGAATGTAATGGCGATCGTTATCATCCGCTTGAAAAACATCGAGAAGATGCCGGGCACTCGGACGACCGATGAGCCACTAGGCGTAGTAGGAGGCCAACATCGTTCTTCCTCTTACGGGGAAGTATTCACTGCTTCTGCAGATCCGTGAGAACTTCAACACCATGGACGTATCGAGCCAGCCGTTCTCGGTTTCGCTCAAGAGAATCTGTAACGCTTCCTCGGGAGGGAGCGCCGCCCGGTAAGGCCGGTCGGTGGTCAGTGCATCGTAGATGTCAGCGATCTGCAGAATTCTCGCTTTCAGGGGAATGGCCTCACCGCGAAGGCCATCCGGATACCCGCTTCCGTCCATCTTTTCATGATGATGCCGAATCACAGGCAGGATGGGGCGCAAAGACTTCAGAGGCGCGCAGATTTTTTCTCCAATAACAGGGTGCTCCCGCATGATTCTCGTTTCTTCCGCATTCAGAGGCCCGGGCTTAAGAAGTATGCTTTCAGGCATATTCATTTTACCGATGTCATGAATCCAACTGGCAATGCGCAGTTCCTGCAGGTCTTTTTCTCCAAGCCCAAGGCACTCTCCCAACTGCTGCGCGTAAACTACCAGGCGATCCGAGTGGCCATTGCGCATGTTCTGTTTGGAATCAACACTCCGAGCCATGGAAAATACTGCGGACTTAGCCTGCTCGTCCATGTACACCTTGAGGCGCAGGAGCGTCTGGATTCGCCCCAGCACATCCCAGAGCGATGGAGTGGTGGCCCAAACATCCATTGCGCCAGCTTCCCGCCCGCGGTAAATGTCCCATTGATCCGGGGAGGGCTTTACCAAAACGACTGGCGTGAGTTGATTGAGAGGATCCTTTTTGATCAGACGACAGAGCTCGAAGCCGTTGATGTCGGGGAGCGTATCGTACAAAAGAACCAAATCCGGTTGTACCTGAAGGCAGATCCTTAGCGCGGATTCACGATCTGTTGCCAAATCTACATCGCACTTTTGGGACTGTAGGAAAGATTTCAGTCCTTCGCGATTCACCGAAGCAACATCCACAAGCAAGATGGCTGGGTCCACGCTTCCCTCGCTCTTCGTCTGCAATAGGAGGGCAGACACACCACTCCTGCGCTAGATCTTTGGTTGAAGCGAGATTGGACTTGCTCCCGATCTCCAATCCCTATCTTCGGAGGTTTCAGCCTCCGCTTCCCGGGGACGAGAAGGAATGAGATGGCTTGGCAGGTCGTTGTTATGCTCACAGAGTGCCAAACCAGGTTTCCCACAAGTTCCTAAGAAACTGGACCTTGCAAGCACGTTCAAAAGTGGTGGGGGTGGTCAGATGGAATAAATTTCATGGCGCCTACCGTATTTACCTGATATCGCACGTCTTCCGTCCGTCCTTTCGATCTCTCTTCGCCATCTTTTGCATCTCGCCAGCGAAACTCATGGTTGGCCGATAACCGGACACTGGTAGCTGAACTAAGGTCTTTACCTGAGGCTGGTTGCGGGAGTTTACTTGATTGAGAGAGCGGGTCTCTGATGGTATTGAGTATGAAGTCCCATATGTGTTCAGACGGCGGATTGGTTCGGAGAAAGGGCCGTCCGCTCCCAGGAGAAAATCTTCATGGCTAAACGAGAGGGCTCAACCTCGGACCCCGAACAGAAGCGCACTGAAGAACCATCAGAGCTGCTTCGAGAACTTGTGGCGCACTTGCGACAGAACCGAACGCAATTGCGCGAGGAATGGGTGGTGCGCATTACGGAGACGCGCCTGCTCACCGCGATGACCAAAGAGGAAATCTTCGCGGAAGCAACGTCGGTGTACGACAGTTACGTGGAAGCTCTGGAGACTGAGGCGTTCGAAGCGCTGCAAGCTTACGCGCGAAATCTTTCGGAACGCATTATTCCACGAGGGGTCGAAACCCACGAAGTCGTGGGGATCGTACTGCTGCTGCGCGACGTCCTTGCACGTTCTCTCTTCGCGAAATACCAAACCGATTTCAAGAAATTAAATCGCATTTTAGACGCCTATGAGCCAGCGGCAAACCGCATCGCAAACACAGTGGCAGTCGGTTTCGTGCAAGAGCGGGAACGCGTTATTCGCCAGCAGCAGGAAGCAATCCGCGAGCTCTCCACTCCCGTGCTGCAGGTTCGCGAGCGGCTGTTGATTCTTCCCATCATCGGCGTCATCGATCCTCAGCGGGCCCGGCAATTAACGGAGCAGCTGCTACGCGGAATCCGCACCAACCGTGCGAAAGTCGTGGTGATTGATATCACCGGTGTGGCGGCCATGGACTTGACGGTGGCGAACAACTTGGTGCAAACGGTTGAGGCGTCGCGGCTTCTCGGCGCGACGGTCATTGTCACAGGCCTTTCGCCAGAAATTGCCCAAACCCTGGTGACCATCGGTGTGGACCTCGGCAAGATGAATACCGTGGGCGACTTGCAGGGCGGCATCGAGCAGGCGGAAAGACTGTTGGGATATAAGGTTGAGAAACTAGCGGAGCCACGATAGGCAGAACGGAGGAGAGGCCAAGTGGAAGTCCCGATTCTCAAGCAGGGAGCGGTCTTGATTGCGACCTTTCAGGCCGCTCTCTCGGATGCCGACCTCAACCATCTGCGCATGGGCTTGGTGCAGCAAGTTGTCAAGTTTCGCTCGCGCGCGGTCATCGTCGACGTCACAGCGATGGACGTGATGGACTCGTTTGCATCACGAACGTTGCGTGAGATCGCGCACATGATTCGTCTGCGCGGCGCGGAGACCGTTATCGTAGGAATTCAGCCCGAAGTGGCTTTTGCAATGGTTCAGCTGGGCCTAACGCTGGAAGGCGTCGCGACCGCGCTGGACCTAGAAGAAGGTCTGGCCTACTTGAACGAAAAGTTCAAGACTACGAACTGAAAGTGAGCCATAGTGTCGGCTGGGGAAATCCGGGTGGCAATCAACTCCGATCAGGATATCGTCTCCGCCCGCCAGAAAGGCAGGGCGATGGCGACTGAACTCGGGTTTTCATCGGGTGACGCCACACTGATTGCTACAGCAATCTCAGAACTAGCGCGAAACATCGTGTCCTACGCGGGCAAGGGCCAGATCACCCTAAAGATGGTCAATGGGTTGAATCGTCGAGGCATTGCGGTCATCGCCGACGATGACGGTCCCGGGATCCCCGATATTCGCCAGGCTTTGCGCGACGGCTATTCCACTTCTGGAAGTCTGGGACTTGGCTTACCTGGGGTGCGTCGCTTGATGGACGAGTTTGAGATCACTTCCCAGCCTGGGCGGGGAACGATTGTGGCGGTGAAGAAATGGAGACAATAAAGGAGCCGATGGTCGAATATGGCGTGGCGAAGTTCGTCCTGCCTGGCCAAGGCGAGTCAGGCGACCTACACTTGGTATGCTGCAACCACAGCGGAATTCTGATTGCGGCGATCGATGGGATCGGGCACGGCGAAGAAGCTGCCAACGTATCCAAGACTGCGGCTGCATTGCTGAGAAGCTCGGCTGATGAACCGATTATCTCTCTAGTGGAGCGTTGCCACGAGAAGCTCCGGGCGACTCGCGGCGTTGTCTTAAGCCTAGCATCGATTGACCCGGCGCATGGGATGATGACCTGGCTTGGCGTCGGCAATGTGCAAGGAGTGTTGATGCGCGCCAATGCGAAGAATGGAAATGGGCAGGAGTCGCTTCTTCTCCGAGCGGGCGTGGTCGGCTCCCAATTGCCTTCCCTTCAAGCTACAGTGCTACCGATCGCGCAGGGGGACACACTTTTCTTTGCAACCGATGGAGTCCGAAGTGATTTTTCCGCGACCCTCTCCTCTCGGGAGAATCCGCAGAGGTCGGCAGACAGGATTCTCGAGCAGTATCGCAGCGGAAATGATGATGCGCTCGTCCTAGTCTCACGGTTAACGGGAATTAATCCATGAAGATCGCGATTCCACGCAAGGCGAGGCCGCGCGCGGGTTTTGAAGACGAGTACCGCTCATCGTTGCGTGAATATGCGGCCGGGGGAGGCGAACCCGCACTGGGTCGGGCGTATGAACTCGGCCGTCGAGCTCTCGGCGAGCAAAAGAGTCTCGTGGAAATATCCTCGTTGCATCATCAAGCTGTTCTTGGTTTGGTTTGCGATGCGGAAAGTGGGAAACGCCGGGAGGAATTGCTCCAGTCGAGCGCCGAATTTCTTGCGGAGTGCCTGTCTCCTTACGAGATGGCACACCGGGGATTCCAGGATGCGGTGAAGGCCCTGCGTCAATTGAACGAAACGCTCGAGGAGGAGATCAAGCGCATCGCGTACGCGGTCCACGACGAGGCGGGACAACTGCTCGTCGCCGTGCACCTCGCGCTCGCCGAAGTGGCTCTGGAATTGCCCGCACCCCAGCAAGCGCAGCTCGCGCGGATTAAAGAAATGTTGAACCAAGTTGAGAAACATTTACGACGGTATTCCCATGAACTTCGGCCGACAATTCTAGACGACCTCGGCTGGATTCCCGCGGTACGTTTTCTCGCCGACGGCATTTCGAAACGCGCCAATCTACCTATCCACATCGAAGCACCGAATCCGGAACGGCTGCCCAGCGCCATTGAAACTACCCTCTATCGCATCGTTCAAGAAGCACTGACCAACGCCGTTAAACATGCCAAGGCTGGAAACGTGTGGATTCGCGCTCGCAGAGAAAATGCTCTCCTGTGCTGCTCTATCCGGGACGACGGCGCAGGATTCGATGTTCACCAGGTTCAAAAGACGCCGGAACGGAAAGGACTGCGACTCATCGCCATGAAGGAGCGCGTGACCGCCATCGGAGGAACCCTGCAAATCGATTCTGGAGCGGGCCACGGAACAATACTTTCCATCCGAATACCATTGGAGGTTGATCATGCCAATTCGAATCGTACTCGCGGATGACCACGTGCTGGTGCGTCAGGGACTTAAGTCTTTGCTGGAACGGGAGAAATTTCAGGTCCTGGCTGAGGCCTCGGACGGCCAGGATGCCGTGCGCTTGACGGAAACGCACCATCCGGATATCGCCATCTTTGATATCAGCATGCCGACTCTCAATGGAATTGATGCTGCCCGTCAACTGGGGCGTTCCTGCCCGAAAACTAAAGCAATCCTTCTCACCCAGCATGAAGAGGAGCAGTACATCCATGAAGCTCTGGAGGCCGGAGTCAAGGGTTACGTCTTAAAGAATCAGGTTGCAAGTGACCTCATCCATGCCATTCAACAAGTCTCCCGCGGTGAGTTCTATCTTAGCCCGGGAATTTCTCGCGCGGTGATGGAGGCCTACCGGACCAAAGCCGATAGGCCAGCGGATCCCTTGACGGTCCGCGAGCGCCAGGTGCTGCAGTTGATCGCAGAAGGAAAATCCACGAAAGATACTGCCTGTGTTCTGGGTATCAGCGTAAAAACGGCCGAATCTCATCGGATGCGGCTCATGCAAAAATTGGATATCCACGAGACAGCAAGTCTTGTCCGCTACGCAGTCCGCCGTGGACTCGTGCAGCCCTGAATGGAAATGATGGTGGTTGCCAGCTCGCAGCCCGTTGCTGCACTGCAAGTGGAACCATTCCAGTAGGATAACACCCGCCGTCAGCTCGTCTTGCGCATCTGTCTCGACACTACTCCAGCTCGGGTCTTTACCTGAGAAGAATGGAGGAGACTACCCGATTGCCAGGGATTCGAGGAATTCTCTAAGCTTTCCCCTATACCATGGCCGTTCGCCTCCTGCTTGTCGATGATCATGACCTGGTCCGCCAGGGACTCAAAGCTTTGCTGGAAAAGCAGGGATTCCAAGTAGTTTGCGAGGCCTCGAATGGACAAGAAGCATTGCGCCTGGCTGCCAAGGACAAGCCGGATGTGGCCATCATGGACATCAGCATGCCAATAATGAATGGCGTTGACGCAGCACGGGAAATGACGAAGTCGTCGCCGAGAACAAAGGTCATACTGCTAACACAGCATGACGAAGATCAGTACGTCACTGAGGCTCTCCGTGCCGGAGTAAAAGGATACGTGCTCAAGAACCAGGCCGCCGACGATTTCGTGCATGCTATCCGAGAAGTATGCCGGGGATCCGTTTATCTTAGCCCGAGCATCTCACGGACAGTTGTTGACGCTTATTTGTCCAAAACGTATGACTCGACCGATCCCCTTTCAGGGCGCGAGCGCCAGGTTCTCCAATTAGTTGGTGAAGGAAAGTCCACGAAGGACGTCGCGGCGCAATTGGGGATCAGCGTAAAAACTGCTGAATCGCATCGAGCAAGACTCATGAAGAAGCTCGATATCCACGAAACAGCGAGCTTGGTGCGCTACGCCATCCGCCGCGGTTTGATCCAGGCCTGACCGCGCCCCTGGAAGGGTCCACCCCCAGACTGATTTCTATGTTGAAAGGAGAGGAGCGGGCCGCCTCCGTGATCGGGGCCCCCCACCTCAAACACTCCAACTACCGAACTGCGCTGACACGGAGGCGGGCCGAACTCAGAACGTAGGAGGATGCGTTGACCGAGGCAACTTGGCAGGCCAGAGAAGAGAATCTAGCCGTGAGCCGAGACGCACGTACGTTGCTGGCGGAATTGAAGGTTCAGGGCAGCGCAAGACAAGCGTCGGAAACGGAAAGCGCAACACAGATGGAGATTGCGGGCGAGGGCAGTCCGCAACTCAAGGATGAACAGAAATGGCTACGGGATTGAATTGGCCTGGATATAGCAGTGATTCGCGGAAGCGCAGAGCAGGCCGGAGATCCGCACACGATCCGACCGACGTGGCGATCCTGAATATGACCGTAGATCCGCAGACATTATTTCGGCGCAAAGTCTCTGGTATTTCACGGTCCAGGGAAAATCCGGCGATTGATGATGTTTTCCAGGCTCTTCTTTCGGACGCAAATCGCGAACTCGCCAGTCTATTGCGAGATGTGCGCACCGAGCCTCAAGGCATGTCGCTCGGTGACGCCAGGAGTCAGCAGGTCAGCGAACTTTTGATGTGCGCTGTCCGCTGCGCCGCAAAACAATACATGTTGCAAGGTGAACTAGGAAATCTCGCGCTTACCGACGAACTCACTGGCTTGTATAACCGCCGTGGCTTCGTGGCCATGGCAGAACGCCAAATGAGACTCGGACGGCGCACCGGCCGGGGAATGTTACTTTTTATGATGGATGTGAACGGCCTGAAAAGTATCAACGATTCCTTCGGTCATCTTGAAGGCGACTGTGCGTTGAAGCGCACGTCCGCCGTTCTGGAAGAAACATTTCGCGATTCAGATGTTGTGGCTCGCCTGGGAGGAGATGAATTCGCAGTTCTGGCCGTCGAGGCCGCCGGGCACAGCGAAGCCACGATCAAGGCTCGGTTATTCGAGCGATTGAAATCAATTAGTGCTGAACAGTCTCGCTATGAAATCTCTCTCAGCGTAGGAGTTGCGCGTTTCGATCCGCGCAACGTCACATCGATTGGAGAATTGATGGTGAAGGCTGACCGAGCCATGTACGAGCAGAAGCGGCGACGATCAAGGCTACTTCTCGTCGAGACGGAGACCAGTATTCACTCTCAGTAGGCACTATGGACTTTAGACAAGCACCATCGCTGAAATTCTTGCTGGTTTCTGGAGCTTTTTGGCACCGCCCAGCCCGGTGCAGGCTGACGGAACCCAACTTGGAAGGTCATTTCACAAATGCCTGCACGGTCTGGACGACTTGAGAAGCGGATTCAGCTGGCGGTCCCGGTGCAGATTTCCAGCGTCCTGGACCCGGTTGCGACTGAGCGAACGACTACGGAAAACGTCTGCTCGCTGGGAATACGCGTGTTGACACAGCGGGCGAGAGATTTGAATGAACAACTGATAATCAGTCCGCTCAGGGGTGAACTGCCAGCCCTCGCCTCCGTTGTTTATTGTCAGCGGCTAGCCGATGGACGCTATGGGGTCGGACTCCGGTTCCAAGGAAGGCCTATCAACTGGCCAACAAGCTCTTCGGGTGGCGCCGCCGCTTGAATGTTCGGAATGGGGATTCTTCGCGCCTTTCGTAGCACATCCTAGGAAAAAAATGAACATTTATCCATGCTCTTAAGAGAACTGGGCAAGACGGGCATTCGTCTGCCCGAAATCGGATTCGGCACGTGGAATTACAGCGGAGGTGTCGAGCCGCTTCGCGCGGCAATCGAATGCGGGGCTCGCTTGATAGACACTGCCGAGTCATATGGAACTGAAGAGATCGTCGGCGAGGCGATCAAGGGACGGCGACATCAGGTATTTCTCGCAAGTAAAGCACTTCCTCGGAATTTTAGGCGGCGCGACTTGCTTGCCGCAGCGGAAAGAAGCCTCCGCCGACTAGGCACGGATCATATCGATCTTTACCAGCTTCACTGGCCCAACCTCACAATTCCCATCGAAGAACCAATGCGAGCGATGGAGGAACTCGTTGATACTGGAAAGATCCGGTTCATCGGAGTCAGCAATTTTTCCGTGCGCGATATGGTGAACGCCCAAGCGGCCCTTTCCAAGCAACGAATCGCAGCCAATCAGGTACGTTATAGCCTAATTGAGAGAACTATTGAAGGAGGGTTGCTGGAATATTGCCAGAAGAACGGAATCATGGTTATTGCGTACAGCCCGCTGGCAACGGGCCTCGGAAATATCAGAGCGGCGGATCCGGAGGGGATTCTTCGTAAGGCTGCTGAGGCGTCCTACAAGAGCGAAGCTCAAGTTGCATTGAATTGGTGTATTCGCCGCGAGAACGTGATCGCGATTCCGAAGGCTTCCTCTGTTGAACACGTCGTGGAAAACATGGGCGCTTCCGGGTGGAAACTGGGGACGGAATTGGCTCGATTACTTGGGGACAGAATTCGCTATCGCCGCCGCGGAGCCCTCGAGATGGGTGCGCGGCGGGTAGTCCGCTGGGGCATGCAGAAGCTTGGGCATTGGCAATGAATTCCCTTTGG
>WNFK01152891.1_pt1 | contig 10497 bp, 7 predicted proteins | sample 5400281 | NCBI WGS metagenome assembly WNFK01 (sample SAMN13153350, study PRJNA577476) | soil metagenome | isolation source: 20 cm soil on Douglas fir-dominated hillslope | place: USA:California | collected 2013-09-17
AGATCCGCAAACGGATCGTCAGGCACCACGCACCGCCCAGAACTCGAGCTCGAGCCCGGGGAACTCCCCGGCGATGTGCATCGCGAGCGCCCGCGATTGCTCGGTCACTTTCCAGAGATCGCCGCTGCGATCGAGCTCGAAGTAGAGGAATCCGGCGTGATAGGGGATCTGCCGCGGCGCCACCGGCAGGCTGCGCAACGCGATCCCCGGGAGGTTGAGGTTCACGAGATCCCGGATGCGCTCGACCGGCCCGATCTTGACGAGGGTCGGCAGACTGGCCTGGAGCCGCTCGGGCTGCAGCTGCGCCTTGGCGGCGAGCACGAACCGCGCGGTCTTCGCGAGGTCGCTGTCGGGAATCGCGGCGATGCGCATCCCGTACCCGCGCTCCTGGAGCTCGATCGGGATCGCGTTGCGCTCCAGGACCATCGAGAGCGACCGCCGGATGTCGGCGATCAGCGGAGCGAACGAGCCGGCGAGGTCATCGTGACGATAGACGGGATACGCGACCGGCCGGCGGTTCTCGCGCGTGAACGTCGACATCTCGCCCGCGAGCGACAGACACGTCGCGTAGAGCTAGCCACAGGAATTCGGCGATCTCGGCGACCCCGCCCGGGCCCGGCGCCGACAGGCGAATCGCCAGCGCGTCCCCTCGCTGGTGCAGAAGCCCGTGAACGTCGCGCAGCAGGCTGGCCAGCGCCGGCGAGGCGCCGCAATCCAGCATCGGCGGAATGTAGCCCTGATCGAGCACGACGCGATTGTCGGCGCGCCGCTCGATCACCTTGGCGATGCCGAGGGCGGAGTAGGCGGCGGTGACGTCGGCTTCTTTGAGGATCTGGAGCCGCAGGCGGCCGATCTGGATCAGCGCCGTGCGATCGAACGCCGCGTTGCTGTCCTTGACCTCGAGCTCGCCGGCGACGTAGCGCGCGAGGCTGTCCGCTCCGGCCCCGCCGAGGTCGGCTTCGTCCGCGCCCGGCCGCCGTACCGGCAAGGCCAACGTCACGAGCGAGTCGCGCAGGGTGGCGGCAACGTCCAGCGGCGGCGGCAGCGGATCCCGCGCCGGGCAGTCGAAGGGCGTGCCGTCCGGGAGCACGCCGCGCGCGGTGCGCAGCGCCAGCTTGCCGAGCTCCAGTAGCGACTCGTCGATGGCGATCTCGAGGAAGCCGTAGCCGTGTGGGCGCAGCGCCCGCGTGCGCTGTTCCAGCTGCGCGTCCAGGTGACGGTCGTGCTGCTGGAAGTGCTGGGGCTGGAGGAACGTCCCCTCCGACCAGATGATGCGGTTGTCCCAGGTCACGATCCGCTCACTTCACCGCCACGGTGACGGCCCGCGCCTGCAGGCCGATCGTGATCGTGGGGCTGCGCTTCGACGGCACCGGCACCGCCTGGCGCCAGCGCGCCTGCTCGAGATCGCGAAACGCTCCGACCACGGCGATGAACTTCGTCTCGGGCTGGAGCTGCCGGCGGTACTGCCGGGTTTCGCCCGGCTGGAGCTGGAACTCTTCGCGTCCGACCAGCTCGCTGCTCAAGGTCGCCTGCTCGTTGTCGAAGAGCGCGAAGAAGTCGGCGCCGTTGAACGCCGCGACCGCCTTGAGCTCGTAGATCCTCACCACGATGGGCGACGGGCGCCCCGCGCGATCGGGATTGACGTTCGAGTCGACGGTGATCGCGCCGCGCAGCAGCGGCGGGCTGCTACTGCAGCCGGCGGCGAGCAGGATGCCGCACATGAGCAGCACACGACTCGCGGACCTGCGTGGACCGATCACGCTATGGCCTCCTGCCGGTACGCGGCGTGGACTCGGGGGCTCTCGTTCCCAGGGGAGCCTTGTCCGCGTACTCCCGCGCCTCCTGGATCACCCAGCCTCGCGGCCCGCGCTTGAGTGTGTAGGTGAACTTGAGGTCCTGCCGGAGACGCTGCCCGTCTCTCAGGATGATGACGTCCTCGCGCCGACCGAGCGCCTGGGCCTCGTCGCCGTTGATCGTGATCTCGTCGACCTTCAGGTCGACCTTCTGGCTCCGCTTGATCTCGTTGGACGCGCGGGTGCGGTTGATTTCCTCGTCGGTCAGCCCGGGACGCACCTGGCGCAGGAGCGCGATGTCCCTCGTCTCGACTGCGCGCACGTAATTGTCGAGCGTGGCCCGCACCTCGGTGCGCGGATTCGACGCGGTCGGCGGCGGCGCTGGCGCTTTGGGCGGGTCTGGCGGCGGCACCGCCTTCGCGAAGAGCTCCGTCGCGGTGCGGAAGCTTGCTGCGGCTTCGGCGAACGAGGTTTTCGCGTACATCGCGCCGCCTTGCTTCTCGGCCTCGACCGCCCGGGGGAAGTCCGGAGCGTCGGTCCACGCTTTCTGCTTTGCCGCCACCATCTGGGTACGCGCGGTGTCGGCCGCGGTCCTCTGTTCCCGCTTCGCCTGAGCCAGCCGCTCGGCCTCACCGTGCCGGTTGATCGCCTCCTGGTATGCCTGCGTCGCGGCCTTCACGTCGCCCGCGGTGGAGAGACGATCGCCATCGGCTTGCGCCGCCTGTGCGCGTGACATGACCTCGGCGGCCAGCGCCGTCGCCTCGGCTTTGCTCGCGCGGTCGCGCGCGGCCACCACTGCCGTGCGCAGCTGCTCCAGCGCCGCGCGCTGCTGCTCCAGCGCCACGCGCTGCTGCTCGAGCGCCGCGCGCTGCTGCTCTGCGGCCTCACGGGCGGACTGCGCCTGGCTCTCTCGCTTCGCGGAATTGCTGGTCGACGCGGTGTAATAGATCCCGAATACGACGAGACCGGCCGCCGCCAGCGACGGCACGAGATAACGCGGCGATTGCCAGAACGGACGCGAGCGGCCGATATCGCCCGGCGCGCCGACGGAAGACTCGCGCCGAGTATGCGCGACGACCGGTGGAACGGTGACGACCGGCGCCGCCTTCGCTTCGACCGGCACCGGACTCGGGTGCGCCGGCTTCTTCGTGGGCGGCGGGAACGCGACCGGCGGCGTCTCAACCAGAACGGTGGGCGCCTCTGCGAAGACCGTCTCGTCGGCGCTTCGGCTGGCCTTTGCCGCCTCGATCGGCAGATCGATCCGGCGGGCCGCGGCGGTCTGGGCCTGACGAGCGGCCGTCCGCGCCTCACGAGCGGCCGCCGCCGCTCGCTCGTAGAGCTGCCGGGCGTCGTCGAAATGCTGTTCGGCGGGCGCGTACGCTTCCGTCGCAAACGCCGCTCGCGCCTCGGCCAGCTTCGTCTCCGCCAGTTCCCACAGATGCGGCTGGTCCAGATGGGCTTCGGCCGATTCGGCGGCCCACCGCGCTTTCTGGGCGCGCTCGCGCATGCGCCCGGCCGACTCACTCGCCTGGCGATTCGCCTGCAGGCGCGACGCCTCCTCTTCCTGCTCATGGGTCAGCGCGGCCTGCGCAGCGCTCCGCAGCCGCGCGGCCTCGGCTGGCTCGCCATCCGGCGCAGCGTGTTCGGCGACCCACTCGAGCATCTCGAGACAGCGCGCGTAGTCCTCGGCGTCGTAGGCCGCGCCGGCCTCTCTCACGAACGCCTCCAGCTGCTCTCGACCCTGGCGCCGCTCCGCGACCCGGTGCTGCGCCTCTCGCAGGCTTTCCGCCGCGTGCGCGTGCTCCGGCATCTCGCTGACGACGCGATCGAGCTCGAGGACCGCCCGGTCGAAGTCGCCGGCCTCGATCGCCCGCAGGCCGTCGTCGAGCGCCGGCTTGAGCGCATCCGCACGCATCAGAAGCTCGTTGAGACGGGCGATCCGTGTCGTCGTGTCGCGGCCGACGCTCTCGAGCGTGGAGAGCGGCGCGTGCTCGTCGACGACGAAGACGGTCTCGTCGGCCCAGGGCCCGCCCAGCCGCGCCTCGAGCGCTGTCTTCAGCTCGTGGAGCTGACGGAGCCGCCCCTGTACGTCCACGCGCAGTCGCTCGGTGTCCTCGGAGCGCTTGCGGCGCAGGGTCTGAAGCTCCGCGCGCATCTGTCCGAGATTGGCGAACCGGCGCGTCGGATCCTTCTGGAGCGCGCGCTCGACGATGGCGTCGAGCTCGGCCGGCAGGCTCGAGTCCACCTCGCTGAGCCGCGGCGGGTTCTCGGTGCGCAGCTTGTCGAGGATCTCGATCGGGTCCTCGCCGCTGAACGGCGCGCGGTTGGCGAGGAGCTCGTAGAAGACGGCGCCAACCGAGAAGATGTCCGAGGCGTGACCACCCTGGCCGCGCGCCCGCTCGGGCGCCATGTACTGGAGCGTGCCCACGATGAGCCCGGCGCGCGTCAGCCCGGTTTCCGCCGCGGCGAGCTGCGCGATCCCGAAGTCGAGGATCTTCACCTGCCCGTTGCGGAGCACGAAGATGTTGCCGGGCTTGACGTCGCGATGGATGACGCCCTTTTCGTGCGCGTACTCGAGCCCGTCGCAGATCTGGATCATGAGGGGCAGCTTGTCCTCGAGCGTGGCGATCGTCCGCCGCGCGATGATCTGCCGGAGCTCGTCGCCCTCGAGCAGCTCCATCACGATGAAGAGGTTGCCGTCGGCCTCGCCGAGGTCGTGGATGGTCACGACATTCGGGTGGCTGAGCTTGGCGCAGGCCTGCCCCTCGCGGAAGAACCGGGCGCGGAGCTCCTCGGTGTGGTCGGTCTCGGCCGAGACGACCTTCAACGCCACCAGCCGGTCGAGCGCCGGGTCGTGCGCCTTGTAGACGCTGCCCATGCCGCCGCGACCGATGCGCTCGATGATCCGGTACTTCCCGATTTTCTGGATCATGCGCGGTACCGCAGCAAGAGGGCGCTGACGTTGTCGCGACCGCCCCGGGCGTTGGCGCTGGCGACGAGCTCGTCGCAGGTCTTCTCGAGGTGCTCGTCGTTGTGCGCGACGATCTCGAGGATGGCTTGATCGTCGAGCATGTTCGTGAGCCCGTCGGAGCACAGCAGGACGATGTCGTCGCCCAGCAGATCGTGCGCGGCCACGTCGAACTCGACCTCGGGGCGCACGCCGAGCGCCTTGGTGAGCACGTTCTTCATCACCGTTCCGACGCCGGAGTCGGCGTCGGCCCAGGCGCTGTTGGCGAGCGAGTCGTCGCGGGTGAGCTGGAGCATGCGACCGCCGCGGATCAGGTAGATGCGGCTGTCGCCCACGTGGCCGTACGTGAACCGCGGCTCGCCGTCGGCGGCGACCAGGGTCGCCACCACGGTGGTGCCCATCCCGGCGTACTCGTCCTCGGCCGCGGCGCGCGTGTAGATGGCGCGATTGGCGAGCTTGATGGCCGTGCGGATGCGGTTGGCGTCGAACGACACGCTCGGATCGAACCCGTAGGGCCAGGTGAGCTCGGGATCGGCCTCCGATCGCCCGATGAAGGCGCCGATCGTGTCGACACCGATCCGCGACGCGACGTCGCCCGCCTGGTGACCGCCCATCCCGTCACACACGACGAGAATCCGCTCACCGACCAGAATGCTGTCCTCGTTCCTCGCCCGCCGCCGACCGACGTCGGTGCGGCCACAGTACTCGATCATCTCGAAAAGCCCTCTCGGACGCTCATCGCGGCGCGTTCTGGCTCACGGCAAGCGAAACGGGACGCCCGGGATCTCGGGAACCCGGATCTTCTGCCCGGCCCGCAACGTCGCGTTCAGCGCAAAGCGATTCGTCTCGGCGATGACTTCGCAGCGAAGCTTGTCGCCGTAGTACAGCTCGGCCAGCGACACGCACGTGTCGCCCGCCCGGACCAAGTGGGTGATGAACATCACCTCGCGGACCTCGTTCTGGAGCGTCTCGAACGCCGTCCGGTTCGTAGGATCGAGGCTGAGCGCGGTGAGGAACCGCTGCTGCGCCTCCCCGAGCACGCCGCGGTCGAGCAGGGTTCGGCCCTCCTGCAGCAAACCGGCGACCTCCTGCGTGATCCGGCCTTCCAGGCGCTTCTGCGCATCCAGGGTCTTCCGGTCGCCGGGAACAATCGTGAGCGCGATCGCCCGCTCCTCCAGCGCCTGCCGCAGGAGTCCGCGCTTCTCGAGCTGTTCGGAGCGCTCGTTGTGCGACGCGGCGAGCCGGTCGCGCGACCACGGTCCGGAGGGCGTGGACGCGGCCTGAGCCGGCAACGCGCCGCCCGTAGCCGCGAGCCTGCCGTCGGCGGCCCTGGCCAGCTTCACCTCTTCATCGTGGAACACGACGAGGTTCCTGGTGAAGTCCTTCGCCGTCATGTCCGAGTAGATTTGCGCGCGACTGATCTTGAGCAAGGATACGAACGCCGGGTTCGACTGCCGTCGCACCGTGAAGGCGACGGCGTAGCCGTACTTCGCGACGAACGGCACGAGCTCGTCGTCCATCTCCCCGTACGGATAGGCCAGCGCATCGACGGGCCGCGGAAGATTCTTTTTGAAAAGGGTGAGGGGATAGGCGAGCTCGGCCTCGATCCGCTTGGCGTACGCCGCCTCGGACTCGCCCTCTTTACGCCGGAGATTCGCGTGCGATTTCGAATGCGCCTGCACGTCATACCCCTGCTCGGACAACGTGCGCAGATCCTGCCAGGACAGCCCGCTGCCGGCCCCGATGAAGTCCGAGTACACGAAGAGCGTCGCGCCGAAGCCGTAGTCCTTCAGGATCGGCCGCGCGTACTGGACGAACGACTTGTAGCCGTCGTCGAAGGTGAGCAGGACCGACTTGCGCGGCAACTGTCGGCGGCCCGCCGCGAACGCCATGAAGTCGGCGAGCGTGATCGCCTGGAACCCCTCCTCGTGCAGCTGGCGGATCTGAGCATCGAAGGTGCGCGAGGCGATCGACAGCTTGCCCTTATCCTGCGCACTGATGTTGTGGTACACGAGCACCGGTATCAGCTGGTAGCCCCAGGGGTATACGCCGACGGGATTCCACTCGCGCTTGGGGATCACGATCTCCTGGCCGTCGGAGAACGTGCGGACACCCATGTAGTCCTCGATCATCCACTTCTTCTTGGGGTCCCCCAGATGACGGGCCGCGAGCGTCTCGGGCGTATCACCCGGTTTCGCCCTGGTCACGACGAAATCGCGGGACTCGAATACGTCCGCGTCCTTGGCACCCGGTCGGCCCGGGGTAGGCTGGGCGCCGGGGGTGGGCTCGGTAGGGGTCTGCGCCTGTCGCGTCGTGGAGCACGCGACCACGGTGAGCATGAGCCCCAATACCAGAGCTGATCGACGCGCCGCGGACATGGTCATCGGGCCCTCCCAGCCTCGGTTCCCGCTTCCAAAAGGGAAGCTACGGTCTCACGGCGTCGCGCCGCGCGACCGCTCGTGCACCTGTCCGGCCCACTCAGATTCGCGGCGGCTTGGGCCGGAGTCTATCCCGGTCGCCCCGTTAAAGGCAACACCGATGCCAAGAGCCGATCTAGTTGAAAATGCAGCGATCGAGGCGCACTTCGGCGGGCAACCCCCCTCTTCGGGCATCAAAAACTGCGCAAGCGGGTGATCACCTCGGGCAATTGTCCGCAATACGTTTCATTTTCCGGCTTCGGAGCCCCGGAGATAGGACGAATTCGCCCCCGCGATCGAGTCGTCGCCGCCACCGACAGGAGTGCCGCCGCAGCTCCGGGAGCCCCGCGGTCGACCCGAGCATACGCTTATGACCTGGTATGCGTCGGTAGCGGTCCGGTGGGTCATCGGGCGGCCGTCCAGGCGGGCAAGCCAGGCAAGCGGGTAGCCTGTCTAGGCGGGGGGTATGCCCGGGCAGCGTCCGGCGCCCGCCCCACCTAGCTCATACTCGCAGCCGGATGTTCCAGCGGTAGAGCATCCACATGATCGCCCACCACACGATGACGTACGTCGCCGCGAAGGCGAGCGACGCGTTGACCGGCGAGGCTAGCGGCGCGAACACGCGGTCGAACAGCACGGCCTGAAGACTCTGCTTCTCTGTCCCCACGCGGATGATCGACAAGAGCCGCGCGGCCAGAGTCGACAGGAAGAAGAGCACGAGCGCGTTGACGCCGAGGACGGCGATCAGGGCGAGGCCGGCGGTGAGCACCACGTACGAGCTCGTCCACAGGGATTTGTTGATCGGAAACCACAATCCCCAGAGCTCGCCCGCGGCGATGCCCGCGATGCCGGCGATGACGAGCCGTCCGGCGACCACGTCGGAGCCGCGTCCACTGCGGAGCCAGCTTCCGGTGAGGACACCGAGGAGCGCCGTCGCGATCGCGGGCAGCGTGCTCAGGATTCCCTCGGGGTCGTAGACCTTCGCGTATTGCCAGATGTGCGGGCCGAGGACCGCGCGGTCGATGTAGGCGGCGAGATTCCCGGCCGGGCTGAGATCGCCGGCGCCGTAGCCGGGGACCGGCACCACGGACATGACGAGCCAGTATCCGAGCAGAAGCGCCGCCGCGATGATCGCCTGGACGCGCGTGCTCGTGAACAGGTAGACGATCGCGGCGAGCAGATAGCAGACCGCGATCCGCTGGAGCACTCCGGGAATTCGCAACGTCGCCCAGTGGTACCACGGGAACCCGTTGAGGATGATCCCGAGCCCGAAGATCACGATCGATCGCCGGAGCACCTTGACGACGAGCCCCGAGCGCTCGCCGCTCTCCAGCCGTGGTCCGAGCGCGAGCGGAATCGCGGCGCCGACGATGAAGACGAAAAACGGAAAGATCACGTCGGTGGGCGTCCAGCCGTGCCAGTCGGCATGGCGCAGCGGCGGGTAGATGGCTTGCCAGGTGCCCGGATTGTTGACGAGCACCATCGCCGCGACGGTGAGACCGCGCAGCGCGTCGACCGAGAGAAGCCGCGTCACCTAACGACCAAGGCGGGACAGCGGGAGCGTCCCTTCGATCTCACCCTTCATGACCGGCCGTTGTCGGCCGCCGGCAGCGCGGGATTTCCGATCGACCTGGTCCTCGAGGTATGGATACAGCTCCGAGACCGTCACGATCCCGTCGCCGTTGCGATCCGCCTTCCCCGAAAGCCCCTCCAGCAAATAGTAGGTGAAGAGGCCGTGCCCGAGATCGGCCGGCTCCAGCGCGACTTCGTTGGCGCCGCTCGCCGTGATGACCAGACGCCCTCGGCTCTTGGCGAGCCGCTCGAGGAACTGATCGCTCAGGCTGCGCGGCCGGGCATTCGGGGGCGCGAAGGTGCGGCCGCCCGCCGCGCCGCTGTACGACGTGTCCAGGAGCAGGACGACACGCTCGGCCGGAATGCGGGCCACGAGTCCCTGCATTTCCTCCATCGCGAAGGCCGTGCGCCGGAGCGATTCCGGCTGGACGTTGCGCGGGAGCAGGTACTTCGCCTGGCCGTCGGTCTCCGTGCTCGAGGCATCGACTTCCGGCGCGCCGAGCCCCGCGTAGTAGATGAGGACCATGTCGTCGCGCGTGGTCTTCCGGGACAGGAAGTCGCCGAGCGCCAGCCGGATGTTCTGCAACGTGGGTTTTTCCGGCGCCTTGTCGGTCAGGAGCAGGACGTTCTCGCGAGCGTAGCCGGCGCGCGTCGTGAGCAGGCGATACATCGCGTCGGCGTCGGAATCCGCGAAGCGGCTTTTCGGCACGCTCTTGTTGTCGTAGTCGCCGACGCCGATGACGACGGCCCAGCGATTCGCGATCCGCGGGCCGGCCGCCGGCGTCGGCACGCTCGCCCCGGTGGCGCGCGTCACGTTCCGCGCGGCGCGAGCGACGTTCCCGGCCTTGTCGGTGGCGACGACCTCGATCACGTTCGGCCCCGGTTTGAGCTCGGCCAGGACGCCCACCGGGACCCCACGTCCAACCACGCCGACGTCCAGGAGAGACGGCGCCTCGACGCCGTTGACGAGTACCTGGACGCGGACGACTTCCACGTTGTCGGTGACGAGGCCCGTGACCAGGATCTTCTCGTCCGAGACGCTGGTGTCGGCAGCCGGCTGGTTGATCGCGATCTTCGGCGCCTCGGTATCGCCCTTGGGCGGCTCCGAGCGCGGCACGGGTGCCGGGGGCGTGGGCTCTCGGCGGGGCGGCTCGGCCGGCGGGCGCGGCGGCTCAGCCGGTTGCGGCGCCGGCGACGCGACGACGGGAGGCGGCGCGGGTGTGGTGGTGCGGTTGAGCTCCCAGTTGAGCCCTTTCAGATTGCCCTGTGCCTTCACGAATCGCTGGGCGTCCGGCGCGTACCACATGAGCACCTCGCCGAACTGCTGGCCGCTGCCACCGAACGAGCTCGAGATCGCCTCGACCTTGTACGTGATCCGAAAGGCGTGGAAGGTTCCCGCGGGCGTGACGACGTCCTCGTAGGCATCGACCTGCCAGGTCGTACTGACATTGCCCGTGAAGCTGGTCAGGGGCCGTGGCGGCGGCGAGCGCCACAGCCCGCGGAGCACGCCCCACTTGCCGACCTCGAGCGGCCAGCTCAGGCGCGTCGCCGGCTCGAGATCGAGCTCGGGGCGGCCGTCGAGGATGATCTTGGTGATACCGAGATCCTTGCTGAGGTGAAACTCCTTGCCGCTGCCCGCGGAAAATATGTAGATGTCCTTCTCGATCCGCACGAGGACGTAGATGCCGTCGGTGCGGATCCACTTGTCGCCGACCTGGTAGACCGGGCGCTCGGCTCGCGGCTTGTC
>WNFK01172857.1_pt3 | contig 10497 bp, 8 predicted proteins | sample 5400281 | NCBI WGS metagenome assembly WNFK01 (sample SAMN13153350, study PRJNA577476) | soil metagenome | isolation source: 20 cm soil on Douglas fir-dominated hillslope | place: USA:California | collected 2013-09-17
CCGCCTCGCGTTCACCCAGCTGCAGTGCGAGAAGGACCTGGCGATCATCCCGGGCGCCACCCACCTCTTCGAGGAACCCGGCGCTCTGGAGCAGGTGGCGCGTCTGGCGCGCGAGTGGTTCCAGCGCTTCCTCACGCCGGCTTCGGCACGCCCGGAGCGGGGGGTCGGGATTACCTGAGATTCCTCGGAATCCGCTCTATGATCTCGGTATGGTCGATCGGCCCCCGAGGCCGCCGTTCGCGAACGAGCCCGTCCAATCATGCGTTGCTCCCGCAACATCCCGTTCGAATCGGTTCAAGGCCGTGACCTTCGACGCGTACGGCACCCTGCTGCGGAACGAGGATTTGATGCTGATTCCTCGACGTCTCGTGGCCGATCACCGGTTGCCGGTGCGTCCGGAGGACGTGCTCCAATTGTGGACCGATCTCTACCACGAGGCGACCCAAGCGTCACCGTTCCAGACGCTGAGAACAATTCAGGGACACGTCTTCGGTCGCGTGCTGCGACACTTTGATCTCGACGCCGATGTGGCGCCTTATGTGGCGCTCTTCTTCCAGGTGACGACGAAGGTGGAGCTCTACCCGGAGGCGCTGGAGGTCTTGCACGCCCTCGCGCATCTGCCCTCCGGAATCGTGTCCAATGCCGATCGTGAACACCTGGCCGCCTGGCATGTCGAGCTGCCGGTACGGTTCGTCCTCATCTCGGAGACCGTGCAGGCCTACAAGCCGGATCCTCGTATGTTCACGAGAGCAGTCGAGCAATTCGGGCTTCAGCCGCACGAAGTGCTCCACGTCGGCGACAGCGAAGTGGACGACGTCAAGGGCGCGAAGGCCGCGGGACTGAGCGTGGTGTGGGTCAACCGTGATGGCCGGCCGCGGCGAACCGACGGGCCGGCGCCCGATTTCGAAATTCCGGATCTTACCGACTTACCGTCGCTTCTCTAGGACGTCGGTCCCTGCGAAGCGGCCGGCCGTCGGCATTCGGGCTCGAATTGTGGCAAGGTACACCAGCCGGTACACACGTCTCGCCATACTCGCCGGAGGGAACACATGCCCGAATCATCCACGCGCTTCACCCTGATCACCGCGGCGCGCCTCCTCGACGGAAGCGGGGCGACGCCGGTCGACCAGGCGGCCGTGCTCATCGAAGCCGGCCGCATCGTCAGCCTGGGCCGCGCCGCCGACGTTCCGATTCCCGCCGGCGCATCGGTGGACCGGAGAGACTACGGCGCGGCCACGATCCTCCCCGGTCTGGTGGACGCCCACACGCACCTGGTGGCCCCGGGCGACGGCACCCTCGGTGACGACGTCGCCAGGGAAGACGACGACATCCTGCTGCTCCAGGCGGCCAAGAACGCGCGCACCCTGCTCCACTCGGGGGTGACCACGCTCCGCGAGAACGGCGCCAAGGGCAAGGTGGCCTTCTCGCTGCGCGAGGGCATCCGCCGCCAGCTCGCCCCGGGGCCGCGGATGGTCATCTGCGGGCGGCCGATCACGATGACGGGCGGGCACATGGGCTACTTCGGCTCCGAGGCCGACGGCGAGACGGCCGTGCGCGCCGAGGTCCGCAAGCTCCTCAAGGAGGGCGCCGACTACATCAAGATCGTGGCCAGCGGCGGCTCGACGCGCACCTCGGATCCCAACCGGGCCTCGTACACCGTCGGGGAGCTCGCGGCGATGAGCGACGAGGCCCACCGGCACGGCCGGCTCACCGCCGCTCACTGCACCTCGGCGCAGTCCGTCCAGAACTGCCTCGACGCCCAGGTGGACATGATCATCCACTGCATCTTCACCGAGCCCGACGGCACCTACCGCTTCCGCCCGGACCTCGTCGAGCGGCTGGCCGCCGCCAAGGCCTGGGTCAACCCGACGCTCTACGTGATGCAGGCCGGGATCGACCGGCTTCGCGAGGCGCGCGAGCGCGAGGGGCGGCTGACGCCGGAGCTCGTGGCGCAGCTCGACGAGTCCCGGCGGGCGCTGGACGTGCGAGTGGACGCCGTGCGTCGGATGAGCGAGGCCGGCGTGCGGATGACGGCGGGCTCCGACTCACCCTGGGGCTGGTACGCGCCCGGGGAGTTCGTCCACGAGATCCACATGATGGCGCGAGCGGGGCTCTCCTACTCGGACGCGATCGTGACCGGCACCGCGGGGGCGGCGGATTCGATCGGCGCCGGCGGCGTGGCCGGGCGCCTCGCGCGGGGCCGGCTCGCCGACGTGCTCGTGGTGCGCGGCGATCCCACCCGCGAGATCACCGCGCTGTGGGACGTCCTCGACGTCTACCAGGCGGGCCGTCGCATCGCCCGCGCGGTGACGTAGCGGTCAATAGAGATGGCAGGCGGCGTCATGCCCCGCGCCGACGGCCCGAGGCAGCGGACGCTCGACGCGGCAGCGGTCGAACGCGAAGGGGCAGCGCGGGTGGAAGCGGCAGCCGGCGGGCACGTCGAGCGGGCTGGCCACCTCTCCCCTGGGCACGATGCGCTCGCGGCGCCGCGTGGGATCGGCCACGGGAATGGCGGAGAGCAGCGCCTGCGTGTACGGATGCTTCGGCTCGCGGTGAATCGCCTCCCGCGAGCCGATCTCCACGATCTCGCCGAGATACATCACCGCCACCCGGTCCGACATGTGAAGGACCACGTTGAGATCGTGGGAGATGAAGAGATAGGTGAGGCCGAAGCGGTGGCGGAGATCCATCAGGAGGTTCAGCACCTGAGCCTGGATCGACACGTCGAGGGCCGAGACCGGCTCGTCGGCCACGATGAGGCTCGGCTGGAGCGCCAGCGCGGCCGCGATCCCGATGCGCTGGCGCTGGCCACCGGAAAGCTCGTGCGGGTAGCGCTGGGCGAAGCCCGGATCGAGCCCCACCACCTCGAGCAGGGCCGCCGTGCGTCGGCGCTGGTCCGCGGCGTCCGCCCGGCCATAGATGGCGAGCGGCTCGGCGATGATGCGCCCCACCCGCATCCGCGGATTGAGCGAGCCGAACGGATCCTGGAAGACGATCTGCATGCGCTGCCGCGCGGCCCAGAGCTCCCGCGGGGACAGCGCGACCAGGTCACGGCCCTCGAAGCGGATGTGCCCGGCGCTGGGCTCGATCAGGCGCAGGATGAGCCGGCCCGTGGTGGACTTGCCGCAGCCGGACTCGCCCACGAGGCCCAGCGTCTCGCCGCGCTCGAGGGTGAAGCTCACGCCGTCGACGGCGCGGATCACGCGACGGCGCCGCGCGAGCCACGCGCCGCCCACGTCGAACTGCTTGGCGAGGCCCTCTACCTCGAGGAGCGGGCCCGCCCTCACGCCACCACCGGGCAGGCCACGAAGTGTCCGGGCTCCCGCTCCACCAGCGCGGGCTCGTCGTGGCACCCCCTCGATGGAGACGAGGGGCTGCCCGAAGCGGCTCGGGTGGGGCAGGCACTCGAGGAGGCCCCGCGTATAGGGATGAATCGGCCGGGCGAAGAGCCGCCCCACCGGCGCCAGCTCGACGATGCGCCCGCCATAGATGACCGCGACCCGGTGGCACAGCTCGGCGACCACGCCCAGATCGTGGGTGATGAGGAGGACCGCCATGCCGCGCTCCGCCTGGAGCCGCCGGAGGAGATCCAGGATCTGCGCCTGGATGGTGACGTCCAGCGCCGTGGTCGGCTCGTCGGCGATCAGCAGCGCCGGCCCCGAGGCCAGCGCCATCGCGATCATGGCGCGCTGGCGCAGGCCGCCCGAGAGCTGGTGGGGGTAGTCACGGGCGCGCTGGCGCGGCGACGGGATCTGGACCAGGTCGAGCATCGCGTGCGTGCGCTCCCAGGCCTCGCGGCGGCCGGCGCCTCCATGCGCGAGCACGGCGGAGGAGATCTGGTCGCCGATGGAGAAGACGGGGTTGAGCGAGGTCATCGGCTCCTGAAAGACCATGGCGCAGGTCCTCGCCCTCGAAGACGACGCGTCCCGCCGCGATGCGGCCGGGCGGCGGCACCAGACGCATGATCGACAGCGAGGTGACGCTCTTCCCGCACCCGCTCTCGCCCACGAGCCCGAGCACCTCGCCCCGGTCGATCGTGAAGCTCACCCCGTCCACCGCGCGGAGCACGCCCTGGCCGGTGGGGAAGTGGGTCTCCAGACCGTCGACGGAGAGAAGCGGCGACATCCTAGACCTTGAGGCGCGGATCGAGTGTGTCGCGCAACCAGTCGCCCAGGAGGTTCACCGCGAGCACGGTCAGCATGATCGCGAGTCCCGGGAAGGTGGCGAGCCACCAGGCGGTGGCGACGTAGTTCCGCCCATCGGCCAGCATCCACCCCCAGGTCGGCGTGGGCGGCTGGACCCCGAGCCCCAGGAAGGACAGCGCCGACTCGTAGATGATCATGAACGCGAGCTCGAGGGTGGCCACCACGATGATCGGGGTCAGCGCGTTCGGCAGGACATGCCGGAGCAGCAGGCGCATCGACCGGTTGCCGCGCGCCCGGGCCCCACTCACGAACTCGCGCTCGCGGATCGACAGCACGTCGGCGCGGACGATGCGGGCGAACTGCACCCAGCGCGTGACCGCCATCACCAGGATCACGTTGAGGAGGCTCGGGCCGAGCGCGAAGACCACTCCCATCGCGAGCAGGATATAGGGGATGGCGAGGAACACGTCCACCACGCGCATGATGCAGGCATCGGTCCGCCCGCCATGGAAGCCGGCGAGGAGGCCGAGGGTGACGCCGATCAGGCCGGACAGCGTGACGGCGGAGAGCCCGACGCCGAGGGAGATCCGGCCCCCGTACAGGATGCGGCTCAAGATATCCCGCCCGAGGTGGTCGGTGCCGAGCGGATGCTCTCGCTGACCCCGCTCCTGCCAGACGGGGGGCCGGAGCCGCTTGACGAGCATCTGCCGCGCCGGATCCCACGGGGCGATCTGCGGGGCCGCCAGGGCCGCGCCGCCCATGAGGAGAAGCACCGCGATCCCGAAAACGGCGCGGAAGCTCACCCGACGGCGGGCGGGCGGAGCCACGGGGTGAAGATCGGCCAGCGCCGCCGGGCTCGCGGCGTCGCTCAATGCTTGCTCCGCACGAAGACGATCCGCGGATCGAGATAAGTGTAGATGAGGTCCATCGCCAGGTTGATCAAGACGAAGAGCGTGGCGAGCATGGCGACGATGGCCTGCACCAGCGGGTAGTCGCGGCTGAAGATCGCGTCCACCGCGAGCCGGCCCACCCCGGGCCAGGCAAAGATCGTCTCCGTGATGACGGCCCCGCCCAGGAGAATGCCGAACTCGAGCCCCACGATGGTGACGAGCGGGATGGCCGCGTTCTTGAGCGCGTACTTGTACGTCACCACGAAGGTGCGCAGACCGGCGGCACGCGCGGTGCGGACATAGTCCTGCGCGAGCACCTCGAGCATGCCCGAGCGCGCCATTCGCGCGATGCGCGCCATCGAGAACGCCCCCAGCGCGGTGGCCGGCAGCACCAGGGAGGCCAGCCCGTCGCGGCCCGCCGCCGGGAACCACCCGAGCCAGACGGCGAAGACGAGGATGAGCAAGAGCCCGAGCCAGTACACGGGCATGGCCTGCCCCAGCAGCACGCCCACCGAGCAGACGGCATCGAGGAGCGAATTGCGGCGGAGCGCGGCCAGGATGCCGGCCGGCACTGCCACCACCAGGGCCAGCGCCAGGCCCGCCGCCGTCAGCTCGAGCGTCGCGGGCAGCGTCTGGCGGATCAGGGTGAGGGCGGGCACCTGGTGCTTGAAGGAGAGCCCGAAGTCTCCGCGGACGGCGCGGGAGAGAAAGCGCAGGTACTGGACCCAGAGCGGATCATCGAGCCCCAGCAGGGCGCGGAGCTGCCGGACATCCTCCTCGCGCGCCTCGAGCGGCAGGAGCAGCCGCGTCGGGTCCCCGGTGAGGTGCAGGAGCCCGAAGACGATCACCGAGACCCCAAGGAGGACCAGCACACTCTGCAGGAGCCGGTGGAGGACGTAGGCGAGCATGTGCTGAACCTCGAGATGCGAGGCGCGGGACGGTCGTCAGCCGCCGGCTAGAACCCGATCTCGGTCAGCCGTATCGACTCGTCACCCCGCGGCGTCCACTTGAGGCGATTGTTGACGCCGTAGATGTCCATCTGCTGGTACCCGAAGAGCCACGGGGCATCGTCGCGGATCAGCCGGAGGAGCTGGCTGTAGAGCTGCTTCCGCTTCTCCACATTCATCTCCGCGCGGGCCTGCTCCATGAGCTTGTCGACCTCGAGGTTCGAGTACTGGGAGACCGGCTCCCCGGTGTGGAGGTTCGGCGTCACCCAGTGGTCGGGCTCGAGGCTCGGCAGGCACCACCCGTTCATGAAGATGTCCTCGGTCTTGTGGTCCAGCACCGAGCGGACGTAGCTCCCCCACTCGCCGATGATCTTCACGTTGGTCTTGATGCCGTTCTCGGTGAGCTGGCCGGCCACCGCCTGGGCGATGTCCTTGTCCATGGCCCAGCGCCCGTTCGGGGCCTGGAGAGTGAGCTGGAGGTTCGTCTGGCCCGCGGCGGCCAGGAGCTCCTTGGCCTTCTTGGGGTTGTAGTCGTAGAGGGGAATGGATGGATCGTAGCCCCACACATTAGGGGGCATGGACGAGTTGATCCGCTTGCCATTGCCCTGGAGCACGCTGTCGAGGATGCCCTGCACGTCCACCGCGTGGTTGATCGCCTGGCGGACCCGCCGATCCGCGAGCGCGCCGCCCTTGATCTGCGCGATACCGAAATAGATGATGCGGCAGCTCGGGATCTTCTCGACCCGGACGCTCTTGGTGGCGGTGAGCGTCGGGAGCTGGTCGGGCGGAACGTTCACGATCAGGTCGGCCTGACCGGTCTGGAGCGCCGCGATCCGCGCGCCGAGCTCGGGGATGGGCCGCCACGTGGCCCGGCGCACCGCCGGCTTGCCGCTCCAGTGCGCGTCGTTGGCCTCGACCACGATGCGGTCGTTCTTGGTCCACTCGACGAACTTGAACGGGCCCGTACCCACGGGCTTGAGATTCGCCTGCCCATCGCCGACCTGCGCCACGTACTTGGGCGCCAGCTGGTACATGAGGGTCATGCGCGCCGGCATCGCGGGGTCGGCCACCTTGGTATGGAAGCGCACCGTGTAGGGATCGACGATCTCCACGCGCTCGATCGTGCTGAACCAGCCCTTCTGCGGCGACTTGAAGTCCGCGCGGTTGATGCGCTCGAAGGAGAACTTGACCGCGGTGGCGTCGAAGGGCTCACCATTGTGGAAGGTCACCCCCTGGCGGAGCTTGACCTCCCACACCTTCTCGCTCACGAGCTTGTGCGAGGTCGCGAGCGCGGGGGCGAGCTGGAGCTGCTTGTCACGCGTCAGCAGGGTGTCGTAGATCGACGTGTTGATGATGAGCGTCACGATGTTGTTGGTCATCTGCACGTCGAGGAACTCCGCGTCGATGCCCTGGGCGATGGTGATATCGCGCTCGCCCGCGGCCCACAGGGGGTCGGGCGCGGCGCCGGTCATCGTCGCGAGGACGGCCAGGATGGTCGCCAGGGATCGGAACGTTCGCCGCATGGAGCCCTCCTCCACTGAAGTGGTCTGCGCGTGCCGCCAAGGTCAGGATCGAGCCTGAGGAGCGGGCTGATGGTATGTCCCGGGAGCAAGGAGTGTCAAGCCGCCGGCTCTCCCTGAGCTTTCGCCGCCGGCGGGAGCGCGAAGCTGGGAGCGGCCTCCCGCCCGTTGACACGGACGCCGGCGCCGGTCCACTATCGCGTCCGTCCCACCCGCCGGCCCCGCGGGCGCGGGGGGCGCCACGCGATGACCGTCGCCAAGATCGTCCCGCTCCACGACCTGGCCCGACGCCTGGAGGCTCCGCGGCGAGCCGGCCTCAAGATCGTCCAGTGCCACGGGTGCTTCGACCTGTTGCACATCGGGCACATCCGGCACCTGCAGGCCGCCCGCGCGATGGGCGACCTGCTGCTCGTGACGGTGACGGCCGACGTCCATGTGGCCAAGGGCGAGGGCCGGCCGGCCTTCACCGACGCCCTGCGAGCCGAGGCGCTCGCGGCCCTGGCCTGCGTCGATTTCGTGGCCATCAGCCCCGGTCCCACGGCGGTGGAAGCGATTCAGCTGCTCCGGCCGGACTTCTACGTCAAGGGCCAGGCCGGCGAGGAGCCCGCGCGGCGCAGCGCGCGGCTCCAGGGGGAGATCGCGGCGGTGCGCGCGCTGGGCGGCGACGTGCGCTTCACCCACGAGGCGGTGTTCTCCTCCACCGCGCTGCTGAACGCGCAATTCCGCGTGCCCGGCGACGGGGCCTCGGCGTGAACGGGCTTCCGGACGGGCGCGGGCCGCGCGATCCCGAGGCGCGACGCTTCCTCGAGGACTTCCGGGCGCGCCACGCCCCCGGCGTGGTGCGCGACGCGCTGGCCGCGCTCCGGCCGCTCAAGGTCCTCGTCATCGGCGAGGCGATCATCGACGAGTACAGCTACTGCCTGCCCCTGGGCAAGGCGCCCAAGGAGCCGGTCATCTCCACGAGGCACGTCCGGCTCGAGCGTCACGCGGGCGGGGCCCTGGCCTGCGCGAACCACGTGGCCGGGTTCTGCGGCGAGGTCGACCTGGTGACCGGCCTCGGCGCCGAGGACCCCGAGGAGGCGTTCGTCCGCGGCCGGCTCAAGCCGAACGTCAGGCCACGCTTCATCGTCCGCGAGGGCGCCCCGACCATCATCAAGCGCCGGTACGTCTCGGAGCCCGGGCTCCTCAAGCTGTTCGAGGTCGCCGTGATGGACGACACGTCCCTGCCCGCCGCCCTCGAGGACCAGATGCTCGCGCATCTCGAGACGGCGCTGCCCGCGTACGACCTCGTCATCGTCACCGACTATGGCCACGGCTTCCTCGGCCCGCGCACCGTCGATCTCCTCGCCGCGCGCGCCCGCTACTTGGCGGTGAACACGCAGGCCAATCCCGGGAACCTCGGCTTCCACGTGATCACGAGATACCCGCGCGCCGACTACCTGTGCATCGACGAGGGCGAGGCCCGGCTCGCCACGCGCGACCGCTGGAGCCCCCTGGCGGAGGTGGCCGGCGCCCTGCGGGCGCGCGTCAAGTGCTCCGCGATGTCCGTGACCCGGGCCCAGCAGGGGGTGCTGACCTCCGGGCCGGACGGGACCGCGTCGGAGGTCCCCGCACTCACGCGCGACGTCGTCGACCGGATGGGCGCGGGGGACGCGTACCTGGCGCTCTCGTCCCCATGCGCGGCCGCCGGGCTGCCCCTGGACGTGGTGGCGCTGATGGGCAGCACGGCGGGAGCCCTGGCCGTGCGCATCGTCGGAAATCGCTCCTCCGTCGAGCCCGCCGCCGTCGAGCGCCTCCTCGCCGAGCTGCTGGCCTGAGACCGATGGCCGCCTTCCCGGAGACCGCGCCGTGCGTGAGCGTCGCGATCTCGACCTGGAACCGGGCCCACCTCGTAGGCCGGGCCATCCGGAGCGCCCTGGCCCAGACGTTCGAGGATTTCGAGCTGTTCGTCGTCGACGACGGGTCGACCGACGCCACCCCGGAGGTGCTGGCGGGCGTGGACGATGCGCGTCTTCACCGGGTCCGGCACGAGCGGAACTATGGGATCAGCCGCACGCGGAACACCGCCCTCGGGCTGGCGCGGGGCGAGTGGGTGGCCTTCCTCGACGACGACAACGAGTGGGCACCGGACTACCTCGAGCGGCAGCTCGCCTTCGCGGCGTCGCGGCCCGGGGTCGGCGTGGCGTACTGTCGCGCGCGCCAGCGCCATGCGCCCTCCGGCTCGGAGGTCGAGCTCCCCGAGCTGAGGCAGGGCCGGGTGTTCTGCGACCTGGTGGAGGGATGGAACCCGTTCGTGTCGAGTGCGCTGATCCGCAGGGCGGTCCTTCTCGAGGCCGGCGGGCTCGACGAGCGGCTGCGCGCCACCGAGGACCGCGACCTCTGGATGCGCCTGGCGCAGCGCACGGAGTTCGCCGGCGCGAGCGACGTGCTCCTGATCCGCCACGAGCGCCACGGCCCCCAGCTCTCCCGCAACCCCGACTTCCTGGCCCGGGACGCCGCCGTCCTCGCCGTGAAGTGGCGGGACGCCATCACGGCGGCGTGCGGAAGCCGGGCCTATCGGCGCTGGCACCTGCGGCTGGTGCTGTGGGCGGAGCGGTGCCGCGTGGCGCGTACGGTGGAGCGCGGCGGCGGGAGGCGCATCGCCGCGGCGCGGTCGGCCGGACGGCTGCTCTCCCTCTTCCCTGGGTCGGCGCCGCACGTGGCGGAGGCGCTTGGCCAGGCGATCCTCGGCCCGCGGAGGCTGGAATGGGTGACGCGGCGGCTCAGCTGGTACGGCTACCGCGCGCGCAAGGCCCTGGGCCGCTCTCGCTAACCCGTGCGGGGACATGACCACCGAGGTCCGCGTCGCGCTGATCGGCTACGGCCTGGCCGGCGCGTGCTTTCACGCCCCCACCATCGCGGTCACCCCGGGCCTGAGGCTCGCGACGATCGTCACCGCGAGCCCGGAGCGGCAGGAGCGCGCGCGCCGCGAGCACCCGGCGGCGCGCGTCGTCGA
>WNFK01046145.1_pt1 | contig 10495 bp, 9 predicted proteins | sample 5400281 | NCBI WGS metagenome assembly WNFK01 (sample SAMN13153350, study PRJNA577476) | soil metagenome | isolation source: 20 cm soil on Douglas fir-dominated hillslope | place: USA:California | collected 2013-09-17
GCCGATGGCGCGGATGCCGCGCGAGCGCCCCGCCTCCATCAAGGCATCCCACACGGCCTCGGCCGCTTCCGGTTCCATCCATAGCTCGTAACCCAAGTCGCCGGTAAATCCGGTGCGCGACACCGTCAACCGATGGGCGCCGAGAGCGAAGTAGCCGATTTCGAAGGGCTTGAGCTTCTCGACTCCCTGCAAGCCCACTGCCTTGAGAACTGCGCAGGAGGTTGGCCCCTGGACCGCGAGCGCCGCTATGTGCTCGGTAACCTCGCCGATTTCGACGTCGAAACCGATGGCCGAATCCAAAAACCAGTCGATCTGCCGTTCCGCCGTGCAGATTCGATATTCGCCGTCGCCCAAACGAAATACGGTGCCGTCATCGATGAGATGACCCGCATCGTTGCACCACACGCAGTAGGCGACGCGATCCGGCTCGAGCTTGGCGAGATCACGGGTCACCAAGCGATTGAGATATGGCAGCGCATCCGGACCCGCCACGCGGTATTTCACCATCGGCGTCAAGTCATAGAGCGTCGTGGCGTTGCGAATCGCGAAATATTCCTGCTCCATCGTGGTGAAGACATCGACCGTGGTGTATCCCGCCCACGGTATGAAGCTATCGACCTGGGAGAGCGCGCGGGCGCGTCCGTGAAACGGAGTTTTGAGCAGCGGCTGCTTGAAGTGGTGTACGGCGATCTCAGTCATGGTGATTTCACTTCTGGCTCATTCACTTTCAGCTCGTTCACTTTCCAGCTCATTCATGCGCGTTTCCGCGGAAACGTCATCCGCGAGGCGGACGCTGTCGCGTTTCCGCGGAAACGTGCGCCGTCCTCGGCCTCACGAGTTCCTACCCATGACCCCGCCTCCCGGATGGCATCCTGCCCCACAGAGGAACAGGCCCTCGAGCGGCGTGCGGTACTGGGCGGCTCCCGGCACCGGACGCACCAACAAGAATTGATCGAAGGCCAAGTCCCCATGGTGCCAGTGGCCGCCGCTGATGCGAAACTCCCGCTCCATATCGGCCGGGGTCAACAGCTCCGCCCCGGTGATGCTGCTGCGCAGACCCGGCGCGAATCGTTCCAGCACGTCCAATGCCGTGTCCATGAACCGTTGCCGGCCGCTCTCCCAACCCTCCTTGAGTGCATACGGCGCGTATTGCACGATGGCCGACAGCACATGCTCTCCCGCCGGCGCCAGCGTCGGGTCATTGGCGGTCGGAACGGTGATTTCCATGACGGGGGCCGCCGAAAACTCACCGTACTTGGCATGATTGTACGCGTGCTCGATGTGCTGCAGTGACGGCGCGATGAGCAATCGTCCGTGCAAGCCCGCCTCACTTACACCGCTGAACGACGGCGCACGATTCAACGCCAGATGGAGTTTGGCGGCGAGCCCGCGCGCGCGAATATGCTTGACTCGGCGTACGAAGCCCGTATCGAGATACCGCGGTCCCAGCAGGCCCAGGAAGGCGGTTTTGGGGTCCGGATTCCAGCACGACGCCGGAGGCGCGATCGCCCTCGACCAAAATTCTCGCCACCGGCGCGCCGGCGCGAATCGTCGCCCCGGCCGCACTCGCCGCCTTGGCGAGCGCATTGCACAGCGCGCCCATGCCTCCCTTGGGCTGGGACATGCCGGAGGCGCCCGCCGCGGACTCCGCCGCCAAACGGTACAGCAGCGTCAACACCGTGCCGGGCGAGCGCGGACCGAAGTTGGCGCCAAGCACGGCATCGAATCCCAGCGCTCCTTTGAGCGCCGCCGATTCGAAGTTCTCTTCCAGCAAATCATAGACGTTCATGCCGCCGATTCGCAGCAGCTCGCGCATGTCGCGCCTTCCTAACCTGCGTATTTGCCAGCCGATCCGCAGCAGCGCAAGCCGGTCCGCCCAGCCCTCCTTCCCCAAGCGCGGCGGCACGCGGGAGAACATCGGCCCCAGCGCGGCGGCGAAGCGCCGCATGCGCGCCGTATAGGCCGCATAGCCCCTCGCGTCCGCGGCGGACAACCCATGTTCCGCCCCCTCTGCGGTCAGGCACAGGCGAGCGCCGCCGGGCACCAGCGCCGTGGTCGTCATTCTCCGCGCGGCCCATTCGAGTCCGTGCGATTCCAGCTGTAGTTCGCGCAGCAGATCCGCGGGCATGAGATGCAGCAGATGCGCACCGGCGGAGACTCGGAAACCGGGCGCGAACTCCCGCGTCAGCGCCGCGCCGCCGACTTGGGTTCCGGCTTCGAGCACCAGCACCGAACGGCCGCCGCGCGCCAGCGTCGCCGCGCACACCAGTCCGTTGTGACCGCCGCCGATGACGATGCAGTCGTAGCGCGATTGTGCGGCAGCCACCGCCACGGTCAATGCGCCCGCCCAAGATCGCGCAGCACGGCACGGGCGGCGTTCGCGCCCGGCGCGCCCATGACGCCGCCGCCGGGATGCGTGGTGGAGCCGCACATGTACACGCCGCGCACCGGCGCTCGATACTGTGCGTAGCCCGGCACCGGCCGGTTGAACAGCAACTGATCCATGGTCAGTTCGCCTTGAAAGATATTGCCTTCGGTGAGACCCACCTCGTTTTCAATGTCCCAGGGAGTTCGAATTTCGGCGTGCAGAATCAGCTCCTTGAAATTCGGACTGTGCCGCGCGATGGTATTGATCACGGTATCGCCGAAGGCCGTGCGTTTGGCGGCATCCCATGGACCGTCGGCCAGCTCGTAGGGGCAGTACTGGACGAAGACCGACATATAGTGCTTGCCGTCGGGCACCATGGTCGGATCGATCTGCGAGGGAATGAGCATGTCGATATACGGCGCCCGCGACCAGCGTCCGTCCTTCCAATCATCGTAGGCGCGTTCCATCATTTCGATCGTGTCGGTGACATGCATGTCGCCGCGAGTGCAGGGTGAGCCTTCCGGTATCGCCGGAAATCGCGGCAGTCCGTCCAAGGCGATATTCAACTTTCCGGAGGACCCGCGAATCTTGAAGTTCTTCACCTGACGCACGAATTCGTCGGGCAGATCCTTCGCATCCATGGTGTCGAGAAAAGTCCGGCGCACGTCCAGGTTCGAAATGACCAGCGGCGCGCGGATTTCCTCGCCGTCCGCCAATGCGACCCCGGACGCGCGCCCATTGCGCACCAGAATCCGCGCCACGGGCGCGGCGCTGCGGATGGTGCCGCCGCTGGCCTCGAACGACGCACCCAGCGCCTTGGTAATCGCGCCCATACCGCCGCGTGCGAAGCCCCAGGCGCCGACCGTGTCGTCGATATCGCCCATGTAGTGATGCAGCAGCACGTAAGCGCTGCCGGGCGAGCGGGGCCCCAGGGCCGTGCCGATGATGGAGCTGCCGGCAAAATGCGCCTTGACGATTTCGCTCTCGAAATATTCGTCGAGAAAATCCGCCGCGCTCATGGTCCAGAAGCGCAGCGTATCGTACATGCGCTCTTCGCCCAAGCCGTGGAAGCGCTTGCCCAAGTACAGCAATTCCTTGAGATCGCGCGGCTTGAACGAAGTGGGATCCGGCGGCTCGCGCATCAGCAGCGGCTTGATGAATTTGCACTGACGCATGACATCGCGCGAATAGCGATCGTACGCCTCCGCGTCGCGCTTCGAATGCCGGGCGATTTCACGGCGCAGTGCGTCGTGGTTGTCGTACAGCGCCAGATGCCCCCCGCCCTGCATCATGGTGCATCCCCCTTCATAGGGGATGACTTGCAGTCCATATTTAGGCAGCTCGAGAGTGCGGATGATCTCCGGCCGCAGCAGGCTGCAAACGTACGAGCAGTTCGAGTACGTGCTGACGCTCGAGCACCAGCACCTCGAGGCCCGCGCGCGCCAGATAGCATGCGGCAACCAGTCCGTTGTGTCCGGCCCCGACGATGATGGCGTCGAGGTCCGACGGCGTTCTTGAGGCGCCGCTGCTCAAGCAGGCACTTTGTGCGTGGCACCGCTCGACTTCAAGGTGGCATCGACCGCAATCTCGAACGCCTTCAACGTATCCGCGAGGCAGGACGCATCGTGCGCCGCCGAAACGAACCAAGGTTCACGCGAGTCGGGTTCGCACAGCACGCCCTCGTCGTGCAACACCTGCGCCATGGCGTCATAGAAGGAGTAGTCGCTGCTCTTCCAGGCACGATAGTTGCGCGGCGGCTCATGCGCGAAATACAGTCCGCTCATGGAGGGGTGTCCGACGAAGCTGTGCGCGATACCACGCGCGCCGAGCACGGCGCGCAGCCCCAAGCGCAGGCGCGTGCCGTAGTCGGCAATTCGCTCCAGGGCATCGGTTTCATCGAGGATCTGCAGAGTCTTCTCCGCCGCCGCCAGCGAGATCGAATGTGCCGTGTAGGTGCCGCCGTGCGCGACGCCGCGGCCGATCTTGCGCATGATGTCCTCGCGGCCCGCCAGCACGGAAATGGGATAGCCGTTGGCCACGGCCTTGGCGAAGGTGCAGAGATCGGCCTTGACGCCGTACAGTTCCTGCACACCGCCGCGCGCGACGCGGAATCCGGTCTTGACCTCGTCGATGAGCAGCACCACGCCGTGCTTGTCGCAGAGCGACCGCGCCGCCCGCAGATACTCCGGTTCGGCGGCGATGCCGAGGCAATTACCCATGATGGGCTCGATCAACAGGCAGGCGATTCGATGCGAGAGACGCTTGAACACATCTTCCAGCTGATTCGCATCGTTGGCCTGGACGAAGTGCGCAAAGCTGCGTGTGCTGATGGGCACGCCTTCGCTGTACGGCTTTACTTCGGGGTCGCCGACCTGCGACCACTTGTCCATGGGCGTAAACCACATCGCCGCATCGAACAGCCCGTGATAGCCGCCCTCGAGAATCACGTAATCGTCCTTTCCGGTGTAAGCGCGCGCCAGGCGCAATCCGGCCATGACCGCTTCGGTACCCGAGTTGGAGAAGCGCACGAGTTCGGCGGCCGGCACCATTTTGGAAATGCGCTCGGCCACGGTGAGCTCGCGCTCCGTGGACAAGGCAAATACGCCGCCCACGCCCATGCCCTCGCGCGCCGCTTGATCGACTTCGGGATGAGCGTAGCCCAAGATCGCGGGACCATACCCTAAGCGGTAGTCGACGTACTCATTGTCGTCAAGATCGGTGATGCGCGCGCCCAGGCCGCGTTTCACATAGATGGTGCGATCCTCTCCCCAGTAGCGGAAATTGGAAGCCACGCCGAGCGGCAGGCGTTTGACGGCGCGTTGAAAATGCGCGTTGTTCTTGGTCAGCTTTCTGGCCATGACGTCCCCCTTGTACTGGTTCGCTATCGATAAGATTTCCCAGACCGTAACATCCGCCGCGCGCCTCGTCCAGAAAAATTATATAACCATATAAGCCGAGCGCCGGGAACGGCGCACCACCCTGTCTCGCGCAGCCTTTGAATCCAGTTTCCGTGCGTCTGAATCGACAATTTCAACGTCAACTGCCTTGCTGCGTTGGCCCGACTTGCCAAGCTGGCAACCTTCGGCGTACATTAAATGACCATATAAGTCGCCGCGGGAAAAGCAATGTCCAACCTATCCGTCGCGAAGCGCGCCGACGAGGCGAACACCTTGCCGCATGCACTGCCCGCCTGGGTTTACAACAACGCCGAGCTGACCCGGCTCGAACTCGAACGCATTCTGATGCCGAGCTGGCAAATCGTGTGCCATATCAATTCCATTCCCAAGGCGGGCGACTACGAAACCTTCGATTTGGGCCCGGAAAGCATCATGGTGTTGCGCGATCGCGATGGTTCGATACGCGGCTTTCACAATGTCTGCCGGCATCGCGGCGCGCGCCTGTTGGACGGCTCGGGAAACTGTCCCGCGACCATTACCTGCCCCTACCACGGCTGGACGTACCGGCACGACGGCGACCTGATCGGCATGCCCGTTCGCGAGAGCTTCCCGGGACTCGATCGCGCCGAACATGGCCTGCGTCCTGTGCGCACGGATATTGCCTTCGGCTTCGTCTTCGTCTGCCTGGCCGGCGACCCACCGCCCGTGTCGAGGGTCTGGGGCAAATTGGCCGAGGAGCTCCTGCCCTATCGGCTCGAAGACATGGTGCCCTTGGAGCCCGTTTCCGAAGAGACTTGGAACGTCGATTGGAAAATCGCGATGGATAATTACCTCGAGTCGTATCACGTGCCCATCGGCCATCCGGGGCTGTATCGCATGTTTACGCCTGACTACGAGGACCAGGCCTCGGTGCCCGGCGTCGCGCGCGGCATCAGCTGGCTGCGCGACAAGGAGTCGCCGCGGTGGTCAGAGGGCCTGTATCAGCGGCTGATCGGCCGCGTCACCGCGCATTTGCCCGAAGATCAGCGCCGCTGCTGGCGTTTCTACAGCGCGCTGCCGAATTTGGGGCTCGACGTGTATCCCGAGCGAATGGATTTCTTCCAAGTGTTACCCGACGGCCCGGGCAGATGCATCGTTCGTGGCGCCGTGTTTGGCTTACCCGATGATCGCCGCGAAATGCGCGCGATTCGCTTCCTGAGTTCGCGCATCAACACGCAGGTGAACAACGAGGACAAGTGGCTCTGCGGCCGGGTGCAGCGCGGACTCGCGTCCGGCAGTTACAAGCCGGGGCCCCTATCGCAGCTCGAACGCTGGATGCTCGAATTCCACAACCTGCTGCGTGCGCGTATTCCGGAATTTACTCTGCCGAGTGCGCCCAAACAGTTTGGTTGAGGGGCCACGTGGAGTGCGGGCGGCTCGTGTAGCGCGAGCCGCCCGCCGCCGGTCGGGAGTACCCGACTATCTAACCTAGATTGATCCAGGCGGACTTCGTCTGTGTGTAGGAGAGGAAGCTCTCCACGCATTTGTCCCGGCCCTGGCCCGACTGCTTGTAGCCGCCGAACGGCTGCGTCATGTCGCCGTGGTCGAAGCAATTCACCCAAATGACGCCGGCTTCGAGATCGCGGACGGTTTTATGAGCGACGCTCAAGTCGCGTGTCCACACTGACGCCGCCAGCCCGTAGATCGAGTCGTTGGCCACGGTCAGCGCTTCGGCGAGGCCGTCCACTTCGATGGCGGCGGCGACGGGTCCGAAGATCTCTTCTTGCGCGATGGTCATGCGGTTGTTGACGCCGGAGAACAGCGTGGGATTGACGAACGCTCCCGGCAGTTCCGGCGAGCTGCCGCCGAATTCCAGCCGTGCACCCTCCGACTTGCCGCGGTTGATGTAGCTCATGACCCGCGAGCGGTGCGAAGCGGTCACCAGCGGCCCCAAGTTGGTGGTGGGATCCAGCGGGTCGCCGGCGCGGTATGCGTCCTTGCCGCGCTCGATGAATCGCGCCAGAAATTCCTTGGCAATGGGGCGGTCGAGCAACAGCCGGGAACCCGCGTTGCATACCTCGCCCATGTTGCCGAAAATTCCGTTGATCGCGTACGTCACCGCGGTATCGAGATCCGGCAGATCGGCGAGGAATATTTGCGGAGTCTTGCCGCCGCATTCCAGGCTGACGCGTTTCATATTGGACTGGCCGGCGTAAATCAGCATCTGCTTGCCGATCTCCGTCGAGCCGGTGAATGCGATCTTGGCCACATCCTTGTGCAGCGCCAGCGCGGCGCCTGCAACCTCGCCCAATCCGTTCACGACATTGAATACGCCCGGCGGGCCGCCGGCTTCGATGAACAGCTGTGCCATCAGCAATCCTGACAGCGGCGATTGTTCGGCCGGCTTCAACACCACCGAATTGCCGGCGGCGAGAGCCGGCGCGACCTTCCAGGCAGCCATCAACAGGGGATAATTCCACGGCACGATGCAGCCGACCACCCCTAAGGGCTCGCGCAGAATGTAGTGAAACGCGTCCGCGGCGGTGGAGGTGACCGCGCCGTCTATCTTGTCGATCAATTCGCCGAAGTACGCGAAATTCCGCGCCGCCGCCGGCACATCGATGGTCACCATGTCGGTGATCGGCTTGCCCATGCACAGGGTGTCGAGCAGGGAAAACTTTTCATTGTTCTCCTCCAGGAGCCGGCTGTACGCCGCCATGATCGCCATGCGGTCGCGGGGCGCTTTGCGGCGCCAGACTCGCGAGGCGAAGCTGCGTTTGGCTGCCGCCACCGCCGAATCGATGTCGGCGGCGGTGCCGGCGCTCACCTCGCAGAGAGGCGCGCCGGTCGCGGGATTCACCACGGTGAACCGGCCGCGCGCGGCCGAGTCCACGTATTGACCGTCGATGAAATGCCGGGTTTCGTAGCGCACGCCGGCGGCGCGCGCATGCCAATCTTTCGTGGTCAAGGTCGTCAAATTCATGTGCCTACTCCCGAAAAATGCCGCAGGTGATGCCGAGTATATTGAATTCTCTCATAGGTCGTTCGGCGGCCGAGCGAGCGCCATCACCGGCATGAGCGTGACCAGTTCTCGCCGGAACGCCGCGACCGCGGGCGCGGCCCGCGCAGCGCCCGCCGCCTCGTGACCGAACGTCACGATGCCTCTTTGGGTCGATTCCGCGACGGTGATCGCCGATCGCCGTGCGTACGGGCTTAGCCGCGACGCCAGGTACTCCATCGCGCGCGCGGGCCGGTCCGCGTCGCACACGGTGTGTTCATGTCTCCGCAACAGGCAGCGGCCAGGCCCACTAGGCAGCACTTGCAGCAGGGTGAATCCGTCCGGCCGCAGCTCAATCCGGTGGTTCGGCGTCAAAAATCGCCGCTGCCAGCTGAAATTCTCGGTGGATTCCAACAGGCGCTTATACGAGCGGGCGCTCCAGCCATGCTCGTCCGCGTCGCGCGATCCGCTGCTCGTGGTCAATTCGAGCCACTGTTCGATCACGAGCTTCCAATCCGCGGCAATCGCGGTCTCGACCGGCGGCCCCAGCGGCCGCGAGCCCGGCGGTGGGGAGAATTCAACCCAAAGATCTGCGACCGGCGGATCCGGCCGCCGGCGCCGGGCGTCTGCCGTCGAGCTCGAACTGCAGCCCATGAACCGCGCACTGAATCGTGTCGACGCGGCCGGTCCGCGCCGCGATCAGTATGTGCGGTGCCTCGCTGCAGCTATTGCGAAACGCGCGTATTTCCCCTGCGCCATCGCGCACGATCAACGCCCGTTCGAAACCAAGGTCGACGCCGAGAAAATCCCCGGGACGCGCAATTCTTGCCTGATGCGCGACGAATTGCCACGAATCTTGGAATACCCCCTGCCGCTCGATGGCCGACAAACGCGCATTGGCGTACACCCACCCCGCCGGGCGCCGGTCGCTTCCGGCGACGCCGGCCTCGCCCGGAGCGGTGAATCGACCGGGGAAAATCGAGCGCAGATAGGCCATGGCACGGCGTTTCGCGGCGGCGCGATCGATATCGGCCTCGGTGCGGAAGGCGAAGTCCTGCCACAGCATCTCCAGCACGCCGATGAGGCCCAGTGCGATCCCGTCCGCGTCCAGCTGCGGCTGGGAGGTTTCGAGGATCAGCCGCTCGATGAGCTCGCGCACCAAGGCCGCAAAGCTCTCGTCCTTCTGTCCGCAAATATCGTAGTATTCCTGCCGTGAACTCGCCTCGCCCCAAAATGCATACCAAACAGAGACCTTGCGAGGACTGGCGATATCCGGGTCGAGATAAAGATCAACCATCAACTCCAACGCTGCAACAGGGCTGGATTTGAGACGCGCCACGGGCACCAATAATTGCTCCTCGAACTCGGCTGCGAGGAATTGCAGAGACGCGACCAGCATGGCCGCCTTGGAGGCGAAGTAGAATCGAACGATGCCGGGCGACATCTTCGCGATGGCCACTACCTTTTCCACCGTGGTTCGCGATGGCCCGTAGATATGCAGGGCGGAGATGCACGCATCGATCAAACGCTGGCGCTGCCGGCCATGGGCATTTCGGGCGCGGGGGATACGCGCCGGCTTTGGGGATTTTCTCTTGAGACCACGCATGCTTCGGCTTAAGTACTCATGACATCGGCGATACGCGGCGACGCTCCGGCGCGCGCCCTGCCGCGCGCGGCACTCGGGGAATGGCTGAAGCGCCGGGGGAAGTGGCTCATCATCTTGCCGCCCCTGCTCTTTCTGTTGGTATTCTTTCTCATTCCCTTTGGGTTTGCGTTGGTAATCAGCTTGGCGGACACGGCGGTGCGCGTGCCGCCCTTCACGGATATTCTATCCGTCAGTCCCGACTGGCACATCAACCTCACGCTGAATCTCGGCAATTTCAAGTATTTGTTCACCGACGAAGTCTACGGTCTTTCATACCTTTATTCGCTGAAGACCGCATTTTTCTCGACTCTGATCTGCCTGGCCCTGGGGTATCCGATGGCCTATGCCATCGCCCGGACTTCGAAGAGTACGCAAAGCGTCCTGCTGCTCATCATCATCTTGCCGTTCTGGACCTCGTTCCTGCTGCGGGTTTACGCGCTCGAGGGAATCATTCGGGAAACCGGCTTGCTCAATACGGCGCTCCTGTGGCTGGGCGTGATCCACCATCCATTGCAGATCATGCGCACCACCTTGGCGGTGTATCTCGGGATCATCTATTCGTACCTGCCGTTCATGGTGCTGCCCCTGTTCGCAACGCTGGAGAAGCT
>WNFK01014992.1_pt1 | contig 10494 bp, 13 predicted proteins | sample 5400281 | NCBI WGS metagenome assembly WNFK01 (sample SAMN13153350, study PRJNA577476) | soil metagenome | isolation source: 20 cm soil on Douglas fir-dominated hillslope | place: USA:California | collected 2013-09-17
CCCCCGATGGAGATCGCCGGCAAGGAAGGGTATCGGCACATTCTCGCCAGCTCGGTGGTCTTCGAGTCCCTGCCGACCGCCGCGCTCGATCACATCAGCACCCGGGGACTCCTGGTGGAGATGGAGTCCGGCGAGCCCGTTCTCGCGGAGGGCACGCGCGGGCCCGGACTCTACGTGGTGCTCGAAGGCCTCGTCGAGATCTTCCTTCCCGATGGCGCGGGTGCGCGGATCCGGCGGCCCACCGAGGTGCACCTCAACACGCTCGGCCCGGGCCGCTGCCTCGGGGAGTACTCGCTGATCGACGAGCACTCGACCTCCGCGGCGGCACGCTCCATGACCGAGGCCAAGCTCTTCTTCCTCTCGCGCGAGGAGTTCCGCGGCATCGCGGAGGGCGACGCCCGGGTCGGCAAGGTGATCTACCTCAATCTCCTCCGCTTCCTCATCTCGCGGCTGCGGGCCAAGGACGAGGAGCTCGATCTGTTCATGATGGGGTCACTCTGATGGCGGTGAAGGCCCTTCTGCTCACGCTCGCCCTCGCGCTGTCGGCGTGCGCGCCGATGGCCGGGCCGGATGGTATCCCGCGCCGGCCCTCCACCGTCACGGTGTCGGGGGCGGGCACCGCCACCGCGCCGCCCGACATGGTGGAGATCACCACCGGGGTCGTCACCCGGGCCGCGACCGCGGCCCAGGCGCTCGCCCAGAACAGCCAGGCCATGGAGCGGCTGCTCCAGTCCCTGGGCGCTCTCGGCATCGCGGCGCGGGACATCCAGACCACGAACGTGAGCGTGTCGCCCCAGCGCCGGCCGGCGAGAGAGGGCCAGCCCACCGACATCCTGGCCTACGAGGTGGTCAACCAGGTGCACGTGAAGGTCCGCGACCTCCCGAGCCTCGGCCGCGTGCTCGATCAGCAGGTCTCGCAGGGCGCCAACTCGATCTACGGGATCCGGTTCGGCCTGATCGATCCCGCCCCGCTCCTCGACGAGGCGCGCAAGCGGGCGATGGCTGACGCCCGCCGCAAGGCGGAGCTCTACGCGGCCGCGGCCGGGCTCAAGGTCGGGCGCGTGGTGTCGGTGCAGGAGGCGGGCGCCGCGTCGCCGCGTCCCGAGGTGGGCGCGCGCGCGATGATGTCCGCGGTGCCGGTGGCGGCGGGTGAGCAGGAGATCCAGGCGTCCGTCAGCGTGACCTACGCGCTCGAGCCCTAAGGCGCCCCCAAAGTCCGGAGGATTCCATGACCGATCTGCACTTCCGTAGCGCCAAGCAGCTCGCCTCCGACATCCGTCGTCGCAAGGTCGGCTGCCTCGAGGCGCTCGACGCGTTCCTGGCGCGCGTGGATCGCTTCAACCCGAAGCTCAACGCGATCGTGGTCACCGACGTCGACGGCGCGCGCCGCCGCGCGAAGCAGGCGGACGCCGCGCTGAGGAAGGGCAAGGTCTGGGGCCCGCTCCACGGCGTGCCGATGACGATCAAGGAGTCGTACGACGTCGCCGGGCTGCCGACCACCTGGGGGCTCCCGGCCCTGAAGGACAACATCGCGCCGCGGAACGCGCTCGCGGTGGACCGGCTGCTCGCGGCGGGGGTGGTGCTCTTCGGCAAGACCAACGTGCCCGCGTGGCTGGCCGACTACCAGAGCTACAACGACGTCTACGGCACCACCAACAATCCGTGGGACCTCTCGCGCTCCCCGGGCGGCTCCTCGGGCGGCTCGGCCGCCGCGCTGGCCGCCGGGCTCACCGGCTTCGAGGCGGGCAGCGACATCGGCTCGTCGATCCGCAATCCCGCGCACTACTGCGGGGTCTTCGGCCACAAGCCGACCTACGGGATCGTGCCGCCGCGCGGCCAGGCGCTGCCCAGCCGGGTCGCCCAGGGCGACATCTCGGTGATCGGCCCGATGGCGCGGAGCGCGGAGGACCTCGCGATCGGCCTGTCCGCGATGGCGGGCGCCGACGAGATCGACGGGGCGGGCTGGCGCCTCGATCTGCCCGCGCCCCGCCAGAAGACGCTGCGCGACTTCAAGGTGGCGGTCATGCTCACCGATCCCGCCGCGGAGGTGGATCGGGAGGTGCAGGCACGCCTGCAGGCCCTGGCCAACTTCCTCGGCAAGAAGAAGGCGAAGGTGAGCCACGCCGCGCGGCCCGACATCGACACCGCGGAGGCGAACCGCGCCTACATCTTCCTGCTGCGCGCCGCCACCGCGGGCCGGCAGACGCCCGACGAGTTCCGGCGCAACGTGGAGATCGCGCGCGGGCTCTCCCCGGACGACGAGAGCTACTACGCGCGGATGATGCGGGCCAACACCGCCTCGCACCGGGACTGGCTCGCGGCCAACGAGACGCGGCACAAGATGCGCTGGCGCTGGGCCGAGTTCTTTCGCGACTGGGACCTGCTGCTCTGCCCGGTGGCCTCCTCCGCCGCGTTCCCGCACGATCACGAAGGCGAGCGCTACGAGCGGACCATCGCGGTCAACGGCCGGCGCGTGCCCGCGGTCGACCAGCTCTTCTGGGCCGGCTACAGCGGCATGGCCTACCTGCCCTCCACGGTGGCGCCGTGCGGCTTCACCCCCGCCGGGCTGCCGGTCGGCGTGCAGATCGTGGGGCCGCAGTACGGGGACCGGACGTGCATCGAGTTCGCGCGGCTGCTCGAGCGCGAGTTCCAGGCCTTCGTGCCCCCGCCGGACTACCGCTGAGCGAGTCGATGGCCGAAGGATCGACGACCTCGTGGTGGCAGCGGCTGGTCAGCGTGACCAAGGCGCTGTTCTGGCTCGTGCTGATCGTGGTCGTGCTCCAGCAGGTCTACGGCTCCAACAAGGTGGAGAACGCGCGGGCCTCGGTGCTGGACCGCTTCCAGCAGGAGCGCAAGTCGCGCGTCATCGCGCTCATCCACCGCCAAGAGACGGTGACCCTCTTCGGGGTGCCGGTCAGCAGCTCGATCAGCATCGAGGACTCGGAGGCGGTGCTGCGGGCCATCCGGCTCACCCCGGAGGACCAGCCCATCGACGTGATCCTGCACACCCCGGGCGGCCTGGTGCTCGCCGCTGAGCAGATCGCCAAGGCGCTGGTGCAGCGCAAGGCCAAGGTGACCGCCTTCGTGCCGCACTACGCGATGTCGGGGGGCTCGCTCATCGCGCTGGCCGCCGACGAGATCGTGATGGACCCGAACGCGGTGCTGGGGCCGGTCGATCCCCAGATCGGCGACATGCCGGCCGCCTCCATCATCAAGCTCCTCTCCCTCAAGAAGCCGGAGAACATCAGCGACGAGATGCTGATCCTGGCCGACATGTCGGCCAAGGCGCGGGTGCAGGTCGGGGTCTTCGTGATGGAGGTGCTGCTCAAGCACCTCTCCAAGGAGAAGGCGGTGGCGCTGGCCACCACGCTGACCGAGGGGCGGTGGACCCACGACTTCCCGATCACGGTGGAGATGGCGCGCGGGCTCGGCCTGCCCATCGCCACCGAGATGCCGCGCACGGTGTACGACCTGATGGACCTCTATCCGCAGGGCGGCCGCGGCCGCCCGTCCGTGCTGTACGTTCCGCTTCGCCCCGGCATGCCGGAGCGGGGCGAGTCGACCACGCCGTCGCCCGGGCCGCCGGTCAAGGGCCGGTCGTGGCGATGACCCGAGCCGAGGAGACCTGAGCCGATGGCCAAGCGCCGAGTGGTGATCACGGGGGCGGCCGGCTACGTTGCCCAGCGGATGTATCCCGAGCTCGCCGAGCGGTGGGACCTGGTGCCGATCGACGTGCGGCCCACCACCCGCGCGGGGAAGCCGGTGCCGGGCCTGATCGTGAGCGACCTCACGCGCCCCGACCGCAATCTCTACCGCGAGCACTTCCGCGGGGCGGACGCGGTGATCCACTGCGGGTTCGTCAGCGCGCCCAACCTCGACGCGACCACCTGGCAGGACAATAGCGACGCGAAGTTCTGGGCCGAGCACGCCAACGTGGCGCTCGCCTACAACGTGAGCCGGGTCGCGCTGGAGGAAGGGGTGCGGCGCGTGGTGGTGTGCTCCTCCAACCACGCGGCCGACTACTACGAGCGGCTGGTGTGGGACGGCCGCCTCGACATGGTGACCCCCGAGATGCCGCCGCGCTCGGACAACTGGTACGGCTGGGCCAAGGCGGCCTACGAGCTGCTGGGCTTCGTGTTCGCCACCGGCAAGGTGGACGGCCGCCGGCTCGAAGTCGTGCAGTGGCGCATCGGCGGCCCGCGCGACGACGACATCGACCAGGTGAAGCCGGGAGACGTCAAGGTCATGCACCGGTCGCTCGGCGCCTATCTCTCGCAGCGCGATCAGGTGCAGCAGGCGATCCGCATGGTGGAGACCGCGGACATCCGGGACGAGCACGGGGTGCCGTTCCTCATCGTCTACGGCATCAGCGGCAACACGCACCGCTTCTGGTCCATCGCCAACGCCCGCACCAAGATCGGCTACGAGCCGCAGGACGACAGCCAGGTGAACTTCGCCGACAAGATCGCGGCCATCGCCCGTGCCGCGCGGAAGGACAAGCCATGACCCACGAGGACGAGCTCCGATCGCTCGAGAGCACGCTGGCCGTCTACAAGGAGACGATCAAGGAGGTCAACCGGCTGGGCGGCGACGGCATGGTCAGCGTGCGGACGGAGTGGCTCCTGCGGATCACCGAGCTCGAGCTTCAACGCGAGCACCTCAGCTCGGTCGTGCGCCGCGCGAGACGGGCGGCGCTGTAGTCGTCGCGATCAGCGGTCGACGGGCCGGGAGCGGGGGGCGGCGGGGGCCTCCCCGGGGCACGCTGCGTCGCCGGCGGGTTGCGCCGTCTCGAGCGGGCCACGAGATGGGACGTTGGCGGCTTCGATGACCCGCAGAAGCCACGGCCCCGGGGAGGCCCCCGCCGCCCCCCGCTCCCGGCCCTCCGTTCGTGGTCGGGTTGACAGCAGGGCGGCCGGGCGGCCGACGACGTGACTGATTCATCCTTTGAAACTTCGCAAATTCATCGGAGGTGGACGGTGGAGTTGAGGTTTGTGCAGGTGGATGTGTTCACCGAGACGGTATTCGGGGGGAATCCGCTTGCAGTAGTGTTTGAGGCTGGCGAGCTGGATGAGGGGGTGATGCAGAGGATCGCGCGGGAGATGAATTGTTCGGAGACGACGTTCCTGTTGCCCCCGACTCGGCCGGATTGCGGGGCGCGGGTGCGGATCTTCACGCCGGCGCGCGAGATACCGTTCGCGGGGCATCCCACCATCGGGACGGCGTGGGTGCTGGCGACGGAGGGGCTGCTGCCGCCGGGGACCAGCCGGTTCAATCTGGAGGAGGGGATCGGGCCGGTGGAGGTGACGCTCGAGGGTGACCCCGCGAGCCCGAGCTTTCTCTGGATGCGGCACGGGGAGGCGCGGTTCGGGCCGGAGCTCGGGGATCGGGCCGGCTTCGCTCGCGCGCTCGGCCTCGAGACGGGTGATCTGCTCGCGGGACAGCCGGTGCGCACCGGCTCGACCGGCAACGCCTTCCTCTATATCCCGCTGCGAGACCGGGAGGCGGTCGACCGGGCCCGGCTCGACGTGCCCGCGCTGCTCGCGGCGCAGGGCGAGGGGCCGAACCTCGGCGTCTTCGTGTTCGCGCCCGATCCGGACCCGCGCGCCGGCCGCGTCTACTCGCGCATGTTCGCGCCGCACACCTCGGGAATCCCCGAGGACCCGGCCACCGGCTCGGCGAGCGGCCCGCTCGGCGCCTACCTGGTCGAGCGCGGGCTGGTGGCGCCGGCCGACTCCGTCGCCATCGTGAGCGAGCAGGGCACGCGCATGGGGCGGCCGAGTTTCGTGCACATCCGCGTCGGCATGCGGGGCGGCCGCATCGGCGAGATCCTGGTGGGCGGCCGCGTGGTCCCGGTGATCGAAGGCCGCCTGAGCATTCCCTGAACGGCGAGAGGGCCATGTACATACCCCGACACTTCGAGGTCACCGACACCGCCTGGTGTCACGCGCTGATGCGGGCGCAGAGCTTCGCGACCATGATCACCGCCGACGACACGGGCGCGCCGTTCGCCACCCACCTGCCGATCCTGGTCGACGCCACCCGCGGCCCGCGCGGCACCCTGCGCGGCCACGTGGCCCGCGCCAACCCGCACTGGCGCTACCTGGCCGCGGGCCGCCCGACGCTGGTGGTGTTCTCGGGCGCGCACGCCTACGTCTCGCCGTCGTGGTACGCGACGCAGCCGGCGGTGCCCACCTGGAACTACGTCGCGGTGCACGCGACCGGGACCGGCGCGCTCGTCGAGGACGCGGAGCGGGTGCGCGCGCTGCTCGCGGACCTGGTGCACGTCTACGAGGGCGCGGGCCCGGGCGCGTGGTCCTTCGAGGCGCTGGCGGAGGACTACGTGGCCGGCATGCAGCGGGCGATCGTGGCGTTCGAGATCCCGATCGAGCGTCTCGAGGGCAAGGCCAAGCTCAGCCAGAACCGCGACGCGGTGGACCAGGGCCGCACCCGCGACGCGCTCGCCGCCTCCGACGACCCGGTGGCCCGCGTGGTCGCCGGCCTGATGGCGGGCGGCCCGCCGCGCTGAGGCGCTACTCGCCCCGGAAGGCGGGCTTCCGCTTCTCGAGCATCGCGCGCCGGCCCTCCTGCGCGTCCGTGCTGGTGCGCGCGCGGTTGGCCGCCGCGTCGAGGTCTCCGTGGGCGATGCCGTCGCGGGCCGAGATCGTCCGCTGGATGCTCGCCTTGATGCCGGCGAGGGCGAGGGGTGCGTTGTCCGCGATGCGGCGCGCGAGTGCCTGCACCGCGGCGGGCAGCTCGGCCGCCGCCACCACCTGGTGGACCATGCCGATCTCGTAGGCGCGCCGCGCGTCGACGGTCTGCCCGGTGAAGAGCAGGTGGCGGGTGTGGGCGGGCCCGATAATCTCGACCAGCTTCTGGTTGAGCAGGAACGGGATCACGAGCCCGATGCGCGCGAGCGGCATGCCCAGGCGCGCCGGCTCCGCGGCCACCCGGAGATCGCAGTGCAGCGCCAGCTCGCAGCCGCCCGCGATGGCGTCGCCGTGGAGCGCGGCGATGGTCGGGTGCCGCGAGGCCTCCACCCGGCGCAGCACCTCCACTACGTTGCCTTCCGGATCGGCCTCGCCTCCGCGCCGCTCCATCTCCTTCAGGTCCATGCCGGAGCAGAACGCGGGGCCCGCGCCCTTCACCACCACCACGCGCACGTCGCGCCGCTCGTCGAGGGAGGCGATGGCTCCACGCAGCCCCTGGAGCAGCGCGGTGTTCATCGCGTTGCGCTGATCCGGCCGGTTCAGCGTCACGGTGGCGATGCCGGCCTCGACCGCTACCAGAACTTCGTCGGCCATGGGGGTCTCCGTAGGCTCGCGTCCGCGGCTAGCCCTCGCCCGGGGCGAGGACGCGGAGCGCGTTCAGCATGAGATCCCGCTTCTTCGTGGGATCCGTCTCGGTGGTCATGAGCGACAGGAACGCGGTGTCGATGCCGCGGTCGAGATAGAGCTGGATGCGGGCCTTGAGATCGCCGAGGCTGCCGCGCGGCATCAGGTCGTCCATCACCTGCTCGGGGATGGCGGCCACCGCGCCCCGCCGATCGCCCGCGCCCCAGGCGCGCCACATCGGGCCGAGCGACTCGGTGCGGCCGAGCCACTCCTGGAACGCGCGATAGACCGGCACGTTCAGGTAGCCCGCGATGTGGCGGCGCACCGCCAGATCCGACTCTGGCCCGGGGGGGTCGAGGTTGACGAAGAGCCTCGCGGTGACCTCGATGGCGTCGGGATCGCGGCCGGCCTGCCGCGCGGCCGCGCGCACCACGCCCACCGAGCGCGATACGTCGTCGGGGGAGAGCCAGTTCAGGATGACGCCGTCGCCGACCTGGCCCGCGACCTTCAGCATGCCCTCGCGGAGCGCCGCGACGTAGATCGGCACCGGGTGGGCGGGGACGCGGGTGAGGCGGAAGCCATCCACCGAGAAGGTCTCGCCTTTGAAGACCACGCGCTCGCCGGCCAGCGCCTTGCGGAGGAACTGCGCGGTCTCGCGCACGCGGGTGGCGGGCCGGCTGAACTGGCCGCCGTTCCACGACTCCACGATGGGCTGCGAGCCCGCGCCGATGCCGAGCACGAAGCGCCCGGGCGCCAGGTCGGCGAGCCCCGCCGCGGTAGAGGCCAGGGTGGCCGGCCCGCGGGTGTAGACGTTGGCGATGGCGGTGCCGAGCCGCATGTTGGTGGCGAGCCCGATGACGGCCAGCGGGGTGAAGCCGTCGATGCCGTCCACCTCGAAGGACCAGGCGTCGGTGTAACCCCACTGCTCGGCCTCGCGGGCCACCTCGGTCAGCTCGGTCAGGGCAAAGCCATCCATCGGCACCGACAGGGACCAGCGCTTCTGCATCGGGCGGTTCTCCTCGTTCGAAGTGGTCGCTCGGGGGAGTGTACCCCGATTCATCGGGCTCGCCGCGAGGCACGGCGAGGCCTCACTTCGTTTTGGATCCTCGCGGGTCCACGGTCTCGGGGAAGCATTGCCACGCGACCCCTCCGTTGCTGGCGTCGCTGCCGTACAGGAGGAGCAGGTCCGTCGAGGCGCGCCGGTCGGTCAGGCCCTTGACCTTGGCGCCGCCCTCCGTGACGTAGGTCGCCTTGCGACCCTCTTTCTCCCGCTGGTCGAGGGCCTTGGTACAGGCGCCCACGTTCGGGAACGCGGTCTGGAGAACCCACGCCCCCGGTTTTGGATCGTGCACCTGGGACCAGAGCACCCATGCGCAGTCGGCCCCCGCGGCATCCGCCACCGCGAGGACCCCGCACAGCGCGGCGGTCACCGTACACCACTTGTGATTGATCATCGACGCTCCTCCTGTCTTGGCTGAACGGCGTCCAATCGATCTTCCTGAAGTCCCGCGTCGATGGCAACGCGAATGCGCGCGGGCCGGTCGTCCGCTGCTCGTCCTGCAAATAATTGCAGGAGAGGTATGGTCCCGAAAGTTCCCGGTCGCCCGGGAAGGTCCTACCGACATGCCGGGACGTCACTCGTGGGCATCCAGTAATTCCAACGACCTGGCCGCGTCGCCTATGTGGCACGACGGTTGCCCGCAGTGCATCGGATGAGCGAGACCCCGAGGAGCACGACCGAGATCAAGCCTCCGAGCGCGCGCGAGGGCGGCGGCGCGCCGTGCTCGGCGGACGCCCTGCTGGCTCAGCTCAACTCGAGCACGGATCTGGCCTGGCTGGTGGAGCGCGTCGTTCGCAATGATCTCCCCTGGGTCGTCGTCCCGGCCGCGGCCCTGCGGGCCTGGGAGGAGCGGGATCCGGTCGGATGGGCCAAGGTGTCGGCCTGGTTGGCCGCCAACAAGGTCGCCGTCGTTCGTATCTGACGGGACACCATGAGTGAGGGCCGGTGGGATGGGTACGTGGGTGGCGGTCCTGGTCGTCACGAGCGTCCTCCTCGTGCCGGTGGTCGGCTCGAGCGCGCGGCCCGCCTCGAGCGCGATAGCCCGGTCCTGAATCTTCTCTGGCTGTTGACCACGTCGAGCGGACGCTAGGCTGCCTCCTCCACCCCGAAGGTTGCCGATTGCTCACGGCGGGCTATCGGCGCTATGCTCGCGGCTTGACAGGGCCGGCGAGCGGCCAGACACGCCTCAAGGTTCTCGAGGAGCCACTCCACCATGACGGTGTTCCCCGGCTTCACGCTCCCGGAGGAGCTGCGCCTGCTCGGCGACCAGATCCGACGGTTCGTCCAGGACGAGATCATTCCGCTCGAGCAGACCATCGATCCCGACGCGCCCGAGATCCCGCGCGAGGATTTCGTCCGCCTCTCCGCCAAGACCAAGGCGGCCGGGTTGTGGACCCTCGGCGCCCGCGAGGAGTACGGGGGCGGCGGGCTCGATACTTTTAGTATGTGCGTTGTTCTCGAGGCGATGGCGCAGCACCGCATGGGGCTCTACAACCCGGGCTGCGGCGTCTTCGGCCGCTACCCGCCGCCCGCGATCTGGGCCGGCAGCAAGGCGCAGATCGAGAAGTACGCGGTGCCCGCGCTGCGCGAGGGCTACGAGACGTTCTTCGCGATCACCGAGCCGGCGGGCGGCTCCGATCCGGCCGGCGCGATCCAGACCCGGGCCGAGCGGCGCGGCGACAAGTGGGTGCTCAACGGTAGAAAGGTTTTCATCTCCCGTGCCCACGACGCCCCGTGGGGCATCGTCTTCGCGCGGACCGACAAGGGGAAGGGCCGCGGCGGCATCTCGTGCTTCATCCTGGAGCACGGCACCCCCGGCTTCACCGCCAAGCCCATCCGGGTGATCCGCACCTCGGCGATCCCCAACGACGTGAGCTTCGAGGACTGCGAGATCCCCGCCGAGAACCTGATCGGCCAGGAGGGCCAGGGTCTCGACCTGGCCTTCGATCTGCTGGTCAAGAACCGCTTCCCGTACTCGGCCTGCAATCTCGGGGTGGCGACCGCGGCGCATCGCATGGCGGTCGCCCACGCCAAGCAGCGTTCGACGTTCGGGGCGCCGCTCAGCCAGCGGCAGGCCATCCAGTGGATGCTGGCCGACGCGGA
>WNFK01153038.1_pt2 | contig 10494 bp, 12 predicted proteins | sample 5400281 | NCBI WGS metagenome assembly WNFK01 (sample SAMN13153350, study PRJNA577476) | soil metagenome | isolation source: 20 cm soil on Douglas fir-dominated hillslope | place: USA:California | collected 2013-09-17
GCTTCCCGCGCCCGCCGCTCGGCGTCGGGAACGCCGTTGCCGAAGAAGTCGGGGAGAAGGACGTTCTCGAGGGCGGTGAGCGCGGGCAGGAGGTTGAAGCTCTGGAAGACGAAGCCGATCTGCGTGTGCCGCAGCGCGGCCAGGTCGGCGTCGCTGACGGCGCGCAGATCGCAGCCGAGCACCCGCGCCTCGCCGTCGAACTCGCGGTCGAGACCGCCGAGCAGGTGCAGGAGCGTGCTCTTCCCGCTGCCGCTCTGGCCCTCGACGGCCACGAACTCGCCCCTGCGGACCTCGAGGTCCACGCCGCGCAGCAGCTCCTGGTCCGGCAGCCCGGCCTCCCGCGGAGGGTACCGCTTGGCGACGTTGCGGAGCTCGATGGCGCTCATGGCGCGACCAGCTCCACGTCGACGATCCCTCCCATCCGGTCCGGGAACGCCTCGGTGGCGAGGGTGAGCCGCACGGTCCGCAGCGGCTCGATCACCTGGCCGACCAGGGAGCGCGCCACGTACGACTGGGGACCGGTGCCGTAAGCGCTCTGGGGCAACTGGCGCAGCGAGGCCGCGAGGCGACCGAAATCCACCCGGATCGCGGCTCCGGCATCCGCATACAGGACCGCCGACTCCGGATTGGAAGCCTTCGGCGTACGGCGGATCTCCTCCGGGCGCAGCGGGCCCCCGAGCAGGTAGGCGACGGGTTTTCCTTCGATCTCGCGCAGGCCGAACCGGGCGCCGCGCCCCGCGGCGTACGTCACCTGGAAGTCCTCGCCCGTGCGCTCCACGCGGGCACCCAGCTCCGGCAGCGCCCGGGCGATCTGCTCGAGGGCCCTCGTCAGCCTCGGCCGGTCGGCGACCTCCGCCAACGCGACCAGCTGCACGGTGTCGAAAGGGCTCTTCCGGCGCCAGTCCAGGCCGTAGTCGACGGCTTGACCGATGTTCGCGCCGCTGGCCAGACCCAGCGAGACTGCCGCGCCGGGTGCAAGGGACGCGAACGCCTCCGCGTCGGCGCCGTGCAACCGATCGAGCAGGCTCGCCAGCTCCGGATCGGCCCGTACGGATTCCAGCAGCCGCGCAGGCGCGATCCCGAGGCGGGCCCGCAGCGGCGCATCGGCCGGCAGCAACTCGACCAGCGCCGCGCCTCCGCCCGGCAGCGCCGCCTGCGCGCGCGTTGCCTGCTCCGCGGGCAGCTCCACGTACAGCCGGGTCGCGGTCCCCCGCTCGGAGGTCAGGGTCCCGACCGCCGCGTTGCCCGGGAGCGGTCCCCGGAGCGCCCGGCGGGGCAGCGCGCTGTCGCCGGGCACCCAGGCGATGAAGTCTCGCGCGCCGAGGCGTTCGCGGGCCGTCTGCAGCCCGGGATCGCGCGCGAGCGTTTGCTCCGGCGGGCGGGTCTCCACCTGGTCCACCGCCGCGCCGGGATCGGCCGTCCGCGCCAGGAGGCCGTAACCACGCACCACCGCGACCCCCACGCGCTGGCCGCGCCGCTCGAAGATCTTCGCGCCGCGGGGCTGTGCCGCCGCGGGTGCGAACCCCCCGCGCTCCACCAGGAGCCGCTGTACCATCTGGAGGAAGAGATCGGGCTTGGCGACCGGCAGGCTGGCGATCCATTCCTGCCGATCGAGCAGGACGACCGCGGCCCCGCGCTCCGGGTCCAGCCCCGCCGACGAGAGGCCTTCGCGCGTGAGCGGATCGAAGCCGAGCTGGGCGGTGACGCCGCGGCGCGCCTCCCCGAGCTGCTCGCCGCCCGGCAGGGACCCCGCGCGGTCTGCGAGCGCGACCAGGTGCTGCGCCACGATCCCCAGGGGCGCCGTGACCACTGCTCCGGCAGGATGCGCCGGAAGCAGCTCCTCCGCGGACGCCGCGCTCCTGCCGCCGCAGCGCGAGCACCCCGCCGCGGCGAGGAGAAGCAGCGCCCAGAGACGCGATCGCATAGATCCGGACGGGCCTACGGTCCCCGGCGCGACCGCACCATGCGCTGGAATCGCTGGTTCTTGCTCATCGACCAGAGATAGAAGCCTTCCAGGGCAGCGACGCCCAGGAGCAGCGGCCCGGTGAACGGCAACACGGTAGCGGCGACCACGCCGACGCCCAGGCCAACCAGGTTCGGCTTCATCAGAAAAGCTTCTTTGACGTAGCTGTCCGCCATCACCGCCCTACGACTTCACGCCCTCCCGGCTGCCCAGGGTCTTCTGCCCCTCAGGCGCCGAGGCGGGGGCCTCGAGCCCCATCTCCTGCTTGAACTGCTTGAGCAGCTCGGTGGCGCGGATCTTCTCCGCCTCCTCCTCGATCTTCAAGCCCTGCGTGTCGACGTTCGACATCGCCATGTCCATCCGGGCCTCGTTGACCGCTGTCTGCTCCTGGATCTTCTGCAGCATCTCGTCGTGGGTGGCGTCGATGCCGGCGACCTGGAAGCTCTCCATCGCATCGGCGACCTTGCTCTGCCACTTGGAGCGGCGGGCGTCGCGAAGCGCCTGCATCGCCTCGTTCGTCTTGCGGTCCTTCTCCCGCATGAACGCCTGCTTGACCTGCATGGCCTTGTCGAAGGCCTGCCGGGCAGCCAGGAGCTGCTGGTCGTTGCGAAACAGGGCCGACTTCACCGTCTGGAGCTGCGTGGCGTAGGTGGTGGCGATGTCGTCGCGGGTCGCCTGGATGGCGGCCTTCACCTTGGAGGTCAGCTCGACGACGTCGTTCTTGTACTTCTGGTTCTCCTTCTCCAGGAGGGTGACATTCGCCTTCACCATCGCGATCGACTCGTTCATCTTCGGGACCTGATCGTTCAGGTCGCGGATGTTCTGCTCGAGGATCAGCTCGGGGTCCTCGGCCGCGGAGATCATCCAGCCGAACATCGAGCGAAACGCGCGCTTCATGCGCTGCCACATAGCGAAGCCTCCAGAGAGTCGGCTCCTCAAAGCATAGCTTGATAGCGCTGGCAAGAAACGGCTATTTCGCCAGCCGGATGGCGATCGGGTGCATGGAGCCGGAGGAAGTCTTCCCGGACTGGGAGCGCGACTTCGGCCGCAGGGCTCCCCTGGAGCTGGAGATCGGACCAGGCAGGGGAGCGTTCGCGCTGGACCAGGCCGCGCGCCACCCGGAGCTCGACCTGGTGGTGCTGGAGACCCGCCGCTCCGATTGCGAGCTGATCCGCGCGCGCGCGGCGAAGCGCGGGCTGCGGAACCTCATGGTCTTTCAAGGCGACGCCAGGCTGCTGGTCCCTCGTTTCTTCCCGCCCCGATCGCTGTCCGCGCTGCACGTGCAGTTTCCCGATCCCTGGTGGAAGACGCGCCACCACAAGCGGCGGATGGTGGACGTGGACTTTGCCCTGCGGGCGCGGGACCTCCTGGTCCCCGGCGGAGAGGTCGACTTCCGCACCGACGTGCCCGCCTACGCGCGCGAGGGCGAGCAAACCTGGCTGGAGGCCGGCTTCGAGAGACTCCCCGACCAGGATCCCGAGGTCCTCTCCACGCGGGAGCGCCGTTACGCCATCTCTGGCCAGCCCGTCTTTCGCGCCCGGTTCCGGAATCCAGGGCCGGAGGTCCGGCCGATGCCGACGGACCGGACCGGCCGGGCCTGGCGCGACCTGCGCCGGAAGTAGGTATCCTGCGCGCCATGCTCCTCGCCCTCTTGATCGCGGTCGATGCGGCGCTGCAGCCGTACGTGAAGGTCGATGCGAAGGCAGTGATCCTCGAGCACGTGCGCGTGATCGACGGCACCGGCGCGGCGGCCAGGGAGGATCAGACGGTCGCGGTGGTGGACGGGAAGATCGCGGCCCAGGCGCCGGCGGGAGCGCAGAAGCTCGACCTCACCGGGCGCACGGTGATGCCGGGCCTGGTGGGCATGCACGACCATCTCTTCTATCCGATGGGCGGCGCCATCTTCGGCGAGATGGCGTACACGTTCCCGAGGATGTACCTGGCGGCGGGCGTCACCTCCATCCGCACCGCCGGGAGCATCGAGCCTTACACGGACATCGAGATCAAGAGGGCGATCGACGCGGGCAAGGCGCCCGGCCCCACCATCTTCCTCAGCGGCCCGTACCTCGAGGGGCACGGGTCCTTCGCCGTGCAGATGCACGCCCTCAAGGACGCCGACGACGCGCGGGACTTCGTGAACTTCTGGTCCGACCAGGGCGCCACCTCGTTCAAGGCCTACAACATGCTCACCCGCGCCGAGCTCTCCTCGGCGATCCGCGCGGCGCACAAGCGCGGGCGCAAGGTCACCGCGCACCTGTGCTCGATCGGGTTCGCCGAGGCGGCCAAGCTCGGGATCGACGATCTCGAGCACGGCCTCCTGGTGGACACGGAGTTCTTCCCCGGCAAGAAGCCTGACCAGTGCCCGCCGCCGCGCGAGGCCCTGGAGGACCTGGCGAAGATGTCCCCGGAAGATCCGCGCATCGCGGCGCTGGTCGCCGAGCTGGTGAAGCGCAAGGTGGCCATCACCTCCACGCTCGCGGTGTTCGACGCGTTCACGGAGGAGGGCTTCCGGCGGGCGCTCACGCCGGCGATGCTGGAGGCGGTCTCGGCGGACACGCGGGCACGCCTGCTCCAGGCGCACATCTCGCGCAACCCTTCGATCTGGCCGGGGCTGGTCAAGCTGGAGATGTCCTTCGAGCGCGCGTTCGCGAAAGCCGGCGGCCTCTTGATCGCGGGCTGCGATCCCACCGGCAACGGCGCGGTGCTCGCGGGGTACGGCGACTGGCGCGACGTCGAGCTCCTGGTGGACGCCGGGTTCACACCGCTGGAGGCGCTGAAGATCCACTCGCTCAACGGCGCCGTCTGGCTGGGCGAGGACGATCGGATCGGGACCATCGCGCCGGGCAAGGACGCCGACCTGGTGGTGGTCGAGGGAGACCCGTCCAAGACCATCGCGGACATCGAGAAGGTCGAGATCGTCTTCAAGCAGGGCGTGGGATACGACTCGCGCAAGCTCTTCGAGTCCGTGCGCGGACTGGTGGGCATGCGATGAGACGGCTGATCCTGCTCGCGCTCTGCGCTTGCGCGTCGCCCCAGCCGCCTCCCGGCAGCGCCGGTCCCGCCGAGGCGGTGAAGGAGTTCGCCACCGCGGTGCAGAAGGGTGACGCCGCGACGGCCTGGTCGCTGCTCTCGTCGCGGACCCAGCAGCGGGCGGACGCGGTCGCCGCCCGCGCGCGGGCGGCTTCGGCGGAGGAGAAGCCCGAGTCCGGCAGGGCGATGCTCTTCGGCAGCGCTCTGCCCGGCAAGCCGATCGATGCGCGCGTCGTCTCCCAGCAAGGCGAGACGGCCGAGGTCCGGACCAACGAGGGAGGAGGCCGGATCTATCGAGTCGTCCGCGAGGGGGATCGCTGGCGTGTCGACCTCGACCTCCCCGATTGATATCCTCCGCGAAGGAGAAGCCATGGCGGACCTGCTGCACCCCACCGTTCCGGACCTGGAAGACGCGCCGGAGACGCCGGACGATCCCGGCGACTTCGAGCTGGCGGTGAGCGCCGAGGACCAGATGGAAGCGCAGCTTCTGGTCTCGGCCTGCGAAGAGGCGGGAATCCAGGTGATCCTCCGCTCCAAGCGCAGCGGGCTGGTAGGGACCATGGTGTCGCCGGTCGAGGGATTCGACATCCTGGTCCCGCGCAAGGATCTGGAGCGGGCGGGGCGGATCCTGGAGGAACGCAAGCAGGTGCTCGAGGCGGATCCGGAGGGCGCCGCCCAGGCAGCCGAGGACGAGGAAGCGCGATCCGAGAAGCCCTGAACAGCTCGGGTCTGGGCAGTTCGCGCCTACCGCGCCGCGGTCTCGATCTTCGAGACCCGCGCCTTCGCCTCCAGCGGCTGCGCCAGCGCGATGCCGACCACCTTCCACTTCTTGTACTCCGTCTGCCGCTGCACGAACGCGTCGAACGGCTCATCGACCACCGCCCGGTCCTTGCCGGTGCTGGCGTGGCGCACCACCAGCGCGTCGCCCTTGCCGATGACGAAGCCCATGTGCGAGATGCGCACCACCCGGTTCGGGTCGCTCTCGCGCACCACCATCACGATGGTTCCGGGGGCGATCTCCTTCCCCCGCTTGCGCGCCTCGTCCAGGGGCAGATAGCGCACCTGGTACGTCCCGTCCGGGACGTTGGCCTCGATCAGCCGCTTCAGGGCGGGCACCTGCGTCCACTCCGTCTTGATCAGCGTCAGCGTCTCCGCGGGCGCGCGGCGGTCGATCGCGGGCACCGCGTCCTTCAGGTAGCCCTTGCGGGAGTTCACCGGCAGCCACTGCGCCTCGGTGAAGTGGTTGCGGGTCTGGAAGCTGGGCTTGCCGTCCGCGTAGCGGATATCGGTCAGCACCGCCTTGGCCTGGTCCAGGTTCTTCGCGTTGGCCATCGCCAGCACCGTCTCGACGTAGGTCTGGCAATCGACGCCGTCGGTCCGGAACAGCGGCCCGGCCTCCGGCCCCGAGGGACCGTCGCCGAGCGGGAGGTCGGTGTAGGGCACACCCAGGAACAGCCCGCTCAAGGCGTCGATCCGCGAAGAGAACGGCAGCCGGTGGGCCTGGGCGATCCTCGCGTCCAGATCCGCCTCGGAAAGCGAGAGGATCGGGGCGGATGCGACCAGGGCGGTGGCGAGGATGGCGAGCATCAGAGGGAATGTACGGGGGAGAGTCTCCCCGTTCAAGGAAAGAGCGGCGGCCGTTGTTTTGACAGGCCCCCGGACCCGGGGTACCGAGAAATCATTGTCACGGCGCGCCACAATCCTGGCCTGCCTTCTTCTCGGCTGCGGGCCCCTGACGGCGACCAGCGCGATCGACGACGCTGAGCGGGCGCTCGTGCGTGCGCGCGCGGCGGACGCGGAAAGGTACGCCGGGTACGAGACCACGCTCGCCGAGCTCTATCTGGCCAAGGCCCGCGAGGAGCAAGCGTACGCGCAGTACGGCGACGCCCGGGCGCTCGCTTCCGAGGCGTTGCGCTTCGCGAACGCGGCCAACCGGAAGGTGGCCGAGCGTGGCGGGGAGCAAGCCCAGCCGGCCAAGCGATCCGCGGTGCAACAGCGGTGACGCGCGCCCGGACCGCGGCCTGCTGCTGCCTCCTGCTCGCGTGCGCGGCCGGGAAGGCCTCGCGCCAGCGGGCGGAGTCCGTCGCCACGGACATCCGGATCGCGCGCGAGCAGAACGCCGAGGTCTGCGCCCCGAAAGAGCTCGCCGTCGCCGAGGCGAACCTCCGGTTCGCGCAGATCGAGCTGGATCGAGGAGACTCGCGGAAGGCCGACGCGCACCTGAACGACGCGGCGCCGGCCGCGCGGGACGCGCTGGCCCGGACCAAGGACTGCGCCAGGCCCATGGTGGCCCAGACCGAACCAGCGGCGGCGGCGCCGGCGCCGCGGGTGTCGGCCCTGGACTCGGACGGCGACGCCCGGTGTTCGCGGATCGCGACCGGGACGGCGTGTCCGACGACATCGATCGCTGCCCGGACATCCCCGGAGCGAAGGACAACTTCGGCTGCCCCTGGCCCGACCGCGACGGCGACGGCCTGGCCGACAAGGACGACCGCTGCCCGGACGAGCCCGGGCCGCCCGAGAACCAGGGCTGCCCGCAAAAGCTCCTGATCGTCGTCCGCAAGGATCGGATCGATCTCAAGCAGCAGATCCACTTCCAGCCAAACCGCGCGGTGATCCTCTCCGACAGCTACGACGTGCTCAACCAGGTGGCCCAGGCCATCAGGGACGCGCCGGGCATCGCCGTCCGGATCGAGGGCCACACCGACAACGTCGGCAAGCGGAAGGAGAACGTCCAGCTGTCGCAGTCGCGGGCCGAGGCGGTGAAGGACTACCTGGTCGGCGAGGGCGTGGAGAAGGGGCAGCTGAAGGCGGTCGGATTCGGCCCCAAGCGCCCGATCGCCTCGAACTCCACGCGCGCGGGCAGGACGCTCAACCGCCGGGTGGAGTTCCGGATGGAAGAGCGCACCCAGTGACTCCGGTGGTGCGGGCCGGCACCGCCACCGCGCCCGACGGAGCGATCCTGGCCTGGCGGGCCGAAGGTTCCGGTCCCCGCGCTCTCCTCGCCTCCAACGGAATCGGCGTCTCGACGTTCTTCTGGCGGCGCCTCGCGCAGCACTTCGCGCCGCTCGGCCCTTACACGTTCGTGATCTGGGACTACCGGGGCCACGGACGGAGCCCGGTGCCCGATCACCCCGAGCGCATGACCGTGGCGGGATGCGCGCGCGATCTCTGGGCGGTGGCCGACGCGGTCGGGCTGGGCGAGGCGGTGCTGCTCGGGCATTCGATGGGTTCGCAGGTGATCCTGGAGGCCTTCCGGCAGCATCCGGACCGGGTGCGCGGGCTGGTGCCGATGATGGGCGCCTCCGGCAAGGTGCTCGACAGCTTCCTCGGGGGCCGGGCACTGGCCCCTTCGCTGCGGCTGCTGGTGGAGGTCGGCGCGGCGAACGCCGCCCTTGCACAGCGCGCGCTGCGCGCGGTCCTGCGCCTCCCCGGAGTCTGGGAGGCCGTCCGGGCCCTGCGGATCGTGCATCCCGATCTCTGCCCGAAGGAGGAGTTCGAGCCCTACTTCGAGCACCTCTCGCAGCTCGACCTGCGCGGATACTTCGCCCTCGCCAGGGACCTGACCTTCCACGACGCGAGCGATCTGCTCGAGCACGTCAACGTGCCCACGCTGGTGGTCGCGGCGGAGCGGGACCTGTTCGCGCCCGCGGAGCGCTCGAAGGAGATGGCGGCGCGGATCCCGGGCGCGGAGCTCCTGGTCCTGCGCGAGGGCAGCCACGCGGCGCTGGTGGAGCAGCCGGAGCTCGTGGCGCTGACGCTGGAGAAGTTCCTGGAGCGGGCTACTTCTGGCGGTAGGTGATCCGGCCTCGGGTCAGGTCGTAGGGGGAAAGCTCGAGCTTCACGCGGTCGCCGGGGAGGATGCGGATGCGGAACTTGCGCATCTTCCCGCTCGCGTAAGCGAGCACCGAGTGCTTGTTGTCGAGCTCGACGCGGTAGTTCCCTCCCGCGAGCTCTTCGCGCACCGTTCCTTCCACCTCGATGCCGGCTTCCTTCTCGGACATTTAGCTCCCGCCCAGACCGCTTGGAGGCGCTCTTTTATCCCGGCTTGGGCGCCGCCGCCAATACTTCAGGGGTGGCCTGGTCCGCGAACTGCTTGAAGTTCTCTACGAAGAGCTTCGCCAGGTGCTGCGCCTTCTGGTCGTAGGCGCCCTTGTCCGCCCAGGTGTCGCGGGGGGTCAGGACCTGACTCGGCACGCCGGGGGCGTCGGTCGGGACCTCGAACCCGAACACCGGGTCCCGGGAGTACTTCACCTGGTCGAGCTTTCCGTCCAGGGCGGCGTTGAGCAGCGCGCGGGTGTGCTGGATGGACATCCGCTTGCCGACGCCATAAGGGCCGCCCGTGAAGCCGGTGTTCATCAGCCACACGCGCGTGCCGTTCTTGGCGATGTTCGACACCAGCAGCTTGCTGTACACGGTCGGGTGCAAGGGCATGAACGGCGCGCCGAAGCAAGTGGAGAACGTCGCCTGCGGCTCCTTGACCCCGATCTCCGTGCCCGCCACCTTGGCCGTGTAGCCGGAGAGGAAGTAGTAGGCCGCTTGCGCGGAGCTCAGGCGCGCGATCGGCGGCAGCACCCCGAACGCGTCGTAAGTGAGCATCACCACGTTCTTCGGCTGCCCGCCCATGCCCGACTTCGACGCGTTCGGGATGTACTGGATCGGGTAGCAGGCGCGGGTGTTCTCGGCCAGCGTGGCGTCGTCGAAGTCGACTTCGCGGGTGACCGGATCCATCACCACGTTCTCCAGCACCGTCGCGAACATCTTGGTGGTGGCGTAGATCTCGGGCTCCGCCTGCGGCGAGAGCCGGATCACCTTCGCGTAGCAGCCGCCCTCGAAGTTGAACACGCCTCCGGAGCCCCAGCCGTGCTCGTCGTCGCCGATCAGGGTGCGGTGCGAGTCGGCGGAGAGCGTGGTCTTGCCGGTCCCCGACAGCCCGAAGAAGACCGCGGTGTCGCCCTGCGGACCCATGTTGGCGCTGGCGTGCATGGGTATCGTGCCCTTGGCGGGGAGGACGAAGTTCATCAGCGAGAAAGCGCTCTTCTTCATCTCGCCGCCGTACTCCGTGTTGGCGATCAGCGTGAGCCTCTTCTGGAAATCGACCAGGATCGCGGTCGGCCCGTTGGTGCCGTCTTCGTCCTTGGAGGTCTGGAAGCCGGGCAGGTCGATGATGGTGAAGGGGTCGGTGACGTTCTCGTACTCCCCCGGCTTCGCCGGGAGCAGCATGGTGCGGATGAAGAGGTTGTGCCAGGCGTACTGGGTGATCACCCGGACGGCGATCCGATGCTCCGGATGCGTGCCGACGAAGGCGTCGAGAACGAACACCTCCTTGTCCTCGAGGAACTTCTTCATCTTGTCGAACACGTGGTCGAACTTCTCCTGCGGGAACGGCTTGTTGACCTTGCCCCACCAGACGCTCTTGTCGGCCAGGGCGTTGCGGACGATGAACTTGTCGCTGGCCGCGCGGCCCGTGAACTTCCCCGTGGTCACCACCAGGGCGCCCC
>WNFK01155525.1_pt1 | contig 10492 bp, 11 predicted proteins | sample 5400281 | NCBI WGS metagenome assembly WNFK01 (sample SAMN13153350, study PRJNA577476) | soil metagenome | isolation source: 20 cm soil on Douglas fir-dominated hillslope | place: USA:California | collected 2013-09-17
CCCTTTCAGGTTTGTGTGCGCGGCGAGGCCCCGACACGGTACATTCAGCCGGTCACCGGCCCCGAGTGAAGATAATGGGGATGCCCGCTCGACGCAAGCCGCCATCACAAAGGAGGAGACGGCCATGAGCAAGCGCTTCCTGCATCTGGTGAGGATGGACGTGGCCCACGATCACGAGAAGGCCTTCAACGAGGTCTACGACAAGGAGCACGTGCCCCTCCTCAAGGCCGTGCCCGGGGTGGGCCGGGCCACCCGCTATCGCAACCCCTCGCCCACCGATCCCCGCTACCTCGCCGCCTATGAGCTGGAGAACGCGGCCGTGCTCCAGAGCGCGCCGTGGAAGACGGCCGCGGAGAGCGGCCGCTGGCCCACGGACATCCGGCCTCACACCATGAACCGCCAGATCGCCACCTACGAGTGGGTCGGCTGCAGCCCGGAGCTGACCTACAAGACGCCGTATATCTTCTGGGTCCTCATGGATATCGAGCCGCATCGCGAGGCCCTCTTCAACCAACTCTACGACACGGAGCACGTGCCGCTGCTCCTCAAGCTCGACGGCTGCACCAACGTGGTCCGCTACAAGACGGAGGCCCCGGGGCTGCCGCGCTATCTCGCGGCCTACGAGGTCGAGCGGCCCGATCTGCCCATGTCCAAGCTGTGGAACGACACGTCGGACATCGGACGCTGGAAGCCCGAGGTGCGGCCCTACACGTACAACAAGCGGTACATCGTGGGAGAGCGCATCTGATGCCCCTGGATATTGCTCTCACCGGTCTCGCCCTGCCCATGGGCGAGTTCCCGGCCATCGCGCACGAAGCGGAGACTCGGGGCTACCGCACGGCGTGGGTCGGGGAGGCCTCGGGCGCCGAAGCCATCGTTCTCTCGACGCTCATCGCCACCCACACCACCACCATCAAGATCGCCAACGGCGTGATTCCCGTGCAGACGCGCACGCCCATCGTGTACGGGCAGGCCGCAGCCACCCTGGGCCACCTCGCGCCGGGCCGCTTCGCGCTGGGGCTGGGGCTGTCGAGCGAGATCATCGTCGGCCAGTGGCACGGCCTGCCCTTTGCGCCGTCCATCCAGCAGATGCGCGAGGCGGTCCAGATCATCCGCATGACCGCTGCGGGCGAGCGTGTGAACTTCGAGGGCAAGTTCTACCGGCTCAAGAATTTCCGCCTCGCCATTCCCGCCGCCTCGCCCCCGCCGCGCATCTACCTCGCCGCCCTCGGGCCCAAGATGTGCGAGCTCGCGGGCGAGGTGGCGGACGGTGTGCTCCTGAACTGGCTGCCCCCGTCGGCCATGGCGGCGTCGGTGGGGCACGTGGAGGCGGGGGCCAAGCGCGCCGGCCGCAGTCTCTCCGACATCGACGTGGCCGTGTACGTGCGCACGTGTGTCACCGACGAGCCCACGGCCGTGCGCGAGACACTGGCCCGGGACATCACGGGCTACGCCATCGTCAGCGTCTATGCGCGCTTCTTCGCGGAGTGCGGGTTCGCCGAAGAAGTGGAAGCGGTGAACGCGGCGTGGAAGGCGGGCGATCGTGCCGGTGCGGTGAAGGGAATCTCCGAGCGCGTCCTCGATGGACTGGGGGCGGTCGGCTCCGCCGATTTCTGCCGCGAGCAGATGAATGCCTTCGCGCGCACGGGAGCCACGCCGGTGGTGCTGCCCTTCGCCCCACCAGGCCCGGGTGCGCGTGCGTCGATGCTGAAGACATTTCGCTCCTTTCCGTGAGCGCGCGCCGGATGCTCACCGTGTAGCGTTTACCGAGGAGTCTCGCCCGTTTAATGCCGTCCCGTTTCGCCACCAGGGGTTGGTCTGGCTCTTGCAATTTGCCGCGGCAAAGGAGCCATGCATGCGAGCGCTGTGCTGGCACGGGAAGGAAGACATCAGGGTCGACACGGTGCCCGATCCGCGGATCCAGGACCCGCGTGACATCATCGTGAAGATCAGCTCCACGGCGATCTGCGGATCCGACCTGCACCTTTACGGCGGCTTCGTGCCCTCCATGGAAGAGGGCGACATCGTCGGCCACGAGCCCATGGGCGAGGGGATCGAAGTCGGGCGCGACGTGAAGACGCTCCGCCGCGGGGATCGGGTGGTCGTCCCCTTCACCATCTCTTGCGGTACCTGCTTCTTCTGCCGGAAGCAGATGTTCTCCCTGTGCGACACGTCCAATCCGAACGCCGACGCGGCCCGCGAGGTCATGAGTCAATCGCCGGCCGGCCTCCTTGGCTACTCTCACCTCCTCGGAGGCTTTCCTGGCGGCCAGGCCGAATACCTGCGGGTGCCCTTCGCCGACGTTGGCCCCGTCAAGATTCCTCCCAGCCTGCGCGACGAGCAAGTCCTGTTTCTCTCCGACATCTTTCCTACCGGCTACATGGCGGCGGAGAACGCGGAGATCGAGCCGGGCGAGACGGTGGCCGTCTGGGGAAGCGGGCCGGTCGGCCAGTTCGCCATCCAGAGCGCGTGGATGCTCGGCGCGGGGCGGGTGATCGCCATCGATCGCGTGCCGGAGCGGCTGCGGATGGCGGAAGAGCGGGGTCATGCCGAGACAGTCAATTTCGAAGACGGCGAGGTCTACGAGCGGCTGATGGCCCTGACGAGCGGGCGCGGACCGGACCGGTGCATCGACGCGGTGGGGACGGAGGCTCACGGACGGGGCAGCGTGGACGCCATGTTCGACAAGGTGAAGGTGGCGGCCTATCTGGGCACGGACCGTCCGCATGTCCTCCGCGAGGCGATCATGTGCTGCCGGAAGGGCGGCACCATCTCGGTGCCCGGCGTCTACATCGGATTTCTCGACAAGATCCCGTTCGGGGCGGCCATGGGCAAGGGGCTCACCATCAAGACCGGCCAGACGCACGTGCCCCGCTACCACCAGCTGCTTCTCGGGAAGATCGAAGCGGGCCAGATCGATCCGTCTTTCGTGATCACCCATCAGCTTCCGCTCGAAGAGGGTCCCGAGGCCTATCGGATGTTTCGAGACAAGAAGGATGGCTGCATCAAGGTCGTGCTCAAGCCCTAGGCTATCCCATTGCGGCAAACTGACACGACAGTACGAATCTACACGGTCACATCTTCCCGCGGATTCCCCACGCGCGGCGGTGGTCCCGTCCGACTCCTTTCATGCTCGAGCTCTTCGGCCACGACCGTGAGCGGGCTCACCAGGCGGCGTGAGCCTGTCCGTATGCCGCGCGCTGCTGCATCCAATTCAGTCGATGGACACGCAGCGGAACTTCGCGAAGACGTAGGGATAGTGAGCCTGATACCAGTTCCGGAAGCTCCGGCGCACCAGCTCCGCGGCGGTGGCCCACGACGCGCCCTTGAGCACGAAGTGCTTGCCGTCGAAGAAGTCGGCGGAGTACCCGGGATACTCCGGGATCCACGCCTCGAATCCCTGAAATCCCGCGAACGGCGTGTCCGTCCATTCCCATCCGTTGCCGATCAGCTCGTGGACGCCCCACGCGCTCGCCCCTTCCGGATATGCGCCGACGGGAGACGGCGACCAGCACCGGGTGTCGAAGTTGCCGTGGGTCTCGCCGGGCGCCGCCCCTCCCCACGGAAAGACCCGCTCCGCTCCCGAGGGATCTCCGTAGGCCGCGCGATGAAACTCGGCCTCGCTGAGCAACCGCTTGCCCTGCCAGCGCGCATAGGCGCGCGCCTCGGCGAGGCTCACGTAGACGGGCCAGTCGGCCACCCGGTCGAGGGGCAGGAGCGCGAACAGTCCGCGATACAGCAGCCGCCCGTCCTTCTCCGTCCACACCGACGGACCGCTGAGCTGCTCGGCGCGGAGCCATTCGCGGTCGTCCTCGTCCCAGAGCGCGGGACGCCGGTAGCCGTCGTCATTCACAAAGGCGAGGAACTGTCCGTTCGTCACCGGCGTCTCGTCGACGCGGAAGCCCGGCACGAAGACCTGGACAGACGGGAATTCGTTGTCCCAGCCGAACGGGAGATCGGCGAGCTCGCATCCGAGGGTGGCCGTACCCGCGGGTACGGCCACGGTGGCGGGCGGGCGGCCCCGTCCGAGCTGGATACCAGGCAGCCACGCAGGGGGGACCTTCTGGTCGTAGGGGAGCTGCTGCAGCATGTAGAGCAGCGTTTCCTGGTGCATGAGCTCGTGCTCGATGATCATGGTGAAGACGCGCTCGTCGCGCGCCATGAGATGGGTCCCCGCCCGCTCCGCCACCGCGTCCACCGCCTCCAGCACGGCCGCGCGCACGCGATCGCGGTAGGCGAGCACGGCGGCGAGGGGCGGCCAGCTGTCCGGGACATCGGGATGAGCATGACAGTGCGTGGGGTCGTCGACGTCGGGATCGATGCCGCGGGAGAAGAGCTCGTCGAAGCCCGCATTGAGCGACGGGAGTCCGAGGACGCCGCCGCAGATGTGATTCCACGCGAAGGCCGGCAGATGCCCCACGTAGAAGATGAAGGGATGGCGCAGCTCGATGGGCTGGGCAAGGAAAGCCCCGGGCGCGAGAACCTCGAAGATCTTGTCGGTGCGCGCCCAGGTTCCGGTGAGCCGCTCCACCACTGTCTCAGCCATGTCCGCCCTCCATGGTCACGATGCGATCAGTCGGGGAGGTAGCAAGGATGGGGCCATCCGGCACTTCGGCAGAGTGTACGTCGGGCGAGGGCGCCTGTCACGGCCACCGGCATCGCCGCCCCCGTCCCAATTTCCTTCGCGCCTTGAGCGTGGGCCTGATGGGGACTACCCTCAAGGCCCTCTCGACCACCCGATCCACGTGACGAGGTGATGACCATTCGCTACCGATCGCACGCGTATACGAACGAGACGGACCGGCGTGCCGCGCTCGAGGCGGACGTGCGCCGCGGCCTCACGTCTTCGCCGATGAGCCTGCCCCCGAAATATTTCTATGACGTGACGGGGTCGAAGCTCTTCGAAGACATCACGGAGTTGCCCGAGTACTATCTCACGCGCACCGAGGCCGCCCTGCTCGAGGAGGTCGCCCCCCGCCTCATGCATGCCCTCGCTCCGGAAGACATCGTGGAGCTGGGGGCGGGATCGGCGACCAAGACCCGCCGGCTGCTCGATGCGCGGAACGGGCTCCGTCAGTCCATTCGCTACGTGCCCATCGACATCGACGAGGTGACCATTCAGGCCACGGCCACCCGGCTCCTCGCCGACTATCCGTTCCTCCACGTGCGGGCACTCGTGGGCGATTTCGAGCGGCATCTCCAGCACGTGCCGGCCGCCGTGGGCCGTCGCCTCGTCCTCTTCCTCGGCAGCACCATCGGCAATCTCGATCCGCTCCCCCGCCGCCGGTTGCTCACCGAAGTCCGTGCTCTCCTCCGTCCCGGGGATCGCTTCCTCATCGGCCTCGATCTCGTCAAGGACGTGAAGGTGCTCGAAGCCGCCTACGACGACGCGAGCGGGGTCACCCGCGAGTTCAATCGCAACATCCTGCACGTGGTGAACCGGGAAGTGGACGGCGATTTCAACCCCGCCGCCTTCAGGCACGTCGCCTTCTTCAACGAGGAGGCCTCCCGCATCGAGATGCACCTCGTGCCCGAGGAGCCTCAAGAGGTTCATCTCCACGCCCTGGGGCTGACCGTCCGGGTGTCGCCGGAGGAGGGCATCTGGACGGAGAGCTGCTACAAGTTCACCCGCGCGTCGGCCGAGTCCATGCTCGAGGAGGCCGGGCTCCGGCTGGCGAGCTGGCACGTCGACCCGGACAACTACTTCGCCCTCGCGGTGGTCGCGGCGGCCTGATCGGGGAGGGAAAGATCGTGGACGCCAATCTCGTCGTGGGCAAGCAGCTCCCGGACCTCGAGCTGCCGGATCACCGCGGAGAGCCGGTGCGCCTCTCTAAGCTGGCCGGAGACTACCCGCTGATCCTGAGCTTCTACCGTGGCTACTGGTGACCGAAGTGCTCGTGCCAGTTACGGCACCTCACTGAGCTTCAGGACGAGCTGGCGGTCAATTATTGCAAGCTCGCCGTGGTATCCACGGATCCGGTCGAAGTCACCGCGGCGTTCCGAACCGGGCTCGGCGCCACCTACACTTTCCTCTCCGATCACGAGCGGCAGGCCATCACCGCCCTCGACATCGTCGAGGTCACCGCGCCCGGATTCCGTCACGGCCACGTGGCCGTGCCCTACACCTTTTCTCTCCTGCCCGATCTCACCATCCATCGCATCTACAACGGCTGGTGGTTCGTGGGCCGCCCCACCGTCGAGGAGCTTCGCCAGGACCTGCGCGCCATGATGGAGCGCTGCCGGACCGACTACGTCTACCGTGGCCCCCAGCGGAATGGCCCAGGCTGAGCGCCCGCTCGATGATGCCGGGCCGGCGCGCCACGCTTACGCCCAGCCCACCCCGCGACTGCTCTACGTCCACGACGACCTGAGCGTCGACGTCATCAGGCGCTTCGGCGCCGGCTCCGCCGCCGCCGACCTTCTCCAATCTCTCTTCACTCTGCTCGCCCGCGAGGACGGTCGCGTGATGGTCCTCACCATGGCCGAGCAAATCAATCTCGTGATCAGCCGGGGCCCGCATGCGCCGTTCGACCTTGCCCTGGGCATCGGCCGGGCGGGGGAGCGCGTGGCCCAGGCCCTTCATCTCCAGACGGGCTGGTTCCCTCGCGTACGCCGCCTCGGCCTCACCCGCGAAGAGGACGGGCGGGGCGACTATCGCCTGGTGAGCACGGTGGCGGCGCCTCTGGGCGCCCAGCTCGACGGCCTCGACGGTGTCGAGTCACTGGCCGTGGTCGACGACACCATCTTCTCCGGCCTCACCATGCGGAGCGTGCTGGAAGCTCTGCCGCCCGCGTTCCTGCCCCACACCCGCGCGTTCTGTCTCCGGGGTATCGGCGAATCGATCGCCGCGGTGGCCACGCTCTGCCCGGTCACCGCGGGGGTGGCCGCTCCGGGACGGATGCTGGAGGACGTGAGCTTCATTAATGCCAGCGGATTGGTCCTCCGCGTGGGTATTCGCCGGCGCGGGCAACCGCCGCTCGCCTTCTTCGACCGGCCCGAGTGGATCCGCGCGTGGTTCCCCGATCGGGACGGCGAGGTGATCGCCCTCTGCCGGCGCCTCAACGCGCTGCTGGAAGCGTCGGCCTAGCGCCGGAGACCGCGGGGAACGGCGAGCCGGTCCAGGAGCTCGAAGATCACGTGGAAGGCCACCGCCATGGCGGCGGCGGGCGCCGCGCCGGCCAGGATGGTCGCCGTATCGTCGAGAGCCAGCCCCCGCACGATGAGCGTCCCGTACCCTCCGCCTCCGATGAACGCGGCCAGGGTGAGCTCGATCCGCACGAGGCGCGCCACGCGCCCGAGGCCGAGGACGAACGCGATCTCCAGGAGATGGCCGTCGATACCGATGAGCCCCGCATACGTGCTGCGAACGATGGGCAGGAGCGCGTAGAGAGACAGGGCGACGAGGGCCGGCCCCTTGCCGATTCCGAAGAGCGGGATCATGAACACGAGGAGGGCGAGGGCGGGAATCGTCTGCAGCATGCCCACGGCGCCCAGCTCGATCTGGCCCGCCGTCCGGAAGCGCGCGGCCGCGATGCCCATGGGGACGCCGAGGGCAACGGCGGCGGCGAGCGACACGAGGACGAGGAGGAGATGATCGAGAGTGAGCGCGTAGAGCTCGGCGGCGAGGCCCGTCTTCCGGGTGGAGCCGGGGGACTCCGTGCCGAGAAACGCCGCGGCCACCTCGGCCACGCTCTTGCCGTCGAAATCGGCCATGGCGTTGAGCCTGGACATGCGTTTCTCGTCCAGCTTTCCCTCGAGCGCTTCGCGGAGGCTGGCCCACGTGCGTGGGTATCGCTCGGCCATGTCCTTCCGGGCGAGCAGCACCGCTGAGTAATCGGGGAAGAAGCGGCGATCGTCGTCGAGTACTTGGAGGCGCAGCCGCTCCAGCTGCCCGTCCGTCGAGAAGACGTCCATGACATCGACCTCGCCGCTTGCGAGGGCGCGATAGGTGAGCGCGTGCTCCATCACGCGCACCGCGGCCAGGGACAGGCCGTACTGGCGCGCCAGCCCGGGCCAGCCGTCCTCGCGCTCGAGAAAGCCTGAGCTGAAGGCCGCGGTGAGCTGGCCCTGACCCTTGAGATCGCTGATGCGGCGGAGGCCGAGGCGGTCCGCGGTGTCGACGCGCACGGCGAGCGCGTAGGTATTGTTGAAGCCGAGAGACTCGCTCATGGTCAGCCCCGATGCGACGAGGCGGGCGCGGATCGCCTCGGTCGTGCGGAGGGCGGGATCCTTCAGGATGATGTACGAGAGGGTACCCGTGTACTCGGGATAGAGGTCGATGGCGCCCGAGGCGATGGCGCGGTAGGCGAGACCGGTGCCCCCCAGGCCGAGGTGACGTTCCGCGCGCGCTTCGCCCACCCGCTCGATCACCTGGGCCACGATCTCCGCGAGGATATAGCTCTCGGTGAACGACTTGGAGCCGACGCGAATGACCCCGTCCGCGGCTTCCGCGTCCGTTCCATGCCCGCCCGTTCCAAAGAGAAGGAGCAGGATCGCGAGGCAGGCCCAGGGGAGTGGTCGCACCGTCACCGCTCCGTGGTCAGAGTCTGCGCGGTGAGGAATTGCGTCACGAAGGGCGCGGCGGGCCGCTCGAGCAGATCGGCGAAGCGCCCGTGCTGCACGACGCGTCCCGCGGTCAGGAGGGTGATGACGCTGCCGAGGAGCGCAGCCTCGCGGATGTCGTGGGTCACGAGCACCACGGTCTTGCCCAGGGCCTGGAAGAGCGATTTGAGCTGGGCCTGGAGCTCGGCCCGAACGATCGGATCGAGCGCGCCCAGCGGCTCGTCGAGAAGAAGGATGGGCGGATCGAGCATGAGCGCCCGCATGAGCCCCACGCGCTGGCGCTGCCCGCCGCTCAGCTCGCGCGGATAGTGCCGGAGCGTGCCCTCGTCGAGGCCGACCATCTCGCCCAGCTCGGACGCCCGGGCGCGCGTGCGCGCAGCCGGCCAGCCGCTCACCTGGGCGGGGAGGGCGACATTGTCGAAGGCGGTGAGATGCGGATAGAGGCCACCGTCCTGCACCACATACCCCATGCCCTTGACGAGAGTGGCCCGCGTCGCCTCGGTGACGGACGTTCCGGCCACGCGGACGTGCCCGGCGTCTGGGGCCACGAGGCCGAGCACGACGCGGAGCACCGTCGACTTGCCCGAGCCGCTCGAGCCGAGGAGGACGTGGACGGTGCCGGGCTGCACGTCGAGGGACACGCGGTCCAAGGCGACGCGGTCACCGAACCGCTTGCTGACGTCCCTCAGCTCGATCACGGAGAAGCCGGCGCGCCCCGCCGCATCCGGACTCGCTCCGGGCGGCAGCCGATCAGCGAATCACGCCCGCGGCGCGCAGCTTCGCCAGCTCGTCCGTGCCGAGCTCGAGCAGGCCGCGCAGGACCTCCTCCGTGTGCTCGCCGAGGAGAGGCGAGGGCGTGCGCACCGCGCCCGGCGTCTCCGAGAGGCGCACGGGCACGCCGACCATGCGGACCTTTCCCGCCTGCGGATGATCCATCTCCACGAGGGCGCCGCGCGCCTTCACCTGCGGGTGCTCGACCACCTCCGGAATACCGTTGATGGCCCCGAAGGGGATGCCCTTGGCGAGGAGGATCGGCTCCCACTCCTCGTAGGGACGGGTCAGGAACGTCTCCTGCAGCTCGGCGATGAGAGAGTCGCGGTGGCGGGCACGGTCGCCGTTGGTGCGATAGCGTGGATCGTCGGTCAGCTCCGGACGACCGATGGCGGGGCAGAAGATCTTCCACAGCTTCTCGCTGCCCACGGCGAGGGCGAGATCGCGCGTTCTCGTCCGGAAGGTCTGGTAGGGCAGGAGCGCCTTGTAGGCGGTGCCCATGGGCACGGGCGGCTCGCCGTCGGCGAGATAGCCGCCGATCATGGAGCCGAGGAGGGAGAGCTGTCCCTCCAGCATGGACACGTCGATGGCCTGGCCCCGGCCCGTCCGCTCCTTCACGCGCAGGGCGAGCATGATGCCGTAGGCCGCGTACATCCCCGCCCATGCCGCTCTCCGCCTGCAGGATGAGGTCGAGGGCGGCCCGATCACGGTACGGGCCGTCCTGGCCGAAGCCGGAGACGGAGCAGTAGATGATGCTGGCGTTCCGCTTCCGCGCCGCCTCGTAGCCGAGGCCCAGGCGCTCGAGGGCGCCCGTGCGGTAGTTCTCGAGAACGACATCGCACCGCTCCATGAGGCGGAAGAAGAGCTCCTTGCCCTCCGCGTGCTTGAGATCGACCTCGATGCCCTTCTTGTTGCGGTGCAGGCTCACGAAGTACGAGGTCTCCCCGCCGGGCAGCCGGGTGCCCCAGGCGCGCGAGATGTCGCCCGCTCCCTTGGGTTCGAGCTTGATCACCTCCGCGCCGAAGTCGCCGAGCATGGTCGAGCAGAACGGCCCGGCCAGCGCGTGGCTGAGATCAAGCACCCGCACGTCCTCCAGGGGCATCCGCATCATCGCCCTCCCGCCACGGCCAGGGTGTGGCCGGTGATATAGCTCGCCTCT
>WNFK01183423.1_pt2 | contig 10488 bp, 13 predicted proteins | sample 5400281 | NCBI WGS metagenome assembly WNFK01 (sample SAMN13153350, study PRJNA577476) | soil metagenome | isolation source: 20 cm soil on Douglas fir-dominated hillslope | place: USA:California | collected 2013-09-17
CCGCGGTAGAGCGCACGGTAGAGCAGATCGACGGCGCCGACCATGTCGTGACCAGCGCGCATGATATCCTACAAGCATGCCGCAGGACAGCACGCGCCGACTGTTGCGGGAGTTCGGGGTCGCGGTCACCGCCTTCGAGGACGCGGTCGAGGCCGGGCAGGGCGAGGCCGCCAAGAAGGCCGAGGCCGCGCTCCGCGAGCACCTGAAGGGGCTCATCGAGCTCGTGGAGCGCCTGTCCGAGCAGGCCGCCAAGCTCTAAGCCGCGCCGGTGCCGGCCCGGCGGATCGTCTCGCTCATCCCCAGCATCACCGAGATCCTCTTCGCCATCGGCGCGGGCGATCGCGTGGTGGGCTGCACGATCTACTGCACGCAGCCGCCCGAGGGCGTCGCGACCAAGACCCGGGTCGGCGGCGAGAAGAATCCCAAGCTCGAGCTGATCCGGGATCTCGGCGCCGACCTGGTCATCGCCAACGTCGAGGAGAACGTGCGCGAGCACGTGGAGACACTGCGGGCCTGGGGCATTCCGGTGCACGTGACCTATCCGCGGACGGTCGCCGACGGCATCCGGCTGGTGGGCGAGCTGGGTGAGCTGCTCGAGGCGGGGGCCCCGGCGCGGGACCTGGAGGCGGCGCTGCGGGGGCGCTACGACGAGGTACGGGCCGCCGCGGCGGGGCGGAGGTCGCGGCGCGTGTTCTGCCCGATCTGGCGGAAGCCCTACATGACCATCAACGCCGATACCTACATCCACGACATGCTGGCGGTCTCCGGCGGGATCAACGTCTTCGGTGGCGCGGTGAAGCGGTATCCCGAGGTCACGCTGGACGAGGTCGCGGCCACCGGCGCCGAGGTGATCCTGCTCCCGGACGAGCCCTATCGCTTTCGCCAGGTCCACCAGGCCGACTTCTCCCCGTACCCCGACCTCCCCGCGCTGCGGGACGGGCGGATGCACCTCGTGGACGGCAAGCTGCTCTCCTGGTACGGCCCGCGGATCGCGGAGGCGCTTCGGGTCCTCCCGCCGCTTCTGGCCTAGCGGCGGCGCTTCGCCGCCTTCTTTGCTTTCGCCGGGCGCGCCGAGCGCGCGGCCTTCTTCGGCGCAGGCGCGCTCGCGGGGCTGTTGAGCTCGAGGATCATCTCGATCTCGACCGGGATCCCCGCGGGGAGCGAGCCCATGCCGACGGCGGAGCGCGCGTGCCGGCCGTTCTCGCCGAACACCTCCACCATCAGGTCGGAGAAGCCGTTGATGACCTTGGGCTGGTCGCCGAAGCTCTCCACCGCGTTCACCATGCCCAGGACCTTCACGACCCGCTTCACCTTGTCGAGACTGCCCAGCTCCCGCCGGGCCGACCCCAGCAGGTTGATGCCGACCTCGCGCGCCACCTTGTAGGCGTCCTCGATCGACATGTCGCGCCCGACCTTGCCGCGGGTGAGCGGCTGGTCGCCGACGCGAATCGGCCCGTGGCCCGACAGGAAGAGCAGGTTGCCGACACGGACAGCGGGGATGTAGTTGCCCATCGGCTTCGGGGGGCTGGGGAGCGTGATGCCGAGCTCCTTGATCCTGGCTTCTGCGCCCATGCGGGTCTCCTCTGGGGGGCGGGGCGAGGGACGGCTATTCGGCGTGCGACGGCACAGCGGACCGCGATTCGGCGTGGCTCGTCCCGACGAAGAAGAACGCGGAGCCGTCGTCGTCGGCGCGCCAGACGATGGCCTCGACGTCGACCGGGGCGGTGTCGGGCGGCTCGAGCCGGAGACGCGCGGCGCTGCCGACCGGCGGAAGCGCCTCGTCGAGCCCGACCTTGATGCCGTGGGCGCTCACGTTCACGGTCTGCAGACGCAGGAGCCGGTCGCCGCTCCGGACGGTGACCGGCCACGCAGCGGCCAGGCGCGTGTATCGCCGATGTTCCTGCACGGTCGCGAGTTTCGCATCGCCTCCGGACGTCCACAAGGGGTTTGTGGGCACAAGGGCTTTTGGGGCACAGGGGCTTTTTCCGGCGCCCCCGCCCGTGCCAGAATGCGCCATGAGCCTGCCTGCGATCCCATCGCCCGCCGCCACCCTGGTCCTGCTGCGCGACCGGCCCGCCGGCCCCGCCGAGATCCTGATGATCCAGCGCCACAGCAAGAGCAAGTTCGCGGCCGGGGACTACGTCTTCGCGGGCGGCAAGGTCGAGGCCGACGACATCCCGGAGGACGTCGAGCGCTTCGTCCGCGGGCTCAGCCCCGAGCAGGCCAGCGTCCGGCTCGGGGGCGACCTGGCGCCCCGGAAGGCGCTCGGCTACTGGGTCGGCGCCATCCGTGAGGCCTTCGAGGAAGTGGGCATGCTCCTCGCGTATGACCGGCAGGGAGAGCTGGTACGCTTCACGCCGGAGAACCGCGAGCGCTTCGAGGCGTACCGCGCGGCTTGCCAGACCTCGAACCCGGCCTTCTTCACGATGCTGCGCGCCGAGGATCTCACGCTGGCCACGGACCGGCTGACCTACTTCGCGCACTGGATCACCCCCGAGGAGCAGCCGCTCCGCTTCGATACCCGGTTCTTCGTCGCGGTGGCCCCGCCGCAGGACCCGGTGGTGGACGGCCACGAGATCGTGGCCCTGCGCTGGCTGACGCCGCCCGAAGCGATGGAGGCCTTTCGGCAGAAGGTCATCACCCTGCGCCTGCCCACGATCAAGAACCTGGAACTGGTGCAGAGCGGCGGCACCCGGGCCGAGGAGATCCTGGGCTCGCTCCGAGGCCGGGTGGTGCCCACCATCCGCCCCCGGGTCCTGCAGGTGGACGGCAAGCCGGTGCCCGTCCTGCCCGGCGACCCCCGCTGGTTCTAGCCGGGCGGGCCCTGCTATACTCGCGGTCCATCACCGCTCGAGGAGGCCGCTCCGATGCGAATCGATCAGTTGGCCGTGCAGGTCGCCCCCGAGGACGTCGAGCTCAAGAAGTCCTGGAAGCGCGAGAGCATATCCCCCGAAGGCTGGCTGATCCCGCTGCCCGGCGACTGCGTGGCCGAGCTGGACGAGGTCGCCGCCCGGGTCCGGGCCACCCCGGGCCCCGTGGACACGCTCGACCCCGCGGATTTCTCGCTGCGGGCGTGCACCGCGGTCATGGCCTCGGTGCGGGCCAAGCTCGAGACCGACACGGGGCTCGCGGTGGTGGATCGGTTTCCGGTCGAGCGGTACGGCCAGGCCGAGAACCTCGCCATCGGCTGGCTGCTGGCCGCGATGCTCGGGCAGGTGGTCGCGCAGAAGGCCAATGGCACGCGTCTCTACGACGTCAAGGACTCCGGCCAGGCGCTGGGCTACGGGGTGCGCCGCTCGGTGACCAACCTGGGCCAGCCCTTCCACACCGACGGCGGCTGGCTCTGGAAGGCGCCCGCCTTCGTGGGCCTCTTCTGCCTCGAGTCGGCACTGGAGGGCGGCCTGAGCCGCTTCGCCAGCCTGGTCACCGCGCACCACGAGCTGCGCCGCCGCCACCCCGATCTGCTCGCGCGCCTGTACCAGCCGTTCGACTGGGACCGGCAGGGTGAGCACGCGCCGGACGCCCCGCGCGTGAGCCGCCAGCCGGTCTTCGAGTACGAGACCGGGACGCTGGCCTCGCGCTACTACGAGGACTACATGCGCAACGGGTCCAAGCTGACGGGCGCGGAGCTCGACGACGAGGGCGCCCGGGCGCTCGAGGCGATGCGGGAGATCGTGGACGACCCGGGCAACTGGGTCGAGTTCCGCATCGAGAAGGGGCAGCTGCAGTACCTGAACAACCGCCAGTTCGCGCACAGCCGGACCGCCTTCAAGGATCCGGGGCCGGGGCAGGGACGCCACATGCTTCGCCTCTGGAACCGCGACGAGGGCTCCTGGCATCTCGAGGGTAGCCCCGCCGCCTGATCGTCGTGCCGTCCGTTGACCCTTGAGACCGCGGTCTACTCCGGGCTGGTGGTAGCGCTCGCGTACTGGGTGCGGGGCATGGCCGGTTTCGGCTCCGGGCTCATCGCGGTGCCGCTGCTGACGCTGATGTGGCCGGTCACCCTCGTGGTGCCGGTGGTGGTGGCGCTGGACTACATGGGCTCGGCCAGCCAGGGCATCGGCAACGTGGAGCAGGTGGCCTGGTGGGAGCAGCTCGTGCTCATCCCGTTCATGGTGATCGGCGTCGGGGTGGGGTTGTGGCTGCTCCAGGCGGTCTCGACCGCGTTCCTCGCCCGCATCCTGGGCTGCTTCGTCATCGCGTACGCGATCTACCAGATGCTGCCGCTGCCCGAGCTACCTGCGCGGGCTCGACCGGAGCGTGTTCCGGGCCACGTTCGCGATGAACTTCCTGATCGACGGCGGCGTGCGGCTCGCCGCGTTCGTGGCCGCCGGCCTGTACCAGCGCCAGACCCTCGGGTATCTGCTCGCCGCGGTCCCCATCGCGGGCGCCGGGCTCTACGTCGGCGGGCGCATCCAGACCGGGCTCTCGCAGCGCGCCTTCCAGCTCGTGATCCGCGTCCTGCTCCTGACCAGCGGCCTGGCCCTGCTCCTCAAGCGATAGGAGATGCAATGAGACGCATCGCGTTCCCCGTGCTCGTGACCCTGGCCCTGGGGTTCCTGGCCGCGCCGGCGGCCGCGCAGGAGAAGTACCCGTCGCGCCCGATCGACTTCGTGGTCACCTGGGGCGCGGGCGGCGGCGCCGACGCGATGGCGCGGCAGCTCGGCTCCCTGAGCCAGCCACTGCTCGGCGTCGCCCTGCCCGCCTCGAACGTGCCGGGCGCCGCCGGCAATACCGGGCTCGCCCAGGTCCTCTCGGGCAAGCCCGACGGCTACACGCTCGCCACCTACATCCAGGACACGCTCATGACGCTGCCGATGGGCCTGGCGCGCTACAAGGTGGACGACCTCGAGTGGATCACGCGCACGCAGGTGGCCGACTCCTTCCTGTTCGTGCGCGCGGAGAGCCCGTTCAAGACGATCCAGGAGCTGTTCAAGCACGCGGAGGCCAATCCGGGCAAGCTGCGGGTGGGCGCCACCGGCTTCGGCACGGTGGACGACGTGACCGTGAAGTTCCTCGAGAAGCGAGGGTACAAGATGATCACGGTGCCGTATCCCAAGCCGGGCGAGCGGTACGCGGCGGCGCTCGGCGGGCACACCGAGGTGCTCTACGAGCAGGCGGGTGACGTCCTGCAGTATCTCAAGGCCGGCCAGCTCCGGCCGCTGATCATCTTCGCGGAGCGGCGGCATCCCGCCTTCCCGGACGTGCCCGCGTCCAAGGAGCTGGGGCTCGACATCACGCTGCCCCAGTTCCGCGGCGTGGTGGCGAAGAAAGGCACCCCGCCCGACCGGGTCAAGATCCTGGGGGACGCCTTCCACAAGGCGATGGAGACCCCCGAGTGGAAGAAGTTCGCGGAGGAGTGGTACTTCCGCCCCGACTCCTACCAGGGCACCGCGGACTTCACGAAGTGGGTGGGCGGGGAGGTCACCACGCTGGAGCGGCTCGTCCGGGAGTTCGGCCTCCGCCAGTAGCATGGCCTCGCGCGCGCGGGTAACCGCCCTGCTGGCGACGGTGGTGGGCGCAGGCCTGCTCTTCGCGTCCACCTGGACGCTCGACGCCATGGTGCCGCGCGGCCAGCTCGGCCCCGGCTTCTGGCCGCGCCTCGTCCTGATCGGCCTGGCGGTGGCCTGCCTGCTGAAGCTCCGGGAGGAGCGCCGCGCCGCATCGGGCGATGCGGCGTCTCCGGACATCCTCGCGCGCGTATCGGCGGCCCGGCTCGCCCTCGGCATGGCCTGCATCCTGGCCTACGTGATCGCGGCACCGCAGCTCGGCTTCCCGCTGGCCACCGCCGCCTTCATCGTGGCCTTCATGGTGGTGGCGGGCGCCCGGGGCGTGCCGGGCATCGCGGCCACCGCGCTGCTGGGCACCGTGACGCTGCTCTACACGTTCATCAAGCTCGTGTACCTGCCGTTCCCGAAGGGCGCTGGCCCCTTCGAGCGCGTCACGCTGGCGCTCTACCGCGCCCTCGGCATCTTCTGAGCGCCCGCGCGTGATCGAGAGCCTGGTCGGCCTGGGCATCGGGTTCCAGCACGCGCTCCAGCCGCTGAACCTCGGCATGATCGCGCTCGGTCTGGTCATCGGCATCCTGGCCGGCGCGCTGCCCGGCATCACCATGCTCAACTCGATCGTGCTGGTGCTGCCGTTCACCTACCTGATGGGCATCGTCCCCGCGCTGCTGCTGATGATCGGGGTCTACTGCGGCGGCGTCTTCGGCGGCTCGATCACCGGCATCCTGTTCAACATCCCGGGCGATCCCATGAACGTGCCCACCACCTGGGAGGGCTACCAGCTGAGCCAGCAGGGCCGCACCCAGTACGCGCTCGGGCTCGCCATCATGTCCTCCGCGGTGGGCGGCCTCGTGAGCGCGCTCTTCCTGGCCTTCTTCGCGCCGCCCTTCGCCCGCTTCGCGCTGACGCTGTCGAGCGTGGAGTTCTTCTCGGTGGTGGTGTTCGGCCTGGCCGGGGTGTCGGTGCTGAACCAGTCGTCGCTCCCCGCCGCGCTGATCTCGCTCTTCGCGGGCATGTTCCTGGGTACCGTCGGCACCGAGGTCCAGTACGGGGTGGAGCGGTTCGTCTTCGGCGTGCCCTTCCTCACCACTGGGGTGGACTTCGTCACGGTGCTGATCGGCCTCTTCGCCATCGGCGAGGTGCTGGAGCAGATCGTGACGGCCCAGCCCGGAGCGGCCGTCCCGCGCGGCCGGGGGCAGGCGGTGCCCCGGCTGCCCTTTCTGGATCTCTGGCCGCTGCGCGGGCCGCTGGCGCGCGGCACCCTGGTGGGCATCGCGGTGGGCGGGCTCGCGGGGGCGGGAGCGACCGTCTCGTCGTTCGTGTCCTACGGGCTCGAGAAGCAGTTCTCGAAGACGCCCGAGCTCTTCGGCCGCGGTCACGCGGGCGCGCTCGTGGCCTCCGAGAGCAGCGTGAACGGCTCGACCGGCGGCGCCATGATCCACCTCCTCACGCTCGGCATCCCGGGCAGCGCGGCCACCGCGGTGATGATGGGCGCGTTCCTCATCCACGGCATCCAGCCGGGGCCGCTGCTCTTCACGAAGCAGCCCGAGCAGGTCTACACGCTCTTCGCCGGGATGATCCTGGCCAATATCCTGATGGTGGCCTTCGGGTTCCTGGCCGCGATGTGCTTCGCCACCCTGATGCGCGTGCCCGCGCCGATCCTGAACACCCTGATCGTGGTCTTCTGCTTCATCGGGGCCTTCGCGCTGCGCAACGACATGGCCGACGTCTGGCTGACGATGCTCTTCGGGGTGCTCGGCTTCTTCATGCGGCGCTACGACCTGCCCATCCCGCCGCTCGTCATGGGCGTCATCCTGGGGCCGATGGCCGAGCAGTACTTCCTCACCAGCATGGTCGCGCACGGCAACGACCTGACCGTGTTCGTGACGCGCCCGGTGAGCGCGGTGATCCTGGGCCTGGCACTCCTGCTGGTGCTGGCGCCGTCGCTCAGGCGGCTGCGCCGCGGGGCCGCCTGAGCAGCGGCAGCGCCAGCGCGGCCCCGAGCACACCCTGGGCCAGCGCGGCCAGGGCCATGCCCCGGTAGCCGCCGCTCCCGATGGCGGCGGCGCCCACCGCGGAGCCGATCACGAGGCCGCTCTGATTGGTGAGCGCGATGAGCCCGAGGAGCGCGCCGCGCTGCCGGGGCGCCAGCTCGGAGGCGTAGGCCAGGAACGCGGGACGGCTCCCCGAATTGCAGAAGGTCAGCAGGACCGCGAGGGTCACGACCGGCGCGAAGGAGAACCCTGCGCCGAAGAGGGCCAGGCCGAGGCCCGCGCTGACGATCTGGAGGATCACGAAGATCCCGGGCTTGCTGAAGCGATCCCCGAGCCGGCCGCCGACCACGTTGCCGGCGATGGCCCCGATCGCGACCAGCACCAGTACCGGCGCCACCCCCACCGCGCTCAGGTGGAAGCTCAGCATGACGAAGGCGGGGAGGAAGATCACCACCATCGCGAAGAGCGAGCGCTCGATGAGATTCGCGCCGAGCAGGTTCAGGAGTCGCGGCACGCCCCAGACCGCCTGGTAGGTGGCCATCACGCTCGTGCCGGACGCCATCGGCGCGATGCGCGGGAACCAGCGCGCGATGACCGCCGCCAGCAGCAGCATCACGAGCCCGATCGCCGCGAAGGCCCAGCGCCAGCCGAACGCGCCGCCGATCGCGCCCATGACCGGCACCCCGCCGATGGCCGCGAAGCTGAAGCCCATGTTGAACCAGCCCATGGCGCGCGCGCGCCGCTCGGCCGGGAAGAGATCGCCCACCGACGCCATGAGGCTGGTGGGCGCGAGCGAGCCGAGCAGCCCGGCCAGGAAGCGAACCACCGCGAGCGCCGCGAAGCTCGGGGCCAGCGCGGCCCCCGCGCTCAGCACCGCCACGCTGAGGAAGGCCATCACGATCATCGGCTTGCGTCCCAGCCGGTCCGACAGCAAGCCCGAGAACGGCGAGAACAGCGCCTGCGGCACGCCGGCCGCCGCGGCCAGCAAGCCCGCCTGGCCCAGCGAGATCTCCAGGTCCCGTGAGATGTCCACCAGCAGCGGCCCGATCATCGTCACCGACGTGACGATCCCGGTGACCCCCGCGGTGATCAGCACCATGGGGTCAGGTCTTACATTCATACATCCCGCGCATTCGAAATCCTCCCGGTCGATGGAAACAAAAAAGCCTCCCCGGGACACGGGAGAGGCTTTTGGGCGCGCGCCGCGAACGGCGCGCGCCTAGCTCAGTAGCAGGGCCTCGACGGGCGAACCCACCTGAGTCATGTGCCCGGGCATCGTGCCCAGACCGGGTGCGATTGTCAAGCTGCCGCTCCGTGTTCAGATCGGGCCGGCGATCCAGCCCTCGATCTCGCGGGCGGTGCGCTCGTCGTCGGCGGCGAGATCGGCCGGGCGGGCCAGGGATCGCACGAGCGCATCGGGCGCGTCCAGCGCCCAGTCGCGCACCGCGGCCACCTGGCATTGATCCTTGATCGGGTAGGGCTGCTCCCGGCAATCGACCAGGCTCGGCCAGAGCTCCGCGATCACGATGCTGTCGTCGCCGACCGCCACATCCCACTCGGTCTCGAACGGCCAGAGCTGCCCGCGCGCGCCCAGCGCCGGCTCGGTGAGCAGGCGATGAACGGCGGGCAGGCCCACCAGGGTCTGCGACCCGACCGACGCGCGCGTGAAGAGCTTCCACGGGCTCTGGATGCGCCGTGCCGCCAGCCGGCGCTCGACGAGCCGCCCGTCGCTGATGCGCGGCGGGAAGGGCCGCGGTCGCGTCGGCTGGAGGTGCGGATACTCGCGGCCGGCCGGATGGCCCCAGAACGGCCCGTCGAAGCCTCCGCCGAACACGGCCTGGATCTCGCGGTTCAGGATCCCGGCGACCTCGAAGCGATTGTTCGCGCCGTCGGCCTCGTCGCGGATCAGGCCACCCAGGCGGGCGCAGAGCGCGCGCCCGGCGGGGAGCCCCGCATCGGCCGGATACCCGAACGCGAAGTCGAAGCCCACGAGGGCCCTCCCGGGCTCCCCGACGAGCAGGCCGAAGATGAAGGCTTCCGCGTCGGGTCGGGTGCGGAAGTAGCGCGGTGCCGGCCGCCGCTCCCCGGCGCGGCCCCACGCGACCCAGCAGCGGTCCCGCGTGGGCCGGACCGGGCCCCGCGTCGAGGCCGCCGACCAGTCCGCGACGACGACGAGCCGGAAGCTCAGGGGGTGAGGACGATCTTGCCGAACTGCTTGCCCTCCGCGAGGCGCCGCTGCGCCTCGACGCCGTCCTTGAGCGGCATCACCGTGTCCACGATGGCCCGGAGGCGCCCCGCGAAGAGCTGGCCCATGACCGTGTTGAATTCGGAGTCGTTCGACATCGTGGAGCCGATGATCGAGAGCTGCTTCCAGAACACGAGGCGGATATCGGTCTCCGCGATCGGCCCCGAGGTCGCCCCGCAGGTGACGATGCGGCCGCCCTTCGCCACGCTGCGGATCGCGCCCTTCCAGGTGGCCGCGCCCACGTTCTCCAGGATGACGTCCACCCCGCGCCGGCCCGTCTTCTGACCGATCACCTTCACCCAGTCGTCCTTCGCGTAGTTGATGCACTCATCGGCGCCCAGGGCCCGCGCGCGCTCGAGCTTCTCGTCGCTCGAGGACGTGACCCACACCCGCGCGCCGCAGAGCTTGCCGATCTGCACCGCGGTGGACGAGACCCCGCCGCCCACGCCGAGGATCAGGAGGTCTTCCCCCGCGCGTAGCCGGGCCCGGGTGACCAGCATCCGCCAGGCGGTCATGTTCACGAGGATGAAGGCGGCCGCCTCCTCGTAGGAGATCGCGGCGGGCAGCGCCAGGACGTGGCGCGCGTCGACCTTCACGTACTCGGCGAGGCCGCCGCGGGGGTGCTCGCCCAGGATGCCGTACTTCACGCACATGCTGTGCTCGCCGCGCCGGCAGTACTCGCAGCGGCCGCAGGAGAGATTCGGGTTGACCGCGACGCGCTCGCCCACCGTGACGTCCCGCA
>WNFK01151510.1_pt1 | contig 10485 bp, 5 predicted proteins | sample 5400281 | NCBI WGS metagenome assembly WNFK01 (sample SAMN13153350, study PRJNA577476) | soil metagenome | isolation source: 20 cm soil on Douglas fir-dominated hillslope | place: USA:California | collected 2013-09-17
CGACCGATTCGATCCGTCCCTCCGCGCCGGCGCGATCGTGCGTGCGGAAGCCGAGCCCGAACCCGTCGCCGCCGTTCGGCGAGAACAGCATCCCCGTCTCCCCCGTGCTCGCGTAGACCGTGGCGAGCCGGCCGCGCTTGTCGAGGGGAAGGAAGAAGTGCGTGTCGCGCATCCCGAGCGGGTCGGTGATGCGGGCGCGGATGAAGGCATCGAGCGGCATCCCCGAGACCCGCTCGATCACACAGCCCAGGACGTCCGTATTGTACCCGTAGACGAATCGCTCGCCGGGCTGCGCGGCGAAGGGCAGCGTCGCCAGGCGCTCCATCGTCGTGCACACGGGTTCATCCTTGTCCGCCGTGTACCAGCCCCACCCCGCGGCGGGACCGAGCGCCTTCGTGGCGTACAGCGGCGCGACGAGCGAGTCGGTGCCGTACGAGATGCCCGCCGTGTGCGTCAGCAGGTCGCGAATCGTGATGCGCCGGCGCGCCGGTGCGATCATGCGCCCGGTGTCGCTCCGCGTGGCGACCGTCGTGCGGTCGAAGGCGGGGATGTAGCGGCTCACCGGATCGGAGAGCGCGATCCTTCCCTCCTCCACCAGCGACATGATCCCCACGCTGGTGAGCGCCTTGGTCTGGGAGGCGATGCGGAAGATGTCGTCGGTGCGCATGCGCCGTGCGGCTTCGCGATCCGACCAACCGATGGCGCGCTCGTATACCGGCTGGCCGTCACGCAGCACGAGCGCCACGGCCCCGGCGATCTCGCCGCGATCCACCGCGCTCTGGAGCACGGTGTCGATGCGCGCGAGGCGCGCGATGGAGAAGCCGAGCCGTGTGGCCGGCTCGCGCTGCTGCGCCGGGGCGAGCGCGGGCAGCATGACGAGCGACACGACCAGCGGCACGGCGCGAAGGGAAGCGCGCATCGGAGCACCGGGGGAAAGGAAGGTCGAGCAGCAATCGTACAGTCGCATCAGGCCAGCAGCCAGTCTCGAGCGTCGGCCGGCGTCACGTTCCCGCCGCAGAGGGGTGTCGCCAACAGCGTTCCGCGCCAGCGGGCAGCGTCCGCCAGCAGCGCCGCCAGCCCTGCCGCGCCGGCCGGCTCGACGACGATGCCGAGGTGCTCGTGGACGAGGCGCATGGCGCGCACGATGTCGGCGTCGGTGACGGACACGACCTCGTCCACCACGCCGCGCATCGTGGCGAGGGCATACGGCACCGGCTCGCGCACGGCGATGCCGTCGGCGATCGTCTCCGCGGCCGGTGTCGGGATGAGACGGCCCAGTTCGAACGACAGGCGCATCGACGGCGCGCCGGCGGCGACGACGCCGACGACGCGTGTGGACGGGGCGGCATGACGCAGCCACGCGCCCATTCCCGTCACGAGCGCGCCATTCCCCAGCGGCACCAGCATCACCTGCGGCACGACGCCGGCCTCGGTGAGCTCGAGCGCGATGGTCCCCGCGCCCTCGGCGATCTCCGGCAGCGCGCCGTCCTCCACGTAAAAGGCGCCCGACGCATCCGCCTGGCGCCGAGCCTCGGCCTTGGCGGCGTCGAAGTCCGCGCCATGAAGGCGCACCTCCGCACCGAGCGCGCGCATCGCCGCCACCTTGAGCGGATTGGCCCGTTCGGCGGCGAACACGGTAATCGAGCGACCACGGCGGACGGCGGCCCGTGCGAGTCCCTGGCCGAAGTTGCCGGCGGATGCACACATCAGCGGCCGTCGGTCCGTCAGGCCGGCGACGAGCAGCTCGGTGCCTCGTCCCTTGAACGAACGGATGGGATTGAGCGTCTCCACCTTGAGGACGACGTCGGCACCAGTCGCACGATCGAGCGCGGTGCCGCGGAGCATCGGGCTGCGCAGGAAGACGGGGTCGATCACCGACATCGCATCGGCGATGCACGCCGCGGAGGGCGGCCTCACGGTGTTGGTTCCTGTTTGAGCGCGCGCAGCTCGGCATCGCGTGCCGCCTCATGGCATTCAACCACGGAGAGCGCAGCTATCGGCCACAGGGAACGCGGCATGTGTCCATGGACGAGGAGACGGCATCGGATCAGAGGGAAAGCCACGGCATTCACCGCAGAGAACAAACTCGGCTATTGACCACAAAGACAAGGGCTGTTCCCTCCGCAGAGGAATCAGGCCCTTCAGGAATAAAGTGGGAGCGGGGTGCCGCGAGTACTACGGCAGGGGACTGCACGGTCTTGTCGCGGTGACTGCACAGCCGACTGCAACGGCAACGGCCAACGGCAACGGCCAACGGCAACGGCCAACGGCAACAGCCAACGGCAACAACCAACGGCAACAACCAACGGCAACAACCAACGGCAACAACCTTAACGCAGAGGACGCAGAGGGGACTGAGAGGGTCGCAGAGGACTGCCAGCGATCACCGGGTGACTACAGGCACCTCACGGCTCGGTGGAGCATCCGAGCGATACCGTCTTTTGCTGTCGCGCCGGGAGCAGTGGTGGTGCGACGGGATCAGTCCGGCGCAGCATGCATTCATTTCAGTTGTCATTCGCCCAATTGCCCTTCGCCCAATTGCGGTTTGCCCCTGAGGGGCGCCTCGAGGGCCATGGCTGTGGCAGTCCTCCGCGACCCTCTCCGTTCCCTCGGCGTCCTCTGCGTCAAGGCGGTTCAGTCCTCTGGAAGTGTTGTTCACTGGTGTACTGTGCTCTGTCGTTCGAGGCCGACGGCAGCGGGCGAGGTGAGCTATGCCGGTCGGAGGCCGGCGGTCAGCCCACGGCGCACCCACCGCGCGACCATCCTTTGGGCGTCGGCGTTCGCCGCGTCGGACGCCGCGTGGGCTACCATGCGCGACGCGGCCGCGGTGCGCGCGATGGCGAAGGCGAGCTGCCGCGCGCCCGCCTCCCGCGCGTTGGGCTCCGTCGTCCGCGCCACGTACGCTTCGATGTCGCTGGTCGCGGCACGCACCGCGAACACCGACGCCTCCAGCGCAGGCTGCTGGACGCGCACCATCTCGGCACGCACCTGCTGCAGCCAGGGCTCCAGCGCGTCCGTTCGCGCGATCGCGCGCCAGACGTCCAGGCTCAACACGTTCGTCGTTCCTTCCCAGATCGGCAGCACCTGAGCGTCGCGCAGGAGCCGTGGTATACCCGTGTCCTCCACGTAGCCGGCGCCGCCGAACGACTCCATCACCTCGCTCGCGACGACGACGGCCTGCTTCGCCGTGTACAGCTTCGCCACCGGAGTGAGCAGCCGCAGCATGGCGAGCTCCTGCTCGCTCGCCTCGCCGCACTCTTCGCGCCCCAACAGCTCGACCACCTGAAAGGTGAGATGAAACGATGCGTGAAAGCGCGCATCGAGATCGGCGAGCGTCTCGGCGTGGAGCGGATGCTCGTCGAGACGCTTGCCGAAGGCGCGCCGCCGCGTCGCGTAGTCCCGCGCCAGCGCGAGCGCGCGGCGCATGCCGGCCACCGCAGCCACCGCGTTGTAGACGCGCGTCACGGTGAAGAGCGACGCGATCTTTCGCACGCCATCTCCCGCGCCGCCGACGAGGAGCGCCGGCGTTCCGTCGAGCGTCAGCTCGGCCGTGGGAAGGGCGCGCGTGCCCAGCTTGTCCTTCAGACGGTTCACGCGGATGCCGCGCAGCGCGCCATTGGCGTCGCGCAGCTGGACCATGAAGGCGCTCAGCCCGCGCCCGCCCGCCGGCGCGCCCTCGAGGCGCGCCAGCGTGATGGCCATCTGCGACGTCGTGGCGGAGGTGAACCACTTTGTCCCGAACAGTCGATGGGCCCCTGAGGCCTCGTCGACCCGCGCGACGGTCGTCGTCGTCGAGACGTCGGAGCCGCCGGTGCGCTCGGTCATCCATTGCCCCGACGTCCAGAAGCGCACCGGATCGCGCGAGATGAGCCGCTCGTAGGCCTCGCGCGTCCCCTCGTCACCGTGCACCTCGAGAAAACGGGCCGCGCCGTCGGTCATCGCCAGCGGGCAGCTGTACGTCGCCGACGAGGGATGAAACAGGTAGAGCTTCGCCATCTGGTGCACGCGCGACCAGGCTCCGTGCGCCCGCTCATATGCGATCGCGACGATCCCCTCCTCTGCCGAGACACGGTCGAGGGCGCGCCAGGCGTCGCTCACCTCGATGCGATCCACGCGCCGTCCCCACGGATCGTACGGCACGTGTCGCGGCGGCTGCGCCTCGGCGGCGGCGTCGAGCGCCAGCAGATCGCCGACGGCGCGCGCGCCGAGCCGCGCGAGCTCCGGCTCGATCTCGGTGCGCATCGCCGCCGGCAATCGCCAGTGGAGATACGCCCGCAGCAGGGCGTCGCTCTCGTACTGATTCTCCAGCCGCGGACAGTCCTGGTGGAACTCCTCGCTCATGCGCCCTCGTCTCCGGTGACGAGCGAGCCCCCCACCGCGCTGCGGCGAGGGGCCCGTCGTGCATCGCCGCCCGTGCGGCGACGCTACTTCTTCTTCGCGGGCGCCTTCGCTCGCTCGCGGAATACCATGTTCGGGCCGATGTAGCCGAACTCCAGACCCGTGCTCTCCTCGATTCCATGAATGGCCTGCCGAGAGGAGTCGAGCGACGCGCGCATCGTGACCGGTCGGTCGAGCAGTCCGACCTGCGGCACGCTCACCGTGAGCCCGTACCACCGCCGCAGCTGCGGCAGGACGTCCCGCAGCTGACGGTTCGAGACGACCAGCATGCCTTTGTCCCATCCCGCCGCCTCGTCTGCCTCGGCCGGTGTGGCCATGCGCGCCGCCTTGCCACGCTCGAGCAGCATGGAGCTGCCGGCGGCGAGCGGAGTGGTCGTGTCGCCATGCCGCACGTCGACCGCGCCTTCCTGCACCACGATGGTCGTCGCGGGGTCGTTCTCGTACGCGCGCACGGTGAACTTCGTGCCCTTGGCGACGACGACCGCGTCTCGGCCGTGCACCTGGAAGTTCCGACTCTGCCCGGGCGCCACGCTGAAGGTGCCGGCGCCCTCCAGCTTCACGGCGCGCAGCCCGGGGCCGAACCCCGTGGGGATCGAGAGCTTCGATTCCGGCGCGAGCCGCACGGTGCTTCCATCGTCGAGCGTGACGACGCCGACCTGCGCCGGAAGCGACGTCACGACCCGTGCGTCGCCGGCATTCACGGCGGTGGCGATCTTCGCGTCGGCACCCAGACGATTCATCCCGGCCACGGCGGCGGCCAGCCCGCCCACGACGAGCACCGCGACGGCGACGATCTTCCACACGGGGACGGACTTGTCGATCACGGCGATGTGCTCGGCCGCTTCGTGTCGGGACGCTGCCGCCGCCTCGGCCAACGCCTGCGGACTGTGCGCTTCACCGTGGAGCGCATGGAGCACGTGCGCCCACGACTGCTCCATGTTGACCTCGTCGGCGGTGTGCGACGCGTGCTTGGGGGGATGCGCGTCGTGGCCAGCGAAGCGCGCCGCGGCAGCGCGACGACTCAGGGCACGCGCCGCGGCGTGATGCACGTCGTCGACGAGAAACTGATGGAGCTGCGCCGGAGTCTGGAATTTCGCGCGCGCGTCCCACGCACGAACGAACGCCCCTTCCACGACCTTCGGACTCAGCGTAGCCGCCTCGACACCGAGCTCCGCGCGGGCTTCGGAGGAGAGTGCGGGGTACTCGGCGAGAAATGCGTCGTGGAGGGCGTTCTCGTCAGCGAGCGGGGTGCGCAGCGGAGGTGCAATCGGCGCGCTGCCGTCGCGGGGCGAAACGGTAGACATGGAAGCCTCTCAGTCGTGCTGAAGGGTTCGACTGGATCGCTTGCCTGACCTGCTGGTGCTTGACGATACGATAGAAGTGGTCCGGGCGCCATTAGAGCAAGAGAGCGTCGCCTGAGGCCGCTAGCCGTCTCACCGGCTCACCTGCCCCGCCAGCAGATACACCAGGCTCGCCGTCCCATCCATGATCGGCTCGTTGGTGGAGTAGTCGCCCAGATCGTCGTGGTAGACCATCCGGCCGGTGTTGAAGCGCGCATACTCGTCGGGTTGGTGCAGCGTGATGCCCTTGAGGTTGGAATAGATCGAGCGATACACCGGCCCGTCGAGAAGGCCGCCCAGCAGCTTGTCCACGCCGAGGTGGGCGGCGACGGCCGAGTGCGGGTCCTTGGCGGTCACGCCGGCGTTCGGGTATCCGATCACCATGGATACGCCCCATGGGTTCGTCCCCAGCAGCCAGTCCAGCGCCGCCTGTTCGTACGATCGAAAGCGCTGATCGCCCGTCATGCGGCGGTAGAGCATCGCCTGCGTCGCGAACGACGTCATCAGGTTGTTGGAGCACCAGATGAACGGCACGCCGATGCGAAATCCGTTCTCCGCCCGGCCGACGACCGCCTCGAGCCCGCGGCGGTAGTAGTCCGCCATCTGCGCCTGCGTTGCGACGTCGCCGCGGGCGCGCGCCACGCGCCAGATCTCGTAGTGCCCGTTGTTGTGCCAGGGAAACCACTGATAGTGGTTCGCCGTGTCGGCACCCATCCACGGCGTCACCGGCTCCTGCGCCGCGTAGGCGATCGCGTCGGCCAGCAGCTCGGGGCGCGCCGAGCTGCCCGACAGGACGGCCGCGCCGAGCTCCATGTCGTCCGCCCAGTTGTCCTCTTCATAGAAGTAGGGCGAGCGCGCCGGGGCCGTCTGGCAGACACCCGGATGGTCGCGTCCGAGTCGGTACGCCGCGTCGGCCTTGCGCCGCAGCACCGCGGCGAAGGCGGAATCGCGCGTCGCGAACAGCTGCGCGCCCAGCGCGAACGCCGACGCATACTTGCCGGCGGTGGAGGCGAGCCCCGTCGCGCGGTTCTTGTTCTGGAAGAGCCCCTGCGGCCGCCCGGTGCACGGGTAGACCGGTCGCTCCTTTCCCTTCCCCCATCCGTAGTCGGACGAGTCGTTGACCGGGAGATCGAAGAAGCTGTGGTCGCGATCGTCGGCGAGCTGATTGAACATCTCGCCGTCGCCGGGAAACATGCGCGACAGCCACTCGAGCCCGTGCCGCGCTTCGTCGACGACGTCGGCGATTCCATTGGCACCGTCGGTGCCGTTCGCCTGGAAGCGATCGGCGAAAGCTGTCGGATGGTCGCGATACGCCATGAGCATCACGAACGCCGCGTTCGCCGACGTCGTCACGTACTGGAGATAGTCGGCCGCGTCGGCCCAGCCACCGCTGACCGAGACGTACTGGCCCGCCCGTGGTGAGTCGACGATGATGCCGTCGCGCTTGTGGACGGAATCGCGGAAGAGCGGATTCCATCCCGACCGCTGCTGGCGCATGTAGTAGAGCAGCGTGTCGGCGCCGCCGTCGTACACTCGCGGTCCGATGCGCACGGCCGGCGACGTCAGCTCTCCGGCGACGATGCGGTAGCTGCCGGCACGGCGCAGCGCGGTGAAGTCGAGCCGGTGCGTGACGACACAGGGCCCGAATCCGGGCGCACGCTCGGCACGGCGCGGACCGTAGTAGCCGACCTGATTGACCCGGATGACCGTGATGGAGTCGGCGGGGGCGAGGAGGCTCGCGAGAATGGGGATGAGCATGGCGCATCCTATGACCCCGGCTGGCGCGAATCAACGCCACGGACGCTCACCGGCGGCTCGTTTCAGGTGATGGAACCCTTGCGGTGACCACGGCGGCGGGGTAGACGTCAGCAACAGGAACACCTTCCCCTGCCTGACCATCGTGCTGATCTCCGACCAGCTCGGCCCCGCCCGGCGAGCCGTGCATCTCTTCGTACGCCCGAACATGCGGCGCGTGAGCCTCACCTTCGTGCTGTCTCTCGCCGTCGCGACGGCGGCGGCGTCCGAGCCCCTCCTCCTGAAGCAGGTCGTCGATCGGCTCAGCGCGGCGACTCCCGGCGCGGCCGACTCCACCCTGCACGCCATCGTGGCTGGCGTGGCGCTGTTCGCGCTCGTGCTCACCTGCCGCATCCTCGGCTCGGCGTGGGTCACGACGTCCACGTGGGCCGTGCGGCTCAATCTCGAATACCAGCTCCGCTCCCGCGTCGCGGCGAAGATGAGCGTCCTCTCGGCGCGCACGCAGTCCGAGATGGGCACGGGCGGCCTTCGCTACGCGATCGACTCGAGCTCTCCGCAGACGGCCAGCGCCTTCACCGATGTGGCGTTCAGGCTCGTGCCGACCCTGGTGTACATCTCGCTGGCCGCGTGGGGAATGGCGCGGCTCGACGGCGCCATCACGGCCATCGTCCTCTGCCTGCTTCCCGTGCCGGCGATCGTCGCCGCCACGGCGGCGCGCCAGCAGCGCCGCCGCGAGCGGATGCAGCATGCCTTCTGGAAGCGACTCTGGTCGGGCTATACCGAGCGGCTGCACGGCATGGGCACGGTGCGCGCCTTCGCGCGCGAACGCGACGAGGAGAAGCGCCTCATGCGCCGCATTCGCTGGGCGTTCGCCAGCATCCAGCGCGGCGTCCACGTCGACGCGCGCACGACCGTCGCCGCCGGCATCGCCGAGCTCACGGCCCGCGTCGTCGTGCTGTGCCTGGGCGGCTGGCTCGTCGTGCGCGGCGAGCTCACCATCGGATCGCTCCTCGCGTTCCTTGGCTATGTGAGCGGCGTGTTCGCGCCGGTGCAGCAGATCGTCGATCTCTATCCCACACTGCGCAAGGCGCACGTCGCGCTCACCTCGGTGTTCCAGGTGCTCGACGCGGAGGAGGAGTCGCCGGACATGCCGGGCGCGACGGTCTGTCCGCCGATCAAGGGCCAGATCCGCTTCGAGCACGTGAGCTTCGAGTATCGCAACGGCCACAAGGCGCTCGACGACCTGGACGTGTCGATCGAGGCCGGCGAGACGGTGGCGCTGGTGGGACCGTCGGGGAGCGGCAAGTCCACGATCCTCCAGCTCCTCCAGCGCATCCACAATCCGACGTCCGGGCGCATCCTGATCGACGGCGGCGACCTGCGCTCGCTCCGCATCGCGACGGTGCGGCGGCAGTACGGCGCCGTGCCACAGGACGTCGTGCTGTTCAACGATTCGGTGGCGGCGAACATCTCGTACGGACGTCCGACGGCCACGCGCGAGGAGGTGATCGCCGCAGCCGAGGCGGCGAACGCGCACGACTTCATCATGGACCTCGCCCGGGGATACGACACGCGCGTCGGCGAGGGTGGGCGCGCGCTGTCGGGCGGCCAGCGCCAGCGCGTGGCGATCGCGCGGGCGTTCCTCGTCGATCCCGCCGTCCTGCTGCTCGACGAGGCCACGGCGTCGCTCGACACCGAATCGGAGCAGGCCGTGCAGGAGGCCCTGCGGTCCCTGCGGCGCGGCCGCACGACGTTCATCGTCGCGCACCGGTTGAACACCGTACGGGATGCCGATCGCATCCTCGTCATCACCGAGGGGCACGTAGTGGGAAGCGGCCGGCACGACGAGCTGCTCGCCAGCTGCCCGACGTACGCCACGCTCGTGCGGCACCAGATGGGGGAGACGGCGGGCGCGATCGGCCACCCGGTACGGGCGGCATAAAGCAGCTGCAAGGGGCCCGTCATCCCGTACGAGCGCAGCGAGCCCCTGCGGGACGACATACGTCATCGGCGCGGACAACTACGTCGTAGGACGTATTCAGGGCGTCGCCTGGCGACACGATCTTCGACTCACACCATGAGTCGAGGACCGATCATGCGCTCCCGCACCGCCCCGCCCTCCAGATTCGACGCGCCCCCCGCCAGCTCGGCCGCCCGGGTCGTCGTCAACGACATTCACTCCCGCCTCAACGCCACTGTCGTCGAGCGCATCGAGGTACCGGCCTCGATCGTGGAGCTGCAGCGCGTGATGCGCCGCGCCGCCGATGAGGGGCGTCCGGTCTGTATCGCCGGGGGACGGCACGCCATGGGCGCGCAGCAGTTCGGCACCGCCGCGGTGCTGGTGGACACGAGCAGGCTGGCCGGCATCATCGGCTTCGATCCGGTGCGCGGCCTGGTGGAGGTCCAGGCCGGAATGCAGTGGCCCGCGCTCATCGCCGAGTTGCGCCGCCTGCAGGCGGGGAGCGGCGAGCCGTGGGCCATCGCGCAGAAGCAGACGGGCGCCGACCGTCTGAGCATCGGCGGTGCGGTGGCGGCGAACATCCATGGACGCGGACTGGCGATGCAGCCGTTCATCGCTGACGTGGAGTCGCTCGTCCTGCTCGACGTCGACGGGGGGCGGCGGCGGGTGAGCCGCACCGAGCATCCGGAGCTCTTCCGCCTCATCGTCGGCGGGTACGGGCTGTTCGGCGTCGTCACCTCGGTCACGCTGCGCCTGGTTCCGCGCCGCACGCTGCGCCGCGTCGTCGAGGTCATCGCGGTGGACGCGCTGATGGAGGCGTTCGCGCAGCGCATCGCCGCCGGCTTCCTCTACGGCGACTTCCAGTTCGCCATCGATCCGGCGTCCGACGACTTCCTGCACCGCGGCGTGTTCTCGACGTATGTGCCGGTGGACGCCGCGACACCGATACCCCCGACCCAGCGCTCGCTCGCGGCCGACGACTGGCAGCACCTGCTGCACCTGGCGCACACCCGGAAGTCGGAGGCCTTCGAG
>WNFK01203604.1_pt1 | contig 10483 bp, 8 predicted proteins | sample 5400281 | NCBI WGS metagenome assembly WNFK01 (sample SAMN13153350, study PRJNA577476) | soil metagenome | isolation source: 20 cm soil on Douglas fir-dominated hillslope | place: USA:California | collected 2013-09-17
GGCCAGGAAATAGTGGTCCGGCTGCGGGTCGCCGTAACCCCACGCCTTGTTGATGAAGAGCACCATGCGGCGCGCGAGAGCGTCGTCGTTCGTCGCCACTAGGCCGCCCTCGCCGGTCGTCACGTGCTTGCCCTGCTGCAGGCTGAAGGACGCGACGGCGCCGAGCGTGCCCACCGGGCGGCCGTCGTACCGCGCTCCGAACGCCTGCGCGCAGTCCTCGATGACGGCGATGTCGCGCGCGTGCGCGAGCGCCAGGACCGCGTCCATGTCGCAGGGATTCCCGAACAGATGCGTCACCATGATCGCCCGCGTGCGCGGGCTCAGGCGAGTCTCGATGGTCGCGGCCGTGACGTTGAGGGTATGGGGATCGACGTCGGCGAAAACGGGGATCGCGCCCTGGTAGAGGATTGGCGCCAGCGCCCCCATGTCCGTGATCGGAGAGGTGATGATCTCGTCGCCGGGCTCCGGATCGAGCGCGGCGACGGCCGTGTGTACGGCCGCTGTCCCCGAGGCGCACGCCCAGGCATGCCTGACGCCCAGGAGCTCGGCGAACCGCCGTTCGAGCCGCTTCACGAACGTGCCCTTCGTGCTGGTCAGGGTGCCGCTCCGGATCGCTTCGGCGGCCAGCGCGATCTCCTCGTCTCCGAGCGTTCGGCCCGAGGCCTCCTGGTCCGAGGGCAGCGTGAGCATTTGTATATGGTTGTGCCGAGGTGAAAGATCTCCTCGAAATAGCGCTTGCTCTGCAGCGCCAAGATCCCCAGGCTGATGAACTGGATCGCGAGCGTCAGGCTCATGAGGCCCACCAAGAAGGTGTGGGGCGCCTGCTGATAGGCAGTGGCCACCGCCGCCGAGGCCCGGTCGAAGAACCACGCGTACTCGGGAAACTTCTGGTAGGCAGCGAAGAAATGGACGAGCATCCAGGCATTGACGTAGAGGGAAAAGAGGAGCAGCCCGAGGCCCGGAATGATGAAGAACATGAACGGCTTGAAGAGGAAGCCGGAGAAGAGAGTGGACAATGTGTGCCGCATGACCCTCATGCTCGATTTGCGCTTCGGGCCGGCGGCGTTCTGCAGGCGCCAATCCAGGTGCGCGGGAATCTCCTCGATCCGGCCGCGCAGCAGCATGGCCTTGTAGATCACCTCCGGGTTGATCTCCATGCCCATGGCGCGCAGGTCGAGGGTCTTCAGGAATCGGGCGTCATAGACCCGGACCATGCCCGTCAGCGTCGACAGCGTGCCCTTGGCCGTCGCCGACAGAAACCGATTGGCCCAAACGCTCAGCGTCCGTCGCAGCCAGGGGACATTCGAGATGTCGCCGCCCTTCATGTAGGGGGACGCCACCACGACCTTGGCCTTCGTCTCCCTGATCCTGGTCAGCAGTCGGCGGATGTGGTCAGTCGAGTAGCTCAGGTCCAGATCCATCGTGACGATGTACTCACCCCGGCAGTGCTTGAACGCGAACTTGAGCGCCTGGCCGAGCCCGAAATTCACATGGTGGTGCAGGACAAGGATGTTGCTCCGCGTCCGGGCGAACGCCTCGACGAGGCGGCCCGTGCCGTCAGCGCTTCCGTCGTTGACGACGACAATCTCCCAGCGGTACTCGTCCTCGAGCGATTCCATGTACTGGCAGAGGGCGGCCAGGTTCTTCTCCACGATGGCCGCCTCGTTGAAGGCGGGGACCACCACGGACACGAGGGGCTTGGACAGCGCGACCGCCGCCCCGTCACTCCCCACGCTCCACGGCCGTGCGGACGTCTGCGAGGCGGTGATCAAGTCCGTGGTGTTCATCGCATACCTCCCATCCCGGTTACGCAGCGTTCCGCCGCGATTCGGCGGCGGCGTCGGAAGCTTCGCGGACCAGCGCGCGCGTCGGATACTCCGAGAACTCGGTCGATGTCTTCGCCTGACCCGGCGCGTCGCTCCGCGGCTCCGTGCTCCAGAACGGTCGCTGCAGGCCCAGGACGAGGCGTACGAAGCCCACACCCAGGCCGACGTTGAGGGTGACGAAATACCGCGCGGCTGACGCCGCGATCCGGACGACTGGGGCGAGGACGCCGAGACCGTAGAACGCCAGCTGACCGAGAAAGAGCCATCTGAAGACAGGACGATCGAGGAGGAAGACGTTGGCGGCGAAGCCGCCCAGCATGAGCCAGGGCCCGAGCCACCGCAGCACCTTGTGCGAGAAGTACGAGAATGCCACCATGCCTTTCCATGGCAGCAGCAGTCGCCATGTCCACAGGAGCGCCTGAAAATCACCGGCGCCGATGCGCATGCGTCGATGGAGCTCGTGGCGGAGCCGCGCCGGCGAGGTCTCGTAGGCCCGGGCGGCGGGCACGAAAAAGACCTCTCCACCCCCGTCGAGTCGCATGAGCATCGGGATGAGGAAATCGTCCACGATGGCCTCGCCCGGAAGCGGCCGATACCGGGCCCGGTGGAAGGCGTAAATCGCGCCGTTGGCGCCGAGCACGGTGCCGAAGTGTGACTCGAGCGTCTTGATCCACGTCTCGTAGCGCCAGTAACCGCCATCGAGATTTCCGGTGGCCGCGGGCGAGTGCAGCTCGAGACACCCGACGACCGCGCAGGCCGTTGGCCGGCGCCACAGCGCCGTGACCAGCGCGCGCACGGCGTCGGGCTGGAAGAAGGTGTTCGCGTCCGTGAGGATGACGACGTCTCCCCGGGCCCGCTGCAAGAGGTCGTTCAGGACGCTGGCCTTCCCCCGACGTTCGTCGAAGGCGACGAGGCGAACCGCGCCGCCCGCGCACGCCTCGACGATCGCCGCCGTACGGTCCGTCGATCCGTCGGATCCGACCAGGATCTCGAGACGGTCGGGAGGATAGTCGAGGCCCAGTAAGTTTCGCAGGCGATCGCCGATGACCTGCTCCTCGTTGTAGGCCGAGACGATGATGCTGATGCTCGGCCACCGGGTTGGCTCACCGGCTCGAGCAGGGCGGGCGCGGCTGACCTTGCCGAGGAGCCACAAGAGCGCGGGATACCCGACGTAGGCGTACGCCAGCAGGGCGAACGAGCCGAGCGTGAGGACCGCGAAGAGTCCGTCGCTTCCCGTGAGCATCATCGCTCCTGCCCCGCGGAGACGATCTGCTCACACCGCGTGGCGAACTGCCGAGCCACCTGCGGCCAGGAGAATTTGTCCTCGACCAGTCGGCGACCGGCGGCGCCCAGCGCCGTCCGCCGGCGCGGATCCACGAGGAGCGACGCGACGGCTCGAGCGAAGGCGTCCGGTGTATCGGCTCGGACGTAGTGCGTTCCGGCGACGAGCGGAAGGCCCTCCGCGCCGACCTTCGTCGCGACCACCGCCTTCCCCATGGCCAGCGCCTCGAAGATCTTGAGCCGCGTGCCCCCCCCGACTCTCAGCGGCACGACGACCACGGCCGCCTTCTCCACGTACGGCCGTACGTCCTCGACGGTGCCCGTCACGCGGACACCAGCGCGCGCCGCCACCGCTCGCAGCTGGGGCCTTGGATTGCGGCCGACGACGGTCAGTGACGCCTCCGGCACCTGCCGCCGAATGCCGGGGAGGGTCGCCCGGATGAAGTGCAGGATCGCGTCTTCGTTCGGGTACCAATCCATGGAACCGATGAAGACGAGCGATGCGGGCGCTTCCCACGATCCGTTCGGGACGAAGAAGGCGGTGTCGACGCCAGTCGGAATCGAGCAGATCGCGGCGCCGGGGGCATTCGCAACGAGCAGCGTCCGATCGACCTCCGACACCGCGATCGTGAGACTGGCTCGAGAGCACGCCCGGGCCTCGGCCCGACGCATCTTCCGCCACTCCACCTCGAGCAGCGCGCGTCTCCAGGGCCGCGCCTCGACCCGGCTCAGCCGCTTCCAAATGACGTGCTCGACGTTGTGATCGAAGAAGATCACCGGCACCGACCCCCCGAGAGGGACGTTCGGCGTCGTGTACAAGAAGTCCGCGACGCACAGATCGACCTGCCTGGCGGACACCATCCGACGGACCTCTTCCCGGACGGCCGGGACCTGCCATTTCCAGAGATCGACCGGAAGCGGCGATAGCCACGACCCGACCACCGCCCTCGCGAAGCCGGCGCTGCTCTGCTTGGGGGCGACGTAGGGGAATGACGTCACGCGCTCGCACTGCGGAAGCTGGCCGCGGAGGCCGTCGGGATTGTCATCGAGGCCGTGGGTCGTCAGCAGCGTCACGCGGTGGTCTCGCGCCAGTTCCGAGACGATGTGAAAGCTCCGCAGTCGTCCGCCGGTGTGGAGGGGCCACAACCCGCCCACCTTCACCCAAAGGATCCCAAGCCTCCTCACACTCGCCGCCCGATATCTGCCGGATCCTCGCCGTCGAGGAAGATCCGCTGCCAGATTTCGAGGTTGACGAGGAGCCAGAGCCGATCGCCGTGTCGCCAGGCACCCGTTCGGTGCTCCTCCGCCAGCTGCCGGAGCGCCGACGGCTTGAACAGACCCCGTGCGCGAGCCCGCGGTCCGAGCACGAACTCCTCGACAACGGGCCAGAACGCCCCCCGGAACCACCCTCCCACCGGGACGGGGAACCCCATCTTTCGCCGCGTGAGGATCGGTCGAGGGACCCGGCCGGAAAGCGCTGCCCGCAGCACGGCCTTGGTCTGTAGCCCACGCAGTTTGAAGCGTGCCGGGATCGCGACAGCGTGCTCGACGAGCTCGTGATCCAGAAAGGGCACGCGGCTCTCCACCGAGGCCGCCATGCTCATCTGATCCTGTTTCATCAAGAGCTCGACCAGGTAGGTCTGGAGATCGGCCCGACTCATCCGATCCGGCGTTCCCCCGGTAGCCTCCCCGTAGCAGCGAAGCTCTTCGGCGTAAGGGTCTCGGGTGGCGAGGAGATCCGAGCTGGCCAGAACGTCCCGCTGCAGGCGCTCGGTGAACACGGCGAAGTTCTCGTAGAAGAGAGCTCGCGGTCCCGGAGGGAGAGCGTGTGGAGCCTCTGGCGGATGGCCGGGGGGACAACGGCGCCGTACATCGCGCCGAGCCGGTCGTTCCAGGCCGTCACCCGATAGCGGTTGTAACCGAGGAAGAGCTCGTCGGCCCCTTCGCCAGTGAGCACGACCTTGACGTGCTCGTGCGCGAGACGGGAGACGAAGTACAGCGGGACGCTCGAGTGAAAGGCGATCGGCTCGTCCTCGTGCCAGATCAGCCGGGGTACCGCCTGGAAGAACTCGCCCGGGGACACGACCACCTCGCGGTGTTCGGCCCCCACCGCCCGTGCCGCGAGCCGGGCGTAGCCGAGCTCGTTGGCCTCGCGCTCGGCAAACCCGACGGCGAAGGTGCGGATCGGCGCCTTCACCATCGGTGCCATGAGCGCGGCCAGTCCGCTCGAGTCGAGGCCACCGGAAAGAAAGAGCCCCAGTGGCACGTCGCTCATCAGGTGACTCTGCACCGCCGCCTCGAGACGGGCACGCAGCTCGCCCGCGCGCGCCTGGAGCCCGGCTTCGGAGTCATCCTCCTCGACGGCCAGGCGCCAGTAGCGGCGCGTCCGGACTCCTTCGCTGGCCGACCATGTGAGCGTCGTGCCCGGGAGGAGCTTCCGCACTCCCTGAAAGAAGGTCTCCTCTCCGGCGACGAAGCGCGTGGCCAGAAACTCCGGCAGGATGGTCTCGTTGAGCCTGGGACGTATGCTCTCTGCCGCCAGGATCGCCTTGATCTCCGACGCGAACAGGAGTTCCCGCTGGGTGACGGCATAGTAGAGCGGCTTGATGCCCAGCCGATCGCGGGCGAGGAGCAGTCGCTTGCGGGCGCGGTCCCACAGGGCAAAGGCGAACATGCCTCGGAGACGCTCGACGCAGCGCTCCTGCTCCTCCTCGTAAAGGTGGACGATCGTCTCGGTGTCGCTCCGGGTGCGGTACCGGTGGCCACGCGCCTCCAGGCCGGGACGGAGGGCGGCGTGGTTGTAGATCTCGCCGTTGTAGACGATCCAGCACGATTCGTCCTCGTTGGGCAGGGGCTGCTGGCCGGCGGCGACGTCGATGATGGCGAGCCGCCGGTGTCCGAGCCCCACCGGTCCCTCCGCCCAGAGGCCCTCGCCGTCCGGCCCCCGATGACGGAGCACGTCACGCATGCGCTTGAGCAGTGCCTCGTCCACGGTTTCGCGGGGATCCAGGTTGACGATGCCGACGATGCCACACATAGCCGAACCCTCAGTCGTTGCGGAGCGAGCCTGCGGTGATCGCGGGCTCCCCCGGCGCGGCCGACCCGACGAATGCTCGCTCGTCCCGGCGTGTCCCGGCGAGGCGGGCCGGCGCCAACTCGCAGAGAACAACCGCCGTGAAGAATTCCCGTGGCAGCCAGCGCGAGAACCGTCGCACTCGCCTGATCGGCACCGGCTCGAAGCGCTCGATCGTGAATGCGCTCTTCTCGATCAGCTGGCTGGCGCGTTTCACCGTCATCCCGTTGAGCCCGCCCTCGACCTCCGAGAACCGGGTGGCGCCGTCGGACCTGAGATCCGATCGCCACCGGATGAGGGCGGACTCCGTGAAAATGAGATGGGCCCAGGGGAACACCGAGAACATATGGCCGCCGATCGGGTGAAACCAGGGTGGTCCGAACGCGATCAAGACCCGCCCATCGTCATTGACGAGTCGCCGCATCAGCACCAGGGCCTGTTCGGGGTCATCGTAGTGCTCCAGCGAATCGATCGACAGGACCACGTCGGCTCGCTCGTCCGTGTGGGTCGAAAAGACGCAGCGATCGAGGACGCCCGCGGCCGCCGCGTCCGAGCGGGCGGCCTCCAGGATTTTCGGTCGGATGTCGATGCCGATGACTCTTTTCGCCCCGCGCTGCGCGACCTCGATCGCCTCGGCGCCGTTTCCACATCCAAAGTCGATGACGACCTTGCCGCGGAGCCTGCTCCAGATCCCAGGGCCGAACAATGCCTCGACCTTGCTGCAACCCCGGTGGTTGGCGCCGCTGCACCAATCCTTGTGCCCCGTCAGGTTCCACAGCCACCGAAGCAACCGATAGCCGAGCGCCCCACCGATGATCCCGCTTCGCATCCCTGGTGCCTCGAAGCCGTTCCGGATGGAACGAGCTCAGTTCGAGTCGCGAGCATCCGCCGGGTCGCCGAGGGCGACCCCGAGGAGACCATTGGATTTGTCCAGAATCGGGGTAACGGTCGGAGAGGGCGCGAACAGGTGCTCCGTGGGCAGCAGGAGCGTCATGATGCGTAGCGGCAGGCGCGTGACCGTCGAATAGGTCAACGCCGGCGCAGGCCGACGCCAGCCGTAGTCCGGAGAGATCCAGCCCTGGATCGGTGCCAGCTCTCCCTCGTGCACCTCGCCTTTGAGCGAGACGCTCGCAAAGGGTTTGATGAGAAGTCCGCGACCCTCGGACACGTGCGCGCGCGCCCAGAGATCCGGACCCACCGTCACCTCGATCGGCGCGAACTGGAACCGCAGTTCGACCGCGTGTTCGGCGCTCCCGGCGAGGACGTCGACGACCACCCAGTACCCGGGCTTGACGAAGAGCACCCGCCGCCTGTGGACCACCGGATCGGCGAGGCGGCGGTAGGCATCGTGAGACGCCTCGGCGACGTCGAAGCCCTCGGTGGACTCCCAACGGTGCAACCGCGCCCGGGGTCGGGCATCCCACTTGAACGGCCCGACGGGGACCGCTTGCCCGAGGCCGTCCACCATGACGGTGCTGTGGGCCGCCGTGCCGCGGAAGAAGTCGCGCCATCGCGGCTCGGCGGTGTAGCCATAGGTCCCCGCATCGACGAGGCAGGGGCGTCCGAAAACGGAGCACTGGATACTGAGGAGATCGGCGTGGCCGTGCCCCGCGCTGAACGGACAGCCCAGAGGCCCAACGTCGAAAATGAGCTGATGGGCATCGTCGTTCCATCCGCTCCGCATCACGATGAGGCCGCCGTCGGGGAAGAGGCGCGAGGCGGGCACGGCCGGCGGCGCGGGACGGAGGCCCTCGAACGCCTTCACCCCGTTCGCTCCAAGCAACCACGCGGTCTCCGGCGCCAGGCCTCCAGCCGCCCACGCGTAGTCGGCGCGGCCGAACAGGGCCGCCGCCGTCGAGAATACCCCCCGAAAATCGTCCGGCTCCCGCGTCGCGAGCGGGAGCAGCCAGCCGCCGTCGGCATCCCCGATCGACGGCATCGAGCCGTCGGGGCGGCGGAGGGCGACGAGGACGTCGACCAACCGCTGGACCCGCTCTCCCACCGTGGGCGGGATGGCCACGCCGTTCCGCGCGGCAAGAATCATGAAATGGAGGTAGGTCTCGACCGTGTATCGCTGATAGCACGTGGACTGCTCGAAGTAGACGCCGTCCGGTAACACCTGCCGTTCGAGCTGCTCCATCAAGATCCGCGCGCCCAGAGCGCGCCACCGCCGAGCCGAGCGCAGCTCGGGGAACACGGTCCCGGCGTAGAACAGGGCCAGCGCCTCCCCGGTGAGGTGCGTGTTCGGCGCGAAGTAGTACGAGAGGTATTTCTCCACGCGCGACGCGTGAACCCGGATGCCTCCGAGCATCTCTTCGAAGAGCTCCTGCGACAGCGCCTTCGATCCTTGGAAGAAGAACACGGCCCAACACCAGGAGATGAGTCGGAGGGCGGCTTCCAGGCTGCTCGTCCAGTTGATGCCCACTCCGGGCGGGTTGGCCCGCATCCACGCCCCGACATGCTCGGCGAAGGTCTGCGCGTATCGTTCGTCTCCCGTCAGCCGGTACGCCGCTCCGAGGCGAACGAGCCACTGGTGGCGGTTCAGCTCCCAGGTGACCTTGCTGTCCCCCACGCTCGTTGCGTCGAGTGGGTTGAGCCTGCTCCAGTGCACGCACGGCGCCCGGCGGCCCGCGATCGGGTCCAGGTGCCAGTCGACGGGGTCGCCGAACGTCAGGCCCCGGTGGCCCGGAAGATCGAAGCGAAGCTGACAGACCGCGTCGGCCACCGTCACGGTCTCGTCGTAGCTCTCGCGCATGTGCTGAGCGATGCGGTGCGGTGTGACGTCATCCACGACGCCCTCGAAAAAGCGGGCGGAGGCGGCGCGGCCGAAGTCCTCGAGCAGCATCCCGGCTGGCTTCCCGACGAGCGCGTCGGAAGCACGGTCCATCGCCCCGGCTATCCCGAGCCGGTCAAACCGTTTCGCGATCTCCTTTCGCCCGCGATACGCGACCTCGGAGACAGTCATGTTCAGCAGCCGCCGCAGCTTCATGCCGCGCGCTCCGAGTACACGCTCGCCCAGAGCTCTTTGACGCGCGCCCACGTGTGTTTTTCGACCTCGGCCCTCGCAAGACGGGCGATGCGCACCGCGCGCTCGGGATCGTCGAGCAGGCCGGTTATGGCCTTGACGAGCGCCGCCGGATCGTCCGGAGAGACGATGAGCCCGGTCTCGCCGTCGCGGACCATCGCGGCGATGTCGCCGGTGCCGGTCGACACGACCGGAAGTCCGGACGCGAACGATTCCAGGACGGAGACGGGCTGATTGTCGACGACAGAGGAATTGACGAAGATGTCGGCCGTGTCGAGGAGGCCGGGCATCGCCGTCGGCTCGACCCGCCCCGCGAACCGGATCCCTCCCGTGCCGAGGGAGGCCGCGAGCTCGCGAAGCCGCCGCTCCTCGCTGCCGGACCCCGCGAGCGTCAGCGTCGCCTCGGGGTACCGGGCTCTGAGCAGCGCGAAGGCTTCCAAGGTGTTGTCCACCCGGTAGTAAGGCTCCAGGTTCCGGGTCGAGACCAGCCGGGGTGCGGGAGTGCGGCGCTCACGATAGCGGAAGCGCGAGAGGTCCACGACGTTGGGGATCACGCGGGCCCGATAGCCGTAGCGCGTGAAGATCGCCCTGAGGTATTCGGATGGGACGACGATTTCGTCGACGAGGCCCAATAACGCGTGCACCAGCACGCCCCAGCGCGCCAAATGATCGTCGGCCTCGCCGCTCCGATAGTTCAGCACGACGGGTTTCCCCAGACAGCGCGCGGCCAAGATGGCCGGGGCCGGGGCGAGCAGGAACGACCAGTACGAGGCTGAGAACACGTGAACGACGTCGGCCCGGCGCAGACCAGCGAGGCGCATGAGGTAGAGCGCCTCGTTCAACAGAGTCCGAACGTACGGGACTCGGCGGAGCCACCGAAACCCCCGGGGAAAGCCCGGGTTGATCGGAATGAAGTCGAGGGCCCAGCCCTCCTTACGGAACGCGTCGGCCAACGTGGAGGCCTGGACGCCTTGGCCTCCCAGGATCTCCAGGGTCGGGGCAACGAAGGCGATTCGATGCTTCATGCCGCCGCCCGGGCTCGCGCGTGCAGCCCGTACCATGTCTCGAGCATGAGCAGCATCCAGATCTCGTGCGCGTGCTCTCCGCGGCCAGTGAGGTGATCCTCCCAGAGCAGACGCAGGCTCTTCGGGTCGAAGAGATCGCGCCCCAGGCTCGATGGCGAGAAGAGCCGCTCCTCGACACAGTCCCGAAGCCCGTTGCGCAGCCAGAGGCCAATCGGCGCTGTAAACCCGTGCTTCGGCCGGTCCCAAGCCGTGC
>WNFK01181180.1_pt1 | contig 10479 bp, 10 predicted proteins | sample 5400281 | NCBI WGS metagenome assembly WNFK01 (sample SAMN13153350, study PRJNA577476) | soil metagenome | isolation source: 20 cm soil on Douglas fir-dominated hillslope | place: USA:California | collected 2013-09-17
GCATGGTGTCTACCTCAGGCGTGCGGACTGATCCGCCCGGTCTATGGCCTTCCCGTAGTTGGTCTTGGCCGTGGTGTCCCACTCCGTCTCGAGCCGCGACTTCACGTCGGGCTTGTCCTTGAACGCGTCGTTGAAGGCCTTGTCGGCCGCCCGTGTGCCGTCGAGGGACACCGTGCTGGCCAGCCTCCGCGCCTCGGCGAGCTCGCGCGATCCGTCGTCGAGGCTCTTCCCCTGCGCCCGTACCTTCGCCGTCCTTGCCTCCGCCGCGTAGATGGCGCCCCACGCCGCCTTGAGCTCGGCGTGGCGGAACGTGATGATGTGGTCGAAGAGGGCATTGACCACATTGCGACGCGACGAGGACAGCTTGTCGTCGAACTCGATGCCCCCCAGCTTCATGGTGAAGGGATTGGGATAGCCCTTGGGGGCGCGCGCGTAGAGAGCGGGCACCACGGGCAGGCGGCCGATCTCCGGCGAGAAGAGCTTCAGCTGCCCCTCGTCCGAGAGCAGGTACTGCACGAAGGCCCGGGCATTGTCCCCGTTGGGGCCGTTTTTGATCACCGCGATGGCGGAGAGCCCGAAGAAATCGATGCCCACGCCGATGCCGAGCTGGCCCGAGATGACCGCCTCGGGCACTCCGAAGCTCCGCTCGGCGATCGCACCCATGTTGCCGCCCATCTGCATGAGGAGGGCCCAGCCCTTCTCCCATCCATAGGCCTGCAGGATCACCTCGACGGTGAGATGGGTGGTGCCGCTGCGCGAAGGCGCAGAGATCGACAGATGCCCGTGGTAGCGCGGGTCGGTGAGGTCGGTCCATTCCTTGGGAGCGGGCAGCTTGTGGAGGGTGAGGTAGCGCGTGTTCCACATGAGGCCGTAGCCCGACACGGCAAAGCCCCAGTATTGCCCATCGGGATCGTGGAGGGGGAAGCCTCCGGCCTTGGCGGGCATGCGAGCCAGCGTCTCTTTGGGGAGGGTGATCTTGTCCAGGAGCCCATCGGTCTTGAGGGTCTGGAAGGCGTCCACCGCCGACGCCCACATGATGTCGGCCTCGGGCCTGGCGCGCGTCTCCCGCAGATAGGTGACGGCCTGGTTGGTCTGCTGCTGCTTCACGATCACCTTGATGCCCGGGTATTTCTGCTCGAACGCCTGCTTGTAGGCTTCGAACAGCTCCTTGGGGAAGGAGGTCAGGACCACCACCTCGCGCGTGGGCCCGGCCCCCGCCGGACCGGCGAGCGCGAGGGCAAGGGCGGCCCACGCGAGGAACAGGACGAGCGGGCGCTTCACGGACGCTTGAGGGCGAACGCGGTCATGTCATCGGCGATGCGCCCCGAGGCCACGGTGAGTCTTTCCGTGGTGATGGCCTCTGCCTGCCGCTGGGCGCTTTCCCCGCGGGCGCGATCGAGCATCTGCAGCACGCGGTCGAGTCCGGCGCGCGTGCCATCGGCTCCTGGAACCTCGATCACTCCGTCCGTCAGGAAGATGAGGCTGTCGCCGGATTCCAGATCCACCTCGGCCTCCTCGAACACGGCCTCATCGAAGACGCCCAGGATCATGCCCCCCACGCTCACCGGCTTGGGGGCGGCGCCCTTGCGCACGAGGATGGGCTCCGGATGCCCGGCGGAGGCGAGGGCGACCCGGCCCACGCGCCCGGGAAACAGCACGGCGAGGACCATGGTGACGAACATCGAGGGCGGCATGTCGCGGCACAGCGAGGCATTGAGTCGGGCGAGCACTTCCGCGGGCTCGGACAGGCCGCGGGCGATCTCGCGGAGCAGAGTTCGCACCATCACCATGAGGAGCGCGGCGGGAATCCCCTTCCCCGACACGTCGCCGATGGCCACGGCGATGCGCTCGCCCATGGGCAGGATGTCGAAGAAGTCTCCGCCCACCATGGTCGACGGGCGCAACACCGCTCCCGCTTCCAGCCCAGCCAGGTTCGAGGGCACGGCCGGGGTGAGCCTGGCCTGGATGTCACGCGCCGCCTCCAGGTCGCGGGTGAGCTGGACCACGCCCTCCGCGGAGGACCAGTCGCCGAGCACGCCCAGGAGGGGGGCAGTGAGACGCGCGAGCGCCGTGCGCTTGAGGAGGGACTGCACGCGCACGAGCATCTCCGAGGGCTCGAAGGGCTTGGCCACGTAGTCGTCGGCGCCGCGCTCGAAGCCCCGCACCTTGTCGGCGAGCTGGGTCTTGGCCGAGAGCATGATGACGGGAATGTGGGTGGTCGGCCCATGCTCGCGGATCCGCTTGAGCGTCTCCAGGCCGTCGAGCCGCGGCATCATCACGTCGAGGATAACGAGATCGGGCGCCTCCGCCTGGATCGCCTCGATGGCCTCGAGGCCGTCGCCCGCCGTCCGCACCTCGAAGCCGGCCCGGCGCAGGGTCACCGTCAATACCGTGCTGATGTCTATCTCGTCGTCCACCACGAGGATGCGTGAAGCGCTCATCGGCCCAGGCTCCGATCCAGTCGAAGGTTGGCGCGCACGGCCGCGAGGAGATCCAGCCGCGAGAAGGGCTTGGTGAGGAGGGTCCCAGCTCCACCGCGGAGAGAATGATCACGGGGATCTCCCGGGTCCGCTCGGACTCGCGCAGGATGCGGATGGCCTCGAAGCCATCGAGGTCGGGGAGCATGAGATCCATGGTGATGAGGTCGGGCAGCCGATCGCGCGCCACCTCCACCGCCTCGAGGGCCCGGCCCGCTTCGAGCACGCGGAAGTCCTCGAGCTCGAGCTGGTCGCGCAGCACCCCGCGGATGTCCGCCTCGTCATCCACCACGAGGATGAGGGGGCCATCGCCCCCCGCGGTCTCGCCCTCGCCCGGGGGAAGCTCGCCCGCGGCCACGGGGAGAGGGAGAGTGACAGTGAAGGTGGCGCCGTGGCCCACCCGGCTCTCCACTCCGATGGCACCGCCGTGCTCCTCCACGATGCCCCGGCAGATGGCCAGCCCGAGGCCCGTGCCCCCGACCGAGCGGACATTGCTCCCGTCGAGCTGCTGGAACTTCTTGAAGAGCTTGCCCATGTCCTCGGGCGCGATGCCGCGGCCGCGGTCGGTGACCCGAAGCTCCAGCTGCGCGCCAGCGCGGCGCGTGGTCACCTGCACCGTGGATCCCGCCGGCGAGAACTTGATGGCATTCGAGAGCAGGTTCGTCACCACCTGCACCATGCGGTCCCCGTCCACCCGCACCTGGGGCAGGCCGCGCTCCACCTCGGACTCGATGACGATGTTGCGGCTTTCCGCGAAGGCCGCGATACCGTCCACGGCCACCGAGACAAACTCCTCCACGGAGTGCACGCCGAGCTCGAGCTGGATGTGTCCCGCCTCGATCTTCGAGATGTCGAGGATATTGGTGATGAGCCGGATGAGGCGGTCCGTGTTTTTCACCGAGATGTCCACGAGCTGCCGCTGGGTCGCGTCGAGCTGGAGGCCGGGATCGGACAGGAGCAGGTGGAGCGACCCCTTGATCGAGGTGAGCGGCGTGCGCAGCTCGTGGGAGACGGTGGAGACGAACTCCGTCTTCATGCGATCGATCTCGCGCTGGCGGGTCACGTCGTTGAAGGTGATGGTCGCCCCCACCGTGGCGCCCAGGAGATCGCGCATGGGCGCGGCCCGCCAGCCGAGGGTGCGCGCCTCGGGGGTCCGCAGCTCGAGATCACCCGCAGACGCGGCAGGGGTCGGGCGGGCGAGGGCGGCCACGAGGGCGCGGGCCCCCGGCTGATCCCAGCTCACGCCGGATCCGAGCGTCTCCACGAGTCGCGGGAAGGGACGGCCCACCACTTCGTCGGCCGCGACGCCCAGGAGCTCGCCCGCCTGGCGATTGAAGGCGACCACGCGACCGGTGAGGTCGGCCACGAGAAAGCCGTCGGTGGTGGAGGCGAACACCTGCTCGAGCTGCGTCTTCTTGTTCTCCGCTTCCTCGAAGAGCGCAGCATTGTCGAGCGCCATGGCGAGCTGATCGGCGTAGGCGGCGAGCAGGCGCGTCTCCGCCTCCGACGGCGAGCGATAGCCGGAGAAGAGGAGGGCGATGCCGCCCAACACCCGGCTCCGGCCGCGCACGGGGAAGGCGGCGAGACCGTGAGGGCCCGCCTCGAGGAGACCGGCAGGAATCAGGTCCGGGCGGGTCGCTACGTCGGACACGAGCAAGGGCGCCTCGCGCCGGCGAAGCGGCTCGCCGAGCGCGCGCATGGGCCGTGCCGGGGTCGGCGAAGAGAATCACCGCCGCGCCCTCGGCGCTGAAAGTCTGTCCCAGTCCGGCGAGGGCGTCAGGGAGGAGGCGGCGCGCGTCGAGCGTGCGGTGGAGAGTGCGCGCGGCCTCGTTGAGGAGGGCGGCCGCGGCGAGGTTGTCCTGCGTCACCATGTACAGGCGCGCGTTCTCGATGGCCACCGCGGCCTGCGCGGCCATGCTGGAGAGCACGCCGATGTCGCGTTCGGTGAAGCGGCGGCGGGCCCGCGTGCCCCCCAGAAGCACGCCGAACACCTCGTCGCGGATGATGATGGGCACGGCCACGAAGGCGCGCGGGCTGTCTTCCTCCTGGAGGGCGGCCACCGTCTCGGGACGGTAGTGGAGCGATCGGTCGACCGTCCAGTCCTCGGTGGACACGGGACGGCGCTCAGCAAAGGCGCGCCCGCTCACGCCCTCGCCGGGCTTGAGCACCATGCCCCGCATCATGGCTTGGGACAGCTGGCGACCGCGCACGAGAACGAGACCGTCGCGCGAGGTGTCCCAGCGGTAGAGCCCGGCCGCGTCGAGCTCGCCTCCGCTCAGCGCGCTCTCCGTGATGATGTCGAGCACGTGCTCGAGGTCCAGGGTGGACGAGAGCCGGCGCGTCACCTCCACGAGCAGGGTGGCGTCGCGCTCGCGCTGCTGCGTCTCCGCCCACAGCCGGGCCGTGGAGATCAGGTTCTGGAGCTGCTGGCAGAAGATCTCGAGCTGGGCCACCCCGCGCCGGCTGATGCTGCGGCGATGACGCTTGTTGTCGCCGAGGACCACCCCGATGGTGCGCTCCTGAAAGCGCAGGGGCACCGCCGCGAATCGGCTCACGCGGAGCAAGGGGTGATCGCGGAGCGCAGGGTCGAGGGGCGGCAAAGCGGCGACATCCGCGTCCGAGAGGGCGAGGCTGATCTCCCCCGACTCCCACGCTCGCGCGATCCCGCCGCCGCCCGCGATGGGCACGGAGCGCCGTGCCGCCGGATCGGGATCGCTGGTGCCCACCACTACCAGGGCCTCCCCGTCGGCGTCGGGCAGGAGCACGCTGATGCGGTCGAAGGTGAGAGCCTCGAGGGCGCCTTGCACGAAGGTGTCCACGCGCTGCTGTACGTCCATCGAGCGCATCATGGCCACGGTGATGGTGTGGAGCGCTTCCGAGAAGCGGCGCCGGTCCTGGATGTCCTCGAAGAGGCGCGCCTTGGTGAGAGCCACCGCCGCGTGCTCGGCGAAGGCCTCCATGACCTTGGTCTCGGACGGCGTGAGCGGATCGCGTGACTGCGAGAAGAAGCACACCACGCCCACCGCCTCGTTCGCGACGAGGAGCGGCAGCAGCTCCGCTCTGACCATGCCCGACTCGACGAGGGAGGCGGGAATGGTGGGGTCGGCGCGCCCGACCACGCCCGCGGCAAGATCCTCGACGATCATGGCGCGTCCCGAGATGGCCACCTCTCCCACCAGCCCCTGCCCCAGCGTGAGCTCCCGCCGTGGCTCGGCATGGTCGTCGAGGTCCGAGCCCGCCACGAATCGCACCCGGTCGCCTTCGACCGTCCACAGCCGGCAGGCCCGGCCGGGGAAGAGCGTACCGGCGGCGGCGACCACCGCCGGCATGATGGTCTCCGGATCAAGAGAGGCGGTGAGGGCCCGACTGAGCCCGGTCAGCGTCTCGAGACGCCGGGCGTAGAGCGAGGACTCCGCGTAGAGGCGCGTGTTCCTGATCGCCACCCCGGCCTGGGCCACGAAGCTCTCGAGCAGCTCCCGGTCATCGGCCTCGAGCTTGAACGGCCGGCGGCCGCAGAGGGCGAGCACGGCGAGAATCTCTCCCTCGAGGACCACGGGTACGCCCACGAAGCTCGTGAAGCCGTGGCCCCGCCACCAGCCCTGGGCGGTGAAGCGAGGATCGGAGAAGACGTCCACCACGTCGAGGATGCGTCCTTCCGCGGCGACCCATCCCACGCTGCCCTGGCCAAAGTTGATGGACCGGAAGGGCAGGTCGGCCCCCGGCCGCGGGTCCGATACCGCGCCCAGCACGAGCCGGCGCGTGGCCGGATCGGCGATCCAGAAGGACACGAAGGGCGCTCCGGTGATCTCGGCGGCGGCCCGGGCGATCGCCCCCAGCGCCTCGCCCTCGTCGAGCGAGGAGGAGATGACCTGATTGACCCGCGACAGCGCGCGCAGGCGCGCGGCCCGGTCTTCGAGCTCCTCGCGAAGCCGGGCGTTGGTGAGGAGGCCGCCCGCCTGTTCCCCGATGGCGGCGAGGAAGGCGAGTTCGGCCGGCTCGAAGCGGCGGCGACGCTCCCACCACACGAGGTAGAAGGCGCCCGCGACGCGGCCATCGAGGACCAGAGGAATCAGCACCGCCGACTGATGCGGGACGGCGTGGAAGGGCGCCGCCCCGAAGCGCCGATCATTGGGCACGTCGTCGGTCCAGGCAATCCGCGCGTCGACGAACACTTCGCGGAGGGGGAGGAGATCGGCGGCGGCCAGCGTGCTCGCCGCGAGGGCTTCCACGGCGTGGCGGGGCACGACATGGGCGGCGATGGGGCGAAGCTCGCCGGTGCGTCCGTCGAGGAGATGGGCCGACACCGTCTCGGCGCCCGTGAGCCGCCCCAACTCGTGACAGATCGACCGGAGGCCCTCGGCGAGATCCGTGGCCGAGCTGATGACCCGGGCCACCGCGAGAAGGCCCGTGGCCTCCCGCAGCCGCCGCTCGAGAGCCTCCCGGCTGGTGGACGAGGCGGAGGACTCCCCGAATCGTGGAGGGCCGGGCGCCGCGGCTGGCGTGGGTCTCGCCGTGGGATCGCTCATTGCGGGTACGATCAGTATACAAGGACGGAACCGCGCAGAACCTCAGGCTTAATCGACCCTCACGGCTTCATTCCCCTGCCCGCGTAATAGTTGAGTGTGAAGGCGAATTGGCCGCGGGCGGCGAGGCGCTCGATGTCCGCGATCCACCTGGCGGCCGCCCGGGGGGAGGCCAGACCGAGCCGTATCGCGTTCTCGGCCCGCCGCCTGAGCATGGCGTGGGTGTACGGCTCGAGCTTCGTGTCCTGGAACACCTCCACGGCGAGGCGCACCTCTTTTAGCCCCAGCCGCACCAGCCTGCCGAATATCGTGCGCCCCGATAGCGGATCGGGGTACATCCGGCCGACCACGCCGTCCATGATCCGCTCGGTCAGCGCGCGGTCGGGATGGTCGAGGGTCAAGGAGCCGAAGTCCTGGTCCTGGACGGCGATCAGCCCACCGGGCCGGGCGACCCGGACCATCTCCCGGAGGATGGCCGAGGAGTTCGCGACATGGAGGAGGACGGTCACCGCGAAGACACGGTCGAAGCGGTTGGAGGCGAATCGCAGCCGCGCGCCGTCGCCCACGGCATGAACGAGGCGTGATCCGAAACCGCCCGCGCGCGCGAGCCGCCGCGCGGCCTGAGTCATGACCCGGCTCGGGTCCACCCCGATGATCACGCCACGAGGGCCGAGGAGCGCCGCGGCATCGCGGGTGATGATGCCGGTGCCGGAGCCAATCTCCAGCACGCGTTGGCCGCGCCCGATCTGAGCGAAGCGGAGAAACCGGCGACGCAGTCGCCGCTGGGCGGGCGTGCGCCCGCGGCCCTCCAGGTGCTCGACGTAGCCGTGGGGCTGCCGCTGGCGGTCTATGGCGCCGTAGGGATCCAGCGAGCGCGTCACGCGAAGTACTGGGGCAGGATCTCGGTGAAGAGCGCGAGGAGTCCTCCCTGCTCATCCGGGGGCGCCACGCGCCCCGCGGCCCGCCGCACCGTTTCGGGGGCGCCGGACATGGCGATGCCGAGCCCCGCCGCCTCGATCATCTCGAAGTCGTTCTCCTGGTCACCCACGCCGATCGTCTCTGCGAGGGGCACGTTGAGATGCGCGGCGAGGAAACGAATGGCCGCGCCCTTGGAGGCGGCGGCGGGAAGGATCTCGAGGTAGTTGGTCCGGGTCATGACCAGTCGCGCCGCGTCGCCCACCACCGCCTCCAGCTCCGCGCGCACCGTGGGCAGGACGGCGGGATGTCCAACGAGCAGGGTCTTGGCGAAGCCGCCCATGCGGAGAAATTCGCCCGGCGCGTCGATGACCTCGAGGGGCACCCGCTCCTCCTCGGCACAGCGCCGCACGGCAAAGCTCTCGGCGAGGCAATAGAGCTGGTCGTCGCGATAGAAGAGCGGATCCACAGGCGCATGCGCGATCACCTCGTGCGCTTGCCAGAGTATGCCGCGGGGCAGGGTGAGGGAGAGGAGGTCACGGCCGCCCTCGTGGTCGCGCACGAGGGCGCCATTGTAGAAGATCATGGGCGCGGTCACGCCGAGCTCGTCGCGATAGCGGTCCATCCCCGGCGGCATGCGCCCGGTGGCGATGGTGAAGAGGAGGCCACGCTCCATGGCCCGCTGCAGCCCGTCGACCAGCGCGAGGTCGAGATCAGGGGCATCGCCGAGGAGGAGGGTGCCGTCGAGATCGCAGACGAGCAGGCGGTAGCTCATGCGACTACAGAAACAGCCGGAACGGGGAAACAGCCGGAACGGTCACACCGGGCGGTCGCCGCGCGCGAAGCGGGCGGCGCAGTCGGGGCTGCAGAAGTGCAGCGCTTCGCCGCCGCTCTCCCGTCTCACCGCGCGCGAGCGCAACACGTAGGTGCCGCAGAAGGGATCCTTCACGAGCTGGTCCGGCCGCTCCGTCCCGGGCAGGCGAGGCCGCCATCCGCGCAGCATCGGCGAGAACAGAATGAAGCACAGGATGAGCGCGGCGATGAGCAGGAGAGCGCGCACGAGACTATTCCCGGTCGGGACGTATCGAGAGCGAGCGGAGGAAGTCGCGGTCCAGATCGGTCAGGGCGAAGCCGGTCGGAGCGGGAGGGGGCGTCGAGCGCCCTTGGGCGAAGAAGATGCCCGTCTCCGCCCCGCGCTTCAGGATTTCCCCCACCGCGTCGCGCGCGGCCTCCGTGGCCTTGAGCGACACCTCGATGGCGCGCACGAGCTTGCCCATCAGCCGATCCACGTGCGCATCGGGTGTCATGTTCAGTACATTAGCACAGGTATAATCGCCGCCCAGGGAGGCTTCCCATGACCCACGCGTGGCACTTCCTGGGCTCGACCCCGCTACAGCAGCTCGGCAAGCTGACGCTCCGCGAGGACGCGTGGCGGCTGCCCACCGGCGACGAGCGGCGCTACCCCGTGCTCCACGTGGGGCCCACGGTGGGGGTCGTCCCCTTCGTGGACGCCGGGCATGTCCTGCTCATCCGCCAGTTTCGCCATCTCATCCGCGCCGATTCATGGGAGATCCCGGGCGGCGGCGCCCAGCCCGAAGAGGAGCCCGCGGAGGCGGCGCAGCGCGAGCTTCGCGAAGAAGGCGGTTATCGCGCCGGACGTCTGACCTTTCTCACACGCTTCGAGCCTTCGAGCGCCTATCTCGACGAAACGGCCTACTGCTACATCGGCGACGAGCTGGTGGCCGATCCCCTCGCCGCCGACGACGACGAATTCTTCGAGCGCCGCATCGTCCCCTTCCCCGAGGCGGTACAGATGGCCCTTGGCGACGGCATCACCGAATCGGTGTCTAAGCTTGCCCTCCTCGCGGCCGCCCTCAAGCTCGGCGTCAAACCCTAACCGGGCGGCTGAAAAAGGCCCATCTGCTTCGTTGGCGCCCTCGACCGCAGGCTCAACGTACCAGGGGTACGCCTCGCCTGCGGCCTTCGGGCGCCGCCTCGCATCTGGACCTTTTTGAGCCGCGCTCCCGTCCAGGGAGTCGAAATCAACGTTTAGTAGGTGGCGCGACCTCCTGAGAGGTCGTGTACGGCGCCGGTCGTGAACGAGCAGTCGTCGGAGGCGAGCCAGGCGACTAGCGATGCGACTTCGTCGGGGCGGCCCACGCGCCCCATGGGAATCTTCGAGACGAGCAGATCCACCGTGCTCTGCTCCATCTGCTGCAGGAGCTCGGTGCCGATCACTGCCGGAGCCACCGCGTGCACGAGAATCCCGCGGGTGCACACTTCCTTGGCGAGAGCCTTGGTGAGGCCGATGACGCCGGCCTTGGCCGCGGAGTAGGGCACGAGCGTCGGATTGCCCTCCTTGCCCGCGATGGAGGCGATGTTGATGATGCGACCGCTTCCCTGCTCCAGCATGACGGGAACGGCGGCGCGGCAACAGAGGAAGACGCTGGTGAGATCCGCGTCGATGACCCGGCGCCAGTCTTCCTCCGACAGCTCCCAGATAGGAAAGGAGCGTCCGGTGATCCCGGCATTGTTGACGAGGATGTCGAGGCGACCCCACGCGT
>WNFK01198902.1_pt1 | contig 10479 bp, 13 predicted proteins | sample 5400281 | NCBI WGS metagenome assembly WNFK01 (sample SAMN13153350, study PRJNA577476) | soil metagenome | isolation source: 20 cm soil on Douglas fir-dominated hillslope | place: USA:California | collected 2013-09-17
CCGCCACCAAGGCCCGGCCAGCTGGCGACCGGCCGGCCGGCGAGACGCGGCCCGAGCAACCCGCGCCCACAGCCGACGAATCGGTGACAGACGATCAGGTGGTGCCGGTTACGGATCCGGCAACCGTGCTGCGGATCCGGATCGCGCTCGGCCTGGACGGCGTGCCGCCGGACGCCACCGAGGCGGACGCGACCGGGTTGGCCGCCGAGACGACGGACACCGACAAGGCGGAGGCCGATCCCACGGAGGAGGTGGCCGCCACAGGCGATGGGACCGCGAAGATCGACACGATCGTGGCCGCCTTGGTGGCCGTCCTGCCGACCGAGCCGAACACGCCGCAACCCGCGGCCGAGCCCATTGTGGCCGCGATTCCGACCACGACCGACGTGCCGCCGCCCCCACCGGCGACGCCGGCGCCGGCTGAAACCAGGAACGCCGACGCGGCGGCCGCCAATGGTGATGTCGTCGGCGAGGCGCTCAAGGACGCCCCCGCCGACTATCCAGCGCCGGTCGCCGCGAAGACGCGCGGCGGCAAGGAAACCACCGCGACCCCAGCCGCCGCCGGATCGAAGCGTCACGACCGGATGTGACCGGGACGGTCGCCGCCAAGGAGGCAGGCCACGACGACGACCGCCCAGCGGCCCCGCAAGGCAAGGTGGAGCACGCCCATATCCGTCCGGTGGCCACCAGGCCGGAGAAACCGGACGGCGTTTCGAATCAGGTGCCCGGCGCGTCGGTCAGCGACGCCGCGAACGGCGCCAGACCGCCGGCCGAAACCGGGCAGGCCGGCGTGACGACGAACGACCGGCTCGCGGCGCCGGCACAAACGTCACCGACGGCGCCATCCCAATCGGCGGCGGATGCCGCACCGGTGCCGCTCGCCGGCCTCGCAATCGAGATCGCGGCGCGCGCGCTGGCCGGACGCAACCGGTTCGAGATCCGCCTCGATCCGCCGGACCTCGGCCGCATCGACGTGCGGCTCGACGTCGACACCAGTGGCAACGTCACCTCGCGTCTCGTCGTCGAGCGCGTGGAGACGCTCGACGCGCTGCGGCGGGACGCCAGCGAACTCGAACGCGCGCTCCAGCAGGCGGGGCTCAAGACGTCCGAGAACGGTCTCCAGTTCTCCCTGCGCGACCAGGGCTTCGCCGGCCGCGACTCCAATAGCGATTCGCCGAAAACGGCACGGCTCGTCGTGCCGGATTCCACCCTCGCTCCCGTCGACGCGCTGCAGGGCGGCTACGGCCGCATGCTGCGGGCGGGCGGCGGCGTCGACATTCGCGTCTGAGGACAGAACATGGCCACCAGCACCATTCCCGGGATCACGTCGTCGGTCACAGCCGCGACCAACAATACCACGCCCAGCAACTCGACCGGCGTCGACAAGAATACGCTGGCCGGCAACTTTCAGACGTTCCTGACGCTGCTGACCACGCAGTTGAAGAACCAGAACCCGCTCGACCCGCTCGACACCAACCAGTTCACGCAGCAACTCGTGCAGTTCGCGCAGGTCGAGCAGCAGCTCAAGCAGAACGAGCAGCTCGCCACCCTGGTGTCGATCGAGAAGAGCGCGCAGTCCACCACCGCCCTCGCCTTCGTCGGCCAAAACGTGGCGGTCGACGGCCAGACCGCCAAGCTGAAGAACAGCTCCGCCACCTGGAGCTTTCAGGTGCCCAAGCCCATCAGCGCCACCGTCACCATCAAGAACACGACCGGGCAGACGGTCTACTCCGGCGGCTTCACCATGGACACCGGATCGCAAACTTTTTCCTGGGATGGCCGTGACAACACCGGCACGCTCTGGCCGGACGGCAAATACACGATCTCGGTCACCGGCAAGGACGCAAGCGGCCAGACCGTGGCGGTCCCCACTGAAGTCGAGGGCCTGGTCGATTCAGTCGACCTGACCCAGACGCCACCCGTGCTGTCGATGGGCGGGCAGGACTACACGCTGGACAAAATCAAGCGGGTTGTGCGCCCGGGCGCCTGAAAGGCGTCGGCTTCCCAATGGCCAAAGCGACACCCCAACGGAAAGTAATGGTCAGAGGCATTTAATTACCAGAAATTGAGTGATCTGACCGCCCTAGCGGTAGCCCAATGATGGATTTCTGCATCCACTCGGCAGCATGCCTGGAGCGCGCGGGAGCCCAGTTGCATGCGGAATTTCCCATTTGATAAGATGTGCTTAGGTAAATTTTAAGTCGCACCCAGTAGTTTGGGGCGGAAGTTGGTCAGTCGAGTGCGTGAGTTCTATTCATGAATGAGCCCCTGCGTCCAAGGGCAAAGTACGTGATCGGCCCCGACGGAAGCCCGCTGACAATTGCGGACCTACCGGCCCCGGGAACGAAGCGCTGGGTCATTCGGCGTAAGGCCGAAGTGGTCGCAGCGGTTCGCGGCGGTCTCCTCTCGCTTGAGGAAGCCTGCGCCCGCTACACGCTCACGGTTGAAGAGTTCTTGTCGTGGCAATACTCGATCGCCCAGCATGGTCTGGCCGGTCTGCGCACCACGCGCATTCAGCAGTATCGCCAGTAAGCGCTCTCTTGCCTCGATCATGATGAACCACGCCGGCTCATTGAGCCGGCGTTCGCGTTATTGAGCAGTTTATCAAATTGATTGACTTGAATCGATTTGCCGCGCCGACGCCACCGGCGGCGACTCGGTATCGTGTTTTCCGACACGGCCGAGCCTGATCGGGCCTGCGATCGTAGTAAATAAGCAACACTTGGGCACGAGGATCATCGGGACCACCGCCCGGAGGCGCACCGGCGGCCGCGATCTTAACGATCTTAACCAGACAGTAACCATGAACCGGGCAAATCTTGCCCAGTGGGAATGAGCACGAGCCAGAGCGAACGTGCAGGACGTCATCCAGTTCATCCGATCCTTGGGCGCGGCGCGAATCGCCGCCATGGTCGCGGTCACCCTCGCGATGATTGGCTTCTTCGCCTTCATCATGATGCGCGTGACCGCGCCTCAGATGACCCCGTTGTTCACCGATCTCTCCTTTGAGGACTCGACCGCGATCGTTAAGGACCTCGAGCGCCAGGGCATTCCCTTCGAGCTCAAGTCCGACAGCGCCATCGTGATGGTGCCCAAGGACAAGGTCACGCGGCTGCGCATGCGGCTCGCGGAAGCCGGCCTGCCCAAGGGCGGTGGCGTCGGCTACGAGATCTTCGACAAGTCCGACGCCCTGGGCGCCACCAGCTTCGTCCAGAACATCAACCATCTGCGCGCGCTTGAGGGCGAGCTCGCGCGCACCATCCGGGCGATCGACCGGGTGCAGGCCGCGCGCGTGCACCTGGTGCTGCCGGAGCGCGCGCTGTTCTCCCGTGACAAGGCCGAAGCCTCCGCCTCGATCGTGCTCAAGGTCCGCGGACCGCTCGAGCCCCAACAGGTGCGGGCGATTCGTCACCTGGTGGCCTCGGCGGTCAAGGACCTCAAGCCTGAGCGGGTCTCGATTGTCGACGAAGCTGGACGGCTCTTGGCGGATGGGGCTCGTACCGAGGCGGCGCTCGGCCAGAGCGCCGACGAGCGGCAGATCGCCTTCGAGCGCCGCCTGCGCGAGCAAGTCGAAGCCATCGTCACCTCGGTGGTCGGCCCCGGCCGCGCGCGCGTGCAGCTCACCGCGTGAGGAAAGCTCAGCCAGCAACGACGGCAAGGACGGCCAGGTCACGGTCGGCAACGAGCTGCCGGGAGCGGCACGCCCGCCCTCCGACAACAACCAGACCCGCGAGCAGAGCAAGAAATCCGAGGAAATCCTCAACTACGAGATCTCCCGCTCCACCAAGACCGAGGTGACCGAGGGGGGCCGCGTCAACCGCATCTCGGTCGCTGTGCTGGTCGATGGCGCCTACACCAAGAACGACAAGGGCGAAACCACCTACCAGCCGCGCGAGAAGGAGGAGATCGATCGGATCGCGGCGCTGGTGCGCACCGCCATCGGCTTCGACCAGAAGCGCGGCGACCAGACCTTCACCAAGGACGACGTCATGCACTGGATCGAGCTCGGCGTGATGCTCCTGCTGGCCCTGGTCGTTCTGCTGCTGGTCGTCCGTCCGCTGGTCCGGCGCATTCTCGAGTCCGAGTCTTCGCCCTCCGGAGCTGCCAATGTCGTGGCCGCGATCGCGGGCGGCGATGTCCAGGCCGCGCTTGCTCAGGAGATCAAGGCCGTCCCCAGCCAAACCTCCAAGATGATCGACATGGCCCAGGTGCAGGGTCAGGTCCACGCCCAATCGGTGCAGAAGGTCGGCGAGCTCGCCGACTCCAACCCCAACGAGACGATCTCCATCATTCGCAGCTGGCTGCATGAGAATGCGGCCTGACGCAGGATCATCGCAACCACATCGACGGGACATGGACTAGACGGTGAGCACACAAACCGACATTGCGAATGTGGTCGCGACGCTCGCCAGCCGGCAAGGCGAGAACGCCAGCGCTCGCAAGCTGACCGGACCGGAACGAGCGGCCGTTCTGATGCTCGCGCTCGGCGAGCAGCATGGCGCCAAGGTCTGGACGCTGCTCGACGACGACGAGCTGCGCCAGCTCTCCATCATCATGTCGACGATCGGGACCATCGAGGCGTCCGGAGCCCTCATGGGCACCTACGACGCGACCGAGCGGCTGTTGCAGCAATACCTGCCGCCCGAGCGGGTCGGCGGCATCATGGAGGAGATCCGCGGGCCGGCCGGCCGCAACATGTGGGAGAAACTCTCCCACGTCCAGGAAGACATCCTCGCCAATTATCTCAAGAACGAATACCCGCAGACCGTGGCGGTGGTGCTGTCCAAGCTCAGGCCCGAGCATACCGCGCGCGTTCTCTCGATCCTGCCGGGCGAGTTCGCGCTCGACGTCGTCAGTCGCATGCTGCGGATGGAGGCCGTGCAGAAAGAGGTCATCGAACGGGTGGAGCAGACGCTGCGCACCGAGTTCATGTCGAGCCTCTCGCAGACCCGCAGGCGCGATGCCCACGAGCAGATGGCGGAGATTTTCAACTCTTTCGATCGGCAGACCGAAACGCGCTTCATGACGGCGCTCGAGGAGGAGAGCCGCGAGAGCGCCGAGCGCATCAAGAATCTGATGTTCACGTTCGACGATCTCGTCAAGCTTGATGCCGGCTCGGCGCAGACCCTGATGCGGCACGTCGACAAGGACAAGCTCGCGATCGCCCTCAAGGGTGCAACCGAGCCGGTCCGCACGTTCTTCCTGGGCAACATGTCGTCGCGCGCCGCCAAGATGCTGGGCGATGACATGGGCGCCATGGGGCCGGTGCGGCTGCGCGACGTCGACGAGGCGCAGGGGCAGCTGGTCAGCCTGGCCAAGGACCTCGCCGCCAAGGGCGAGATCATGATCTCGAAGAGCCGCGGCGACGAAGAGCTGGTCTATTGAGGACAACGTGATGGGATCGGCACCGGCAAAATTCCTGTTCGACAACGACTTCGAGGCGGGCGGACGCAGCAGCAAGCCGACCATCTCGCTCACCGAGCACGCCTCCAAGGTGGCGCAGGCGGAACTGGCCGCCCATGCGCGCGGCTTCGCCGACGCGCAGAGCACGGCCGAGCACAAGGCCGCCGCCACGCTCGAGCGCATTGCCGGCTTGCTGCAAGGGCTTGATCGCAGCCTTTCCGCGGTCGAGGCACGGCTGGAGACGGAAGCCGTCGAAGTGGCCGTCGCGGTCACCAGCAAGCTTGTCCCGGCCCTCATCGCGCGCGAGCCGCTGGCGGAAATCACGGCGCTCGCCTCCGACTGCTTCCGGCACCTGGTTGCAAGCCCGCACGTGGCCGTGCGCGTCAACGAGGCGCTGCATGCATCGGCGCGTGAACGGCTGGAGGAGATCATTCGCCGCCTCGGCCTGGAAAGCCGCCTGGTGGTCCTGGGCGAGCCCGAGATCGCACCAGGCGACTGCCGCATCGAATGGGCGGATGGCGGCATCTGCCGCGACAGCGCTGCGCTCACAGCCGTGATCGATCAGGCCGTCAACCGCTACATCAGCGCTCGGCTCGAGGCTGCGCCGAAATCCGACATTCCGTGGAGACTCGACCAATGAGCTCGGCCTGCCTGACCTGGAGAACGCCGATCAGAGCCTGCCCATGGATTCGGGCGCGCTGGCAGCCGATCCGGATTCGCAGAACCGGACCGCCGAGGATCTCGAAGCGGTGTTCGATGTCCCGGTCAAGGTCTCGGCGGTGCTTGGACGCGCGCAGATGGACGTGGGCGACCTGCTCAAGCTCGGTCCGGGCGCGGTGCTCGAGCTCGATCGCAAGGTCGGCGAAGCCATCGACATCTATGTCAACAACCGATTGGTGGCACGCGGCGAAGTGGTGCTGGTGGAAGACAAGCTCGGCGTCACCATGACGGAAATCATCAAGGCGGAACGGAATTGAGCGAAGGAGTGAGTAGTGCGTAGTGAGTAGTGAGTAGTGAGTAGTGAGCAGTGAAGCGAAGCGTGATGATTCCTACTCACTACGCACTGCTCACTACTCACTACTCACCGGCTGCCTGGCTCAGAACAACAAAGGACCCTCACAATGCGCCTCCTCATCGTCGGAAGCCTCAACGGCCAGCTCACAACCGCGACCAAGCTCGCGATGGACAAGGGCGCCAGTGTCACGCACGCCGTCGATATCGATCAGGCGCTCAACGTGTTGCGCTCGGGCCGCGGCGCCGATCTGCTGATGGTGGACGTTGCGCTCGACATTCGTGACCTGGTGCTGCGGCTCGAAGCCGAGCGGATCGCCGCGCCGGTCGTCGCCTGCGGCGTCAGCAACGATGCACGCGCAGCCGTCGCCGCCATCCACGCGGGCGCCAAGGAATACATCCCGCTGCCGCCCGATCCCGAGCTGATCGCAGCCTTGCTGGCGGCCGTGTCCGACGACACGCGCGAGCTGATCTACCGCGACGAGATGATGGCGCATGTGGTCAAGCTCGCCCAGCAGATCGCCCCCAGCGACGCGTCTGTGCTGATCACGGGCGAATCGGGAACCGGCAAGGAGGTGCTGGCCCGCTATGTGCACCTGCGCTCGAACCGCTCGCGCGGAGCATTCATCTCGGTCAATTGCGCGGCCATCCCGGAAAACCTTCTCGAGTCGGAGCTGTTCGGCCATGAGAAGGGCGCCTTCACGGGTGCAATCGCACGCCGCATCGGCAAGTTCGAGGAGGCCACCGGCGGGACGCTGCTGCTCGACGAGATTTCCGAGATGGATGCGCGCCTGCAGGCGAAGCTGCTGCGCGCGATCCAGGAGCGCGTCATCGATCGGGTTGGCGGCACCCGGCCGGTGCCGGTCGACATCCGCATCATTGCGACCTCGAACCGCAATCTGGTCGACGCCGTGCGCGAGGGCGTGTTCCGCGAGGACCTGCTTCATCAAGAAATACTCCGCCGCAAATGGCATCCCTGCCCGTCCGTTATCGGCAGAGGCTCGACGCACCCTGGTGCTCAACCGCTGGCGCGGCAACGTGCGCGAGCTGGAAAACACCATCCACCGCGCCGTGCTGCTCTCGACCGGCGACGAGATTGGCGCCGACGGCATCCTCAGCCCTGATGGCGCGCGACTCGATCAGGCCAAGACTCCTTCCGCGGTCATGCATGCCACCATGGCGGCGGAAGCCGTGACCCGCGCGCTGGTCGGCCGCACCGTCGCCGATGTCGAGCGTGATCTCATCCTGGAGACGCTCAAGCACTGCCTCGGCAACCGGACTCATGCCGCCAACATTCTCGGCATCTCGATCCGCACGCTGCGCAACAAGCTCAACGAATATGCCGACGACGGCATCCCGATCACGCCGCCCGGCAACGGCGAGGTCAGAGGAGCGGCTTGAGCAGCGGCTCGCACTGCCCTGCCCCGCTATCGTCCAAACCACCACAGTGCAGCACTGAGCAGAAAGCTCAGGGCGACACAGGCTGCGATCGGGACAAAGTAGCCCCTGCGCTCGCGCCGGCTTGCTGCTTCGTCAGGGACCCGGCCACGGCGCAACCTGACCAGGATCGGCCACAGCAGGCCGACCACGACGAAAGCAAGCACCAGGGTGATGATGAGGCGCGCCACGTCAATTCCGCCCCATCACCAAGGCAGACCGCAGAGATCAAGCACGCCAGCACGTGGTGCAATTTTGAGATCAAACACGTAGGGGTCGGTGACATCGAAACGCACGTGTCCTTGCGGCTGCATGACGAAGACATCACCTTTGAATGGACACCAACTGAGAGTTTCATAGAGCGACGCGTGGCGCGGCTCACAGAATAGCAGTCCGAAGTCTGCCTTGTAGGTCTCTTGTATCTCCTGTATCGCCATTCGCATCGCCGTACTGGCCACGCCTTGCCGTCGGCTGTCTTCTCTAGTGGCTACACCTCCTATGCCGCCAATTCTGACGACGCGTCCATCCCAAGTCGCATCACGCAATACGATCGCCAAGTGGCAGATGATTTCTTTATCGCGATTGAAGGCAAGCAACCGATAGTCAGGATTCGCCCAAACGACATCCCTCCAGGGTAGTTTGGCGACGACCTCAGGAGGCCATACGGCTTTGAGTAATGGCGCGGCCTGCGGCCACCCAAGATCGCTCGCTTTGATGTCGATATGCTCAATCATCGTTATACAAGCGCTAATACAGCGCTTTTGGACAATGTGTCGTACCACTATGAAGCTCCAATGTCGCCATCGGGTCACGAAGGTCGTTTCGGTTTGTCCGCTTTCGGGCATCGCGGACATGAATTCTTGAGGGAAGGTCGCGATGGGCAACAACCGAGATGCGCCCCCTTCCACATCAAGCCAATGCTGAGGTAACGTGTTAGTCGAGCTGCCAGGGGGCGTGCCGAATCCTTCTCATTTCAGGCAGCGTTGGTGCCATTGGCCGGCGAGCATTTCCAAGCATCTGTTGGGCTGCAAGCGCAATCGCGCACGCCTTTTTTATGTTCTCTGGGAGCAAACGTTCATGAAACTTCCCCACCGAAGACAATTTCTGCATCTGGCCGCCGGCGCTGTTGCGCTGCAGGCCCTGTCGCGGAGAGCATGGGCGCAAAGCTATCCGTCGCGGCCGGTGCGCATCATTGTTGGCGCTCCTCCCGGCGGCCCAACTGACATATCGGCGCGCCTCATTGGTCAATGGCTCCAGGAGCGTCTCGGCCAACCGTTCATTGTCGAGAACCGGCCTGGCGCGGGTGGCAATATCGCCACCGAGGCAGTCGTACGTGCGCCGGCGGACGGCTACACGCTCCTCCTGGTATTTGCGTCGAGCGCGATCAATGCGACCCTTTATGAAAAACTCAATTTCAATTTCATCCGCGACATTGCGCCGGTCGCCAGTGTTAGCCGCTTTCCGCTCGTCCTGGAAGTGCATCCCTCATTCACGGCCAAATCGGTTCCCGAGTTGATCGCATACGCCAAGGCCAATCCGGCCAAGATCAGCATGGCTTCGCCAGGAAATGGGAGTGGAGATCTCCTCGGCGGTCAGGTGTCGGTCGCATTCGATGCCGTGCAGTCATCAATCGAACACATCAGAGCCGGCAAACTCCGTGCGCTGGCTGTGACTACTGCCAAGCGCTTGGAGGTGTCGCCGGACATCCCGACAATCGGAGATTTTATGCCGGGTTTCGAGGCAAGCGGCTGGAATGGAATTGGCGCCCCGAAGAACACGCCAACCGAAATCGTTGACCGTCTCAACAAGGAGATAAATGCGGGTCTTACCCATTCCAAGATGAAGGCACGACTCGCTGACCTGGGTGCAACGGTATTTACATGCACGCCGGACGACTTCGGAAAGTTCATCGCCGAAGAAACCGAAAAGTGGGGTAAGGTGGTGAAGTTCGCGGGCCTCAAGCCGGAGTGATCCTCGGCCGACATTCCATAAATCCCGATACGCGAATTCCATCGGGGCGATGACCGCTGTGGGTCCATTCGGAAGAGAATCCGGAAAGCAGATTCCCATCAACGTACCGCTGCATGGCAGCGTGCGCAGGCTGAAAGTCGTACCCGGTGGCTGTGACTTTCATGTCTTCCATGACTGGCCTCGTACTTGCCGCAAATGTTATTGGAACTTCAAATCGGCGGCACTAGCTTAGCCGTCTCCGCTCGTAAAGGAGTACGGACCGCCATGCCCAATCTGGAATTCAAGCACGCCCTCATCGTCGGTGCCGGCGCAGGCCTGAGCGCCTCGCTGGCGCGCGCGCTCGCACAGGAAGGCCTCGCGGTATCGCTCGCGGCGCGCTCGACCGACGACCTCGCGCTCCTCGCGAAGGAGACCCAGGCGCGCGCGTTCGCCTGCGACGCCAGCAAGCATTCCGACGTCGAGCGGCTGTTCGGCGAGCTTGATGCCGCGCCCGGCGCCCCCGACATCGTGATCTACAACGCGAGCTTCCGCACCCGCGGGCCGCTCATCGAGCTCAACCCCGACGACGTGGAGCGGTCGCTCGCGGTCACGGCCTTCGGCGCCTTTCTGGTCGCCCAGCAGGCGGCGCGCCGCATGCTGCCGAAGAAAGCCGGCGCG
>WNFK01196378.1_pt2 | contig 10478 bp, 12 predicted proteins | sample 5400281 | NCBI WGS metagenome assembly WNFK01 (sample SAMN13153350, study PRJNA577476) | soil metagenome | isolation source: 20 cm soil on Douglas fir-dominated hillslope | place: USA:California | collected 2013-09-17
CCGCCGGCCCGCGCGCGGGCCCGCCCCGGCGGTGGAGGACGCGGCGGGACCGGCGGCGGAGGCCTTGTTCGAGGCGCTGCGCCGGCATCGCCTGACGCTGGCGCGCGCGGAGGGCGTGGCGCCTTTCATCATCGCCAGCGACCGGACGCTCCGCGACATCGCGGCCCTGCGGCCGGAAACCCTCGACGACCTGCGGCGCGCCTACGGCATCGGCGAGCACAAGGTGGCGCGCTACGGGGCCGGCTTCCTCGAGGTGGTGGCCGCGCATGGCTAGCCAGCCCGCGGCAGGCGCGACCGGCGCGCGGCCGGCCGCCGTCGCGCTGGAGGGCATCGCCAAGAAGTTCGGCGTCTTCATCGCCCTGCGCGGCGTCTCGCTCTCGGTGGACCCGGGCGAGTTCGTCTGCTTCCTCGGCCCCTCCGGGTGCGGGAAGACCACGCTCCTCCGCATCATCGCCGGGCTGGAGCGCCAGAACGCGGGGCTGGTGATGATGGCCGGACGCGACGTCTCCACCTTGCCCGCCGCCCAGCGCAACTACGGCATCGTCTTCCAGTCCTACGCCCTCTTTCCCAATCTCACCGTGGCCCGCAATGTGGGCTATGGGCTCGAGACGCGCAAGGTCTCCCGGGCGGAGATCGCCCGGCGCGTGGACGAGCTGCTGGACCTCGTGGGGCTGCGGCACCACCGGCACAAGTACCCGGCGCAGCTCTCCGGCGGCGAGCAGCAGCGCATTGCCCTGGCCCGGGCGCTGGCGCCCTCGCCCGCGTTGCTGCTCCTCGACGAGCCGCTCTCCGCGCTCGACGCGCGGGTGCGCCAGTCCCTGCGCCACGAGATCCGCGCGCTGCAGCGGCGGCTGGGCATCACCACCATCATGGTGACCCATGACCAGGAGGAAGCCCTGGCCATGGCCGACCGCATCGTGGTGATGAACCACGGCGTGGTCGAGCAGGTAGGCCCGCCCGCCGAGGTGTACACGCGCCCGCGCTCGCCCTTCGTGGCCCGGTTCGTGGGACAGATGAACTTCCTCGACGCCGTGGCGGGCCCGCGCCCCCGCTCCGCCCGCATGGGCGCGGGGGAGCTCCCCGCTCATCCTGGCCATCCGGCCCGAAGAGATCGTGGTGGGACCGGCCGCGCCGGGGGCGCCGAACCGCCTCGCCACCCGCATCCGGAGCATCCAGTTCCTCGGCTCCTTCACGCGGCTGGTGCTGGTCCTGCCCGGGGATGGCGAGCGCGTGATCGAGTGCGACGTGGCGGCCACCGCCTTCGCCGAGCTGGGCGCGGCGGAGGGCGCCGAGCTGTCCCTGGCGCTCCCTCCCGAGTCGCTGCGCGTGTTCCGCAAAGAGGGCTAGGGCATGACCGTCGTGTCCCCCGAGGCCGGCGTCACCATCCCCGACCGGGTGGTGCGGCACCGCCTCGGGCGAGAGGACGTGATCCGCGCCGTCCTCGTGGTCGTGTTCGGCCTCGTGCTGTACCTCTTCATCCTCCTCCCCATGGCCAAGATGATCTGGCGAAGCCTCATCGACGCCACCGGGCAGTGGGTGGGCCTCGCCAACTATGCCCGCTACTTCGGGACACCGGCGATTGCGGTGTCCATCACCAACAGCCTCTCGGTGGCGCTGGTGTCCACCGTGCTCACGGTGGGGCTGGCCTTCGGCTACGCCTACGCGCTCACGCGGACCCGCATGCCGGCCAAGGGGCTCTTCCGGGTGGTGGCCATGCTGCCGATCTTCGCGCCGTCCCTGGTGCAGGCCTTCGCCTTCGTCTACGTGTTCGGCAACAACGGTCTCTTCACCCGCGCTACCGGGGTGAACGTGGGCATCTATGGTCCCAAGGGCATCATCCTCGCGGAGGTGTTCTACTGCTTCCCCCACGCGCTGCTCATTCTCATCGCCGCGCTCTCCGCCACCGACGCCCGCCTGTACGACGCCGCCCGCACGCTGGGCGCCTCGTCGCCCAAGACCTTCCTCACCGTCACCCTCCCCGGCGTGAAGTTCGGCCTGGTGAGCGCCTGCTTCGTGGTCTTCACCACCGTCATCACCGACTTCGGCGCCCCCAAGGTGATCGGCGGGAAGTTCTCGGTGATGGCGACGGAGATCTACAACCAGGTCTCGGGCCAGCAGAACTTCACCATGGGGGCGACGGTGTCGGTGGTGCTGCTGATCCCGGCCATCCTCGCCTTCGTGGTGGACCGGATCGTGCAGCGCCGGCAGTACGCGCTGGTCACCGCCTCCGCGCGGCCGCTGGTGCCGGCGCCGCGGCCCAGCCGGGACTGGGCCGCCACCGGCTACTGCGCGCTCGTCGCCCTGGTCATCGCGGCCATCTATGCCGTCATCCTGGTGGCGTCGCTGGTGCACCGCTGGCCGTACAATCTCGGCCTCACGCTGAAGCACTACGCGTTCGACACCGTGGGCGGCTACACGCCGCTCTGGAACAGCGTGCACGTGGCGACCTGGACGGCGGTGGTGGGGACGGTGCTGACCTTCGGCGGGGCCTACGTGGTGGAGAAGTGCCGCACCCCCGCCAACGGCGTGCTCTATCTCCTGTCCATCCTGCCGGTGTCCATCCCTGGGATGGTGCTAGGTCTCGCCTACATCTTCACCTTCAACGCCCCCGGCAGCCCGCTCAACCTGCTGTACGGGACACTCGCCATCCTCGTGGTGTCCAACGTCATCCACTACTTCACGGTGGGCTTCCTCACCGCCACCACCGCACTGAAGCAGATGGACGCGGAGTTCGAGAACGTGTCCGCCTCGCTGGGGGTGCCGTTCTACCGGACCTTCTGGCGGGTGACGGTGCCGATCGCGCTGCCGTCCATCGTGGCCATCAGCATGTACTTCTTCCTCAACGCCATGGTGACCCTCTCGGCGGTGGTGTTCCTGGTGGCGCCGGGGACGGAGCTGGCCGCGGTCGCGGTGCTCCTGATGGACGACGCCGCTGGCGGTGCGGCTCTTGTACTGGCTGGCCATGAAAGGCGTGACGCGGCGGACCCAGGCGTGGACCCAGACCGGCGCGACGTCGGCTACGGGAGGACCGTCATGAGCGTGATGGACATCAACGGCTATCGCGGGCGCTTCTTCGAGGTGGTCCAGGAGACGGAGCGGAGCCAGACCGCGGTGATGACCATCGGCCCCGGAGAGGATGCCGGCCCCGAGGAGGTGCACGCCGGCGACCAGGTCATCTACGTCATCGAGGGCGAGGCCCGCGTGCGGCTGGGCGAGGCCACGCATGCGGCGGGCCCGGGCGCCTGCGTGATTATTCCCGCGGGGACCCGGCACCACCTGGAGAACACGGGGCGGACGCCGCTGTTCTGCCTTACCGTGTACGCGCCCCCGGCCTACTGAGCCCAAGGAGAATTGCCGTGTCACTCCAAGGAAGGACCGCGCTCGTCACCGGCGCCGCCCGCGGCATCGGGCTCGCCATCGCGCAGCGCCTCGCCACCGACGGGGCCCGCGTCGCGGTGCTGGATCTCGATCGTCCGGGTGCGGAGTCCGCCGCCAAAATGCTGGGACCGGAGGCCTTGCCCCTGGTGGCCGACGTGACGCGGTCGGCGGAGGTGGAGCGCGCGGTGGGCGAGGTGGTGGCGCGGTGGCAGCGGCTCGACGTGCTCGTGAACAATGCCGGGGTCACCGGCCGGTCCTTTCCCCTGTGGGAGCTCACCGACGACGACTGGCAACGCGTCCTCGACGTGGACCTCTCGAGCGTCTTCTACTGCTGCCGGGCGGCGGTCAAGGTGATGCTGGATCAGGGGAGCGGCCGCATCGTGAACATCGCCTCCATCGCGGGCAAGGAAGGAAACCCGACCTTGGTGCCCTACTCCGCCGCCAAGGCGGGCGTGATCGGCCTCACCAAGGCCCTGGCCAAGGAAGTGGCCACTCGCGGCATCTTCGTCAACGCGGTCGCGCCCGCAGTGATCGGCACCGAGCTGCTCAAGCAGATGGAGCGGAGCACGGTGGACCTCCTCGTTTCCAAGATCCCGATGGGGCGGGTGGGGCGTCCGGAGGAGGTGGCCGCGCTGGTGGCCTGGCTCGCGTCCGACGAGGGCTCGTTCAGCACCGGCGCGGTCTACGATCTCTCCGGCGGCCGTGCCACCTACTATCTGGGAAAGCCGCGCGCTTCCCGTCGGAACCTGGCGCGAGCCGGGCCCCGGCGCGGTGCCGGTGGGGCTGGCCCTCGTCGCCCTCGCCCTCGGCGTGGCGCTCGTCGCGCGCGGTGGGAGCGCGCCCCCGCTCGGCGGCGTGGGCTGGAGCGAGGCGCCGCGCGCCCTGGTGGTGGTGGCGGCGCTCGCTTTTTTCGCGCTGGCCTTCGAGCGCCTCGGCTATCGCCTCAGCGTCTTCGCCACTGTGCTGTTCCTCGTGGGCGCGGTGGAGCGGCGCCCACCGCTGGCGGCGCTGGTTTATGCGGCCGGCATTTCCTGGGGCAGTTTCTTTCTCTTCAACGGTCTCCTGAAGGTCCCGCTGCCGCGGGGCCCGTTCGGGCTCTGAGCGCGGTGCCGGAAACCCTCCAGAACCTGGCGCTGGGCTTCAGCGTCGCGCTGCAGCCGGCCATGCTCTTCTACGCCTTCGCCGGCTGCGTGATCGGCACTCTGGTGGGCGTGCTGCCGGGGGTGGGACCGCTGGCCGGCATCAGCCTGCTCCTCCCCGCCACCTTCGGGCTCGATGCCACCCGCGCCATCGTGCTGCTGGCCGGCATCTACTATGGCGCGATGTACGGGGGCTCCACCACGTCCATCCTCATGCGCATTCCCGGCGAGGCCGCCTCGGTGATGACCTGCATCGACGGCTACGCCATGGCCCGCAAGGGGCGCGCCGGCGCCGCGCTGGCCATCGCCGCGGTGGGCTCGTTCGTGGCGGGGACGCTCTCGGTGGTGGCGCTGATGCTCCTCGCGCCGCCCCTCGCCAATCTCGCGCTGCGCTTCGGGCCCCCCGAGTACGCCGCGCTGCTCCTGCTGGGGCTCCTCGTCCTCGCGTACATGAGCGGCGGCTCGATGCTGAAGTCCCTCGCCATGGCGGCGCTGGGGCTACTCCTGGGGATGGTGGGGATCGATCAGATGTCCGGCTACTTCCGCTTCGCCTACGGCGTGGTGGAGCTGGGCGACGGCCTCGGCGTGGTGCCGCTCGCCGTCGGCCTCTTCGGCATCGCCGAGGTGCTGCTCACCGCGGGCCAGCCCACGCCGCCCGTGGTCCAGAAGCCCCGGCTTCGCGAGCTCTTTCCCACGCGCCGGGAGTGGCGCGAGTCCATGGCTCCCATCGGACGGGGCACCGTGCTGGGCTTTCTCATCGGCATCGTCCCCGGCTCGGCCCACATCATCTCGAGCTTCGTCTCCTACGCGGTGGAGCGGCGGCTGTCCCGGCGGCCGGAGGAGTTCGGCCATGGCGCGGTGGCAGGCGTCGCGGGGCCCGAATCCGCCAACAACGCGGCCACCTCGGGCGCCTTCGTCCCCATGCTCGCGCTGGGCGTGCCGTCGGGCCCCATCCCCGCGGTGATGCTGGCGGCCATGATGGTGCACGGCGTGTCGCCGGGCCCCCTGCTCATCCAGCAGTCGCCCGCGCTGTTCTGGGGCTTCATCGCCTCCATGTACGTGGGCAACGTGATGCTGCTCGTGCTCAACCTTCCCATGGTCGGGCTCTTCGTGAACGTGCTGCGGGTGCCCTACGGGTACCTCTACCCGGCCATCATCGTGTTCTGTGTGCTGGGGGTCTACGCGGTGAACGGCAGCGTGGTGGACGTGTGGATCGCCGCCGCCATGGGCGTGCTCGGCTGGATACTCCGCAAGCTCGAGTTCGAGACGGCGCCCATCGTGCTCGGGGCCATCCTCGCCCCCATGGTGGAGATGAGCCTGCGTCAGTCTCTGGCCATGTCCGACGGGCACTACGCGATCTTCCTGACCCGGCCCATCGCCGCCGGCCTCCTCGCGGCCGGCGTCTTGCTGCTCCTGCTGGGCCTCCGATCCTGGATTCCCTTCGCCGACAAAGGAGCCGACGCATGAGAGGTCTCAAACCCATCGCGCTCATCCTCGTCTTGGCATCCCTCGTCGGGCTCCCGGGCGTCTCTGCCCAGGAGCCGTTTCCCTCGCGTCCCATCAGCCTGGTGGTGCCGTTCCCGCCCGGCGGCGTCGCCGACCTCACCGCGCGCCCGGTGGCGGCGGCGCTGGAGCGCAACCTGAAGAACCCGGTGGGCGTGGTCAACAAGACCGGCGCCGCCGGCGCGGTGGGCATGCAGTCCGTGGCCACGAGCAAGCCCGACGGCTACACTCTGCTGCTCGCGCTGTCGAGCATCTCCATCATCCCCGAGGCGGACAAGCTGTTCGGCCGTCCGCCCGCGTTCACGGTGGACCAGCTCACTCCCATCGCGCTCATCTCCGCGGATCCCACCGTCCTGGTGGTGCGGGCGGAGAGCCCGTGGAAGACCGCCAAGGATTTCATCGAGGACGCCCGCAACCGGTCCGGTCAGATCTCCTACTCGTCGTCCGGCATCTACGGGACGCTGCACATGGCCATGGAGCTGCTCTCGCACGCGGCCCAGATCAAGCTGCGCCACGTGCCCTACGCGGGCGCGGGGCCCGCGCTCACCGCGCTCCTGGGCGGTCACGTGGATGCGCTCGCCTCCGGGCCCGCGGTGGTGCTGCCCCAGATCAAGGCGGGCAAGCTCCGCGTGCTCGCGGGCTGGGGCGAGTCGCGCGTGGCGGCGCTGCCCGAGGTCCCGACCTTCAGGGAGCTGGGGTATCCGGATGCCGAGTTCTATATCTGGGCCGGCGTATTCGCGCCGAAGGGCACCCCCGAGCCCGTGCTGGCCCGGTTGCGCGAGGGGCTGCGCGCCGCGGTGAGCGATCCCGAGTTCAAGGCGGCCATGGACAAGCTGGAGACCCCCATCGCCTTCAAGCAGAAGGATCGAGGAGAAGAAGCCCTGAGCTGCACCCGGAGGACGGGCCACGGGCGCCGGAGTCGCCGGCGCCCGTGGGGAGGGTCGGTCAGGCCGCGGACGTGACCGGCCCTGCCTCGATCGCCCACCTTGTTACACCTCTATGAGTACGCAAGATGTGTGCCGGATGGAGGACCCGCATCCCGACGCTCATTTAGCCGCGACGCCGGAAACCGGGTGCGGAAATCGTAAACCCGCTCGACAGCCGGGGCCGGGATTGCCCTAGATGCGGATGCCGAGCCGGAGGGCGGCGGCGAGCAAGGCCACCTTGGACACGGACTCCGTGATGCGGTCGTCCAGCGCCATCGCCACTGCCTCGCGCAGCGGCATGACGCGCCGCTCGAAGAACTCGTCGTCGTCGCCGGGCAGGGGATCGGGGATCAGGTCCTCCCCGATGAAGCAGTGCGCCTCCTCATCGAGATAAGCGCTGGAGGGGAGGACGCGCGTGAGATACGTGAGCCGGCCCGCGCGATAGCCGCCCTCCTCGCGCAGCTCGCGCTGGGCCGCCGCCTCCGGGCTCTCGCCCGCCCCTCCGCCGCCGCCCGGCAGTTCCCAGGACTCGGCGCGCGCGAGATGACGGAACTGGCGGATCAGCAGCACGTGCTCGCGATCCACCAGCGGCACCACGCCGACGGTGAGCCCCACGTGCAGCACGGGATAGGCGCGCTCCCGGCCGGTGGGCAGCCGCCACACGTCCTCGCGCAGCGTGAGGCGGCCCATCGAGCGAAGCGTGGTGGTGCGCAGGAACTGCCAGTGACCGGACATGGGTGCGCCCTCCTCGCCCGCAATCTTACGTGATAGAGTTGAGGCCATGGCGCCCGAGCCTCACGACGCGCTGATGGCCAAGCTGCTCCAGGCCATCGAGGTGTCCCTGCGAGCCACCGAGGCCTCGCGCGAGGCGGTGCAGGAGATTCTCCGGCGCGGGGCGGAAACCGGCATCTTCTTCGCGGGCGCACGGAAGCCCGACGGCGGCGACGCCTTCGATCTCACCGAACAGGACCGCGACTTCCTCCGCTCGCTCTCGATCCGCCCCGAACCCCGCGGCTGAGCAGATGCGCGGGCTCCTCGTCCTCGCCGCCATGGCCGTGCTGATCCTCACCGTGTGGCCGCTGATCCGGAGCGCGCTGGCGCGGATGAGCGGTCCCCGGCCGGTGGAGGGCGGCGGCGCGCGCGACGAGCTCGTGAAGGATCCCGTGTGCCAGACGTACGTGGTGCGATCGCGGGCCATCCGGAACGAGGCGGGTGGGCGCTCGGTGTACTTCTGCAGCACGCGCTGCGCGGAGCAGTTCCGGGAGCGGGAGCGCTCCGCGTGAGGCTCGCGCTCTCGGGCGCCGGCGCGCCCGACTGGCCCCTCGACGACGAGCTGGCCGCCGCCGCCGCGGCGGGCTACGAGGCGGTCGAGCTGTGGCTCCCCAAGCTCTGGGCCGGGCTGGAGCGCTCGGGGCCCGAGGCGGTGGCCGCCCTCCTGAAGCGCCACCACCTCGCCGCCGCCGCGCTGGCGCCCATCGCGGCGGCGACCTTTCGTGACCGCGGCGGGCTCGAGGCCGTCACCGCCCAGGTGCACGGCGCCGCCGCGCTGGCTCGCGGCCTCGGCGCCCCCTGGGTGGTGGTGCAGCCGGGCGAGCGGCCCGACGGCGCCGACGAGCGTGACGCTTTCCGCGAGGCGCGCCACACCTTCGGCCAGCTCGCCCTCGCGGTGGAGCGCTACGACGTGGGTCTCGCCATCATGCCGATCGGCTACGCGTGGTCCTCGCTGCGCAGCATTCGCGAGGCGGGCGACGTCATCGAGACGGTCGGTCGCCGCTCGCTCGGGCTCGCGCTGGACACCTTCCACATGCACGTCGCCGGCTCGCGGCCGGAGGACGTGGGCCGCCTCCGCTCGCGGTGGGGCGAGGGTGTCCTGCCGCTGGCCGAGATCGTGGGTCGGGTGCGCGCGCTCGGCGCCGACCCCACCGTGGTGGTGGCCTGCCCGCTGCCGGGGGGAACCCGGGAGGCGGCGGGCTGGGTGAAGCAGCTTCGTGAGCGTGCCGCCGCGGTGCTCCGCGCGCCGGTGCCGGCGGGGCGACGCTGAGCATGGGCTGGGACCTGCTCGTCTGCGACCTCGACGGTACGCTGGTCGACAAGAAGGCCGGGATCGATCCGGCCCTGGTGGAGGGATTCCATCGCGCGCGCGAGCGCGGCCTGCGCATCGCGCTCGCCACCGGGCGCATGCCGCCGGGCGCGGAGCGCTTCCGCGACCAGCTTGGCGTGACCGAGCCCTGCATCTTCTACAACGGGGCGCTCATCCGGGACCACGAGGCGGGCCGCGATCTCTTCTCCCTCACCCTGCCGCGGGGCCTGCTTCGCGACATCTACGACATATTCTCCAACGCGCCCGTGCACCCGCTGTTCTACCGGGACGATCGGCTGTACTGCCTGGAGTACACCTTCCCGGTGCAGGAGTATGCGGACGAGCAGCACTTACGGGCGGAGGCGATCACGGATCCCGAGGATTTTCTCCGGCAGGGCGCCTTCGTGAAGAGCCTCTTCATCGGACATCCCGCCACGCTCCCTCTCGTGCGCGCCGAGCTGGAGGCCGCGGTGAAGCCGGACGCGCGGCCTCTGCGAGCACCTCGACGTGCCGCTCGGCCGGACCATCGCGGTGGGGGACCAGGAGAACGACCTCGAGATGATCGAGGCGGCCGGGCTCGGGGTGGCGATGTCGGAGGCGCCGGAGCGGGTCCGGGCCGCCGCCGGCCGGGTGGCGCCGGCCGCCCGGGACGGCGGCCTGCTCGCGCTGTTTCGCGAGCTCATGCCGGAACGATTCGCCTGACGCCTTGCCCGCCCGGATCCTCATCGTCGACGACGAACCCGAGATCGGGCGCATCCTGGCCGTCATCCTCCGCGGCGCCGGCTTCGAGGTCGCCGCCGTCGACGGCGGCCGGGCCGCCCTCGAGCACCTCGCCGCTTCCGCCACCGACCTCGTCCTGCTCGACGTGACCATGCCGGAGCTGGACGGCTTCGAGACCCTGCGTCGTATCCGGGAGGCCCCGGCCACCGCGAGACTGCCCGTGCTGATGCTCACCGCCCATGCCGGCGCCGCCGACCGCGCCCGGGCGGAGAGCCTCGGCGCCGACGACTTCATCGCCAAGCCGTTCGACCCCGCCGAGGTAGTGGAGCGTATCCACGCGCGCCTCCGGGCCTGAGCGGCGACGCGCGAACCTGAACCTGGAGGAGACCCGATGCCCCGTGTGCGCGAGATCGAGGACGCCGGCGATGACCCGATCCTCAAGGACATCTTCGCCAAGGAGGCGGAGATCTTCGGCTACGTGCTCAATACCACCAAGGTGATGGCGCATACCCCGCCCATTCTCAAGGCGGCCAAGCAGCTGGGCGCCTCCATCGCGAAGTCCGGACTGCTCCCCGCCGCCCTCGTCCCCCTCCTGAACCTGCGCGTGGCCCTCATCAACGGGTGCCCCTTCTGAATCGACATCAATGCATCCCGGGGGATGCAGGCGGGGGCGTCCGACGACAAGATCCGGCAGGTGCCGACCTGGCGCGAGAGTAGCCTCTTCTCGCCGCT
>WNFK01236016.1_pt1 | contig 10475 bp, 13 predicted proteins | sample 5400281 | NCBI WGS metagenome assembly WNFK01 (sample SAMN13153350, study PRJNA577476) | soil metagenome | isolation source: 20 cm soil on Douglas fir-dominated hillslope | place: USA:California | collected 2013-09-17
TGGCAAGCATCGAAATAACCGAAATTATCAAGACGTTGCAAACTGAACGTGCTCAGACGCAGAAGGAACTGGCGAAGCTGGATAAAGTAATCTCTGCCCCGCGTGGACTGTCTTTGACAAATTTGACAGCGCACACAAACGGCAAGCGGCGAACTCTTTCTGCTGCTGCCCGCAGAAAGATAGGAAAGGCTCAGAAGGCGCGGTGGGCAAAGGTGAAGCAACAGCGAGCCAATAAAGGCTAACCGCTTGGACCCATCAAACGGCCTTCCGCCTCGCCATTTTCTGTGCCATGAACAGCACCATTCCTAGGTCACTGGCTTCCATGCGGCTGAACAGGCGGGAGAACTTCGCCAGCAGGCGTGCATCCTCGCCCTTTCTGCCCCACTCGGTTCCTGTAGTTTTCTTCCGATTCAAAAAATTCGAGAGCTTTGGCGGGTCAGCCCCTTCATAGAAGAGTTGGTAAATGGGGACTTCGAGAGCACGAGCTAACTTCTCTAGCGTTTCAACGTTGGGGACCGTGTACCCATGTTCCACACGAGAGATGTAGCAGCGAAGCAGTCCCGTTCTTTTTTCAATGTCGCCCTGTGAAAACTGTTTCTCTTCACGCAACGCACGCAAACGCTCTCCAATAATCATGGATTGATCCTCCATATCATGTATATGATTCCAATAGTTGATTGCGGGAAAGTGGGTAACGGGGGAGCATAACCCAACCGTTAATGGAAGGCCAGGACTTTTGTCAGTCACGGCGAATCCTGGATTTCATTTGAACAATTGACATTGCGTTTCTTATTTTGCTAATCGCGAGCAGAATCCGTATTAAGGCGTGTGTACGATTCCTGTTTCCAGACGATTGCCCCGTCAGTGAATGATGGTTGTGGATAAGCTGTGTATAACTCTACATCATGACTTGCTCTATAAACGCTCGCGGGATATAAAAGAACTCCCAATTTTCAGTTCCGAATTCTCGTCCCCTGAGGTACACCGCGATGCGGCCTGAATACGATATATTCGAGAAGCTCCCCGATGGTTCTTCTATTTGGCGAGTCTGCGTGCCCGGACAGTATGACGCCGAACGCAAGCTCCAGGAACTGGCCGAGCATTCAGTGAATGAATTTTTTGCAATTGAAATTAATTCTCGACAGCTTCAACCGTTCATCGTTCTTGGTAGCAATTAGCGCGAGCACATTGCAAGACGGAACAAACGAGTCGCCTGAGAGGCTAACAACAAGCCGCGTCGAAGCGCCCAATCTTAAGACAATTCAGCTCAAACAGCCTTCCGCCTCGCCATCTTCTGTGCCATGAACAGCACCATTCCCAGATCACCTTCATCCATGCGGCTGAACAACCGACAGAATTGAGCAAGCATAGGTGCATCCTTGCCCTTGCTGTCCCATGCAAGATCGTCGGCTGTCTTTCGCTTCCGAAAATTCGGTAGCTTGGGTGGTTCTTCTCCGTCGTAGAAGAGTTGGCACATCGGGACTTCAAGGGCGCGAGCAAATTTTTCAAGGGTCTCGACAGCCGGAATTGTGTGTCCGTTTTCAACACGAGAAATGTAGGCGCGAAGTAATCCGGTGCGCTTTTCAATGTCGCCTTGTGTAAACTTCTTCCCCTCACGCAATGCCCGCAAGCGGTCACCGATCACCATATGTTTATTTCCTCCGACAGAGTTTGAACTGCCGACGAACCTCGAAAAAAAGATGGAGGAGCATAAACCAAACTTCAAGGAGAGCGCAGGAATTTCGTCAGTCCCGGGGCATCGTGAATTTCATTTGAACAATTGGCCTTGGTCTGCTGCTCGGTGGGACTTCCCGGTCTCCGTTACCCGTGAACAAGTCACCTCAGATCAATCCCGATGCCGGAACAGATGCTCTGCCGACGGACCTATTCCCGCAGCGAGACGGGATCGGACTCGTTCTTCGGCGACTTCTTAGTCAAGAGGGAGATTAATTCGCGGCCCGAAGCCGGGACGCCTACCTTGCCTTCGCGGACAATCTCCTTAGCACTGAGGGTCCGGCCATAGAGCTTTTTGTTCGCACTGCCGTCAGACCGAAGCGTCGAGCCCTCCAGCGAAATGCCAGCGAACAACCCGCGTGAGCGAGAATAGCTGAGGACTTCTGCCCTCATCACGATATCGGTATCTGCCGCAGCCGAGCGCCCCTTCGGCCCGGCTGCGGCAGAGGCATCAGCGCCGAGCTTCACCTTGCTGCTCAAGATTGAGTTCGCTCCTTTGGGATTCATGACCAAGAGAACGAAGTCCGTGGCCTCACCGCCCAACTGCAAACCGATATTTGCACCTTCGACCGCGAACAGTGCGGGAGCACTCCAATGCCCCGTAAAATGCTGGCCGGTTCGGCAGGTGATCGCACCCCGCCCGAAGTCGCCTCCGACGCCGATCGCGAACTTCAGAACCGAAGGAATCACAATTACGCATTCGGCCTTGTTGAGAAGTTCCTTCGGAATCCCGTCGGGGATGTCCAAAACTTCCTTGAACACTTGGCCACATACTTCGAGGCGCTTCTTTTCCCTGCTCTCATTCGCTGCGAAAGTGGGACACGCCAGGAAAATGGCGATGACAAGAACACTGACTTTCCTCATGGCACGGCTCCCAAACATCTGCTCGATTCTCGCGTCAACAGAGTAACACGACGACCGCCTTGGTGGCGGTCCTGTGCTAAGGGAATGAAAACGCACTAGCCCGGGCTAGCAATTTCAGCGGAACTAGACACACGGCGGACTTCGAGGGCACGGGCGAACTTCTCCAGCGTCTCGACAGCCGGAACTGTATATCCATGTTCAACGCGGGAGATATAGCAGCGAAGTAGTTCCGTTCTTTTCCCAACATCGCCTTGGGAAAAATCCTTTTCCTCACGCAATGCACGCAAACGCTCTCCGATAAACAAGGTTTGGTCCTCCCTAGATGTGAGGCGTCGATCGCTACAGGTTGAACTGGGACAGAAAGCATAACTCACACTTCGATGACTGCACAAGAATGTTGCCGGGCACGGCNTGGGTATTCCATCTTCGGATTCGTCGCCCAACATCCAATTCAGGTTTTTACCCTATAGCGGTTCATATGCATTTGTGGGATATTTTGTTCAAACCGTTCGAGACGCAAGGTCGTATTCTCCCCCGAGAACCTTCCAGGCTTGAACAGAACAAACCCAGGGAAGGAGCACCGTGATTGACCGCGAATTGAAATACCCAAGTTGGCAGACGCCACTTCAAGATGCGATACTCGAACTAGGCCTCAAAAAGTTGGCTGAAAGAATTCAAAGGGTCGAAAATCTAATTTCCGAGCGGCTTCAAGAATTATCATCTGACACCGATACTCAGGACGAGCGGCAAGCCCTTGCCTATGCAGCCTCTATCCTGCGCACGCTGAAGAAAGAAAAATTGTCGTAGAGTCTCAGACGTGACCAGAAAAGTGGCCGACCGTTGAATGTTTTCGACGGCAGGCCATTTCAGTTTTACCCTTCCGGGCCGCATGCGATGCGAACCGTGTCTACCTGCCACTAAAAGATGAATGCGGCCAGCCCCGAAGGTGACCGCATTTGTCTGCGTGATATGCCCAAGGTTTGGCGACCAAACCTGTCTGAAGTTCATGCAGGTATAGGGGGATATAGAATTGCCGACTCGTCAGAAATGCATATGTGTCCAGATGAGTATCCATCAGAAGAACGGCATATTCGACGCGAGATGACTGCATCCTAATACGCAGAATATCTCTGCCCCATCGTATGCCGTAAGAGTTAATACAAACCGGAAGTGAACACTTGCTCTTGTATCTATAGTCACGGATCGTGACTCAGTGGGTTCTACATAACCATTAAAGCTGCCCAGAGGATACAGACAACGATATACTTCTCATCGACGATGACCCGCGTCACGCCAAGGCATTTGAAGAAGCTTTGATCGCCGCAGGTGACGCTCAATCGAATTTCGAGTGGGTCAGAACTCTCTCCAGCGGCCTCGAAAGACTGGCCCATAAGGGGGTATGGGCAATCTTTATCAATCTGGTTTTGCCCGACAGTCGGGGCCTCCCCACTTTAGACAGGCTCCTGTCGGTCACCTCCACCGCTCCGGTGATTGTTCTCGGGGGCGTAGATGATGAAGGCATTTGTAAAGCAGCCATGCTACGCGGAGCGCAAGACTACCTTTTAGAAGGTCACCTAGACAGCTACGCGTTTGCACGAGCGATCCGCAACGTTATTGAGCGCGAAATTGCAAGGCAGGAATTATTCATAGAAAAGGAACGCGCCCAGGTCACCCTAAACTCCATTGGTGACGCTGTACTGAGCACCGACATCTCGGGAAACGTGACCTACTTGAATGTAGTTGCGGAACACATGACCGGATGGCCCCAGAAGGAGGCCGTGGGTCATCCCCTCAGTGACGTGTTCCAAATCATTGATGGCACCACGCATAAGCCCTCACCAGATCCCATGAAGTTAGCAGTTCAACAAAACAGGACCGTGGGACTGAAGGCGAACTGTATCCTGGTTCGGCGAGACGGATATGAGTGCGCAATCGAAGATTCCGCCGCTCCCATCCATGATCGGGATGGTCGGGTCACCGGGGCGGTGATCGTGTTTCATGACGTGAGGATGGCCCAGGCTACGGTATTCGAAATGACTCATCTGGCCCAACATGACGTTCTTACCGATTTGCCTAACCGATTGTTGCTAAGCGACCGACTTACGCAGGCGATTTCGCTTGCCCGTCGCAATCATCACCAACTCGCGGTCCTATTCCTGGATTTGGATAATTTCAAGCACATCAACGACTCTCTCGGACACTCCGTTGGCGACAAACTCCTCCAATCCGTAGCAGACCGCTTATCGGCCTGTGTCCGCGAATCTGACACGGTGAGCCGCCAGGGTGGCGATGAATTTGTGATCCTGCTTCCAGAAGTCACACATTCGGCAGATGCCGCTATTAGTGCTGCAAAGATCATCGCCGAGGTTAAGAAGGTGCATAGCATCGGCGAACGCCGTCTTCGCATTACTGTGAGCATTGGCGTCAGCACCTACCCCGACAATGGTGAAGATGCGGACACGCTGATAAAGAACGCCGACACGGCAATGTACCACGCCAAGCAATCAGGGCGCGACAATTGCCAGTTCTTTAGACCCGACATGGGTCTCAACGTCGTCGAGCGTCAATCGCTGGAGGGGCAGTTGCGGTATGCTCTTGAACGCCAGGAATTGTTATTGCATTACCAGCCCAAGGTAAATCTCAAGACAGGAGCCATCACGAGTGTCGAGGCGCTCGTACGCTGGCAACATGCAGAGCGTGGGCTGCTTCTTCCGGGGGAATTCCTGACCATCGCCGAAGACACCGGCATGATTCCACCAATCGGCCAATGGGTATTACACGAGGCATGCAGACAAACGCGGGAATGGCTTGATGCGGGCCTACCAGCCGTCCCTGTGGCAGTCAACATCTCGTCGCTGGAATTTCGGAGCGAGCATTTTCTCGAAGGTGTTCAAGTTGCCTTGAAGAATACTCGCGTGGATTTCAGATATCTCGAACTCGAATTAACCGAAACCGTTCTCATGCGACATGCCGAGTCCACTGCCTACGCGCTTAGACAACTCAAAGCCATCGGTGTGCGACTGGCAGTCGATGACTTTGGCACCGGGTATTCCAGCTTGAGCTACCTGACTCGATTTCCCATTGACGCCTTGAAGCTCGACCAGTCGTTCGTGCACGATATTATTGCCAAATCCGATGATGCTATCGTTGTGAGCGCGGTCATCAGCATGGGCAAGAGTCTCAGGCACAGGGTTATCGCTGAGGGTGTCGAAACAATAGAGCAGTTAGCATTTCTTCAGGCTCATGGCTGCGATGAGGGGCAAGGATACTATTTCAGTCGGCCCGTGGGTGCAAAGCAGTTCGCGAAGCTACTTGAAACGGGCATATCAGCACCTGTTTGAAATTTACGACGTGGTTCCTATTCACCAGGACTTGGCGAGGCTGCGGCGGCGTAGGCAAGAATTTCATGCTCGGGGGAAACGGCGAATTGTTTAACATCAACCCGGACTGTGCCGTCATTCCACCAGATCAACCGAGGGTCATCCCGCCTTCCGTTTGATACGCTTTCGGCCACGCTCTCAGCCAGTGGTCACGTCTTATCTAAATGATTCCACGTAATTCGGCTCATGTCCGTTTCGTCGTGCCCGTCACATCGGAAACAAAGTCTCAGCTTTTCCGCTCTTCGTTTCTTCCTTTACCTGCCTCCGCCAAAGGTCCTGAAACATCGGGACGGTTGCAGGGCCGTGCCCGGCGATCTAGATGCCGGTTAAGGCAACGGACCGAAAGTCTAATGGTTGTGCGCCGCCCTTCAGTCGGAAAATGAATGCGGGAGAAAATCCTATGGCATGGAAGTTCGTACTGTACGCTTCACGGAATCGTGTAGTTGAGCAAAAAGGCGGTTTTGCCACTGGGCAAGAAGCCTTGGCTGCTGGGCGGGAAAGGGCAGAACAATTGAAAAGTTCTGTGGACGCGCCGGGCGGACAAGATATCTTAAGTGTAGATGCGACGCCAGAAAAGTAAGTGGGGGCACGCCGGGGCCGCCCGTTGTAGAATCCGCACGGAGGTGCCCAGCCATGATGCACAGAATCCGAATAACATCCGGCGAATACAAGGGACGCTACATTGGTAGACCCTTTAGTGGGTGGGGATTGATTACCAATCCAGAAGCGCGGGAGAATCCGCCGGTGAACATAACTGGCGCGGCCTACGCCTTACATGCCACGGAACGCGGGGCAACGCAAATCTTAAGCGCCAACACAGAAGGTGTTCGAGCGGAATTGAAGGCGCTGGGTTACGAATCAGAAGCGGTCGAGGAGGTTGCCGCGCCCAAACAGAATAACTTCAAGATACCGACTGAATGCCCACACTGTAATGCGAAACAGGAAGTACATGTCGAAGCACGAAAAGGATTCGCACAAATGGGCGGCCTCCAGCCGGTTGTATGTGTGAAATGCGAGAAGGGATTTGAAATTTCGGCCCCTGTGTAGCTGGTCGCGCCCCGGCAGACCCTCATACAGGAGATTCAATATGCAGTTCCTAGCTCCCCGATCTGATCGGCAGATGCTCCCCGAATTTTATGGCAAGTACGTTCACAGGCTCGACGTGGAATGCCCAAGATGCAACAAAGTCACTTACCAACCCCATGCTCCATTGCTAGAGACAGAAGACGAGCAGGTGCAAGGTCAAAGAGAATGGCTGAACGAATATTTGCAAAAAGAGTGCCCATTTCATCCAGATTTCTTGCTCACTCCAGATCGGCCCGCATGATTGTATTGGCACCATTCTGCCAATCGTATGGCATCTGGGGCCGCCAAACATCTGATATCTGACGGCCCGTTTCGGTTGCGATGACGGAAAAACTTGGCAGGTGATGCCAACGGGTACTCCTGTTCCCGATCTAACGGTCAAAAGGGTTGAAATTGACTGGATCAGAGTAACGAATTAGACCTCTGCAAGGACTGGCTCAGCTTACGCCAGATTGGTGAATACATCGTTAGCTTGCTGACGTGCCCGGTCGGTGCCTAGTCGGGCACTGGGGATGAGCAGAACCCCGAGCCGAAAGCATGTCTACGATCCGAGAATCCTTGCCACTGCCTGCAAAGCCGCCGTAAAATCTTGGTTGGTTCGTCCGCCCATCGAGTGAATTTGCCCATCAACATTACCGCGCAGGGCCGCTTTCTCGTCGGGTGAAAGATTTGGAAATTTCGCCAATACTTCCTTCACAGCCTCAGGCCACATCGCCACGTAACCAGCAGCGTTGTTGCTCTTCGCAACTTTCCGAGATCTCTCCGTAATCTGCCGCTGAAAATAGGCTCCCGGCGAGATTTTTTCTTCGTTCATTTGCTTTCACCCCCATTTCTCAATAGGGCATCTATCCCCGATGCTACGCCTCTCATGCGGTGAAAGTAAAACGAAGAAATTAGCCGGTTTTATACCTTGGTTTTCGCAAGAGCTTCCTGAAATTCCTCAGCAGGCACTCCTGCTGCCGCACGTTGCGTCCAAGTCATGCGAGGACCGCGAATGCCGTAAACAAGAATGAACTGATGCTTCGTCGGACGTCCGGCGAGAGCGAACAGCCGGGTGCCCTCAGCAATGCTCCTCCGTGCTGCTTTGCTGCGGGTAACCGTGGTGGTTGCCGAGGGTGCCACTTTCTTCTTGGAAGGCTTCTTTGCCATGTTGTGTTCCCTCATAGGAACTAAGGTATATTTTCGCAAATACCTAGGCCTAAAATTAAGCCGGATCAGCGAACACTTCGTTCGACTGTTGGCGCGCTCGATCGGTATTCTGGTTCATCCGCTCCGGATATGAACGGGTTGTGACGGTATCCGCGAGACCGAGTCGGGCAGACTCAAAAGCAAGGTTTATCTGTTACGGGAATATTTCACCGAGGGAAGGTTCGGCACAGCATCGCAGCATGCCACGTGCTGACTACGGAGGGTAAACTCCTAATTTTCAAAGCGATTTCCGGCCAGGAATACTTACTGTACGGTTTTTTTCTGAGCACACCCGAATTCTCCCATCACAATTGGCCATGCAATCCAGTCAACATCACAGCTGACCCAGCACGATTAAAACCTGATGTGCGGCGCCATCGTCAGCAAGTAGAATATTTGCGCGACCGACGAGTACCTTGCCATCAATGCTTGTTGAAGCGATGCCGCGGCTGAAGCCGAGGGGATTTTTTACAGTTATCTTGTAGGTGGCTGAGTGATATCGAAAATCAATGGAGTAGCCGGGCCAGTTTCGAGGAATACACGGATCAACGCAAAGCACCTGCCCTCGCACGCGGAACCCGAGGATCCATTCAAGGCCCGCGCGGTAGAGCCAGCCCGCCGAACCACTGTACCAGGTCCAGCCGCCTCTCCCCACATGGGGAGACTCAGCGTATACATCGCCCGCAACAACGTAAGGCTCTACTTTGTAGCGTTGGACGCTCGCACGCGAAGAGGTATGGGCGATTGGATTCAGCATCCGGAATACCTCGCAGGCCTTATCGCCGTCGCCGAGAGCAGCAAAGGCAATGACCGTCCACGCAGCAGCATGCGTGTATTGCCCGCCGTTTTCACGGATGCCAGGCACATAACCTTTAATATAGCCTGGGTCGTGCTGCGTGTTTTCAAATGGCGGAGTGAAGAGGAGAATCAGTCCCTCGGGACGGCGCACCAACTGCTGATCCACAGCGCCCATCGCGCGCGCCGCACGACCCGGTTCAGCAGCCCCGCTCATAATTCCCCAGGACTGCGCGATCGAGTCGATCTTGCATTCCGCGTTTCCAGCAGAGCCCACCGGCGTGCCATCATCAAAGTAAGCGCGGCGATACCATTCGCCATCCCAACCATCGCGTTCCAGCGCCGCCTTTAGAGCGCTCACGTGGAGACGCCAAACCTCCGCGCGTTTGTGTTCACCGCGCGAATCAGCAACTTTGGCAAACTCCCAAAGAATCGTGTGCAGGAACCAGCCGAGCCAAACGCTTTCTCCCTTCCCGTGCTCCCCAACCCGGTTCATGCCGTCGTTCCAGTCGCCCGTGCCCATCAGTGGCAGGCCGTGGTTGCCAACAGCGAGACTTCGGTCTAATGCACGCGCGCAATGCTCAAACAGCGTCGCGCGGGTCTCCGAAACACGCGGTTGGAAATAGGACTCGCTCTGTCTTTCGGTCAGCGAATCTCCTTCCAGGAAGGGAACGACTTCGTCCAACACGGCCGTCTCGCCGGTCGTTTCAATGAAGTGGACAACGCCGTAAGGCAGCCAGAGGAGGTCGTCGGAGATCCGCGTTCGCACACCACGCCCCGAGGGCGGATGCCACCAGTGTTGAACGTCGCCTTCGATAAACTGTCGTGAGGCCGCTCGCAGCAGATGCTCGCGCGCGACCTCGCGCTTGGCTACACACAGAGCCATCCCATCCTGGAGTTGGTCGCGGAAACCGTACGCACCGCTTAACTGATAGAAGGCTGCACGTGCCCAGACACGAGACGCCAGTGTTTGATAGAGTAGCCAACGATTCATGAGAATGTCCATGTCCGCCTCGGGTGTGCTGATCTGTACGGTGTCGAGAAAGTTGTCCCATTGGCCCGTCACCTCGGAGAGGATCGCATCTAAGTCCGCGGTGCGATATCGACTCAGCAACTCGCGCGCCTGCTCCCTATTTTCCCCTTGGCCAAGGAAAAACACGATTTCCTCGCTTGCGCCGGGGCGCAATGTAACCGAGGTTTGCAGGGCCGCGCATGGATCGAGACCTGCTCCCACCCTTCCAGAAAGCGGGTTGCCTTGCTCCAACGCGGCCGGATGCTCAAGCGTCCCGTTGCGGCCAAGAAATTCTGTCCGGTCGCCTGTCACAGAAACCTGGGTACCGTCAAGGTCAGCAAATGCGACGCGCCCGCCAAATTCTCCGGCCCACGCGCTCACCACGAAGACTGCTCTCGTTTTCGAATCGAGCTCCG
>WNFK01190589.1_pt1 | contig 10474 bp, 16 predicted proteins | sample 5400281 | NCBI WGS metagenome assembly WNFK01 (sample SAMN13153350, study PRJNA577476) | soil metagenome | isolation source: 20 cm soil on Douglas fir-dominated hillslope | place: USA:California | collected 2013-09-17
ACCGTGGGTGTTGGATGGGAGTATGGCTTCGCACCGAATTGGTCCGCCGGTATTGAATACGATCACCTATTTATGGGCCACGCGAATAATTCGTTCACGACTACCGATCTGCGTCTTGCCGGTTTCGTCAACGACCGGATCAGCCAGGATGTCGATATGGTCACCTTACGCATCAACTACCGCTTCGGTGGTTACGGCGCACCGGTCGCAGCGAGATACTGACCTCGTCTTATTACGTAGTTTCCAATAAAATAGGCCGGCAGAAATGCCGGCCTATTTGTTGTGTGCCGAGCATAATCGACAGCTTGGAGGTGAAAGTCTTCTATCCAGCCTGATGGCGGCGAAGGATTAGCGAAGCGCAAGGGCGTCATCGCGAGGTGGGGTCTGAAGGAAGCGTGGAGCAAAGCCGCGGCCCGATGGACAAGAACCGGATAACGAGGCCTACCCGGCCGGACGAGCGAGCAACTGATCGCGAAGTCCACAGCCATCAACGACCGGGGTGGTAAATTTCGGCGGGCGTGCGGTGAAGGCGGTCGATCTTACCTCGGGAGGTCTGCGCTGTGTCCCGGATTCGGGACTGAGGTCGTCGCAAGGCGGCCTTACCGCAGCGCAGAAGTCAGCAGAGGGCATAGTAGGCGGAACGAGTTTCGCTGAAGGCCTGAACGCTGGAAGTGACGAGTAGATGCAGTGATACCGCATCGGCCATGCGACTGAATTCCGGGCAACCGGCCTCGGAACGGCGGGAAGGGGTGAAACCCCGACTGGCGCTGATCGAAGGAGTCGAAGCTGGCGCGACGATTGCTGACATCCAAACTACGGCGGCAACAGAACAACTCTTGCCGCTTAATCCAGCGAACCGCCGTATACGGACCCGTACGTACGGTGGTGTGGGAGGGGAGGAGTCGCAAGGCTCCCCCCTATCCCGTTTCAAGCCAAAAGTCCTATGTCGCCCTTTGCCAGCCACCTCGGAGATTGTCCGCTTACTGAGGAAGACCGGAAGTGACTGGCGCAAGATCAAAGTGACGCGATTGACCCTGGCTGCGTGAAAACGAGCGGTCTGCTATGATTCGCTGGACGGTTTGCCGGGGGGCAATTCATGAAGCGCTTCGTTGAGTGGAACGGGTGCGGCTCGCGCGAACGGCACCCGTATCCTTCACCCAAAGCCCGCCGTCCTTGCAGCAGGGTGTGCAGCAGCGTCGGGGGCACCGGACTTCACGGCACTTGAGCTAGTGGTGTGGCATTCTTTGAAGTGGGAAGCGATTTCAACCTCGGCAAGATGTTCCCACCGCTCTGCGTCTCCGAGAAGCTTCCAACTATTGAGGGGATTCAAAACCGCGCTTTGACGGCATAGAGAACCCATCGCACGATAGCGAAGAACCTTTTCCATTGCCGACTCCCTAATTTTGCGCAAAGCCTATTCCTTCTCTTACGTCAGAGTCAGTATCATTATGCGGCAGAACTAATTTGTGAGGGGGCTGGTATTGACGGATGTCAACTTCCGTTCTCGGCTATGCAAGATGAGGGTAACTTCCTTGCGGGTTTTCTTTGTAGCGGTACAATAGTTAGGTACATGCTAATTAGTTACGACATGTGAAGTTGCAGACAGTGTTCAGGCAGACAATTGCCAGCGTGAAGAACAATGCGACGATTGTTTTATGATTGACCACTTGAAAGAGTGCGAGTGGTGTGAGCATTACGACCAGCCTGTTCGTAGGCTCCAGGTGCAGCACCAACCCAGCGACTTCCCTTCAGACGTTCCCTCAATAGACGAAATGTTGGCGTACATCCGAAAGAAGACAGACTTCAATCCAGCCACCATGTTTTCACAGGGTGCTAAGGACGAAGGCGACCGCATTTAACTAAGCCCCTCGATCACCAACAACCCATGCCACCTCTGCAATCGAACTTCTCAAACTTCCCGACTGTGTTGTCGAGGTGACAGTAATTTGTTCGAATCAGGACTAACTTGTGGCGGCATGGCGACGAACAAGGTCACGGTCGCACGCAGGCTTGGCTCTCCTCCCGAGCCAAGGACTACTACTTTGAGCCGCTTTAGCCGCTGGGCTGGGGGCTGAGCGGCTCACTTTCTTTTTGCCGGGCTTCGTAGAAATGCCAGATAGCTTCCTTCGTTTCCCTATCCTTATCAGTCTCAATCGATGCCTTGATCCCTTTCGGAGCGTCCCGCTTAGCTGCCTCACGCATGAACCGCTCTTTTGGGTTTGCCACTTGTTGAAGCGTTCGCGGTCGTAACCGCCCTGGTGCTTCAGGGTCCGTTTGTCCGTGCTCGCATGCCCTTTGCTTCCTATCCAACCAGGCGAAGCGGCGGCCACTCCAATCCAGCCCAACGAACACACATACTGCATAGTCGATTTGACCTTCTTGCCCTTGCGGACCGAAGTTTGTCGAGGCATGCAATGCGCCCCGCACCGCGGCTCATTTCGTAGATTCGTAAGACACCCACCCCCGGAGCTGCTTCGATCGGCTCCGCTCGGCAATGTGTATCCGGAACTAATGGGGTCGATGCTGTTGTGCCGCGCTGTTTGTTGACGCGGCGAAAACCGATCGGCATTCGCCCCGTTCGACTCTAAACGCTTCGAGCCTCCGGTACCGGCGGCAGTTCTTTTACGTTCTTCGACTGAAGATCACATTCAGCAACAGGCAATTGTAGGACCCGAACAAGTTGGCCCTGGACGAGCGAGTTAACTAAAACCGTGCTTCCATCGGGGAAAGCAAGAGCGTCGTGATGTTGGCATAGCACCTCGGGTGCGATCTTGCAGAACTTCGCAACGTCGAAGTTGACGCTATGTGACTGAACCAACGACCCCGATACCTCACGTTCGTTTCGAAGGCCAATTCGGTACCCGGCAGTAAGCAAACGGCGACGGTTTTTTCCGCGGGAGAGGCAAAACCTAAAGTCGCGGACCCGCGAAAGAGGTCAGCTATCGTGCAGCGAGGCAGGGTTCAGATTGGTGGCCGGTTAATCTCGGAATACCCAGCGCAGTTGGCGCACAAAATGACCTTCAGTATGCAGTTTTCCCCGGCACTCGGAGATTGGCAATCAAAGACGGCGAACGTATCGAGATTTACGATACTGGCAAACATCGAATCTTCGGCGTGGCCCAAGCGCAAAGCGTAGACCAAACGCTGACATTCACCAGCCAAGATGGGTTGGTGCGGAAGCAAGGGTGCTTGGTCGAAGCCGCTACCTCACTTAATTCGGGAATACACTTCATTGAAAATTGGCTGGTCCGATCTGAACAATGTACACGAGGCGGGTCAATATCCGTTCCGCGATGGCGTGATTACTGTTCTAGAACTGGAAATTGCAATTTGGCGTAAGCATCCAGAGGCTCTGTTCGCTCTCATGAGAAAGAACCCTATCCGCGATCGGGTCGAATACGTTCTTGGGACTCCTGAATTTCCCAGCGGAGACGCAGCCTGACAAATCGAAGAGCGGGGAGTCCACCACCATCACGTTACTTAGTTTTCGCGAGTAACGCCGCAGCCTCAATACCACCACTCGTCAGTAGCGCGGTGCCGTCTAGTTCCTCAACCAAATTACACGTGATCAATCTCTGCATAGTCCGGGCGTCGGCAGGCCTTCCACCGATGATTTCTTTCAATGCGTTTAGGTCATCGGGTAGAGGGCGGCGATCAGCGGTCATAACAACTTCCCTGAAAAACTTTGTTTCGGGCGTGGGCAACGCAAGACCAGCGTGAAGGTTCATTTCCTTTAGCGTCGTGGCGAACGATGTCGGCACTAAAATTAGCGTCAAAGGCGGACGCATACCGAAAAGTTTGCGTTGCGGAACGTTTTGCAGAAGTCGTGGTTAGACTTTTACCAGCGGTGACCCATGACACAGCCAGTTCGGCGCTCTCGTAGAGATACGGATAAGGATCGGGAGTTACTGCGCCGTCTCCGAGAGGGTTTACAGCAGATAAAGCGCCGACTGATCGATATAGAAGCCCGGGTCGATGCCCTTCGCACTACGGAGAAGGCTGTGACCCTTCGCGAATTCACGGAAAAGCAGTTGAACGGTGAAAGACCAGATGATCAAGAAACCTACGCGCCCGCTAACGGGTATGCAATGGTGGTGGACGGACATTTCAAGACCCAGTTTTCGGAAGAAGATGCTGCCAATACTGCAGCGTCAGAACTGCTCGCGAACTTTCCAATGCTTCAAGTAGAGATTTACAACGCTAAGGAAAAGAGCCGCATGCTCGTGAAGGATCTTGCAAGTCGGTGATTGATTCAACGCAGTGATGACCCGATCGGACGATTAGTTTCTGATCAGTCATGCCCGCTTCCGAGTACGTGCCGCTGCCGGCTTGTCGGATTTTTTGGCGTCTTGTTTAGCGGCTCGCTTACCGCTGATGGGCAATAGCATTTCTTTCTGGCCTGCTGTGGCCTTGCGTGGTTTCTTGCCCTTCGTCGCTTGGGCTTCGTTGCCGATGCTACGTTTCAATGCTTCCATCAGATCGACCCGTTTTGCCGTTGCGTTTGGCATTGATCAGTTCGGCCAGGGCTGCCTCGTAGTGATCCTCGAATTTCTCAGGTTCGAACTCGCCAGTCTTCTGAGTGACGATGTGCTTCGCCAAGTCGAGCATATCCTTGGTGACTTTCACATCCTGAATGTCGTCAAAATATTCTTTCTCATCCCGAACTTCGTAGGGATATCGCAGCAGTGTCCCCATCAAGCCGTTGTCCAAGGGCTCTAGAGCGATGATGTGCTCCCGGCTCGTTAAAACAACACGGCCGATAGCAACCATGTCCATGTTGCGAATAGTTTCCCGGATAACGGCGAAGGCGTCGTGCCCGACTTTCCCATCCGGAACGAGATAATAGGGCCGGATGAGATAGCGTGGATCGATGTCGCTCTTGGGAACGAACTCGTTGATGTCGATGGTACGGGTGGATTCGAGTGCGATGTTTTCCAGTTCGTCCTTCGACACCTCGATGTAGGTGTCGGTGTCTACCTTGTAGCCCTTCATGATGTCTTCGTTCGAAACTTCCTCGCCGGTATCAGCATCCACCTTCATGTACTTGATGCGGTGACCGGTGTTTCGGTTGATCTGGTTGAAACTGATTTTCTCGGAATCGGAAGTGGCCGGATACAAAGCGACCGGACAAGTAACAAGTGAAAGGCGCAAAAAGCCTTTCCAGTTGGCGCGGGGTGCCATTCAAATACTCCTGACGCTACAGAACCCGGATTCAAGACGATCCTGCCGCATTGGTTCCGACAATTAATCGGGTGTTTCACTGTCGGCACACACCATCGCTAGCGACTTGCTAAGGAGAACATTCAGTGAACAAACTCTGGAATGAACCATCGTCAGACGCGGTTTGAAAGGTCGGCGGAAGGCAGTTTCCCGTATTGGGTCTGCCTCATTGTAGAGAAGTGCACCGGCCCGAATTACGAGAAGGTCCAGGAATTCTGCCGGGCGAACGGGCTGACGCTTTCACGGAACGGACATTCCGTGGTTTGGCAAAAGGAGTGGTACCAAGTTTTCCGTTTGCTGACGAGCAGCACGCCGAAACATTCATGAAAGAGTTTGGCGGCGAGCGGATGCACCCCTCAGAAAGAGGCAAGGGCAAACGCTGGTCTCATTGGAAAAAGGGGACATACCAACCGAAGCCCCGAAGTCCGCATGACTTCAGCTAGCGCCAGTGGCGGCTCTCGTCCTTCGGTCTTCAGAAATTCGTGAAAGATTGGTTCCTGCGGGAACGTGTTCAGAAACGCCGAATTGGTTTGAAGGGCTGTGATTGTACGCATGGCCCGGCACGACCCTTGTCCTAAGACCCATCCAAAAGCCAAGGGCGGGGTCGTGCTTTTAGCATTGGAGGCCGCCGAAAGTTTTCCACCGTCAGAGTCCGGTACCGGACAGACAAATATTTTGATTTGATCCTATTTTTTTCGCCGTTATGGGCAGCTGGAAAAAACCCCACTCAGAGCTGTTGCCAGTCCACCGTCCGCTTTGTCCCAAATGCCAAAGGCGGATGAGAACGACTGCCGTCTCGGACGGCCCGGATGGCTTCGAACACCGCAGGTTCGAGTGTTTGAAGTGTACCGTTACCGAAATCAGAACACTTGCCTCCGACCCAATTAAATCTGATGCGCTGCGTTGGCTCTCAAGCGAACTACGCCGACCCGAATAGGTTCGTTTCGTTATAAGGGGTCTCAAATGAGCTCTCTTCAACGACACATTGCAGTCGTCACCGACACGACTGCCAATCTCATTGCTCAGCTACGCGAATTGGACCTACTCCGCGAGCAGGTCAGGAAAGCTGAAGAGTTTTATGCTGAACAGAGCCAAGTGCTAATCGACGAGAAGGATACAACCACCATCGAGTCCCTACTGCGGATCAGACAAAGGTCGATTTTCAATAGGTTACTGAACGTTAGCTATTTGTTCGACAGGGCTGTCTAATTTTGAACATACCGGCTCAAAGCGGGAACGGTTTGCGGGTTGGCGAGTTACCGAGTCGTGTTGCGAGACATAGGCACTTTCCCTAAACGGCCTCAGCGTTCCCCCGACGCTGGGGCCGTTCTTCTACTCGCGTTTCCGCCGGCTTGTATGGCTAGGGATTGAGGTGAAGGGGAAATGACCGCGTACGTCCTGTCCAGAATTTTCACAATAGGGATCGGCGGCACGCCGACGCTGACGTTCGAGGCTCAAAATCTGCGCGAGGCTCAACAGCTGTGCCACGAGCAATGGCTGAAGGACGAACTGGCAGAGGCCAAGTCCGATGGTGCCTCGCTGTGGGATGGGAAGGCGAATCTACGAGCGCGGATGGCGCTGCCCGATGAGAGTGCCCTGTTTGCCGCGGCAAAAAATAACGGTCAGCCGTCTGACGGACTGATGCTGATCTACCTTGTCAAACTGGATGGCGATGAGTCTGACGAGCAACCTGTCGACCCAGGCAAAAGGACACACATTGGGACCGACACGAGCTAAAGCGGGATACGTGATGACGGACTTGGAAAAGGACGCTCGCAAACGAATCGACAACAGGCTTGGCCCGAGCAAACAATCTCACGAAGCGGAGAGACAACGGGTCGTCGAGGAACACATCATGGACCTGCGAGAAATCCTTAAAAAGCTCCGCAAGCTTTTCAACTTAAGGCCGCCTTTCACCGCAACAGAAGTGCGGAGCTGGGACAATGCCGCCACCTGAGGCGGCCCACTTAGTCCTGACGGCGCCAAGACTTCGCCCGTCTTTCCTCATCAGCCTCGGCAAGCTTGATCCAATCCTCAGCAAGGTGCAGCCCAAGATTTTTCGTAAAATTCATTGGCTGACCTCTCAGCCAGCTTGCGGCCCTCCTCAGCTTGCTTCCGGTAGCGTTCTGCGTCGGTCTCGGTCATGGCGGATAAAGCACAAAAGTGAAATCAGGTTTCAGCAAAACAAGGGGGGCCGACTTGTACGTATGCAAACAAAATCCGCCAGAACGTCGCCTTCCGGACATAGCCGATTCTAATTCACGTTGCTTCTCTCGGTGACTGAGAATGCTATGCTCCCGTGCAAACGGTGATGAATCACATGCCCGATGTGCCTACTTGGTTGGAAGCGACGACCATATTCAGAATGCGGTCCACTTGAACTGCGCCGATGATGATCAGGCATCATACTTGCCGAGGAGTTCGCGAACGGCCACAACGTTGAACTGTGGCAGCTTGATCGGAAAGTGGCGACGTTTCCCAAGGTGTTGAAGAAGGGTTGAGTCCACCCACTAGTCGGGAGCGGACTTATTGGGACGGCTGCGGCGAGTCCGGTGCTTTATCGCGCCTCAAGGAAAGAGGCCGATTGCAATTGAAGCATTCAAACGTGCGGGATTGATAGCTGCCGGGTGTCACCACCAAGATCAGTTTGTTCCCGCACTTCGGGCAAGGCGCAATGGGGATCAAATTTCCCGTCATTCTGCAGCTTAGTGATAAAGGCGACAACGTGTCAACACGGTGTCGTTCTTAGTCAGCAATATTGACCGCTGTACAGCTCTAACGCCTCTACCGCCGCTCCATCAGCCGGCGATAATACCCGTAACCCAGCAACAGCCCAACGCTGTCGGGTTGAACCCCATCTCAAAGCCCAACGCTGCTCTAAAGTCTGCTTCTAGCTCTGGCTCTTTGATCCGCTCGGCCTCCAGTTGTTCAAGCCATCGATCCAATTTAATCTGTTTTGGCTATCCAACCATCGCAAACGTCGGCCGAACGAGAGCCCCTTCATGGGATTTTCACCCGCTGGTAGTCCTTCGATGTAACGAACCCCGGCCAGATAAACGTAAGTCCAACGTCCTGCGCGATAGACCCGACATAGATAAGCACTGACCTTGGCCGCCCAGCGTCGCCGGTCCGCTATCGGCATGTCGTTCAGCGTCTTGTCGTAAGGCTCAATGACGTCGTCAAACATCACCAACCCATGCTCAGCCGACAACAGCGCGGCCGCATCACAGGTCTGCTCGGCATAACGTAACACTTTGACAAACATTGCTCCGGTGCAGAGGTCGCGGCCTGGTGCCGCCATCATCATCTTTCTCTTACCGCAGGATATCAGGACGACACGTTTCATTTTTTCCAACTCGCAAACCCATACGAAATTCGCTGAACCGCCTGTTGAGCGTGGTCGGCGCATCCAAAGCGACCGGACAAGCAACGAGTGACCTACTGGAAGGTCGCCCATGTCCCCACGCTCCATTTATTTGCGAGATCAGGCCGCCAAATGTAAGTGGCACGCTAACAATATGGGTGACAGCGAAACGCAAGTACGGCTGCGAAAATTGGCCGCCGAATATGTCGCCCAAGCGAACGATATTGAAAGCAACGAGTCTGGCGATCCTAGCACCCCCGTCTGCTAAGGCCGTTCTTTAAAAAATGAGAAGATTTCGACACCCCGGGTTTTCCACAAGCAGAGAACTCCCTAGGTCTATGTCGGATTCAATTTGACGGATGTTGGAACCGGCGGCAAAATCCTAACCATGGGCCAGGCTAAACGACCGACTTGCCCCAACTGCGGGGCATATCTGATTTTGGCGCTCCCTCCCGACGGCAAGGGACAGCGCACGTTCCAGTGCTTTGATTGTGGTCAGCCTGATCCTCTGAAAACCGACAGAGTGTTAGCTTGGCTTAAGAGCGAGCTGCAGCCGCCGAAGTAAGGTCGGAACGTTTGCTAACCTGTAAGTTATGTTGTGCGGGGCAGCAATGAATTGAGAGGCGAGAATGTTCCTGATGGGACTTGGCGCACTGCTCGCTCTCGGCGGAATCCTCTACATGGCACGCAGTGCTATTTGGCGGGGACCGCTTAGTGGCCCGGAATCCTCCCGCCCGGTTCGCGACACTTTGGAGCCGCCACGGCGCAGCATGCGATTCTTAGGACTCGGAACGAACTGGCCGGGCATTCTCCTTATGGCAGTCGGCGCCGTTCTGTTGGTGGCCGGGGCCAGTTTCTAGCCTCAGCCATCCGTGCTGCATGTAAGCAGTGAACGGCGCTGCGCGAGCGGCACTGGCGCTGATCTGTTCCGAGCCCAACCTCTAGGCTGATTTGGCTGCGCCTTCGGTCCGCGCTTTGATAAGGGATGCCATGGACGATCCCGAACCTTGTGCTTCACGACAAGCCCGTGTCGTCTGGTCAACATGCGAAGTCACGGCCGAAACATGTGTTTGTCGTTTGCGGCAATCCGCTGTCATCACAATGGCGTCTAACTGGTCCCGGCCCTTCGATGAACCTATTCAACCACCGAAGGGTAAGAAGCTTGTAACGCTAAGGGACGGCGCGGCGTACATCATGGCGCTGCCCAAGTCGAAACACCAAAGCCCGGAATGGCAGGCAGCGACTGAAGCGCTCTTGATGGCAGCGGAGGGTCGTGGGCCAATCATGCATGCCCACATCGGCACGATGCTGGCGCTGCACGGTGCCAAGCCGATACCCGAATATGATTCTGAAGCGAGATGAATGAATACCCACTGTCCAAACGTACCTTGGATAAATCTCGATATGACGGGCACCGGACAGACGATGCACAGATGGAGGTATAGGGTTGGTAATCACCTCTCCTCAGCCAAGGAACAGGCAAAACAGCTTGTTGACGGCCATGACGTTGAGCTATGGCAACGTGACCGGAAGATAGCGATATTTGAACGCCAGCCAGAATGAACAATTTCGCCGCGCCCTCGTCTAACTAGAGGCAGTATCGCCATGAGCGACCGCGAAGAACTACAGCGGCGATTGGAACAGGCCAAGCGGGCGGCTGCCTTGCTCTCCGATACCGTCACCACAGAGCGCCTTCAGAAGCTGGTCAAAGATTTGGAAGAGCAGTTCAGCGAACCGGAGTAGGCAGCGCCCCGGTCGACAACATCAAATCGTGAGTGAACAACTTGCAAAAAGGCGACTTGGATTACCGGGTCACGCTTTCTAATCGAAGCGCGGCCTGCGGGGCTCCGCCTTAAAGTTCTCCTCGAATGGGGTGAGTCCTGCACATTC
>WNFK01211929.1_pt1 | contig 10471 bp, 10 predicted proteins | sample 5400281 | NCBI WGS metagenome assembly WNFK01 (sample SAMN13153350, study PRJNA577476) | soil metagenome | isolation source: 20 cm soil on Douglas fir-dominated hillslope | place: USA:California | collected 2013-09-17
TTCGACGGCGCTGCTGCCTTTGGTCTCGCTGGCCATGGGGAACCTCGTCGTGGGGTGAGATCGGCGCCTCGGCGCGCCGCCTCACTTCTAAACCATCCGTCGGTAAACTTCAAGGGAGTAAGCTCGCGCCGTGCCGATTCCGCTCCCGCTCTATTCCGTGCTGCCCTTCGTGGCGATGCTCCTCGCCATCGCGCTCCTGCCTCTCGCGCTCCCGCACTGGTGGGAGTCGAACCGGAACAAGCTGCCGCGGGCGCCGCCCTCGCCTCCCTCGTCGGCACCACCGGGGCCTCCATGCTGGTCATCCGCGCCCTCCTGCAGACGAACCAGGAGCGCGAGCACGTGACCCACACCGTCACGCCGCTCGGCGACCCGCCGCTCTTTCTCGGCTATCTGGCCGGGGTGCCGTTCGCCTGGCCCCTCCGCCTGTGGCGGCCCTGGCTGACCATGACCCTGGCCCTCCTCGTCGTCTACTTCGTCTGGGACACGATCCAGCATCGCCGCGAGTCCCGCGCGGCGCTCCGGCGCGATCGCATCCGGATCGAGCCCCTGCGCATCGACGGCGGCCTCAACGGCCTCTGGCTGGTCGGCGTGGTCGCCGCGGTGGCCTTGCTACACGCGCCCCTGCGCGAGCTCGCCATCATGGGGCTGGCCGGGATCTCGCTCTGGCGCACGCCCCGGCCGATCCGCCGGGCCAACCAGTTCACCGCGCAGCCGATGGTGGAAATGGCGGTGCTCTTCCTCGGCATCTTCCTCACCATGATCCCCGCGCTCGAATTGCTCAACGCGCGCGGCGGCGAGCTGGGCGTCCGCGAGCCATGGCAGTTCTTCTGGGCGGTCGGTGGGCTCTCGTCGTTCCTCGACAACGCGCCCACCTACGTCGCGTTCCTCGCCTTGGGCCAGGGACTCGGCCTGCCCGCGGAGGTGGTCGGCGTGCCCCACGCGATCCTGGCCGCCATCAGCGTGGGCGCGGTCGCGATGGGCGCCAACATCTACATCGGCAACACGCCCAACTTCATGGTGAAGGCCATCGCGGAAGCGGCCGGGGTGCGCATGCCGAGCTTCCTCGGCTACACGATCTACAGCGGCGCGGTACTGATCCCGCTCTTCGTCGGGGTCACGTGGCTGTTCTTCTAGGCGGGTGGGGTCTCCGGCGGGGTGGCGCGGCGCAGGCCGTAGCGCTGCATCTTGTCCGAGAAGTTCTTCGGATCCATGTCGGCGTGCTTGGCCGCGATGGTGAGCTTGCCGCCGTGGCTCTTGAGCAGTCCCTCGATGTAGGCCCGCTCGAAGTCCTCCACCACCCGCGCCTTGGCGTCCCGGAATGGCAGCGAGAGGTCCACCGGCGCGTGGGCTCCAGTGGGGGCCAGGAACCGCTCCACGTCCGCGAGGGTGTCGCCCGCGGCCACGATGGCCGCGCGCTCGATGACGTTCTCGAGCTCCCGGACGTTCCCCGGCCAGGGATAGCGAGTCAGGGCGCCCAGGCTCTCCGGCGAGATCCCCCGCACCGCCTTCTTCAGGCGGCGGCCGGCCTGCTCCACGAAGTGCCGGGCCAGCAACGGGATGTCCTCCGGCCGCTCGCGCAGGGCGGGCACGCGGACCGGCATCACCGAGAGCCGGTAGAAGAGGTCGCGGCGGAACGTGCCGCGCTCGACCTCGGCCTGGAGGTCCTTGTTGGTGGTGGCGATGAAGCGCACGTCGATGTCGACCGGCCGGTCGGCGCCCACCGAGGTGACCTTCCTCTCCTCGATGGCCCGCAGGAGCTTGCTCTGCAGGTGGAACGGCATCTCCCCGATCTCGTCGAGCAGGAGGGTGCCGCTGTTGGCCATCTGGAAGTGCCCCCGCCGGTGCTCGGTGGCCCCGGTGAAGGCGCCGCGGCGCGAGCCGAACAGCTCGGACTCGAAGAGCTCCTGCGGGATGGCCGCGCAGTTGACCGCGACGAAGGGCCGCTCGCGCCGGGCCCCCGAGAAGTGGATCGAGCGGGCGAGCAGCTCCTTGCCGGTGCCGGTCTCCCCGTAGATGAGCACGGTCGTGTCCAGGTCCACCACCGAGCGGAGCAGGTCGAACACCGCCTGCATCCCCGCGCTGGCGGCCACGATGTTGCTGAACGTGAACCGCTCCTGGTTGCGCCGGATCGTCCGCCGGTTCGCCGACTTCAGCTCCTGGAACTCGATCGCGCGCCGGATGACCAGGAGCAGCTCGGCGGCTTCGAACGGCTTCACCAGGTAGTCTTCCGCCCCGAGGCGCATCGCCTCCACCGCGGATTCGATCGTCCCGTAGGCGGTCATGACCACCACCGCCAGATCGGGGTGCTCGGTCTTGATCTGCCGGACCAGCTCGACCCCGTCCATGCCGGGCAGGCGGCGATCGGTGAGCACGAGGTCCACGTCCTCCGCCTTGACCGCCTCGAGCGCCTCCTCCCCGCTCTGCACCGGCAGCACCTCGTAGCCCTTCAGCTCGAGGGTGCGGAGCAGCGGACGCAGAAAGACCTCGTCGTCCTCGACCAGCAGGAGCCGTCGCTTCATGATGTGCCTCCGGCCAGCGGCTGGGGCACGGGCACCGCCGGCAGTGAGATGCGGACGCGCGTGCCGCGGCCCGGTGCGCTCTCGATCGCGATGTCTCCCCCGTGGAGGTCCACGATCTTCTTGACGATCGACATGCCGAGGCCGGTGCCCGACGGCTTGGTGGTGAAGAAGGGCAGGAAGATCCGGTCGCGGTCCTCGGGGGAGATGCCCACCCCGTCGTCGGCGACCTCCACCACCGCCCGCTCGCCCTCGACGAAGAGGTCGACGGTCACCCGCCCGGTCTGCCGGCGCGGCTCGATGGCCTCCAGCGCGTTCTTCATCACGTTGGTGAAGACCTGGCGGAGCTTCTGACCGTCCACCGCCGCGGTGACCTCGCGCTCGAGACGCCCGTAGCCCACCAGCACACCGCGGCCGCGCCCCTCGGCGGCGACCGCCTCCACCACCGGGTCGAGGATGCGGTGCAGGTCGTAGTCCCCGCGCTCGAGCCGCGCGTCGCGCGTCCAGTCCAGCAGGCTGTTGATGATGGTCTCGATCTCCACGATGCCGGAGAGGATGGAGCGGGTCATCTCCTGGGAGAGGGGGCTGCCGTCCACCTCCGGCGAGGAGAGGAGGTTGGTGGCCATCTTGATGCCGCCGAGCGGATTGCGGATCTCGTGGGCCACCCCCGCCGCCATCTCCCCGAGGGAGGCCAGCTTCTCGCGGTGGATGAGCCGCCGCTGGGTCTCCACCTGCTCGGTCAGGTCGCGAAGGACGCCCACCGTGCCCATCCGGTGCCCGCGGTCGTCGAACAGCGACGTCATCGCCACGTGGGCCGGGAACGCGCGACCCTGCGCGGTCCGGCCCATCACCTGCCCGCCCCAGCCCCGGCCCGCCTCGAGCGCGCCCACGATGGGAGCGGCGCTTCCGCGCTCCTCGCCGGCCAGGAGGTCCGGATAGCGCAGCCGGCTCACCTCCCACGCCTCGTAGCCGAGGAGCCGCCGCCCGGCCGGGTTCATGGTGACGAGCCGGCCGGTGGTGTCCGCGGTGAAGATGCAGTCGTCGACGCTCTCCACCACGGAGGCGAGCAGGCGCTCCCCGCGCTTGACCTCCTCCTCGGTGACCCGGAGGGACTCCTGCATCCGCTGGAAGGAGGTGACGAGCTGCTGGGCCTCCTCCTTCGAGATCGTGAAGTGGTCCTCGACGATCATGCGGGCGGCGGCGGCGCCCAGCGAGGCGGCGAGCAGCCGCTCGAAGCGGATGCGCATCTCCAGGAGCTCCGGCACCGACAGGTCGGCGGGCGCCTTGCTCCCGAACAGCTCGCGCACGATGGCCTCCGCGTCCTCGTCGCCCACGTAGTGGTGCACCAGCCGCTCGATCTCCGGCGCGGAGAGGATGGCGGGCGAGCCGGGGGCCGGCTTGTCCTCTCCGCCCACCCCCACGAAGGCGGCGGCCTGGGCCCGGTCGTCCGCGTCCTGCTCGGTGAGGAGCGACACCATCACGAAGAGCCCCACGTTGAAGAAGAGCGACCAGAAGACCCCGTGGCTGATGGTGTCGAGGCCTTCCAGGCCCAGGAACGCGGTGGGCCGCAGGATGCCGAACCCGAGCGGGCCGTCGGCGAGGAAGGACGGACCGAACACGCCCTCCTGACCGAGCGCGGGGATGATCAGGGTGTAGAACCACACGAAGAAACCGGCCGAGATGCCCGCGAAGGCGCCCCGGCGGTTGCCGCGCCGCCAGTAGAGGCCGAGCAGGATGGCGGGACCGCACTGGGCCACCGCGATGAACGACAGCAGCCCCATCTCGACCAGCAGCAGCTGGCCGTGCTCCATCCGCGCCCAGAGAAACCCCAGGCCCACGACCGCGAGCATGGCCAGGCGCGTGTAGAAGAGGGTGATCCAGTAGATGTCCTCCATCCGCCGCTGGCGCACGAGGGAGTCCACCACGATCATCGCGGTGGCGGCCGAGAAGCCGCCCAGGAACACCAGCACCGAGATGAGCTGGTTGTCGAAGAAGAGGGGCAGGCGCAGGATGAAGCCGTCGGCCTGAGCCGACGCGTCCGGGAACACGATGAGGCCCGCGAACGCGATGGGGAGCACGAACACGTTGATCAGGAGGAGGTAGAGCGGGAACGACCAGGAGACCGCGTTCACGTCGCGCTCGCGCGGATTCTGGACCACGAGGACGTGGAACTGCCGCGGCAGGAACATCACCGCCAGCATCGAGATCAGGAGCATCGCGGTCCAGCGCGGGTAGGACGCGGTGGTCGACTGGTCGAGGGTCAGGAGCTTGGACCACTCCGGGTGCCGGGCCGCCTGCCCGAACAGGTCCGCGAAGCCGCCGAAGAGCCCCCAGGTCACGTACACGCCGACCAGCAGGAACGCGACCAGCTTCACCACCGACTCGACCGCCACCGCGGTCATGAGACCGGTCTGGCGCTTGGTGAAGTCGAGGTTCCGCGCCCCGAACAGGATGCCGAAGAGGGCGAGGGTCACCGCCACCACCAGCGTGGGGTCGAAGACCTCGAGCACCGACTCTTCGCGCAGGATCATCTTGAACGACGCGGAGACCGCTTTCAGCTGCAGCGCGATGTACGGGATCATCCCGCAGACCACCAGCACCGCCACCAGGGTGCCCAGCGCGGCGGACTTGCCGTAGCGGCTCGAGATGAAGTCGGAGACCGAGGTGATGCGCTGCTCCTTGGAGACCCGGACCAGCTTGCGGAGCAGGAGCGGCCAGAGCAGGGCCACGCAGGCGGGACCCAGGTAGATGGTGAGGAACTCGAGCCCGCGATTCGCGGCGAGTCCCACGCTGCCGTAGAACGTCCACGCGGTGCAGTACACGGAGGCGGCGAGCACATAGGTCAGGGTCCGCAGCCGGGGGCGCCCGAGCCGCGGCGCGAAGGCCTCCGCGACCGAGGCGACCAGGAAGAGGAAGGCCAGGTAGCCGAGGACGATGCTGAGCAGCGCGGTCGGCGACAGGCCGCTCACGTCTCGTCCTCGGGCGGCCGGAGCCGGCGGGCCAGGGCGATCAGGACGACCGCCACCCCGGTCCACACCACGAAGAGGTAGAGCACCAGGGCGGGCACCCCGGCCACGAGCACCGGCCGGTTGGCGATGGCGAGCAGGGGCCAGACGAGGCAGGCCCCGAACAGGAGGAAGCAGGCAACCACCAGCTCTGCGGCCTTCATTGGCTGCGCGGATTATAGCGCCGGAGCCCGCGGCGCGGCGACCTCCGAGGCCCCCGCCTAGCGCGGCGGGCCCAGGAAGCGCCGCACCACCAGGTCCTGGAACCCGGCCTCGAGCTCGTCCGCGACCGCCTGGGCCACCGCCTGGGCCCCGCCCGGCCGCTCGCTCTCGGGACCCACAGCCCATCCCGCGAGGTAGGCCTCGCTCTCGGTGGCGCCGTCCCGCATCGCCACCGCGTCGATGAGGTCCTGGAACCGCTGGGACAGCGGCACGCGCACCGTCTCCCCGCCCTCCTCCGCCTCGACGAGGGACGGCAGGTCGCGCCACTGGATGATCCGCACGCGCGCCATGGCACTGCACATTGTAGCGGAAGGCGGCTCGCTCCCTTGACAACCCCGAAAGCCCCCCGTAGCCTCCGTCACTGAGGAGACCATTCATGATCGACGTGAAGACGGCGGACCGCGAGCTACAGACTTACTTGAGGCCGCAGACCTTCCCGGTCGCCATCCGCATGCTCCGGGCCGACGAGCCGATTCCCGAGCGTGCCCGTCGACCCGCGCGCGATTTCAAGAAGCTCTCCATGAGCTGCCAAGTCATCGACATGTCCCGCCGCTACGGCTGGACCATCGCCCTCACCCGCGAGGATCACATCTGCTCGCTCGGCATCACCGCGATCGGCTTCGACAAGCCGCTGCCCATCTACAACGTGGGCACCCTGTGCGAGGGCATGTACACGGAGACCAAGGAGGCGGGCCAGCGCTCCGAGGCCGCCATCGACAAGTTCGCCCCCGGCGAGTACCACTGCGTCCTGGTGGCTCCCCTCGACCGCGCCACCTTCGAGCCGCACGTGGTGTGCGTCTACGCCAACCCCGCCCAGGTGATGCGCCTGACCCAGGCCGCGCTCTGGAAGCGCGGCGGCCGGCTCACCTCCTCGTTCGAGGGCCGGGCGGTGTGCGCGGACATCATCGTGACCACCATGAAGACCGGCGAGCCCCAGGTCATCCTCCCGTGCTCGGGCGATCGCATTTTCGGCCAGACCCAGGACCACGAGATGGCGTTCTCCATCCCGTGGGCGCGGATGGAGGAGATGGTGGAGGGCCTGCGCGGCACCCACAACGGGGGCATCCGCTACCCGATCACCCAGTTCATGGAGTACGAGGCCAAGCTGCCCCCGCGCTACATGGAGGTCAACAAGCTCTGGGACGCGGAGAAGGGCAAGACCGCGCTGACCAACCGGGACCGGGTGGTGGCCGCCTACAAGCGCTCGTTCTCCGATCGGGTGCCGGTCTACCCGATCGTGGCCTCCTTCGCGGGCACGCTCGACGGGCTCAGCATCGAGGAATACTGCACGAACCCGACCCGGGCCATCAGCGCGATGATGAACTACTACGAGCGCTACCAGCCGGACGTGGTCCTCGCCTACAACGATCTGGCCAAGGAGGCGGAAGCCTTCGGCTGCGGGGTGAAGTACTCGGACTACGTGGTGCCCTCCATCGAGACCCACCTGCTCGAGGACAAGGCGGATCTGGCGAAGCTTTCCATGCCCGATCCGTACAAGACCGCGCGGCTGCCCGGCTTCCTCGAGCAGTGCGAGGCCCTCGTGAAGGCGGCCCCGCCCGCGGCCACCGGCGCGGTGGCGGTGGGGCCGTGGACGATCGCGATGCTGCTGCGCAACCCGGAGATGATGCTGCTCGACACCTTCGAGGACCCCCAGTTCATCCACGACCTCATGCGGCTCACCACCGACTTCTGCAAGCTCTGGGGCGACGCGATCGCGAAGACCAAGATCGGGCTCTCGTTCTCCGAGCCCACCGCGTCGATCAGCCTGGTCTCTCCGGACAACTACCGGGAGTTCATCGCGCCCTACCACAAGGAGCTGGTGGATCACTTCAAGGCCAAGAAGGTCGGCGTCACCGCCCACATCTGTGGCGTCACCTACCCCATCTTCGAGGACCTGATCGGCTGCGGCTTCACCACCATCTCGTTCGATCTCGACCAGCAGTCGGATCCGAGCCTGCACGTGGACCAGCTCGAGCGGTTCGTGCAGGTGGCCAAGGGCCGCGCGGTGGCCATCGGCAACGTCGACGCGACGATGTTCGAGAAGGCGACGCGTCAGCAGATCGAGGGCGAGGTGGGTCGCTGCATCGACACCGCGGCCCGGCAGTCGGGCTTCATCCTGTCCACCTCGTGCGAGATCCCGCCGCGGTCGAATCCCGAGATCGTGAAGTGGTTCATGGACGCGGCCCATGACTTGGGCCGCTACGAGCGGATCCTGTAGAAGCGCGGGGAGCGCGGGCAAAGAGAAAGGGCGCGGTGACGATCACCGCGCCCTTTTTGATCTCTCGGCCGCGAGTCTAGCGCGCTACCAGCGGAACGGCTTCTTCGAGGGCGGCACGCCGTAGGCGCCGCGATCCCCGCCGCCACCGCGAGGCCCACCGGGGCCGCGCCCGCCGCCGCGGGGCCCGCCGGGGCCGCGCCCGCCGCCCGAGCCCGGCGTACGCGGGTTCGAGACGTTGACGGTGATCTTCCGGCCGTCCAGATCCTTGCCGTTCAGCTCGGAGATGGCGCGCTGCGCTTCCTCGGCGGTGGCCATTTCGACGAACCCGAACCCCCGGGACTGGCCCGAGAACTTGTCCGTGATCACGGAAGCCGACTCCACGGTACCGCACTGCGCGAAGTATTCCCTTAGCGTCTCGCTGGTCGTGGAATAGGACAGACCCCCCACGTACAGTTTCGAAGCCATCGTGGTTTCTCCTTCGGTCACTCTTCCGCTTCGTACGCGCCCCAATATTCGGAAGAGCCAATATCGGAGGCGAGGGCGCCGCCGCCGGCGGCGCATCGGTCCCGAGTGTACACCAGGACCTCCGCCTCCGCCACGGCGGGCCCTCAGTAGGTCAGCATCAGACCGTTGCCCTGGTAGGTTGGTCCCATCTCCGGCTCCGTGGCAGGCCGCGCCTCCGGTGCGGTGTTCGAGATGGCGCGGTGGATCGTGGCCCGCGAAGCCACGCGATGAACGGATTCGCCGGTGAAGGCGAGCAGACCGATCAGGCAGGCCACGATCGCCACGGTCAGGACTCCGAACACCCAGCGCTTGCCCATGATCGCGCGCCCTATCGGCACAGCGCGTCGACCTGCGCCCGCGCCTCACCGCGCGCCGGCGCGGCCTTGGCCGGCCGCTCGATCTTCGCGAGCAGGTCCCGCAGCGCGAAGGGACGACTCACCACGTGAAAGCCCTTCAGCTCGAGCTCCACCCGATCCTCCACCCGCGCGCCCGCATCGACCGCGAGCACCACCGGCACCCCGGGAGCCACCGCGTCGAACAGACGCGCCTGGTCCGGACCGGCCATCCGCAACATCCCCGCCTCCGCCAGCACCAGCGACACCGGCGAATCCAGCATGTAGCGCACGCCCTCGCACAACGACTCCGCCATGCGCACGGCGACGCCGTGCTCCAGACACTCCATGGCGAGCTGCTGAGCGCGACCGCGATTCCCATCGATCGTCAGTACCCGAATCATGTCTCCCCCTTTGTGTTCTCTACGAGTCGGACCGAGGGGTTAGATTCAACGGGCGTGCCAGAAGAATATGACGGTCAAGTGCCTGCATACACGCGCACTTGAGCCGGACCTTCCGCGGAGCCGTGACGACGGTCGGGCGTTCTGCCCGATTAACGCTGACACTTCCAGGCTTGATCCACGCGGAGATACGGGCCTTGGTCGCGAGCCGCGCGGGCCCCGTGTTGGCTCTGTGGGTGACGAGGGTCTCCACGGCCGCTTGGTGATGACCAGGCGTGAGGTGGCTGTAGCATGCCAGCATCCCCAGGTTGCTCCATCCGCCGAGCGCCATGATCGTCCGCGGGTCGACACCGGCCATGGTGAGGCGGCTGGCCCAGGTGTGGCGATTCGTGAGCGCCGACTCTGCTGGGAGGGGCATGGCGAAGAAGAGGAAGTCGGACCCGACCCGAGTGTGCCGCGCCAGGTCAGTGGGAGTTGCTCCCCGGGCATGACGTCAGCCGGCCGCTCCTCTAACCTGGGGTATGCGGGGTTCCTGCCACGCTGAGTTTCGGATGTAGTTTGGCACGCTCTCCGCTGCCCACCGTGAGATGCACTCTCAGTCGGCCGTCGTTCGCCATGATACCGTGCGGGTGCCGCTGGTGAAGACGATGCGGCGGCGGAGTGGCCGCAGATGGAATTCGACCCCGCGCTCACGTTACGCGTCGCGGTGGCTATCCTGCTCATCGCGGTCTCCCTGGGAGTGTTCTACGCCACTCGCGACTGGTGGTCGCGGGTCAGCGAAGAGGACCTCGATGCGGTGCATCGCCGTCTCGAAGCAATCGGCCGAGAGATCGCGCTTCTGGCGGCCCAGATCCGCCATCTGGAAGAGGTCGAAGGCCTTCAGCGTGAAGTTGCACGGCTCCGGGGAGAGAATCAGCGGCTCCAGCAGGAGTATGGACGGCTGCTCGATGAGGTCGCTCGAGTCGCGGCGTTGCTGCGGCGGCCTCAGTAGGGACGAAGGGGCAAGCTGATGCCCGTTTGAGAGCTCGGGTAGTATCGGCGCCACCGCGCATTCTCGGCGCCAGCGGCCCGGGAGTGGGCCCGCGACCAGCCGGTTGACCCTCCGCGAGCGGGCGGGCCGGCCGAGTAGCGTTACTTGGCCGCGGTGGTGCGCGGGTCGACGTTCTCGGCCAGACACTGGCCGCGCATGGTTCGATCGGCGTCGGCTCCGTTGAACGACGCGCCGGGCTCTTCCGAGACCCGCAGGCCCATCTTCTCGAGTGCCTGCGCCTGC
>WNFK01200795.1_pt1 | contig 10469 bp, 13 predicted proteins | sample 5400281 | NCBI WGS metagenome assembly WNFK01 (sample SAMN13153350, study PRJNA577476) | soil metagenome | isolation source: 20 cm soil on Douglas fir-dominated hillslope | place: USA:California | collected 2013-09-17
TGACGACGCCGGTACCGCTCGGCTTGTACGTCGCCTGGAAGATGCCCATCGACGGTGTGTACGACGCGGCCGCGATTGCTGTGACGGCGAGCGCCAATGCCGCAGCGCACCCGAAAACTGTCAAGCGCATGGATCTCTTCATGGCCCCTTCCTTCGTTGTGTCGCCAGCGTGCTCCTGCTCAGACGCAAATTCGGCCGGACAGTTGTATCGCGAAACACGACTCTGCGTAGGCAGCCTCGTACAATCGCGCGATGGACGCGCGGGCGATCGGCGTCTTCGACTCGGGTACGGGTGGACTCACGGTTCTCCACGAGTGCCTGGTGACGATGCCGCACGAGGACTTCGTCTACCTCGGCGACCACGCGCGCCTGCCCTACGGCCCGCGGCCGTTGGACGAGGTGCGCGGTTTTGCGCTGGAGATCGGCCGCTACCTGGAGCGGCAGGACGTCAAGCTCGTGCTCGTCGCCTGCAATACGGCCACCTCGGCCGGATTGCCAAAGCTGCAGGAGGCGCTCTCGGTTCCGGTCGTCGGTGTGATCCAGCCCGAGGCGCACGCGGCCGTACAGGCGACCCGCAACCGCAAGATCGGCTTGCTCGCGACCAAGGCGACGGTCGAGGCGGGGCGCTACGCCGAGTTCGTTGCCGCTCTCGACGCCGGTGCCGAGTTCACGGCGCTGCCCTGCCCGAGGCTCGTGCCGCTGATCGAGGGCGACGATCCTTTCGGCGCGGAGACCACCGCGGCGGTCCGCGAGTACGCAGAGCCCTTGAAGGACGGAGGGGTTGACACGGTCATCCTCGGCTGCACGCACTACCCGCTGATCCGCCCCGTCTTCCAGCGTGTGTTCGGGCGCGGCGTCACGCTCGTCTTCTCGGCCGAGGAGACCGCGCGAGAGGTCGCCGGGACGCTCGCCCGCAAGGGGATCGAGAACGACGAGGCGCGCGAGGGCTCGTACCGGTTCCTGACCACCGGCGACCCGGAAGCCTTCCGCGCGCTGGGCCAGCGGTTTCTGCAGCTGCCGATCGCCGAGGTCGAGCACGTCGAGCTGGCGAAGCTGAGGCGGGCGGCATGACCGCGGCGTCGCTTGCGATGCCGCCTGGAGGCCGTAGCGGCTTTGCCGCTGCGGCCGTCCAAACCCCGTCCTTGGGATCAGATGTCGTCACGAAGAGGGTCGAGAAATGAATCGCGCTGATGGCCGGCGGCCGGACGAGCTCCGTCCGCTGCTGCTGGAGGCGAACTGGCTCGAGCAGCCGCACGGTTCGGTGCTCTACGCGCAGGGCAAGACGAAGGTCCTCTGCACGGCCTCGATCGAGGAGGGCGTCCCCCGCTGGCTGATGGGCAAGGGGCGCGGCTGGATGACCGCCGAGTACTCGCTGCTGCCGGCGTCGACCGGCGAGCGCACCCAGCGGGAAGCGTCGCGCGGCAAGCAGGGAGGGCGCACGGTCGAGATCCAGCGTCTGATCGGCCGGGCCCTGCGGGCGGTGACGGATTTCGGGGCGCTCGGCGAGCGGACGCTCTGGCTCGACTGTGACGTTCTCCAGGCTGACGGCGGCACGCGCTGCGCGGCGATCTGCGGCGCCTACGTTTCGGCGAGGCTTGCGCTCGACCGGTTCGGGCTCTCGAAGGCGCTGCCTGACTCGGTCGCGGCCGTTTCCGTCGGCGTAGTCGACGGCGAGGCGCTGCTCGACCTCGACTACTCGGAAGACTCGAGTGCCGAGGTCGACATGAACGTCGTCATGACCGGGGAGGGAAGCCTCGTCGAGGTGCAGGCGACCGCCGAGCGAGAGCCGTTCTCGCGCGAGCGCCTGGATGAGCTGCTCGAGCTGGCGGCGGTGGGAATCGAGCGGATCGCGGCGGCCCAGGAGGAGGCTGCCGGTGCTGCCGCTCGCCTCTAGTATCCCGTCGCTTTCGTGGCCCGAGGTGCTGGGCCGGCTCGCGCTTGCGGCGGCCCTCGGCGCGGTCCTCGGGTTCGAGCGCGAGCTCCGCGAGCGCGAGGCCGGTCTGCGGACGCATTTGCTCGTTTCGTTGGGGTCGGCGCTCTTCACCGTCGTCTCGGCCTACGGGTTCCGCGAGTTCCTGACCTCCGGCCAGAGCGTCGTCCGCGCCGACCCGACGCGGATCGCCGCTCAGATCGTGACCGGGATCGGCTTCCTCGGCGCGGGAGCGATCATCCGGCAGGGCCTATCGATTCGCGGCCTGACGACGGCCGCCACGCTCTGGGTCGTCGCCGCGATCGGGCTGGCGGCTGGAGCCGGCTACTACTCCGGAGCGGTGATCACAACCATTGTCGCGCTCGTGGCGCTCGGGCCGCTACGAACGCTCGGCCACCGCTTCATCCTCCGATTCCGGAGCGAGAGCGGCCTCCTGCTCGTGCAGCTGCCCGCCGGCCAGAGCCCTGCGGAGGTAATCGACGCCGTCGATCCCGACGCTCGAATCGAGACAATCGAGATCCGCCAGGAGGGCGACCGGCGGACGCTGGAGTTGACCGTCGGCGTTCCCCGGCCGGAGCAGGCGCGCAAGCTCGTCTCGAAGCTCGCTGAGGTGGAGCACGTGCTCGAGGTACGTTGGGCCGACTGAACGAGGCGCTCGCTTGCGAGGCCGACCTGGAAGACGTCCCGGCTTTGCCGGGGAGTCCGTCTAATCCCGGTTGGCGACGCCTCTACCGGGACTCCTCTTGCACTCGGGCTTAAGGGCGAAGCTCGCTTCGCGGAACGAGAACAAGCTGCGCGAGCTCGCCCGCGTGCTTGCCGACTGGCGGCTCGAGCTGCTTGATGCGAGCGGCTATCCGCCCGAGGAAGGTGCCACCTACTACGAGAACGCTCTCGCCAAGGCCCGGCACGGGGCCAAGTTCGCAGGCGAGGCCTGGGTGCTCGGCGAGGATTCCGGGCTCGAGGTCGAGGGCCTCGCCGGCGCGCCGGGGATCCGCTCGGCGCGCTTTGGCGGCGACGATCCAGTCGGGCGCCTGCTCGGCGAGCTCCGCGACGTCGAGGGCGATGGCCGCCGCGCCCGCTACGTCTGCGAGCTGGTCGCACTGGCGCCGTCCCGCGAGGAGTTGCGCGGCACCGGCGTCCTCGAGGGCTGGATCGCCGTCGAGCCGCGCGGCGACGAGGGCTTCGGCTACGACCCGATCTTCGTCCCAGCGGGCGAAGAGCGAACCGTCGCTGAGCTCGGCAACGAATGGAAGGCCGAGAACTCCCACCGCGCCCGCGCCGCGCGGGACCTGCTGCGGGCCTTCAACGAGCGCTAACGCGGTTCTTCGGGCCGTGTCTCCAGGTCTGGCACCAGGACATGCCCCGGGAGGACGTCAGGCGATCCCCGGCGCCTCCTGAAGCGCCGCCTCGCGGCGCGCCGACCAGTACGAGTTGATCTCGGCGCCGAAAACGATCGCGTTCGCCATCACGTAGAGCCAGACGAGCAGCAGCGCTGGCCCGCCGAAGGCGCGCAGCGCGATCGAGACGCTCGAGAGCCGCACGTAGATTGGCAGCACCTGGAACGAGGCCTCGAGCAGCACTGCCGCAACCGCGGCGCCGGGTAGCACGTCGGCGAGATGGAGATCCGCGTTCGTCAGCAGGTAATAGACCGCGACGAGGAAGCCGAAGACCGCGCTCAGCGAAACCACGAGCGAGAGCGCGTAGGCAAGAGCCCCGTTACTGGTGATCCCTGGGGCGTAGTGCTTGAGCAGGTCGAAGCCGACCGACCCCGCGAGGAGCCCGACAAAGAGCGTCACGAGCAGGGCGATCAGCATCACCACCGCGAGGCCCTTGCCGCGTAGGAACGGCCGGTTCGGCCGCCCATAGACGATGTTAAATGCCGATTCGAGCACGCTGAAGAAGGAGAGCGAGGTCCAGAGCAGAGCGATGCCGCCGATGATTCCCAGCGTCGCGGCGTTCCGCTGCACGGATTGGACCGCCTTGACGATCGCCGAGACCGAGGTGCCGGGAAAGACCTTCTTCAACTCAGTCACGAGGTAGCTCGATTCGTCGGCGCGTCCGGTCAGCCCGAGCAGCGAGAGCGCGAGAAAGGTCAGCGGCACGAACGAGAGCAGCGCGAAGTAGGCGATCATGGCCGCGAGGTGGGGCCCGCGGTCCCGGAAGAACTTCGCCAGCGGGCGAGACACCACCGGTGGAGCCAGCGGGCGATACACGACCGTTGGAGTATCGCGGCCGAGGACGACGAGAAGTCATGATCTCGAAGCGTGACCCTTCGCCGGGTTCAGCGGCCGCGCCGCGCTTGTCGCCGCGGCTTTTCGGTCGGCATCGCTGGCGACGCCTTAGTGTTAGCGTGAGCCCATGGATGCTGCCGCCGCCATAGAGCGTCTGCGGGAGATCTCCTCGCAGGTTCGCGCCGCCGTCATCTTCGAGCGCGGCGGCAAGGTGGTCGGCTCGACGTTCGCCGACGACCAGCGTGCGAAGGACGTCGCGGAGGAGGCCGAGGCGCTACTGACCGAAGCCGAGCAGCGGCGCGACGCCGGCGGCGAGGCCGCCGAGTTCGCGCAGCTCGAGGTCGCGCTCCAGGGCGGGAGCGTCTTCGTCGTCCGGGACGGCGATCGCCTGATCGCGGCGACGACGCAGCCGGAGCCGACGGTCGGGCTCGTCTTCTACGACCTCAAGAGCTGCCTGCGGGACCTCGACACTGCCGCCCCGCCGAAGAAACGCGCGGCCCCGAGGCGCAAGCCTGCGAGCCGGGCGAAGAAAACCGATGCGAAGTCGTAACGTTCTCACCGGCGTGCTGCTCGGCGCGGGCTCGCTCGCCGGGACGCTGCTCTTCCGCCGGCGCCTCGCGCGCCAGCGAGAGCGGGTGGACGTGTACTTCGGCGATGGGTCGATGGTCTCGCTGGCGAAGCCAGGCGAGGCTGAGCCGCTGCTGCGGCGCGCCCGCCGGATCCTCGAGCTTGCAAACTGAGTTAGTGGCTCGGCCGGCGCCATCCTCCGGCGCCTACCGCGCGATAAGCGGACGCCAATGGCATCCGCCCTGGCTTGGTCGGTCGCGCCCGTACTTTTCAAGTACGAACACTCCCTGCGTCCTCACCTGGCTTGCTTCTCGTACGCCAGGCATCCAGAAATGACACCGGCCGAGCCGCTGACAGACGCCGAGCTCGGCGCTGCGCTGCGCGAGCACGCCTATCTCGAGGGGGATTTCGTGCTCCGCTCGGGCCGGCGCTCCCGCTACTACCTCGACAAGTACCGCTTCGAAACCCGGCCGGACCTGCTTGGCCCGGTCGGGGAGCGGATCGCCAGGGCCGTGGCCGAGCACGAGCCCGAAGCCGTCCGGCTCGCGGGGCCCGAGCTGGGCGCGGTACCGCTGGCGGCCGCCGCCTCGCTCGCCTCGGGCCTGCCCTTCCTGATCGTCCGCAAGGAGGCCAAGGAGTACGGCACCGGCAACCGCCTCGAAGGCGTCTTCGAGCCCGGCGAAGCGGTGTGCCTGATCGAGGACGTAGTCACCTCGGGCGGTGCGGCAGTAGAGGCGATCGAGGCCCTCCGAGAGGCCGGGCTGACCTGCCGGACTGCGGTCTGCGTCGTCGATCGCGAGGAGGGCGGAGTGGACGCTCTGGCACGTGTCGCGGTTCGGCTGCGGCCGCTCTTTCGCGCGTCGGAGCTGATAGGGCTTGAAAAAGCCCCGCAAAAACGTGATGGTTGAGCCAAATCGCCGACCCTGTTAGGGTCTGGCGCGATCCTAGCCCTGTCAAAAGCAGCAGGAGAGGAGTGCACGTGACCAAGCAGGAGTTCGTCGAGCGTGTGGCACAGAAGAGCGGCCTTGGCCGTCGTGAAGCGGGCGAGGCAGTGGATGCCGTGATCGAGGCGATCACAGATGCGCTGAAGAATCGCGAAGAGGTCGCCTTCACCGGATTCGGCAAGTTCACGACGCAGCACCGCGCGGCGCGCCAAGGGGTCAACCCGCGGAACCCATCCGAGAAGGTGCAGATCCCGGCGGCGTGGGTGCCGAAGTTCTCTGCCGGAAGCTCACTCAAGCAGGCCGTCGGCGGGATGATGTAGCAGGACGAGGGCGCTCCCTCCAAGTACCTCGAAGGCCGCCAGAACAGGCGGCCTTCGTCTTTTCGGAATCCGACCCGCGGGCTACGCTGAAGAGGATGCAGGTCGAGACCCCGGCAGCGACCAGGACCTTCTCCGACCGCGTTGCCGAGGCGGTCGAGCACAAGCGTTCGCAGCTCGTGGTCGGGCTCGACCCACGGCTCGACCTGCTGCCGGTCGAGCTCCGCGGCGACGCTCACGTCGCCCGCAGCGCCGCCGCCGACGCGGTCGCGCGCTTCTGCTGCGGGATCGTGGACGCGGTCGCTCCGTACGCCGTTGCAGTGAAGCCGCAGCTTGCGTTCTTCGAGGCGCTCGGCTCCGACGGAGTCCGGGCGTTCGAACAGACGTGCGAGTACACGCGCTCCGCCGGCCTGCTCGTGATCGCGGACGCGAAGCGCGGCGACATCGGCTCGACCGCCCGCGCCTATGCGGCCGCGTACCTCGAGGGCGAGACACCGGTGGCGGATGCGCTGACCGTGAACCCGTACCTCGGCCGCGACTCGCTGGATCCGTTCTTCAGCGCCTGCCGGCGCCACGGCGGTGGTGTCTTCTGCCTCGTCAAGACCTCGAACGAGGGCGGCGGAGACGTCCAAGACGTGAGGCTGAGCGACGGCGGCCTGCTCTGGCAGCACGTGGCCCGCCTGGTCGCGGAGTGGGGCGAGGACCTGATCGGCGAGCACGGCCTCTCCAGCGTCGGCGCCGTCATCGGCCGCAGGGCGCTTCCCCCGGCGACGTCGCCCGCGCGTTCACAAGCGGTCCGGCGAGCGCCCTCGTCGCCGCTTCGCGCAGCATCACCTACGGCTTTCGTTCCTCCGGCGAGGACTGGCGTACCGGCGCCTCTCAGGAAGCCGCGCGGCTGAAGACCGAGATCTGGGCCGCCTCCGGCTGGTAGTTAGTCTTTGCGGCCGTGAAGCGCCCGCTGGTTGCTGTCGCCGCGGCTCTCGCGCTCGCGACCCCCGCTCTCGCCGCCCTCCCGCAGGTGCACGCCCGGGCGTACATGGTGGAGGACGGCGCGACGGGCCAGGTGCTCGCCGAGTACCGCGAGCAGGCCCGTGTTCCGATCGCGAGCCTGACGAAGCTGATGACGGTGCTCCTGACGGTCGAGCACACGAAGCCGAGCGACGTCGTCACCGTCGCCCCGGGGGCCGCCGCGGTCGGCGAGTCCTCGATCAAGCTTCGGCCCCGCGAGCGGCTGACCGTCCGGGAGCTGCTCGAGGGCGCGCTGATCCAGAGCGCGAACGATGCCGCGGACGCGCTTGCCTACTACGTCGGTAAGGGAAGCGAGGCTCGATTCGTGGCAATGATGAACACCCGCGCACGGCAGCTCGGCCTGGCCGACACCCACTACGCGCGCCCGGACGGTCTCGACGCCCCCGGCCCCGTCTCGAGGGTCCGTGACGTGTCCAAGTTCGCGCGGCTGCTGATGCGCCGGCCGATCGTCCGCTCGATCGTCCGGATGCAGCGCGCCACGATCGCCGGCGGCCGGGTTCTCCACACCTGGAACGACCTGCTCGGGACCTTCCCCGGCGTCTTCGGGGTGAAGACAGGCCACACCTCCGCCGCCGGCTGGAACGAGGTCGCCTCGGTCGACCGAGGTGGCGCCGTCGTCTACGCGACGATCCTCGGCTCACCCGACCGGGCGACGAGGAACGCCGATCTCACCGCGCTCCTGCGCTGGGCGCTGTCCCGCTATCGCCGGATCCCGATCCTCACGCCCGGCCGCGTTTACGCGGAGGTGAAGGTCGGCTACGGCCGTTCACCGCTGGGGCTCGTGCCGGCGCAGGGCCTCCTCCGCGCGGTCAGAATCGACCAGCCGATCGTGCAGCGCGTCGTCGCCGAGGCCGCTGCAACGCTCCCCGTCAAGCGCGGCGAGCGCCTCGGCGAGATTCGCGTCTACCAGGGCGGCCGCCTGCTCGCGCGCAAGCCGCTGCTCGCAGGGCGAACGATCAAGCGCCCGGGAGCGCACGGCCGAGCCGGTTTCTACGCGGGACAAACGGCGCACCACATCTGGGACCGTGCCGAACTTCCAGCGCGGGCAGCGCCACCGCGCGAGCCAGGGGTTGATGCTCGCGGGCGGCAAGGGGATCAACATCGCCCGGTCGCTGAAGCTGCTCGGTGCGCCGGTGGTCTCGACCGGTCTGGTCGGGGGCCGCACCGGTATTCGGATCGTCGAGGAGCTGACGGGCGAGGCGATCCTGAACGACTTCGTCCGCATCGACGACGAGTCGCGCACCTCGACCGCAGTCGTCGACCCGACCGCTCCGACCTACACGGAGATCAACGAGTGGGGCCCGGCGGTCAGGCCGGAGGAGCTCGAGATGCTGCTCGAGAAGCTCACCTATCTCGCACAGGGAGCGGACGCCGTCGTCTTTGCAGGCTCGCTCCCGCGCGACGTCGACGAAGCGTTCTACGAGGAGGCGATTCGCGCGATCAACCGCCAGGGCGTCACGACGGTGCTCGACTCCGAAGGGCAGCCGCTGCGGCTCGGTGTCCAGTCCGAGCCCTACCTCGTCTCGCCGAACCAGAACGAGGCGGAGGGGCTCGTCGGCCAGGAGTTCAATGAGGACGAGGACTTCATCCTCGGGCTCGAGGCGATCGCCGAGCGCGGCGCCCGGAACGTGCTGATCACGCAGGAGTCGGGCTGCTTCGCGCTGCTTCGGCAGGAGCGGACGACGCATCGCTACCGGGTGCGCGCTCCGAGCATCGAGCCGGTTTCGGCCGTCGGCTCAGGGGACGTGCTTCTGGCGGCGTTCCTCGCCGCTCATCTAAAAGGCGCATCGCCCGAGGATGCGCTTCGCGCGGCGGTCGCGACCGGCACGGCCTCCACGCTCGAGGTCGGCGCGGGGCGCTTCGACCAGCGCGAGGCCGACCGGCTCGCAAGCGCCGTCGAGGTCAGCGAGCTGGAACCGGTCGCAAGCTAGTGGCCTGACCGGCCAGGCCACAGCGAGTCGGTGCCAGCGGAGTTAGTCTTCGGCACTTGCGCCGCCGCTTTCTCCTGGTAGTCGCCGTGTTCGCTGTCGCGTCGCCGGGCACGGCCGCGCCTTTCGTCCGCGGGATCGACGTCTCGCGCTGGAAGGGCTCGATCGGGTGGCCGCGGGTCGCGCACGGCGGCTACCGCTTTGCCTTCGCCGAGGCGACGAACGGCTTCGCGACCGATCCATCATTTGCCCGCAACCGTGTCGGCGCCAAGGCGGCCAGGCTCGCGTTCGGCGCCTTTCACTTCGCGCGGCCGGCGGGCTCGACGTCCCGGGCGGTGATCGCGAATGCCGTTGCGCAGGCCGACTTCTTCGTTTTGGTTGCGCAGCCCCAGACAGGGGAGCTCGCGCCGGTGCTCGACCTGGAGCGAACGGGCGGGCTCTCGCCTGCGTCGCTACGCGCCTGGACGGCCGCGTGGCTCAACGAGGTCCAGCTCCAGGTGGGGATCAGGCCGACGATCTGCGCTTCCCCGACGTTCTGGCGCAAAGCGGTAGGCGATGCGAGCGTCTTCGCGTCGGCCGGTTCGAACCTCTGGGTCGCGCACTGGCACGTTGCCGCTCCCCGCGTCCCCGCGGCGAACTGGGGCGCGATCGGCTGGAGCTTCTGGCAGTGGACGAACTGCAGCCACGTTCCCGGGATCAGAGGCTGTGTCGACGGCGATCGCTACCGCGGCTCGCGTCTGACCTCGGCCCTGATGGCGCCCCAGCCGGTCGCGATCGACGCGCCGACCATCGGCGGCGTGCCCCAGACCGGCCAGGTGCTGAGCGCGAGCACCGGGACCTGGCAGGCCGACCCGGCGCCGACGCTCGGCTACCAATGGCAGCGCTGCACCGATACGACGGCGGGGACGTGCGTGGCGATCCCGAAGGCCGTCACGTCCACCTACACCGTTTCGGCGGCCGACGTCGGCTCAACCCTCCGCGTCGTCGGGATCGCGACGAGCCGCGCCCGCTCGGGCTGGTCGTCTTCGACCGCCGTGCCCGTGAACGCGTAACCACGGGACTCGCCATCAGATCGCATTGGTACCATCGCCGGTCAATTGGCCGTTGACCTCACGCCGGAGACGATCGAGCGCCTCGTCGAGCTCGATCGCAAGTTCGCGCGCGAGGGGCTGACCTTCGACGACGTCCTGCTCGTCCCGGCCGAGTCGGCGGTGCTGCCGAACGAGGTCTCGACGGCGACGCGGCTGACCCGCAAGATCTCGCTCGAGATTCCGATCGTCTCGGCCGCGATGGACACGGTCACGGAGGGACGGCTGGCGATCGCGCTCGCTCGCGAGGGTGGCCTCGGGATCCTGCACCGCAATCTCTCGATCGAGGACCAGGTTGCCGAGCTCGACAAGGTCAAACGCTCGGAGTCGGGGATGATCGTCGAGCCGGTGACGCTGCCGCCCGACGCTCCGGTCGCCGCGGCGCTCGAGCTGATGGCGAAGTACCACATCTCCGGCGTTCCGGTCACCGACGCG
>WNFK01212929.1_pt1 | contig 10466 bp, 13 predicted proteins | sample 5400281 | NCBI WGS metagenome assembly WNFK01 (sample SAMN13153350, study PRJNA577476) | soil metagenome | isolation source: 20 cm soil on Douglas fir-dominated hillslope | place: USA:California | collected 2013-09-17
GCACCTATCGATACCAGCTCCTGGTGCACGACTCCGAAGGTAGAGAAATCCTCAGCCCTGCGCACACCGTCGAAATCTCTACCGGCGGCCCCCAGGGTACCGTGCCGGTGATTCCAGTTCAGCCATAACCCCATCCCCGGGAGAGCTCGGACGATGACGCGAATGAAACGGCGCACACTCATGCCACTGCCGGCGGCGGCCCTGCTCGGAGCCGGCCTGGCGGCTGCCTTGACCTTGACCGCGGCATCGGCTCAGGCCGGCAAACCCAAGGCGGCGGAGAGCGAGCAGACGTCCGGCGCAACGCTCCAAGGCGCAGGCATCGCGTTGGAATCGGCTCGGCTTCTGCCGGAGGCGGAGCGTACGGCCGGGCTGGAAGAGGCACTCCAGGTCACCTCCAGGGCAATCGAACATGGACCGGAGGATCAGAAAGACGCCGCTCGGTTTCTCTCGGGGGAGATTCGCTACGAGCTGCGCCGTTTCGATGAGGCTAATGGCGAGTTCCGCCGCGCCGAGAGCGGCTTCGCCAAGACCCCGTTCGCGGACGACGCCGCGTTCGCCGCGATCCAGGCCCGTGAAGCCGCCGGACACGACGCCGAGGCTGCGAAGGCTTGGATCGATTGGGAGGCCCGGTACCCGCAAAGCCCGCTGATGGGTGAGGCGCGGCTCGCCGAGGCTTGGAACGCGCTCCGCCGGGGCGAGACGGCTGCGGCGCAGAAGACTCTGGCCGCGCTGACCGCGTCGCGCCCCTGGTACGCCGCGGATCCGCGGGCCACGCTAGCGTTGGGAGTCGCGCTCTTTCAGCGCGGCAAGCCGGCCGAAGCCCTGGCCGCGCTGGGCCCGAAGCCCACGGGCGCATCCGCGATCTACCTTCGCGCGCTCTGCTACCGGGCCTCGGGATCGCTGCTCAAAGCCGCCGCCGCGTTCCAGGACGTGGCGGACCGCTATCCCGACTCGAGCCTGCGTGACTACGCCTTGCTCGCGAAAGCGGACGCTTTCTTGAAGGCGAAGGATTACCGGAGCGCGGCGGAAGAGTTCGCCCGCGCGGCCGAGAAGGTCCGCGACGACAAGGTGCGCGCCGAGGCAGAGCTTCGATCGGCGGGCTCGGTCTACCTCGCCGGCCAAATGGACTCATCCCTCGCGATGCTGCGCAGCGTGGTGGAGCGCCACGCCGGCACGAACGTCGCCGCGCGCGCGCAGTTCCTCGTGGGCGAGACACTGTACGGGAAGAAGATGTACGCGGAGGCGATCGTCGAGCTGAACCGCGTGCTCACGACATATTTCCAGCATTCCGTGGCCGCGAGCGCCCAGTATCGGGTTGCTCGCTGCCTCGACGCGCTGGGCCGCCGCGCGGATGCGACCGGGACCTACCAGGCCGTCGTTTCAGGCTATCCGCTGGAGCCCGAATCTCCAGCCGCCGCGTATCTCGCGGGCGTGGGTCTCCTCTCGCAGAATCGCCCCCTGGCCGCAGCGCCCTATTTCCAGATCGTGCTCGACCGCTATGCCTCGCGGACCGATTCCTCCTCGACCCTCACCTTCGCGTCACCCGAGCTTGCGGGTCTTGTGGACGCGGCGCTCTGCCTCCTCGAGTACTCCTATCACAAGGCCGGCGACATCGGCCAGCTCGCGGGCGCGCCACACGTCATGCTCCAGCGGATGCCCCCAAGCCGCTCGCCCTGGCGCGCGTGGGCGCTCTTGATCGACGCCGATGCATCCGCGGCGCAGGGGCGGTACGCGGAGGCGCAGACCAGCCTGGAGAGGCTGACCCGCGACTTCCCGAACCATCCGATTGGAGCCTCCGCGACGAAGCTTCTCGCGTGGACGTACGCGCGGCAGGGCCGCGACAGCCTCGCCGTCGCGTCCGAGGAACGGCTCGTCGCCCAGTTCGGCGCGTCGGGTGATGCCTCGGTCGTCAGCGGCGCGCTTCTCGATATCGCGCATTATCGTTTCAACCAGAAGCGGTATCGCGACGCCGTGGCCATGTACGACATGTTCGTGAAGCGTTTCCCCACCCATCCTTCGCGGCTCTCCGCGCGGTATCAAGCCGGGCTCTGCTACAGCCGGTTGAATCGCGCCGGTGACGCCGTCGACCAGTGGGAATCAATCGTGAGGGACAGCGCGAGCGCCCCGATCGCCGAGCGGGCGTGGGCGCGCGCGGGAGATCTTTACTTCCAGGCACAGCGATACGTCGAGGCGAAGCGGTGCTACACAGGGTTGCTCGAGCATTTCGCGACGACCGACGTCGCGGCTCTCGCGACCCTCAGGCTCGCGCAGTGCGAGTACAACGCTGGGAACGACGCGGCCGCCCTCGCCGGGTTTGCGAAGGTAGAGGAACAGTTCCCGGGCACGCCTTCCGCGCGCGAAGCCAAGCGCGGCACGGAGCTTTCGCTCTACCGCCTCGGTCAGACCGCCAAGGGGACCGAAGTGCTCGAGACGCTGATCAAGCAGTACCCCTCGAGCGCCTTCGCCGCCGACGCGCAGTTCCAGATCGCAAAGCGGCACTACCAGGGGAAACAGTACGCCGAGGCCGCCGACGGGTTCCGCCGCGTGGTGAGCCAATTCCCGGGCTACTCGGCGGCGGACCAGGCCCAGTTCCTCCTGGCCGATTCCTACGCTCAATCGGGCGCGCGCGACCAGGCGCGCCTCGGTTATGAGCAATTCCTCTCCTTCTTCCCCGAGAGCGATCTCAGGGCCACGGTGGAGTTCCGGCTCGGACTGCTCGAGTTCGAAGGCAAGGAATACTCGCGCGCGGCGGTCGCGTTCACCCGTGTTCTGGAGGAGAGCGTCTCGACCGAGATGGGCTCGGCGTCGCGATACAACCTCGCGCTCTGCCAGAAGCTCCTCGGGCAGACCGACGAAGCCCGCGTATCGCTCGAGCGCTATCGCGCGGACCGGCCGCACGACTCCCGCACCGCCGACGTGGCGTACCAGCTCGGAGACATGAACGAGGCGGCGGGACAAATGAAGGAAGCGGCTCAGGAGTTCGAGGCCGCGCTGAACGCCGGCCCTTCCCCGGCGCTCGAGGTGGAGCTTCAGTACCGCCTCGGCCGGTGCCGGGAGGCGCTGGGCGACCCGGACGGCGCCCTCAAGGCGTACCTCCGGGCCGCCGCGTCGACCGATCGGCGGAATGCGTTCCGCGTGTCCGCACTGACACGGTGCGCGGCACTGTATGAGTCGAAGAAGAGCTTCTCGAGGGCACTCGACGTCTATCTGGACATCGCCCGCAACTCCCAGGATCGCGAGCTGGCCGCGCTCGCCAAAGGGCGCGCCTCCCAGCTTCAGGCAGGCAAGAAGCGGTAATCCCGAAACGAGGAACGGAAAGGAGTCATTCCATGTTTGAGAATTTCGACTGGATCGGTGCGATGCGCTCGAGCCCGGTCATGATCATCATCCTCTTCTGCAGCGTCATGACGCTGGGTTTCGCGATGGAACGCGTCATCTATTACACGAAGCGCCGCGGTAATCCCGACGGGGTGCTCGCGTCGGCGATCATCGCCGTGCGCGGCGGGAACCGTGAGGAAGCCGTGCGCATCCTGAACGCGACCTCCCATCCGCTCGGACCGGTCGCATCCGAAATGCTCCGCAGCGCCGACCTCCCACCCGAGGCCGTCGAGGAGAAGCTCCAGATCGCGTTAAGCGAGCAGCGGATGGAGCTCGAACGGAACCTCGGATTCCTGGGCACGATGGGCAACACCGCGCCCCTGATCGGGCTCCTCGGCACGGTGTGGGGCATCATGCGGGCGTTCCACGACATGGCGCGCACCGGCTCCGCCGGCCCGTCGGTCGTCGCCGCCGGCGTCGCCGAGGCGCTCTTCACAACCGCGGCGGGCCTCCTCGTGGCGGTCCCCGCAGTCATGCTCTACAACCACTTCGTGCGCCGTATGGGCAACCTGCTCACGGTTGCGGAAAACCACGCGCGGACCCTTCGAATCGAGACCAATACCTTCCGGAACGCGCCGCACCACGGCTCGCGGGCCGCCTAGGGAGGCACCAGTGCGCCGATACACGCGAGGCAAGCGGATTCCAGAAGGGATTCACGACGTGAACATGACGCCGTTGATCGACGTCTCCTTGGTGCTCGTCGTCATCCTCATGATCACAACGCCGATGGCGTTCCAGTCCGGAATCCAGATCCGGAACGCGGCGGCGAGCGCACGCGCCGCTCTCCAGACGGTACGCGCCGAGCGTATCGAGATCACCGTGGTGTCCCCGGACAGCGTGATCGTGAATCGGAATCTCATGTCGCGGGCGGCGCTCCCGGGAATGCTCCGACCGCTGCTCGCCGTGAGCGCCACAAAGACGGTCATCGTGCGCTGCAACGACAGCGTACCGCACGGGAGCTTCGTCTCCGTTCTCGATGAAGCCAAGAGCTGTGGCGCCGCGCAGATCGCGGTGATGGGAGGCTGACATGCGCGGTCGCAACGTCGCTCCACACTTCATGATCACCAAGATCAACGTCACGCCCATCATCGACGTGGCGCTGGTCCTCGTAATCATCCTGCTCGTGACCGCGCCCCTCCTCTCGGTCGCGGACCTTCCGGTGGACCTACCGCAGGCTCGGACCCGCGAGGCGGAGGACGAGCGGAACGTAAGCATCACCCTTTCCTCGACCGGGCGTCTGGCTGTGGACGACAAGGTGATCCCGAGCGAAGACCTCGCCGCCTTTCTCCGCGCGAAGCTCTCCAAGCATGAAAATGAGGGTGTCCTCGTCGTCGTTCGCGCTGATTCCGGGGCGCCCTACGAGGCGGTGCGGCACTTGCTGCAGGAAGCCAAGACGGCCGGAGCCCAACGGATCGCGATCGCGACGAAGCAGAAGACGGAGAACGGACGATGACAGCGGCGGCCCTGCGATTTGATCTCTATCAGACCCGCGTCCGGACGCGATGGACCATGAGCGTGAGCTCCGTGGCGCACGCACTTCTTTTCCTTTGGCTCGTGTTCCACCCCATCAAGGCGCCCGACATGACGCCGATCACCGAGATCACTCTCCTCGAACCTGGGGACCTCGCCCCGGCGCCGGCCGGGTCCGCGCCTCCCTCGGCAAGCGGACAGCCGACCTCCGGCGTCGCGGCTCGATCGCTCGCCGACGTGCACTTCCAGCGTCAGGCGAAGCGGGGAGACATCGCGCCCGATCCTCAGGCATCGTGGGCGTTCGAGGACCGGTTGGACGCGCGCCTCGCGGCAATGCAGCAGGACGCAAGCCATATGGCCACGGGGATCGCACCCACGAACGTCCCGACGTCCCTCTTCGGATCCTCTCCGTCGGTCATCGCCGGCGGGGCCGCCGCTCCCGCTCGCGCGCGGCGGTGGGTCAGGTGCGGCTTCGGCCCTCGCGACGGTGCAGGAGAAGCACGGCGGAGGCGAGTCTCCCGCCCCGGCCCGTACTTCCGACACCAGCGCGCGCCGCACGGTCGCGGGAGCCTCGATCACCGGGCCCATCGCCGATCGGCCGATCGTCTCGTACTCGGTTCCGGTCTATCCGGAATGGGCGAAGCATGACGCGGTTGAAGGAGCAGTCACGTTGTATTTCGTGGTCCGCCCGGATGGAGGCGTGAAGGAGAACATCCTCGTTCAGAGGACAGCCGGGTTCGAGGATTTCGATGAGAGCGCGCGCGTCGCGCTGCGCGTATGGCGATTCAAGCCGCTCTCCGTGGGGCAGGCAGGTGAACAATGGGGCACCATCACCTTCCACTTCAGAATTCGTGAGGCGGGCTAGAGGAGGCGTGTGATGCGACTCAAGGGATGTCACTGGATGGGACGTGGCGCTCTCTTTGCGGCGCTTACCCTCATGACGGGACCGAGCCTCGCAATCGCGGCGAAAGCCGCTCCGGCCGGGAAGGCCACCCCCGTCGCGAAGGCCACGTCCGACACGACGGCGGTCCGTGACGTCAAGGCGACGCCCGACACGAAGGCGACACCCGTGGCGAAAGCGGCCCCGGACACGAAGGCGGCCCCCTCGACTTCAGACAGCTCGATGACCATGCGAGCGGGGCAATCAGGGACCGAGTTCCGTTCCATGACGGTGGAGGGGGAAGACCGGGTGCACATCGATTTCGGCCGCCCCGACCTCAAACTGGATCTGGACCCCGAGGACGTGCCGGGGCTGACGCGCGGCACGGCCGTGGACGTCCTGGACCGCACCGTGCCCGACCTCGCATCGCCGTTGATCGCCCTCTCCGCCGAGGGGCAGTCGCCCTACGTGGCGCGGCCCTGGCTGCAGCAGTTCGCGACCGGAGCGGTAGCGCGGTTCCGTCCGGCCGTCAAAGGGGTCGTGCAATGGAAGCTTCTCGTCGCGAACTCTCGCGGCGAGACGGTTGCGACCTTCGATGGAAAGGGAGATCCACCTAAAGAGATAACGTGGGACGGCCGTACGAAGACGGGAGCCCCTGTGACGCCAGGCTTGACCTACTCGTACGTCTTCGAAGCCCGCGACCGCGCGGGGAACAAGCGGAACTTCGTGGGCCAGGGCTTTACGGTGTCCGCCTACCGCCTCGACACGCCCGCCGGCCCCGTGCTCGTGTTGTCGGGTCGCGATCTTTCATCCGCCGATGCCGGTGCCGCGGGTTACGGCCCCAGCATGAAGTACGGAAGCAAGGAAGCATCCCCGATGTTCCTCGAGGTCGCGAGCTGGCTCAACCAGTCGCCCAAGGTCCGGGAGCCGATCCGGGTGGCGGTCACGGCGCGCACCCTCGACCAGGCTTCCATGCTCGTGAACCGCGCGGTCTCGGCGCTGTCGGGCCGTGTCATTGGTGATCCCGGCCGGATTCAGGCGGTCACGGAAGTGGCGGCTGACGCCCCCGAGGGCGGAACTTTGCGCATCGGCATGGTCAAATAATTTGGTCGGAGGGGATGGGATTTGAACCCACGGTGCCTTTCAGCACGCCGGCCGCCGTGACCGGCGCCTCTAGCCTCTCGGCAACCCCTCCGACCTCTTATTCCCGCCGGCACAGATTTCACCGAAGAATCCGCCCCCCACACCTGACCTCGATAAGAGACTCAGTGCCGGCGCTGATCGAGCTCGTTTGACGCGCGCCTCAGCCATGCCTTGGCTGACTCAAAGCTGCGGAACGCGTGCACCACGGCACCTCTGAGGCCCGACAGGCTGGCGATCATGCTCGCGAGCGCAAATTCCATCGGGTCGGTAGCGAGGAGGGCCACCCGGTGCTGCCTGAGGACGCCGCTCTGAGCGATTGCTGCGGCGAGGGCATCGGCTTCGTCCCAGGACGGCGAGTACTCCACTCCTCGCAGGTCCACGAGCACGCCGATCCCATCCTCCAAGCGAATATCGGATGCCAACCCTCGTATGGCCCGAAGGCTCTCGGCTAGATTCGATCCACCACGGGGGGTGACGGACGCGATTCTCCCAATCGAATCAAATTCATAGTCGAATGACATGTGGACCCACCACTGGGCGCGGGGGCCGGACATCATGCCCGGCGCGACGCCCGTCAACGAACTGAATCCTGGATCGGTTGATCCCATTTCATTGTGTCGAGATCGCCGGCTCCAGCAAGTGCTCCTCGCCGATCGGCTCTCCTTCCCCGTTCAGGAACAGAAGCGATCTCAGGGCCCCCCCATGGTCACCGGCCCAAATCGGTTGTGTAGGGAAAAGGATCCGCTGGCCTGGCTTTACGATGTCCAAATCGAAGACCGCGGCGGCTGGACGGCTCCACCACAGCGAGCCTCCACGCCGGCGCAACACGACCCTTGCCGAGACACCCCTCAGGAACGTCATTTCGCCCCTGAGCGTGAGGTCAGAATCCAGTTGTGTCGCACACGCGATGGGCGAGATGAAGGTCTCGGCGTCCACGAGAGCGGTAAAGCTCGGGTCCATGGGGCGGTAGCCTTGCCCCAATCGGCCCAGGCCTCCAACGCCGCTGCGAAACCGCCGCCGCTCGAATTCAAGACATTCACCGGTCGGCACCAGGATCGCCTTCGTCGTCACTTCGGTCCGGCCCCGAGGCCCGTTGTCGCGTGCCCGGTTGAAGATCAGCTCCGCGCCCAACCCCCCAAGCACCAAACCCCCTTTGAGGGTGAGCTGGGCGGCGGGCGCGTCTTCTCGATCGAGGGGAATGAGGGCGGCCTGCAGGCAAGCGGGCATCGAGAGCGTGGACCGGGCTTCGCGCGACTGAAACGTCGATACCACGGGACCCGGGGTGATGGGAACGTGATTCCAAGAGCCATTTCCTCCTCCATTCCTGGCGACACTTCCATGCTTCATCATGGGCTCTCCTATGTCTCCCGTTCGGATGCGACCCCTTGCGGTGAGATCGTTGTCGGCTTCCTCCAAACGAAGGCTCCCTGACACATGACCATGAAGGTTGCGGTCATGATCCTGAGGTCCATGGAGAGGCAGCCGCGGCGTCGGATGTAGTAGCGGTCATAACGAAGCTTCCGCCTCACGGTGCCGATCGAGCGGTCGTACCCGCTCCGCACCTGCGCGAGGCCGGTGATTCCTGGAAGCACGGCGCATCGATCCTCGTAACCCGGAATGGAAGCGGCCAAGCGCTCGACCAACGCTGGACGCTCCGGGCGCGGTCCCACAATGCTCATCTCGCCGCGAAGCACGTTGAGGAATTGGGGGACCTCATCGAGGTGGGTGCTCCGCAATATCGCCCCGAGCCGGGTAATCCTCGGGTCTCCGTCCGTAGCCCACACGGGGCCCGTTCCCCGTTCCGCATCGGCGACCATGGTTCGAAACTTGTACATTCGAAAGGGCCGTCGACCGAGCCCGACACGCTCCTGCCGGTAGAAGATAGGGCCACGGCTTTCCAGCCTGATCGCGATCGCGATCAGGCACCAAAGGGGAAGCGCGAACACGAGTCCCATCGTGGCGACCGCGACATCCAGTGCGCGCTTCAATGCGGGGATCCCACACCCACTCACGACCGTGTGCCGCTCTTAAAGCAGCCCGAGATGCACGCGGCTCCGTCGGGTGGGGGGGACCCCCATCGCAGCTCGCGCGGCACGCTGTGGAGAAGAACGGAGAAACCTTTCATCATCGAGACCTCCTTCTTGCGAGTTTCGGTTACGGTCCGGCGCGAGCGTCGAGCGGCGCTCGCGCCAACCGAGGTCGTTTCCGGCGATCGCCGGTCACAGGCATTTGTCGGGCAGGCTTGGAGCCACCTCCTCTCGGCGCCGGTTTCAAAATTCACCGGACTCGCCAGCCCACAGGGAGCGGGGAAGCGCTGTCGCATCCGTTCCTCGCCCCTGACGCATGCAATGGTACGAGTCGCGGGAAACAGCCGCTATTGGGAGGTTCCTGATTCGAGGGAAGGAGAACCCGTAGAAATCGTGTAGGGGAATCCCTGAGGGCGCTAAAGGGTGACTAGGCCTCGGCGGAGGGCGTAGCGAATGAGGCCGGCCGTGTCCCGGATCTGAAGCTTGTCCATGATGCGACTCCGGTGGGTCTCCACGGTCTTGACGCTGATCCCGAGGGTGGAAGCGGCCTGCTTCGTCGTATTCCCCTCAGCGATCAGCTGCAGAACTTCGCGCTCCCGACTCGTGAGCGGGTCCGCAGGGAGCTGTGATCCGGATCGAACGGCGTCGACGACCGCGCGCGAGACGCCGGGGCTCAGATACGTGTTCCCCTGTGAAACCTCCTGGATCGCGCGGACCAGATCGGCGGTGGCCTGCTTCTTGAGCACGTACCCCGAGACGCCTGCCCGGATCGCCTCGGCCACGTATTCGTCTTCGGTGTGAACCGTAACGAGGACGATCTTGAGACGCGGGGATTCTTTGAGAGCGGCCCTTGCCGCGTCGACGCCGTTCAGCCCGGGCATCCCGATGTCGAAGACCGCAACGTCCGGCCGAAGCTCGCGGGTCAGCCGGACCGCCTCACGCCCGTCGGAGGCTTCCCCGATCACGCTGAGGCCATTTGCTTCCAGGGTCGCCTTGATCCCCTCGCGGACCAGGGCGTGGTCGTCAGCCAGCACGACGCGAAGATTCATGAGCATTCTCCAGTGGAAGGGCGATGCAGAGCTCAGTTCCGTGATCCTGACCCGATTCGATTTTCAGCGTCCCCCCGAGCGACGCGACGCGGTCGCGGATGCCGATGAGCCCGAGCCCGGTGGCGGGGGCCTCAGCCGACGCCCGGGACCGATCCACACCCATACCATCGTCTCCGACCGTACAGTGAATCCACCCGTCGTGCACCTCAAAGCCAACGTTTACCTGTGATGCCCGAGCGTGCTTGACCACGTTGGTCAGCGCCTCCTGGACGATTCGATAGAGCGCGATTTCGAGAGGCGGTCGCAGGCGGCCCACCACGGGGCTCTCGATCCGGACCTGGAGCCCCGATCGCATAGAAACGCCTTCGCTGAGGAAGCGAATGGCGGGTAGAAGCCCCAGATCGTCCAGAACGGTGGGCCGGAGCTCGTGAGAGAGCCGCCGCATCTGCTCTTCAATGCGATCCAGGTGCCGCCGCACTTCCGCGATTCCGGTGCGAAGCTGAGGCGCCTTCTTCTGCA
>WNFK01111813.1_pt1 | contig 10460 bp, 9 predicted proteins | sample 5400281 | NCBI WGS metagenome assembly WNFK01 (sample SAMN13153350, study PRJNA577476) | soil metagenome | isolation source: 20 cm soil on Douglas fir-dominated hillslope | place: USA:California | collected 2013-09-17
CAGAATGCGAAGAGCCCTGCCGGCGCCGTCGGCGTGATGCAGATCATGCCAGGCACCGGGAAGGAAATGAACACCGGCGACATCAACCAACTCGAGCCGAACATCCATGCCGGCCTGAAGTATGTCCGCATCCTTTTGGACCACTACTACAAGCGGCTGCCGATGGACGCCCTGAACAGGATGCTGTTCGCGTTCGCTGCCTACAACGCCGGCCCGGCGCGCATCAATCAGCTCCGCGCCGAGGCGCAAGAACAGGGGCTGGATCCAAACGTCTGGCTGCAGAACGTGGAGACCGTCGCCGCCTCCAGGATCGGCACGGAGACGGTCACGTACGTCTCGAACATCTACAACTACTACCTCACCTGGAAGCTGCGCCGGATATCGGGGACACCCTACACAACTTCCCGTGCCAATTCTCCCGCGGGGCGTTACGCGGGTTGCCGGCACCTCCGAGTCGCGAACCGGCCGGGCCGTGACGGCATCACTCGTATAATGAACCCGCGATCCTCATCTGTGGACAATCGAATCCTCGACGGTCGACGCGAGCGAGCGTCCAGGAGAGACACTGGCGATCTGCTCAAGGGCGAAGCGGCGATCGACGAGGCGCTCGCCGACTCGTTTCCCGCCAGCGACCCGCCACCCTGGACGCGCGGCCTGGATCGTGACTCGTCGCTTCTGGCCGGCTCGGACGACCTCGACGGCTAGCGGCGCCGATTCAGCGGCCGATGGCAGGCGAAAGACCAGCAAACTTCGCCGCAGTTTGCGGGGGCTGCGGGGACGCGGGAAGGCTCGCGTCGGTCACGACGGCGCTCGCGCTAAAAAAACTGTTGTGTGCTGAAGGAGACGTCCACCGTGCGCACCGGGACGATGCCGGCGGCGACGTCGATGCGTAACACCACGCGCGCGAGCGGCACCGGAATGCCGCGCAGGCCCAGTCCGGCGCTCAGGATTGGCCCTTCGTAGTCGAGGCCGGCGACCGCGCCGTCGCGCCGTCCGACGTAGCCGCCGTCGGCGAACGCCGCCAGCTGGCCGATGAAGGGCATCTTCAGCAGCGTCTTCCGAAGCACGTCGATGCGCCACTCGGCGTTCGCGCGCGCCATCAGCGCCCCGGTGAAGTAGCTGTCGACGAAGCCGCGGATCTCTCTGGCCCCGCCGGCGTGGAAGAGGAACGACTCGCTGCGCCCGGTGGTGTCCTGCAACACCGCCTGCAGGCAGAGGTTGTGCCGCTCGGCCGGCTGGAAATACGCGCGTGCCAGCACGGTGGCCGTCAGCTCGCCGGACTGTGCGGCCTCGGCGACGAGGCGCAGCTCAGTGCCGCGCTGCTGCGAGATCAGCTCTTCGATATATCCGATCTGCACGCCGGCGAGCGCCGAGAACGTGTCGGTCGCGGAGGGCTGCGTTCCGGGCGCGTGCGAGACGATGCTGGTGCGGTAGCGGTCCTTCCGGTCCTCGGCGCCCGCCATCAGGGAGACGATGTGGGAGAGCTCGTAGTGTAGCTCGCCGCGGACGGCGTAGCGGGCGCGGTTGTAGACGTAGCCGGGGCCGGCGGGGCTGAAGGCGGCGAAGTCGAGGAAGTCGCGCGTCCAGGAGAGGAACGGCGTGAAGAGCGTGCCGAAGATGCGCGGGATCTCGGCGAAGACGAAACTGCCGATCCGGTCGCCGCCCAGGAACGGGGTTTCCGCGTTGCTGCTCAGGTCGCCGTAGAGAGTGAAGAGCTTGCCGAAGGCGTTGTGGTCGGTCACCCCGATCTGCGTGGTGGTCCGGCCGCCGCCGTTGCGGAAGCCCAGGACCGGCAGGAGCGACCAGCGGTCGGTGGCGTCGATCTCGACGCGCGATCCGTCGAGGTGAGCGGAGACATCATAAAGGATGCCCAGGCTGCGCAGGCGGGCGAGATCGCGATCCAACTCGGTCGCGTCGTACGGCTGGCCAGCTTGCGTGGAGACGAGCCGACGCACGGCCGCCGTCGAGGTCCATCCGGCGCCGGAGAGGACCACGTCGAGCCGGGTGACCATCGGGACGGCGATGAGCAGGAGAGCGAGCACGCCGTTCCAGGGTCGCGGCGGGCGGAAGCTTTGGTCAATCCGACATGTATGAATTGCATGCTCATACAACTACTCTTTCGGCCCCAGGCGCATCTTTCGGCATTGCCGGCAGAAATACGCAGCGAGGTGCCGCCGCGCGCCTTGACATTGGATCTCCTCTTCGAACTTCCCGCACTACGCTCGCAACCTGAACACCGGGCCGCTCGAACGAGAATACGGCGGAGACCGTCGTCGCCCGCCAGACCATCCTTCACGATCGCAAGCACGCGTCGTTCATCGAGCTTCCGGTCGTTCCGGGGGTGAAGGCGCCGTAAGAGTCACGGAGGATGTTGCCGAGGTGCCCCGTCGATGCGTGTTCACGCAGACCATCGGAGCACCTTGGCCTTTCATCGATCGACAGCCACGCGTTGACCTCTAGTCCTTGATCGTCGAGCTCGGCCGGCGTGGTCGGAGCGACCTATCAGCCGGCGCGCAGCTGAGCGCGTTCTGTTAGGCTGGAGCGAAGTCGCAGGAGGAGGGCGAGGTGACAGAAGCTCGCTTGTCTGTCCTTTCGCCAGGGAACATCATGGGAAAGTGGGTCTTCGAGCCAGGGCATACCTCGGCGGAATTCTGCGCGCGCCACATGATGGTCACGTACGTCCGGGGCCACTTCAAGGACATTCACGGAACCCTGTCCTTCGACGAGAAGGACCCGGCTTCCGCGACCGTGGAGGTGACCATCGACGCGCGGGGACTCTGGACAGGCGAGGCGGCTCGAGATGCGCACCTTCGCAGCGCAGATTTCCTGGACGTGGAGAGGTATCCGGAGATCCGCTTCCGTGGCGGCGTGGTGGGTCGGCCGGGGGTGCACGACTTCAAGGTCAAGGGAGAGCTGACCATCCGTGGAGTCGCCCGTCCGGCGTTGCTCGACGTGCACCACCTCGGCCGGTGGTCGACTCCCTGGTGGGAGGGTGGCGTCGACAAGGGACCCAGGATCCGCGCGGGGTTCGTCGCCGAGACCACCATCAACCGGCACGATTTCGACGTGAGCTGGAACAGCCCCCTCGAGCTCGGAGGCGTGGTCGTGGGTGACGAAGTCCACATCACCATCGACGCGGAGGCGATTCTGGAGGAAGAGTTGCCTCGAAGCGCATCCTGAGCAACGCCCTGGTCGACGCGGCGAGGCCCTCGAGACTTCAGCCGCCGTCGACAAGAGGGAAGCCCTCGTCGACCCAGCCCGTGATGCCGCCGATCATCTTCTTCACCGGGCGGCCGAGCGATGCGAGCCGGACCGCCGCGCGGTCGGCACCGTTGCAGTGCGGGCCTGCGCAGTAGACGACGAAGAGCGTGTCCGCTGGGTAATGCTCCAGCGCGCGCCCGGTGATTCGCGAGTGCGGCAGGTTGACGGCGCCGCGCACGTGGCCGCGACGGAACGAGTCCGGGCTGCGGACGTCGAGCAGCACGAACCCGCCGCCCTCGAGCGACGCATGCACGTCCCAGCAGTCGGTTTCGAGTTGCAGCAGCCGGCTGAAGTGGCTCAGGGCGTCCGCGGGGGGTGCAGCAGGGCTCTCCGTCGCGGGGAAGCGGCCGGGAAGCGTGGGCATGGTTTCGTGACCTCCTTGGACCTGCAGTCCGCTGTCCCCACCGCTTGCACGCCGCTGGCAGATCTGCCACTCTTCGTAAATACTCTGCCATGCGCCGATCGGTCGCGGTCCTCGCCTACGATCATCTCTGCACCTTCGAGTTCGCGCTCGCAGTCGAGATCTTCGGCCTCCGCCGGCCGGAGTTGCGCGTGCCCTGGTACGACTTCAAGGTCTGCGCGCTGGAACCAGGTCCGCTACGCGCCGAGGGCGGCGTGACGATGCAGGTGCGCCACGGGCTGCGCGCCGTCGAAGCCGCCGGGACAATCGTCGTGCCGGGCTGGCGCCATCAACTCGATCGGCCGCCGGAAAGGCTACTCGCGGCATTGCGCCGGGCGCACGCGCGGGGCGCGCGGTTGATCTCGATCTGCTCGGGCGCGTTCGTCCTGGCGGCGACGGGATTGCTCGACGGCAAACGAGCCACTACCCACTGGCGCTACGAAAAGCTCTTCGGCGAGCGATTTCCGCGAGTTCATCTCGTGCCCGACGTGCTCTACGTCGACGAGGGCCGTCTGCTCACCTCGGCCGGCAGCGCCGCGGGCCTCGACTTGCTGTTGCATGTCGTGCGCAAGGACCATGGCGCGGCCATCGCCAACCAGGTCGCGAGGCGGCTTGTGATCGCGCCGCACCGCGAGGGCGGCCAGGCGCAGTTCGTACCCGAGCCGGTGGCGGAGTCGGAGGATGGGTCGCCGCTCTCGCCCGTCGTGGACTGGGCGTTGGCCAACCTCCGCGAACCGATTTCGGTCCGGAGGCTCGCACGCCGTGCGGCGATGAGCGAGCGCACCTTCTGCCGGCGCTTCTTCGCACAGCTGGGGACCTCGCCCGCACGGTGGCTGATCGCGCAGCGCGTGATCGCGGCCCAGCGCCTGCTCGAAACGACGAATCTCCAGATCGAGCTGATCGCCGATCGCACCGGCATGGGAAGCGCCACGAACCTCCGCCATCACTTCCGCGCGCAGGTGCAGACCACTCCAACGCGATACCGGCAGATGTTCAAGCGGTAGCCGATCGCGCCGAAGAAGTCGACCCCGGCGAGTCCCCCCGTGCCGAAGCCCGCGTCGAGCGTGCCGGTCGCGCCGAAGCGCGCCACTCCGAAATCGGGGTTGGAGCCGAACCCCGAGGAACGCCTGTGCAGACACGCCGCGGGAATTTGGCTGCCAGGGCGCGCGTCTTGCCGACGTCACCGTGCGACGGTCAAGCGAGTTGCGGTCATGACTCCTGGGAACGAAAACAGGGGAGCGTCCACGAGCGGGTTCTGGTCGATCGAAAAGATGCCTATCGTGAACGGCAATGTCGCGGCCTTACCGCCGTGATCGAACTCGCCCTTGAAATCGACCTTGCCGATGAGGGTGTACCGGCCGCCATCGATACCCTGCACCAGGCCGAGTGCCAGAAACCAGATGAACGTGCCGGCGACGCTCCGTCCTCCGCGGGCTTCCCAAGACCCGAGCCCTGGTGTCTCGGGTCCTTGAGCCTCGGATGCGATGATGCGGCCGTCGGCCGTGAGCGCCAAAAGCCCTGGAATGGACGGAAAGTCGCCTCGAATCGAAAGCCAGTATGTGCCCGCCGGGCCGACGCGTTCGTCCTCGCGTGACTCAGCGTGCGCATTCGAGAGTCCAAAGCCCAAGAGCATCAATGCGAAAACGCCGGGCTGAATGTGTCGCCAGCTCATTGCCCCTCCTTTTCCTGAAGTGCGGAGCAGCGGCCAGCGTTCACGAAAACGCGAGGCGAGACGCAGCAATGTCGTTTCATTTGTTCCCCTCGCGGCACTGAGCTGGCCGCTCTGCGGGGGAACAAAGGGGATCTCGGGCAATCTGCAGCGCCGCCCGCCGACGAAGGGCTTACGCCCTTTCGGCTGATGCCGTCAAACGCTCCGGCCCGCTACGTATCGACCCTTTCGGACCAGCGGAGCACGCGCAGGGCGCGCAAGGTGTTCCACCGGCTCGGTCGGCCCTCGCCCTCGTCGATCTCGACCGGCATCACGCCGGGATACCGGGCCTCGAGCGGCCACCTGCCGTCGCCGTCGCGCTTCGAGGCGACCAGATCGATCGCTTCGGCCATCCGCTCGTCGGGTGTGACGCCGGCGCTGCGCAGGTACTCGAGCCCCCGCAGCACGTCGTAGTGCCACCAGGTGGGGAAGGCGAAGCGCGTCCATGCGGCGTCGCCTTTGCGATCCCGCTCGATCGCCTCGCCGGTCGACCGCCGCCGGAAGAGCCGGCGCTCGAGGAGGTACTCCTGACCGCGGCCACGGGCGGCGGTCAGCTGTGGGGTCCCTCCGCCCGCCCGTTCGTGCTCGAACAGCGCCTCCAGCACGCAGATCGTGGTGTTGAACGACGAACGCGTCGAGGCGTTGGGCGCCTCGCAGTTCCAGCCGCCATCGGACAACTGCTCGCCGAGCAGCCGGTGGATGATGCCCCGGACGTCCTGACCGAAGTAGGCGCCGGCCGCCGCCACCTGCCCGTTGATGCAGGGCTCCACCTCGCCGGCGAAGAAGGAGTTGCCGTCGCACTCCTGCGGACCGCAACCCTGCCACGTCACCTGGTCGCGGACGAGACCCACCGCGCGCCGCGCCTCGGCGCTCGCGGGGTCGAGTCCCAGGTGGCGCAGCAACCAGAGGACGTGCATCGTCGAGCTCCACCCGCGGTTCCAGGCCGCGCCGCCCCACCGGCCGTCGGCCGCCTGGAGCGCGAGCAGCCGCGCGCCTGCACCCTCCCTGGCGACCCTTGCCCGCTCGGCCGCGACCTCGCCCGCGGGCGCATCGGTCAGGTCGCGCATCACCTGCCAGCGGATCGACGGGTCCGAATCGAGCAGCCAGTCGGCGACGGTCACGGATCCGCCACCGGACGCGGGCCCCTGCGGGGCGGCGGCCTTCCCGCGTTGCGCGACGCGGCGTTGTTGCGCACGAAGGTCGCTGCGACGCCGCCGCCGAGGAACAGCACTCCCGCGAAGCCGAGCAGCGTGCTCCACGAGATGACCTGGGGAATCGGACTGGACCCGTCACCAGTGAGGATGAACGCCGCCCAGTAGCGCGGGTGGCGCAGCTCCGTCCCGGAGTGCAGAAAGCGCAGCTTGGCGAGGCGTAGCGCCTCCGCCTTTGGCTTGCCGCGGTTCAGCTCGAAGTACAGCTGCGCCATGAAGTCGCGCGCGGGCTCGTCCGCCACGCGCCAGAGCGTGGTCACCGCGGCGCGCGCCCCAGCGGAGAGGAGGGCGCGGCTGAACCCGTACGGGCCCTCGCCGTTGATGAGCTTGCCGCGCTCGGTCTCGCAGGCGGAAAGGGTGGCGAGGTCCACCCCGCGCAGGTCGAGGTCGTAGACTTCCTTCAAGAAGAGATAGTCCACCACGTCCTGGTCACGCTCCGGCGAAAAGAGGATCCGCGACCGCTCCGCGCTGTCCATGTCGGCGACGGCATGGGTCGCAAGGTGCAAGAGCGGCACGCCGGTCGCGGCTCCCTCCACCAGGTGTCTCTTGAGATTCGCGTCCCCGAGGAACAGCTGGGCGCGGCCGGGGCAGCTGCGCGCGATGGCGCGGGCCTCCTCGGCCGAGGCGGGAAGCGGGTTGGTCAGCTCCGAGCCGCCGAGCTCCATCGCCGCGCCCTGCGAAGCCCGGTGGATCCGGGGAGCGGCGAACGCGACCAGCTGGCGCCTCCAGGGCGGTGCCCAGAAACGGGAGGAGCCGGAGGAATCGCGCAACAGGACCGCTGCGGAGGGAAGGTAGGAGACTTCGAACTTCTCGACGATCGGTGAGCCAGTGCCTGCGTCGAGCAGCTCGAAGGGAATCTCGCCCAGGACTCCGTCGGGAACGACGATCAGATGAGTGGCGCCGGGCCGCCCAAGCATTGGAATTCCGCCCAGCAGCCGCGCTCCGATCGTGGCCGCCGGCCGCTTCCACCCGTCGGTCGTGCCCTCCGAGGCCTCGTGCAACAGGGACGAGATCTCCGCCAGATCGGGGATGACGGCCGGGAGCGAGACGATGCCGACCGCTTCCCGGGTCGCCCAGAGCACCGCCGCGCTGCGCGGCCCGACCCAGTATTCGAGAAGGACGGCTCGCGCCTCGAGCCGCGCCTGGACCGCGGCGAGCGTCGGCTGCTCCGACGCCAGCCGATCCTGGAACGTCCGCGCCCGCGCTCGCTCCAGCAATTCGAAGAACGGCGCGGAGTCCCCCCGGTCCAGGAGGATCTCGAGCAGCGCATCGTAGACGTCGCGTTTGTCGGCGAGGAAATCCGTCTTGAGCGAGGCGAGTTGGAGCTGCGCCCGGACCGACTCGATCGCCGAGATCGCGTCGCGAAAATACCTGTAGGCTCGTCCGTGGCGCCGAGCTCCCGGGACAATGCCAGCGCTGCCTCGAAGTTGCGGGTGGCCCCGGCTGCGTCACCCTGCCGGTAGAGACTCTCGCCGCAATAGAGATGAGCATACATCGCTTCCCTGCGGTCGCCGCTCTGTTCCGCGAGCGCGAGCGCCTCGGCAAAGGTCGCAACCGCCACGCGGAGGTCGCCCATGTCCAGGGCCTGGACGATGCCGATGTTGATGAGCACGCGGATCCGCGCCTGCTTGTGCTCGTCTCCAGCCAGCAGCTTCTGGGCGACCCGGTACGTCTCGAGCGCCTTGATCGGGTCGCCAAGGCGCCGGTAGAGCTCGCCGAGGTTGGAGAGCAGACGCGCTTGCTCGCTCGGTTTCAGCGCTTCGGGCGTACTGCGCAGCTCGCCATAGAGCTGGATCGCCTGATCATCGTGCCCGACTCGCTGGAAGAGGGCTGCGAGGTTCGTGATCGAGATGCGCCGCATCCGCGCGGTCCATGGCGCGTCTCCTGCCTGCCGGGCGAGGTCGAGCGCCTCGCGATAAGCGCGCAGCGCCTCGAGGTAGCGAGCCTGGTGGAAGTGGACGCTCCCGATGTTGTTCAGCTCCTCGACCTGGCGCTCGCGATCGCCGATGTCCCGGGCGAGCGCGAGCGCGCTCTTCAGCACGGTGAGCGCGGGCGCGTAGTGCCCCTGGTAGAGCTCCGCGACGGCCAACAGATGGAGCGCGAGCGCCTCGCCGCCCCTGTCTCCGAGCGATCGATGAACCTCGATCGCTTCGCGAGCCCTCGCGGCGGCGGAGTCGTATTGCCCCTGCGCCGAGGCGATCTTGCTCAGCGCATTGAGAGCGGCGCCGGCGGCGGCCGGATCGGAAGACCGCAGCTCTGGAAGCAGGGTCTCGTAAGCCTTCTGCGCTTCGCGAAGCGCGCCCCGCTGCTGCAGCGCCCGCGCGTCTTCGAGCGTCAGCGTGGCGCCCGGCGCCGTCGCCGCCAGCAACGAGATGAAGCCGAGACTGATCGCCCAGAGCCGCACGGGCGCGAATCATCGCGCCGGGGGCAGGGACACGTCCAGCGCTCAGGGAGACGCGAGCATGGGCAGGACAGGCGTGACCGAGCCGTGGGTCTCGTCTCCGCTGAGTCCCAGCGTCTGGATCGGGGCGGTGGCCGTCAACCAGAAAAGGCTTCCAGAGCTGAGGCTCACGCCGGGAAAAAGCTCCGAGACCTCGCGGGAGAGCTTCGTGTTCGGGGGCAGCTCGATGGTAGCGAACCCGACGACGAAGCCTGCGTCCAACAACTCGATGGACACGATCGAGTCGCCCGGCCCCGGATTCTGCAGCGCGAGCCCGAAGAACGTTCCGCTCGCCGGCGCCACAAACACCGTGCTGGATTGCGTCTGGACTGGAAAGATCGCCTGGGTGGCAGCGAGCAGGGGCTTTGCGCTCAGGCCCAGGTCCGTGGCGCGAATGGAGGAGAAGTAGGTCGCCCCCGTGAGGTCGGGGTTCGTGACGCTGACGTACTTGCCGTCGAGCTGAGCATCGACCGCGGTGACGACCTCGATGCGCGAGGAGTCCACCCACGACGTCGAGGCGAGGGATACGCCGTCGATCAGCACCTCGGCCCCGGGCTGAAATCCGACCCCCAGCACCGCGACCAGCGAGCCCGCCGGCAAGAGCCCACTGCCGGGCAGCAGCTCGGTGATGGAAGCCGCCCCACTCACCGTCGACCCGCCCTGGTTGACGAGGTCTGGCACACAGGAGGTCGCCGATGGATCCAGCAGGGGCGACGCGGCTCCACCGAGCGTCAAGTTGACGTTCGCTCCCGTTGAAGCCTGGCCGGAAACGGCGACCGTCACCGCGATCATCGGGTGGGAGGAAAGCCCCGGCGCGGCAGAGGGGGAGACCGTGCGGATGATCATCGAATTGCCGTCGGTCACCGCAGTGCCCGCTGCTTCCGATGCTCCTAGCAGCGTGATTCCCAGCGCTCCAAAGTCGGGGCCAATCTGGTCGACGATGATCGGCGTGGGCTCGTTGGGGTCGGGGTTGTTGAGACACAGCCTGAGCTGGGTGGTTGCCCCGGGGGGCACCAGCATGGAAAGGTCCCCGTCGCCAAGCGCAATCGACGGCAGCGCCAAGGCAAGGATCGCCCCGACGAACCGATCACGCGCCCGAACCAATGGTAGCTTCATCACCATGATGCCCATCTTTCCCCCCTGATCCTGCGGCTATTTCCGGATCCTGAAGCGCTGCTCTCCCGACCACCCGATCGCCCTGCCGGCCGCATCTTTCGCGACCACCTCCCACAGTAGGGGCTTGCCGGGAACGATCCGCGCCCGGAGCGTCGGAGGAACCGCGATGGTCGCATCGCGGGTCTCGGCACTCCACAGCTCGGCGTGATCGACTTCCATCACCTGGACCGAATACGACCCAGCGTCGGCCTGGGGTTCCCAGCGCAGCTCGTCGGGCGCCGCCGCCAGGTCTCCGGCAGGAGACAGGGTGGTGATTCCGGCTGA